>ERZ836877.727-NODE-727-length-54755-cov-14.031408_pt1 | contig 54755 bp, 38 predicted proteins | sample MGYA00519469_ERZ836877 | MGnify/ENA primary metagenome ERZ836877 (study PRJEB31850, sample SAMEA3708809) | human gut metagenome | biome: human gut; feature: human-associated habitat; material: faeces | place: China | collected 2014 ...
GAAAGTAAAGTACCTGTTATGCTGTGTATTCAGTTGTAAAGGTGCTGGTACAGAATAAATCCGTAAGTTTAATATACGCCAACAATTAGCAGTCTGTCAATGGCAAGTGCTAATTGTTTACACGCCATTCATAATTCAAGGCGATAACCCGCCAATGATGGATCTCATAAGCAGGGCTTGTTCATCATCCAAAACGCTGCACACATCCATCAGCAGTTCCCGCTGGCGTACCGTCAGCCATCGCTGCTGCAAGCGGCTCGAATCCAGAATGAACACACCACCACCCGCTCCCATCCTTGTATAGATTGGATATTCTAATTCAAGCACCCGAATATCATTTCGGATGGTATGTGAGCTCACAGAAAATTCAAAAGCAAGATTACCAATGGTATCGTTCTGCCGTTCATATAAAACCGCAATCAGCTGTCTGCGACGTTCGTACAGGGAAAGCCTGTCACTCTTATTTATAGCTGTCAGAATATTCCTCCAAGGTCACATACTTCTGTACAGTCTCCTCTGGCTTCATACCATTTTCCATGCCGTTGTTGCCGATGATATGATCGACACAGTACGCAATGTCGCGGCCGAAACCGTTTAGACCGTTCTCATCGTTGCTTTCGAGCTTGTTGATGGTCTAAACCAAAGTCGTGTTACAACAAACAACTTATTAAATCAATACCTGCTGGTAATGCTGCTTTTATAATATAGCGGGCACACTATTTCTGCAATATCTTCAGGTCGTAGAACCGGCCTTTCTTTGTCATAAGTTCTTCGTAGCCACCTTGTTCGGTGATACGGCCGTGTTCGACCACGGCGATGAGGTCGGCGGTTTGGATAGTGGAGAGACGGTGCGCAACAAGGAAGGTCGTGCAACGGCCCATCAGGCGGGCGGTGGCGTCGGCGACAAGGCGCTCCGTCTCGGAGTCGAGGGCGCTGGTGGCCTCGTCAAAGATGATGAGCCGCGGGCGGCGGATGAGGGCCCGCGCAATCGCAATGCGCTGGCGCTGCCCGCCCGAGAAGTTGCCGCCGTGCTCGGCTAAGTTCGTGTAAATGCCCTTCGGCAGGCGGTCAACCATATCTCGCAGGCCGATTTCATCAATGACCGCGAGAATCTCTTCGTCCGTGGCGTCGGGTGCGGCGTAGGCAATGTTATCCCGCAATGTGCCCGAAAACAAAATCGTATTCTGCGGTACAACGGCAATCTGGCTGCGGTAGCTCTTCAAATCCATGTCGCGCAGGTCGATGTCATCCACCAAAATACGACCTGCACCGGGGCGGCAGAAGCCCATGAGGAGGCTCAGCAGCGTCGATTTTCCCGCGCCGCTGGGGCCGACAAAGGCCACGCTGCTGCCCGCGGGGACGGCCAAGTCAAAATCCGTCAGCACGGAGCACTCGGCGTCGGGGTAGCGGTAGGCCACGTGTTCAAACCGCACCGCGCCGCGCAGCGGCACAGGGGCGGGCGTCGTGCCGCTCTGCTCCTCGTCGCCGGAGGCCATGATCTCGTTGATGCTGTTCAGCGACTCCATGCCGCGGGCCAGCGCCGGGAACAGGTTGACGACGCCCGACACGGCCGTGACGATCTGTCCGAAATAATTCTGGTACAGCACGACCTCGCCCGCCGTGATGACCTTGTTCCACGCCAGCAGACCCGTGAAGCCCAAGCAAATCATCTGAAACAGCTGGAACACGACCCAGCTTGTCGCGCCGAACAGCGAGTTCGTCGTGTCGAGCCGAAATCCCGAGTCGCGCACGCCTCCCAGCAGGGCATCCATGCGGTCGGCCTCCTCTTCGGACAAGCCGTAGGCGCGGGTGACGGGGACCATCTCGAGCATCTCACTGACGGCGGCCTGCGTGCGCTCCATCTCGCGGCGGAAACAGCGGTTCGATTTGCGGATAGGCTGGCGGAACACTCCCACCGTGATGCCCGCCACGGGTACCGCGAACAGATAGAGCCACAGCACGCGCGGGTCGTTCAGCGCCGTGACGATGACCGCCACGGTCACGCTGGTGACGAGCGGCACGATGGAGCTGAAACAGGACTGCATCATCTGCTCGACATTTTCGACATCGCGCATGATTTTGGACAGCAGCCGCCCGGTCTGGGCCTGCGTGTGGTACTGGATGGACAGGCGCTGCAATTTATGCACCATTGCGCCGCGCAGTTCCATTTCCACCCCACGGGTCAGGCCCGAGCTGGCGCGGGTGTGCAGCCACGCCGTCAGGACGTTCTGCGCAATAAACACGCTGCCGACGATGAGGTTGAGCCAGAACTGCGTCAGATTATGATGCTCCGGATCGGTGACAATGTTAATGATGTTGGCAATGACGATCGGCGTGACCCACGCCGGAGAATGTTTGACAGTAAACCAGAACGCCGCCCAAAACAGCTGGCCCCAATGGCCGCGGTACAGCTCTAAAAGCTGGTGGGCACCGCGGCGCAGGTTGCGGGAGTTGCCGGTTTCTGCCGTATAGTCGTTCATTTTTCCCTCCGTTTTTTAATGTATGGGCTGCAGGGCGGCGTTCAGGGTTACGCTCTGCCTTGCCGAAAGCTCGATTTCAGCCTCCGCGCCCGCGCAGTGCAGGCGCATTTTCCACGGAGCCGCGGCGTGCAGGGCCGCGGTCTGCAAAGTGCCGTTTTCCCATACGAGGTCAAGGCATGCGCCGCCCGGCAGGCAGAGGCCCTGCACCGCGCCGCTTTGCCAGTTGGGCGGCAGTGCAGGCAGCAGGGACACGGCCTGCGGGTTGACGCCGTCATAGCTGACTTGGGCAAGGCATTCCGCCATAGCGGCGGTCGTGCCATAGTTGCCGTCGATTTGAAACACAGGGCCGCGCTTGCTCGGGTGGTTGTCCATCAGATTCGGGAAGGTAGAGTTGGCGTAGAGGGCGCGCAGGTTTTCTTCGACCTTGCTCCCCTCCCCCAGCCGCGCCCAAAACAGCGTGATCCACGCGCGGCTCCAACCTGTGTAGCCACCGCCGTGGGCAAGGCGGTATTCCAGTGTTTTGCGCGCTGCGGCGGCAAGTTCCGGCGTAGCAAGGGTGCTGATCTCATTGCCCGGAGCCAGACCATACAAGTGGCTGATATGGCGGTGGCCGGGTTCGGCCTCGCCGTACTCGCCGCCCCATTCGAGTAAGCGTCCGTCGCTGCCGATCTGCGTCGGGCGCAGTCTGGGCAGGATGGCAGCCGCGGCGCAGGTCGTCTCATTCGTGACGGAAAGCTTGGCCGCTGCGGCAAGGTAGCCCGCGAACAGCTCGCGCAAAATCTGGCGGTCCATCGTGGGACCGATGCAGAGATGCCCGCGCACGCCGTCGGGCAGGATGTAGGTGTTCTCCGGCGAAACCGAAGGGTTCGTCACGTAATAGCCGGCGGCGTCCTGCTCCAAAAAGTCGGTGAAGAAGAGCACGGCCTGCTCTAGCATCGGGAACTGCGCACGCAAAAACTGCATATCACCGCTGTAAAGATAATGCCGCCAGATGTGGGTGCAGAGCCACGCTGCACCCATCGGCCAGAAGGACGCGGGAATGTAGCGGTCCTGCGGGTCGGTGTCGCCCCACAGATCGGTGTTATGGTGGGCGACGAAGCCGCGGCAGTGATACAGCTCCCGCGCGGTGCGTTGGCCGTTGGGCACCATGCGGGCCAGCAGGTCAAACAGCGGTTCCTCGCTTTGCGCCAAACCACAGATGTTGGCGGGCCAGTAGTTCATCTCGGTGTTGATGTTGATCGTATACTTGGAGTCCCACGGTGGGAAGAACGAGTCGTTCCAGACGCCCTGCAAATTGGCGGGCAGGCTGCCCGGGCGGCTGGCCGCAAACAGCAGCCACCGCCCGTATTGGAAGTACAGCGCGTCCAGCCCTGGGTCGGGCTGTGCGGCGGCGCGCCTCAGGCGTTCGTCGGTGGGCAAGGCCTCCAAGGAGGGGTCTGTGGCAAGGGTGAGGCAGCAGGCGTGGAAGTTTTTGCAAATATCTTCGGTATAGCGTTCTTTAAGAACCATATACCCCCGTTTGGCCGCGGCAACAAGGCAGGCGGTGACGGCCTGCAGGGGTTCGGCCTCACGGTAGGTCGTGGCGGCAGCCAGCAGGAAGGTTGCCGACTTCGCGCCGCGCAAAAGCAGCGTATCGCCGACAGCCCGCACCGTGCCGCCATCGTGCTCGGCCAAGCGGACCGCGGCAGCAAAGCCGATGCCGTCGGAATCGCCCGTGAAATAGATCGTTGCATCGTCCAAGTGTCCTGTCTCTTCGCGGCGCTTGCGGTCCAAGCGGCAGCGCAGGGAGAGTCCCTGCGGCGCATCGGTCGTCAGCCGCAGGACGAACACGCCATCCGGGTAGGAGACGAACGCCTCCCGCGCGTAGTGCGCGCCGCCCACGGTGAAGCGGACGTAGAGCGTGCCCGCGTCCAAGTCAAGGCCGCGGCAGTAGTCGTCGGCTTCGGCAGGCAGGCCGTCAAAATCCAAAGTCAAATCACCCAAAGGCTGGTATGCACGCATGCCGCACGGGGTCGAGGCCAGCCCATCCAGCGCGAGCCGTTCGGCATCGGGCAGGCGGCCTTGGCGGAGCAGTTCTTGGACTTTGGGCAGCGTGGCCGAGGCGTCGGGGTTCAGGCGGTGCATAGGGCCGCCGCTCCACAAGCTGTCCTCATTCAGTTGGAACCGCTCGCGCGCGACACCGCCGAACTGCATACAGCCAAGACGTCCGTTGCCCGCGGGCAGCGCCGCATTCCAATCCACGGCAGGTTGGGTGTACCAAAGCTCCATAGGGAGCCTCCTCTCAAAGTGCCCAATCAGGCGTATAATTTTCCATTGACAATTCGCCGAATTTTGCGGTAAAATCCGCGCCGACCGCATACAATCCCATCATGCTGCCGGTGAAGCGCTTTTGGCAGCCGCGACCCTCATCGGCGAGGAATTCTGCCCGCGGCAGCTCGGCAAACATTGTGTCATCGAGGTAAAACCGCCGCGTCAGGCCGTCGGCCTCCATGCGCAAGGTGCCGCAGGCCGCGGGCGCACTGCGCACGACCGTCTTTCCTTCTGGGCTGCGGACGGTCAGCTCTGCCAGCGTGCCGTTTTCGGTGCCGCGCAGGCCGAATTTGCAATAGGATTTTTCGTCGTAATAGCCTGTGATACCCGCCTGCCAGCCGGGGCGCAGGGCTGTGTCCAGCCGTGCGGAGAAGCTGCATTGCAGGGCGGTCTGGCGAGTGTAGATACCCGCTTTTGTTGCTTTGTCGTCCAAATCGCGCACATCGCCGCGCAGGCTCAGCGTGCAGCCGTCCCATGCGGCATCGGCGGGCAGGCGCGGGCTGACCCAAAGGCTGCGCGCATCGGCGGGGTCAAGGCTGGCGGCGTGGGGCACGAACCGCGGCAGGTTGGGGCGGCGCTGCAGCGCGGACGGCCCCTTGCGGCGGTTGATGATGGGCCAGCCGTCGGCGGTCCACTCCACGGGGTCCAGCGCGGTCTCGCGGCCCAGCGGGCTGAAACCGTCCTGCGGGCGGGCGCAGAGGTAAACCGCGTACCACTGTCCGTTTTGTGTCTCCACCAAGTCGCCGTGGCCGGATTTTTGCAAAGTACCATTGGGGTCGTACTGGTGCAGAATCGGGTCGTAGGGGCACGACTCGTAGGGGCCGTCCAGCGTGCGGGCGCGGCCGACGCTGATTTGGTGGGTCATGCCGGTGCCGCCCTCTGCCAAAATAATATAATACCACCCGTCTTTTTGCAAAATGTGCGGGCCCTCGCTAGCGCGCTTTATGTCGCCGTACCACAAAAGGCGGGCGGGGCCTGTCGCCGCGCGGGCGTCGGGCGTCAGGGGCAGCAGACGCGCGCCGCGGTTCAGCACCATGTAGCGCTTGCCGTCGCTGTCCGTAAAAAGCGACGGATCGATGCCGTTTTCCTCAATGACGGCGGGTGGGTCCCACGGGCCTTCGGGCGCGGGGGCACTCGTCACGATCTGCGCGCGCGGGCGGGGATGGTCGTCGTTGCGGCGCAGAGTAGCCGTGACGTAGAAACGCCCATTATAATAAGAAATATCGGGTGCCCAGTAGCCGTGGCCGCCCTCAAGGCCCTGTAACATCGCGTTTTCGGGGTCAGTCAGCACATGACCGACGGGTTCCCAGTGGACAAGGTCGCGGCTGTGGCTGATGGGGATGGCCGGGAACCATGTGAAGGACGAGTTGACCATGTAGTAGTCCTCGCCCACGCGCACAATGGACGGGTCCGGGCGGAACCCGGGCAGCACGGGGTTGGCGTACAAATCGTCCCATGCTGCGCCGACGGCCTCGGCAAAGTAGGCTTCGCCCGCCGCGTTTCTCGCCGCATGGGCGATGCCGTAGGGCGTGCGGCCCTTGCAGTCGCCGCGCAGGGGGTCCCAGCCGACACGCTCGACAAGATAGCGCAGCAGTTCCGGGCTTCCCTTGGCCGCGGCATAGTGCAGAGCTGTGGCCCCGTCGGGGTCAGTCTCGTTCAATTTGGAAAGGCTCTGCTCAATAATCCAGCGGCAGAAATCATCGTCCCCGGTCTGCATGGCGCGCAACGCGGCGGGTACGCCCGTATTGTCCCGCGCATTGGCTGCGGCAGGGTTGACGGCCAGATAGGCTTTTGCACCCTCAAAGTCATTTTCGCGTATCAGCGCAAAATATTCAGCGTATTCATTCATCGTCGCTTCCCTCACAGACATTCAAAGCTCACAGCGCCAAAGCGGCCCTGCCCGCCCGCACGGTTAGCGGTATTACGGGCAAACAGCGCAGGCTTTGCGCCGGACCATGTGGACTTGGCGGCAGGGAAACTGCCGTCCAGCAGCGTCTCCTGCCCGTTCAGTTCATAGGCATAGTGTACGGTGCCGCCGTCCTCAAAGTACAGGCGCAGGGTCACGGTGTCGCCCGCAAACGGCAGGCGCAGGACGCCTTCTTCCTCGGCCACGCCCTCGGCTGTGCGGGCCGTGACTTTGCCGCGGTAAAGCACCAGCTCATTGCCCGCCGCGCCGCGGTGCAGCGCCAGTGCAGAGTAATCGTGCCCCATGACCGCGATACCCGCCTCGTCGCCGTCACCGTCGGCGGCCAGCGTGACGGTCATCTGCATCGTGAACGCGCGGGTCTGCGGCATCTGCGTCAGCACATTCGGCATGTACCACAGCAGACTTTCGCCGCGGGCGCAAGGCAGAACGGGCAGCGTCAGTGCACCGTTTTCGGCGGTGTACCATTCTTTCTTTGGGTTTGCCTGCCACTGCCACTGGATGCCGAGACCTTTGGAAAAGTCGTCATCCGCGGTCAACTCATAGGGGGCGTTCACCTCTGGCAGGGGCAGCGGCCAGCTCTCGACCGGCTCGCCGATGCCGTCACCGTTCTGCTCCAAGCCGATGAACGGCCAATCCTCGCACCATGTCATGGGCTGCAGGTGCAGGATGCGGCCATAGACGCCGTCGTCTTGGAAGTGGAAGAACCAGTCCTTGCCCGCGGGCGTGTCGATCCACGCACCCTGATGGGGGCCGTTGGTGCGGGCATTGCCCTGATGCAGAACGATTTTCTGCTCATAGGGGCCGAGGGGGCTGCGAGAGCGGAGCGCCACCTGCCAGCCCGTGCCGACGCCACCCGCAGGCGCAAAGATGTAGTACCACCCGTTGCGCTTATAAAACTTCGGGCCTTCCATCGTGGGGTGCATCAGCTCGTTGTTGAACACCTCGACCCCGTCGTCCAGCAGGCGGCTTGCGTCTGGGGCCATGCGGCAGACATCGATGCGGTGCTTGATGCCACAGCGGCTCTTGGCGTAGGCGTGGGCCATGTAGGCGCTGCCGTCGTCGTCCCAGAACGGGCAGGGGTCGATCCAGCCGCAGGCCTGCTTGATGCAGTGCAGCTCACTCCACGGGCCTGCGGGATTTTTCGCAGTTGTGACAAAAATGCCTTCGTCGGGCAGCGGGATAAAGACATAGAACATGCCGTCATGGTAGCGGATGGCCGGGGCCCACGTGCCGCAGCCGTGGGCGGGCAGGTCGTAGCGAGCAAAGGGCAGCTTTTCGACGCACCACGCCAGCTGTTCCCAGTGGATGAGGTCTCGGCTGTGCAGCAGTGGCACACCGGGCAGGTAGGTAAAGCTGGACGCCACCATGTAGTAATCCTCCCCCACGCGGATGACATCGGGGTCGCTGTAGTCCATGTACAGCACGGGGTTTCTGTAATTTTGGCCGTTTTCAGTCGTGTTATCGTACAGTTTCATTCTTTTCTCCTGTTAAAACTCGCCGTCGACGCTCTCGTCGGTGTCGTAGGCTTCGCCGTCTGCATTTTTTAGCGTCACGTTGTGAAATTCCACGTTTTTCGCGTTGCGCAGGAAGAACCCTCGCGCGCTCATCGGCTCCAAGTTGCCCATCATGGCGGGCTTTTCGGGGGCCGCACCGCGGGCCATCTCGATATGGCAGTCCGTCAGGCTCAGGCCATCGATAGGGCTTTCGGCCAGACCGTAGAAGAAACCCGCCGATGCCGTGGCCCCCACGACGGTGACGCCGTTGATGCGGATGTTGCGGAATGCGGGCGTACCGCCGTCCACGGGGTAGGGTGTCTTTTCCCACACCCAGCGGTCTTTTTCGGCCGTGCCGCAGCTGTAGTACATATTAAAAACAAACGGGCAGAACACGCGCTCCATTACCAAATTCGACAGGCGCAGATTCTCGACACAGCCGCCGCGGCGGCGGCGCGTCTTGACGCGCAAACCGCGGTCGGTACCCGTGAACACACAGTTCGTGACCGTGACATTGCGCACGCCGCCGCTCATCTCGCTGCCGATGACTATGCCGCCGTGTCCGTGCACAAGCAGACAGTTTGCAATGACGATGTTCTCGCAGGGTACGGGGCTCGGCGTTTCCTCGGTGCCGGATTTCAGTGTGATGCAGTCATCGCCAACGTCAACGCGGCAGTTCAGGATGCGCACATCGCGGCAGCTTTCGGGGTTGATGCCGTCGGTGTTGGGAGAATTGTAAGGGTTGCAGATGGAGACATCCTCGATCAGCACATCCACACAGTTCAGCGGATGGACGGTCCACGCCGGGCTGTTGCGCAGCTGCACGCCGCAGACGCGCAGGTGGGTGACGTTTTCAAAATGCAGCAGGTAGGGGCGGCCATTGGCTAGGGTGCGGGCGCGCTGGGCAGCCCACCACGGTGCGCCGCAGCCATCCAGCACACCGGAGCCGGTCAGGGCCACGTTCTCGGCATTGAAAGCGGAAAGGCAGGGTTTGGGCCGGTGGGAGATGCGCCCCTCGTACTGGCATTCCTGCAAAGGGAAGGCTGCAGGGTCGTTCAAAAAGCGGATGACCGCGCCCGGTTCCAGGTGCAGCTCCATATTGCTGCAAAGCTCAATGGGGCCGGTGGAATACTCCCCTGTCGGTACGGTCAGCACACCGCCGCCCGCTTTGTGCAGTTCGGCAATGGCTTGGGCAAAACAGTCAGTCCAGACGGCTTCGGCGGTATTGGGGCGGAACTGGGTCAAGGTGATCTTCATGGTTTGCTCCTTTATCTTAACGGGTCACAGATACAGGAAAAGGGGCCGGGGCAATCGCCCGGCCCCTTTTCCTTTGTATTTAGAAGGACTAGAGAATGGTAAGGTTATGCGTTGGCGTTCATTTCTTCCAACGCCTGTGCAACGTTCAGGGTCTCGGCCTGTGCCTTGTACTCGGCCATGCCTTCTTCCGGGGTAAGCTGACCCATGGCTACGCGGGAGATGATGTTCTCGCGGGTGGTGGTCAGGTCAGAGGTAATCATCGTGCGCTGCTCGGACACAGGGAAGACGGAGATGTTCTTCGCGTTGGCAGAGACAACGGCCAGAGAATCGGTGACTTCCTGAGAAACTTCGACATTCTTATCGGTGGCGGTCATCGGGGTGAGGGCCAGCCAAGGCGTGATCCATGCCTTGCGGAAAGCCTCGGCAGGCTTGGAGATAGTGGGCAGCGGGTCAATATTGTTGCCGCTCTGCTGCCAGTGCACGCCCTCAACGCCGCTCTGGAACAGAACCTGACCCTCGCCGCCGTCGTGCATGTACTCGATGAAATACTTGTAGACAGAGGCAACCTGCTCATCGCTGAGCTTGGAGGAAATAACCTGCACGCTGGGGGCGCTGTACAGATAGGTAGCGCCCTCGATGGGAGGCAGAGCGATGACTTCGGCGTCGGGGACATTCTGCTTCAGGCGGACGGTCAGCGTCTCGCCCCACAGGCCGCCCCAGTACGGGAAGCAGCCGACGGTACCGGCGTACCACTCATCACGGCAGGAGCTGGTGGTGTTGGTGATGGCTTCCTGGTCGATCAGGCCGGCGGTGTAAGCATCCTGCAGGTTCTGCAGGGCGGTCAGCATGTTATCCTGTGCCATGCCGTCGACCCACTTGCCGTCAACTTTCACATAGTCAGCGGTTGCGCCCTGGTAGAACTCAGGCAGTGCCTGGGTGCTCTTCAGGCCGGGGGCCGTGTAAGGTGCGGTGCACTCCGGGATCTCGTTCTTAAAGCGGGTCAGCATCTCGATGAACTCGTCATAGGTGGTGGGCACGTCCATGCCGAGGCGGTCCAGCCAGTCCTTGCGGACATAGGTCACGATAGCGGAAGGCGTCTCGCGGGGGACGCCGTAAATCTTGCCGTTGACGGTCAGGGCATCCCACAGGTTCTTGTCGACCTTGTCATACAGGCCGCTCTCGTGGACGAGGTCGGTCAGGTCGGCGATAGCGCCCTGCGCGGCGTAGTTGCCCAGCGTCTCGCCGTTCAGGTCAAAGGTATCGGGAACCGTGTCAGAAGCGTAGGCCAGCTCGAGCTTCTTGGTGTACTCGTTATTGTCGATGAAGTCCAGCTCCAAGTCGATGCCGGTCTTGGCGTCGAAGTCGGCGATCCACTGCTCGGAGCCATCTTCCTGGTGCATGCCGTCATGGACCCACCAGACGAGCTTGTCGGGCTTCTGCGCGTTCTCGTAGAGGGAAGCGGCGTCGGCAGCCGTCTCCTCGGACGATGCAGCGGTGGAATCGGCCGCAGACGCGGAAGCCGCCGTGCTGCCGGAGCCGCCGCAGGCGGCCAGCAGGGAGGCTGCGCAGGCCGTGGCCAGCAGCATGGAAATCTGTTTTTTCATGGTTTTCTCCTCCGTTTGATATAATTCTATTTTACCTGGCGGATTACTCCGCCGCAAGTACGAGTTTTTAGCCCTTGACAGCACCCAGGGTAACGCCCTTGGTGAAGTATTTCTGTATAAAGGGATAGATGAACAGGAATGGCAGCACGACCACAACGACCGTTGCCGATTTTAACATATCAGCCGATAGTGTGATGGCTGTGCCGGAAAGGCCATCTTCCAGAATCAGGGAGCGGACCTTGACCTGGAAGTTCTGCCAGTTGGGGTCGGTGATGTAAAGGATGAAGTGCATATACTCGTTCCACAGGCCGACCGCGATGAACAGGCCAACGGAAGCCAGCGCAGGCTTGGACAGCGGCAGCATGATGCGCCAGAAGCAGCCGAAGGGCGAGCAGCCGTCAATGGTGGCGGATTCAAACAGTTCGTTCGGGATGCTGGCAAAGAAGCTGCGCATCAGAATGGTGTTGTAAGCCGAAACGCTGCACGGAATGATAACGGCCAGCATGTTGTTCATGAGCCCCAGGTTCTTGATGGTCAGGTAGGTGGGAATCATACCGCCGCTGAACATCATGGTGAACAGAACCATGCGGCCCATCAGAACATGGCCGGGCATATCTTTCTGGATCAGGACATAAGCACCCATCGTGATGATGAACAGGCCGGTAACGGTACCGACAACGGTGGTGAGCACAGAGACCAAAAACGGGCGGTAAAGGCTGGAGGTGGTCAGGATCATCTCATAAGCCGAAAAATCGATCTTGCGGGGCCACAGGCGCACGCCGTAACTGGTGGGGTCGATGGAATCAACGATCACTTTCAGCAGCGGCAGCACCATCATGCACATCAGGATGCCCAGCAGCAGGATATCAAAGATCAAAAAGATCGTGCGGGCACGGTAGCCCTTGGCAAAAGAGAAACGGTCTTTGGAATTGATGCCGTTCATATTACAGTACCTCCTCGCCTGTCAGCTTTTTGCTCAGCTTATTGCCGATGGCAACCAGCAGGATAGAAATGACGGATTTGAACAAGCCTGCTGCGGTGGACAGACCGTACTGCGAACCGGAAATGCCCATGCGGTAAACATAGGTTTCCAAAACGTCCGAGGTGTTGATGACCATGGAGTTCTGCAATACCCACACCGGGTCAAACAGGTTCAGAACCTTGGCCAGGTTCAGGATAAAGACGGTAACAATGGTGCCGGAAATGGCGGGCAGCGTTAAGTAGATCACGCGCTGGAAGCGGGTTGCACCGTCCAGAACGGCGGCTTCGTGCTGCTCCATATCCACGCCGGAAAGCGCCGCAATGTAGATGATGGTGCCCCAGCCGATGTCTTTCCAGACAGCGATCATATAAAAGATGGGCCGCCACCATTTTTCGTTGGCGAGGAAATAGATGGAATCGCCGCCCAAAGCGGTGATAACGCCGTTGATCAGGCCGTTTTTCGGCGAGAGGAACATGGTAAAGATGGAAGCCACAACAACCCAGGACATAAAGTGCGGGATGTAGATGATGGTCTGGGAGATCTTTTTGAACCATTTGAAATGCAGCTCATCCAGCAGCAGCGCCAGCACAATGCTGCCCAGCGTATCAATCACCAGCTTGGTAATGCTGATCTGCAGGGTGTTGAAGAACGCTTTCCAAAAGCCGGCCTGGGAGAACAGCTTTTGGAAGTTCTGCAGTCCAACGAACTGGGCCGGTTTGAAGGGGGTATAATCCGTGAAAGCGTACAGGATGCCGAACATTGGCAAATAGGAGAACAGGATCAGGCAGAGAAAAAGCGGGATGAACATAATATAGAACGCCCGGTACTTTTTCATTTTCTGCCTGGTCGTCAGCCCCAGGTGTTCCTTGGGTGCCGACTTGGTTTTCAGTGGCATGGATGAATTCTCTCCTCTCATGGTGTGGATTGCTCTGCAGCGGGTTTGTCCGTTCCGCTTGCTGTATCTGCATCATACCACACCAAAATCCGCCGCATAAGGGGCAAAAGCCCTGTTCTATGCAACTGTTCCCCAAAAGAAAAAGGGAACGATTCTTGTGGAGAAGAATCGTTCCCTTTGCAAAATTATTCGATGCTATGTCTTTTGCTTTGCTATTACTGCCGCTGTGCATTCTGCACTGCAGGGGGCGGCGTCCCCGACGATCCGGATACGTTCCGGCAGCATGCTGTTCTCGGCGGCCGGGGGGATCGGCCGCCCTACCGCTCGCCATGGGTGTGTTACCCGCGGTATTCGCTGGGGCTGACCCCCATCACGCGCTTGAACGCACGGCGGAAAGACTGGATGCTGTTGTACCCCAGCCGCTCCGGCAGATCCGAAACCTTGCAGCCATCCTGCAGCAGAACACAGGCCGCCTTGACGCGGAGCTGCTCCAGATACTCGGCAAAGTTGGTGCCGGTCTCCTTTTTGAAAATGGCAGACAGATACCCCTCCGACAGATTGAATTCAGCACTGACCATGGCCAGGCCAAGATTCGGGTTGTGGTAGTTCTTGCGGATATACTCCTCAATGGCTTTCACGTTTTCGCTGCGGCGGGCGTTCTTTTGCTGGGTCACCTCGCTGCACAGCGCCTGGCACAGGGTGTTCAGCCGCTCAAAATAGGGTTCGCAATCGCCTTTATAGTCAAACGCCAGTTCGTTCAGCGCCATCAGGTCAGCGTTTTCTTCCACTATAACGCCGGTCTGTGCGGAAAGGATTTCCACAATGCGGCGGTTCAGCTGGCGCATGCGGCTGCGGTTCAAACTGCGGCGCACAAAGTTTTCCGTCTGCAAAAGGCTCAGCACATCTTCCACAGCTTTGGCATCGCCTGCGCTCAGGCTCTGGGTCAGCCGCTCTTCCACTACATAGGGGAAGTAATAGCCATCGCGGGCGCCAAGCTGGCTGCCGTACACCTGCACCGCTGTTCCGCCGTCCGCATCGTGCTGGGCGGCTGCGGCTTCCTCGGCGCTTTTCCAGAACTGCATCAGGTCATCGCAGGGGGTGCCAACGCCCCAATGGGCTTCCACATGGTATTGCTCATGCAGCCACGCCGCAACGCGGTGCAGCACGCCCAGCAGTTTTTCCTGGTCCTGGATCTCAAACATATACAGGGTTTCCAGGGTATTGCGCTTGTAGTTGTGCACAGGGCGCACGCACAGCTCGTCCACATAGGCGCTGATGGCCTGCTGCAGCACCTTGGCGTCCTCCACGGTCTGGCCGTCAATGGCGTCAATATCAATACCGGGGAATAGGCGCAGCACGGCGGCGCAGTAGGTTTTATCTGTCAGTTCAATGCCCGCGCGCTGCGCCATATACTCCATTTCCGGGCGGGAGACAAAGTTCGATTTGAGCAGGTTGTGGTAAAATGCCGTCTGCAGCGCGGGGCGGTCGGCCGCCTGCTCCTGCAGCAGATGGGTGTTATCCTGCACAAGCTGGCTGACCGCGCTGCTGATAAGGTTCAAATCGGTGTTCACCGCGCCGTCAGCCGCCTGCAAGGCGCGCGCGATCTCATTGACGGGCCGCCCGCGCCGCACCGAAAAGTAGAGCGATACCGCCGTGCCCAGCACGACCGCGGCAAAAATCAGGAAAAGCATCTGGTTGCGCAGGGTATTCAGCTGCCGCATTGCCTGCTGTTCCGGCAAAACGAGCAGATAACTCAAGCCCAGCGAGTCACTGCCCGCAAGGTGCAGGACCAAATCGTTGCCGCTGTTCCATGTGCCCTGCGCGGTCAGCCAGTCTTCGGGCAGGCTGTCGGCCAGACTCAGGTCATCGTGGCTGTACAGGCAGACCCCGCCGTTGTCATCGTCCAGCACAAACAGCGAATAGCCGTTGTATTGCTCCAAAAACGAGAACTTTTCCTCCAACCAGTCCGAATCGATGCGGAAGAACACGGTCCCGGTCTTGCTGCTCATCAGGCGGCTGCTGGGGATGCCGTAATAGATGTCCTGCCCACCCAGCTTGCAGAAAAACGGTGCGCGGTTGTCATCGGTGCAGACCGCCTGCCACAGCGCGGCGTCATCGCCCCATTCCAGCAGGTAGCCGCTGAAAATGTCCGGCGCATAGACCGCGCGGTTGTAGATAACGCGGTCCATGCTGTTTAAATAGATAAAGGTATTGTTCACCCAGTTGGGCGAGTAGTATAGCATCCGCTGGTAGTACTCGTTGATAGCGCGGATGATGTTTTGGTAGTAGTTATCGTCGGTGTGGCGCAGATTTTCCAACCGATAGATTGACTCGCTGCGGGCGGTCTGCATGCCCAGCGTGCGCAGCTCCGTCAGGCCGTTGTCCACGCTGGACACGGCCTGCGTCATGGCAAACATTGTGCTGTCCAGCACATCATTGCGCACAATGACGAACGCGCTGCGGAATCCCACCGCACAAATCAGCAGCGCCGCCAGCAGAATGATCAGGTGGGAGAGCAGGAACCGCACGACAGAGTTTTCCCGCACATGTTTTGTAATTGTTTCAAACATTCCGACACTCCCTTTTTAGTACTATACCATTTTTCACTGCCAAAAGTCAACGCGCTCGCCAGTGCAGGGGGAACAATTTCGCATTTATAAATACTGTGTCTTGTGTTGGCACGCGGCAGCGTGATATGGTTAGTATAAAAAACTGTTGTACGGGAAGGACTGCCGAAAAATGCCAAAAATGAGTTTTACTGACTTTTTACCAGCCGGAGCTTACCGCCTGCGCCGCGCCGCTGTCATGACGGTGGGCGTGCTGTTTATGGGCTTTGCCGTGGCCGCCCTTGTGCTGGCCGACCTCGGCACCGACCCATTCACGACGGCCTGCCTCGCGTTTGCCGCCCGCATGGGCTGGCTGCTGGGCAGCGCCGAACTGCTCATCAACGCCGTCATGTTCTGCCTTGTGTTGTGGCAGGACCCGCACCGCATCGGCCTTGGCACACTGGCCAACATGGTGTTGGTGGGCTACACGGCGGATTTCTTCGGCTGGGTGTTCCGCCTGTACGGCATCACGGCTCCCACAGGCGGGGCTGCGCGGTTTGTGTTCATGGTGGCCGCCCTTGCGGTTTTCGTCGTGGCGGCGTCGCTGTACATGACTGCCGACCTCGGCACCGCGCCTTATGACGCGATGTCCTTTGTACTGGCGGCCACGCTGCCCCATCTGCCCTTCCGCGCCGTACGCATGGCGTGGGACGCCGCGTGGGTCGTGCTGACGCTCGTCTTGGGCGGCAGCGTCGGGCCCGTCACGATTGGCATCATGCTTTTGATGGGTCCCGCCGTGGACCTTGTGGGTGGTTGGGCAAAACGCACGCTCTACCGCGGCTGAAACGCTTGTTTTGGCGCGCGGCGCGCGCTATAGTAGATATAATAATGTAATAAAGGGAGTTTTGGCTTATGACACCGCGTATTTTTTGGATCGGTGATTCCACCGTGCAGTTCAATAATATTTCCACGTGGCCGCAGTGCGGCATGGGGCAGGTCTTGGACCTGTATGTGCGCCCCGGCATTGCGGTGTACGACCATGCCCGCAATGGTCGCAGCACCAAGAGTTTTTACGACGAGGGCCTGTGGGCTCCGGTGGAGGCGGCTCTGTGCCCGGGCGATTTGCTGCTGATGCAGTTCGGCCACAACGATGAAAAGTCCGAGGACCCCACCCGCTACGCCGCGCCTGATCAGTTCGCCGCCAACCTGCTGGCCTACGCCCACGCCGCGCAGGCCAAGGGCGCGCTGCCCGTGCTCATCACGCCGCTGGTGCGCCGCCGCTTTGAGGGGGGCACTTTGGTTCCGACCCACGGTGCTTACCCCGACGCTGTGCGCCTGCTGGCCGCGCGCGAGGACCTGCCGCTGATTGATTTGAGCGCCGCATCCGCTAAGCTGGTGCAGGAGATGGGCGAGCCCGCCAGCCGCGAGCTGTACATGGTCTTTGCCCCGAACCTCTACCCCAACTACCCCGACGGCAAGGAGGACAACACCCACCTGCGGTACCTCGGTGCCGTGCGCTTCACAGGTCTGGTCGCCGCCGGCCTGCAAGCCTTGGGCGGCCCGTATGCCGATGTGCTGCTGGGCACCCCCGAGAGGGATAAGTACGACGGAAAAGGGTATGAGGGGTAAGACGAGCGGGGATTTTGCTGTCGTCTTTGAATCGCGTCTTAAATTAATCGTAAAGCGGCAGTCGCTCTCAGGATTTCACCAAGTGCAGAAGTTGTTTTTATTCTATCAAATAAATTGTCCGACCAGCATGGTCGGCATAGTATGTCCATGATTTTGGTGTTGCTCCCCTGCCTAGTTTTGGCGGTACTCCGAGATACGAACTTTCTGACGAAGCTGTCATGAATCTATTAATTACTTACTTGAAATGATGTGTATTCCATAAATGCGCAAGGCTATTTCAATCGCGACCCGGAGCGCGATGCCTTTTATCTCATCTCCTATCAGACTTGCAGGCGAATCAATGTGACGTGGCCAAGTCCCTACCCGGAAGTAAAAGCATTTGTGAAAGAGGCCACCCGTGTAGTCTATGATCAGGACAAAATCTGCTGGAATGGTGCACCGCTTTCGTCTGTAAAATCTTTCCACAGGGATACTGCGTGTTGAGTGTCCCTGATTTTTGACCACCATTTGACCACTGCTGTGCAAATGCCTTGTGAAATGCCGGAAAAGCCTGTTGTGACAACCAACAATGGGCTTTTTCTCGTTTTGGGCTCAACTGTGCAGAACCAATAAATTTTACGTTTCAACGCCGGTCTATACCGCCCTGTCGTAGTTCTCCGACCCGGAAGGCCAGAGGTTCGAATCCTCCCGGTCGCACCAAGAGCAGCACCTTATGGGGTGCTGCTCTTTTTGTTTTGCATGGATTTTATGGAGCAGTAAAAGAGCGGATTCGAACAGCCCGTGCCCCGCGCTTTGCGTCCCGCGGGGCAGAAACGCCCCGGTGGGGTGTTTCTAGGGCGCGGCTTGGCGAATCCCTTCGGACACACTCAAAAACCTCATTGCAATGTGTTTTTGCAATGAGGTTTTTTCTTTAATGTTATTCTGGTTTTAGAATCATTTTAGCCGCATATCATCTGCCGCATCCGTGTACTGACCTTTTGCCAGCCGTTCGTTTCTCAGCCGATTTATGGTGATTCGCATAAGGCTAATTTCTTCTATGGAGAACGTTGCTCCTTTATCGGCTGGGAGAAAATCGATTTTCAGTATCAGACTTCCCACTTCTTTACAGTCTGTACCGATGGCACGTCTGCTTTTGCATCATACATCCCAGTGCATCCTACACAGCAGAAGAAACGTTATTATTCCCGGGAACCTATTGAAGCAACAACTGCTATGCAGGCCTAAAATTCCCGCATAGCAGTTATTTTTTATTCTATATGTTTTCTAAGGTGTATTTGAAAACAAAGAAAATGACGGATATTTCGCAAACGCAAGCAGAATTTAAGGCAAAGAGCCGCAGGAATCCTTTGTGGATTCCAAGGCTTTTTAACACAAAATTTCGCTGCGTTTGTAGAAATAGACGATATTTTCGACTTTTCAGATACCCCCTAATTTATTGAATTTCAAACTTATCCTTTACCAAATCTGCTCTCAACGCAATCATATCCGCACCATGTTTCCAGCAGATGCTCAGCACCGGTGCACTCCACGTAGTCGTGATCTCAGCATCCGAGTGGAATGCCGGGTGCGTTTTGCGCAGACGCAGTAGATCCAGCTGGCGCTGGACTACATCACGCTGCAATGCTGTGTTGATCTGTTCCGCATTCAGGTTGGTTCGGTTAATCTCCTTGTGGCCGCCCGCACCGGCATGGCGCACGGCCTCCACATCGTTCTTTCCAGCAAACAGATCAAGATACCACACCTGTGGTTTGCCGGGCATGAAGAGTTGAATCGCACGGGCCAGCAGCATCTTGTCATCATCAGCACCAAGGGCGCTGTAATAAGTAGCGTTGACCTGGTAGTAAATATTTTTCTGTCCGTGCAGATCTTTCACCATACCGCCGCGCGCTACAATAGTTCCGATCAGGCTCTGAATGCGCTCCTCCGGCAGCAGTCCTTTCAAATCCAGCAGCGGAATGCCATCATGGCAGCCCAGCATATTTACGGTGTGGATCTGATGATCCCGCAATTCATCAGCCCAAGCGGCCAGGTAACTGCCATCCTTATTTTCAATGGCATCCAACACCAGCCCCGGCAGGAAGAAATCATAGGTCATGTAGCCTTTATCTGCCACTGTCTGGTAAATTTTTTCGCTGTAAGATGCATGAATTTCCGGCAGCAGCTGCAAACCATATTCATCCGCCAGTACCTTTACTTTGTCCAGCAGCTCCCAAGTAGCCGGGTCGTTCAAAAAGTTTTTCTCTCCCGGTTCCTTGGGGGCATAGGCAAAGGCATCCAGCCGCACAATGGATGCTCCATATCCAGCCAATGTCTGCAGGGTATTGCGGTAGAACTCCCACACTATGGGGCTTTTTATGTTCAAGTCCATCTGCCCCAGGTATTCACGGTGTTCCTCCAGCCAATTGATCACAACAGATTTGCAGGCTGCATATTTACCAAAGTTGATTTCATCCGGCTTTTGGCCCGCATTCAATGCTGCAGTCAGCATTGAATGCAACCGCACAGCAGCTGAATACTGTAAGCCGGAAATCTGCATCAGTTGCTGCACCGTGGGGCGCAGATAATCCACCTGCTGGTAGAATGTATTCCAATACGGCTCCTCGGTGCCGTCCGGCATGCGTGCCATCAGGATGGGTAGACCCGGCTTGCGGAAGAACATTTTTTCCAGGTATTTTGCTTCCGGTTGGATATATCCTTGCTCCGTCATGGAGCCACACCCTTGCCAGAAATCATTCCAGTTAATAAAAAAGTCTCGGTAAACAGAGTTTTTTCCGTTTTTTAACAGGTCCTGGAACTGTGGCGAAAGTACCGAAGCATGGTTCAGGATAAAATCCAGTTTAAGCTTTAACCCCAGCGCCTTTAGCCCCTCCATATCCTGCGGGCCAGCAAGTTCCCGGTTCAGGGTATAGTCAATAACTGAAAAACCACGGTCCAGATCGGTGTTGAACACGCTGGGCAAGATGTAGAACGAACCGAACACATTCTCAAATTCCGGCCGGGCCAGCAGTTGCACAATGTCATGCAGGGTGCCGCCCATACTGTCCGGGTAGGCATTCAGCATGGGGGAAATATCAAGTTTCATTTCCGGATTCCTCCAATCTGTTCAGCTCACAGCCAGCTTGCAGTATTCCGACCAGCTCAACACTTTACCCTCGCGTGAAAGGATAATTTTTGCCTTGTGCGCCTGAGATTCCAGCAGCCGCTGCTCAATTTGCAGCACCATAGTAACAAACGGGCTGTCAGCTGCACCATCCCTCGCACGGCTGACCCGGTAGGTCATAGTTTCTTGCGGGGTGCTGTACAAAAACACCGGCAAGTCCACTCCGCAGTAAAAATCACTGTTGCCATGGGTCCATTCCACAATCAAGACTTTCACCTGGCTGAAATCCACTTTATCATACCACAGAGCGGCTTCATCGCGCCCCATGCGCTTGAGCCAGATGGCATCTATACCATTTTTAAACCGAGCCAGGGTCTGCCCCAGTTCGTCAAAGTCCTGCTCGCTGGGGGTTCCCAGATATCCAGCCAGTGCTTTGCGCCCCTCGGCCTGGTACACAGCCAGCCAAGGTACATCAGCGCACAAAGTGGGATCTGCATCCCGCTGTTCGATTTGCCAGGTGTGCAGTTGCTGCCACACATCCGGGTTCAGCAGTGCCCCACTTGTCAGGCCGTGCATGCCTCCCTGACGGAAAATCCGCAGCCGCTCGGCATCGTTCAGCGCCGGATAGCGGCGGGGATAGTTATCCCCACTGAGTACATAACTGCCGATACCGATCTGCTTAAAATAATAGCCCAGCAATGCCGCCGCACCTGTTTTACCGGAACCAGACCCACCGCACACGGTAATCACTGCACGGCCATAGGGGTTGCGAGCACAGATCTCTGCCAGCTGCGGCAGCAGCAGCGGGAAAATTGCATTCGCCTTGGTGCGGTGTGCTTCACTGATATGTACTGCATCGCCGGGCATATCACCCTGAGGCATATCTGCTGCCTTTTGGGGCAGCGTTGGGGGGTTCCAGTCCTTTTGCGCAGCCTGCAACAAGCCACACACCTGTTTGCTTTGTTCTGTCATGGTCGTTTTTTCCTTTTATGTCTGCGGCAAAAATTCTGCGCGGGCGGCGGTTTCTTCTGGCCGCATGGCGTCAAAGCCGCCCACAGTGTTTTCGTGGGTAATGGCCACACCTGTACGGTCAAACGCAAAATGCACCGTCACTTCAAAACAGGTTTCCACCCAGCGCGCTGCCACGGCGAACGTATTTTTCTGCTCCCACCAACCGGCTAGTTCTACCCGGCTGGTGGGGCTGCTCTGCAGCGGCAGAATGTTCTGGCGGCGGGTGCCATCAGTACCAATGATCAGCTGCTTTTGGGTCCCACCCTGTGTAAAATGCAGCACCGCATGGTCATCCGCAAAAGTAAATTCTGCGGTTTCGATCGCCTGTTCTCCGGCCGCACCGCTCAGGCTGCCCATGCCCTCATTCCAAAGGCGCAGACGCCCCTTGGTTACAGCAAACATCTTGCCATTTATGGCACTACGCAATGGGCTAAACGGGGCAAATACCGGTGCCGCGATTGCCAAATGACGCATCCGCGTTGCCAAGCGGGCCGCTTGCTCAGGGTTTTCTTCCACATGCTGCACTGCTTTTACGCGGTCCAGGTAGGCCCACAATGTATCCAGTGTTTTTTGTGCCCAGTGGGCGCCGGTAGCGGTCTCATTCAAAGATATCTGCATATCCAAGTCGGGAATCACCACACTGAACTGCCCCATGGCACCGTCTGCACGGTAAACACCTTTAGGCTGGCACAGCCATATCTGGAACCCGTACCCCAAAAAGTTATCGCTCGCTTCAGGGTTGCCGATAGCCTCCGTGGCCGATTCATTTTGTAAGCTGACTGCTTTATGCGCGTAATCCTCCGAAAGAATGCGTTCTCCGTTCCACATACCGTCATCGGCATACAGCTTCATCAGGCGCAGGTTATCCTCAGTAGTAGCAAACAGGCCACCGCCGCCCACTTCCATGCCATCCGGCATCGTCATCCAGCGCAGGTTAGCGGCATCAATGCCAATTTTATCAAACAGGCGCGGGGTCAGATAATCCTGCAGACCCAGCCCTGTCACTTTGCGAACCATAGCCCCCAGCAGCGTAGAACCCATGGAGTTATACATGTAAGTCGTGCCCGGTTCATGCAGCACAGGCGTTGCCAAAAAGCTGCGGATCCAGTGTTCATCCGCCGGGGACATGGTATCCATACCGCAGCCCATGCAGAGCACATCCCGTACCGTCATTTTTTTCAGGTTCTCGCTGGGTTTTTCTGGCGCTTCATCTGGGAAAATATCAATCACTTTATCATCAAGGTGCAACAGCCCTTCGGTGCAGGCAATGCCAACCGCTGTGGCCGCATAGGTCTTGCTTAAGGATTGCAGCCCGTGCCGCACACCGGGGCCATAAGGGGCCCACCACCCTTCGGCACATACTTTGCCATGCCGCATAATCATCAGGCCGTGCATCTCAGTAAAGCCGCTTTCCAGCTCGTCCAGCAGCCATTCAATATCTTCGCTGCGTAGCCCCACTGCTTCGGGGGTGGTGCGCTCAAACTCTCTGCGTTTCATCGTCAACCTCCTGTTTTTCGGCATTCAACATCCAGGGCACTGCCTTTTTGATTTCCTGGTCCCAGAACTGCCAGCTATGTGCGCCCGGCCCCTGGAACCAGGTCACATCCGCACCAAGTCCTTCCAGTTCCTTGCGCATAACAGTGTTATTGGGGAAAAGCGAATCCTCCGTTCCACAGGCAAGGTACAGCCGGGGCAATGTGCCCGTCTGTTTGGCCTTTTGGGCCCAATATAGCGGGTCTCGCGGACCGCCTGCCAAGGCATCCAGGTCACCGAACACACGGCGGTAATAGCCATAGTTGCCCACCCCGCTGGGGATCACAGCACCCGGCTTCATTCCTGCAATGTCCTGAATGATAAAAGCGGAGGAAAAACACGCCGCAGCGCTGAACGTTTCACTGAACTTGCAGGCGTTCAGTAAGGTACCGAACCCTCCCATCGAAAGCCCAGCCATCCAGGTGTGCTCCCTATCCTGGCACAGCGGGAACGCGGCACGGGTCAGCTCCACCAGTTCCTGACCAACAAAGGTGCTGTATAAAAATCCAGCTTCGGTATCATCCTCATAAAAGCTGTTTTCCCCACTGGGCATTACCACGGCAATGCCGTACTGGCGGGAAAGCTCGGCAATACAGCTGCCGTGCAGCCAGTCCTCGCTGCGGCCTGTATAGCCGTGCAGCAGGTACAACGTGGGGAACGGTCCCTCCTGCGGCTGGGGTTCCACCAGATCCTCAATCGGCAGGCAGATGTCCACATCCACCAGCCGCATCAAACATTTGGAAAAAAACTCCGCATGGAAAATCGCCATTCCAGTCCAGCCCCCTTTTACAGATAAACAAACGGTTCTTTTGCATCAATAAAGATTACCGGGCAGCAGTGATCAATCAGATCCGGCAGCCAGGTTGCCATATATTCCATTCCGGCTTCCTCGCTGCGCTCATGGCCAAGTTTGATCATGGCCTTGTTCTGCCCCAGCTGCATGGCATCCCGGATGTACGCACAGGTGGTCCATTCTGTCACATCCCCACACAGCATCACATCGGCGTGGGTTTGCTCCATGGCCTGCATCGGCATCTCTTCCACGCCAAGGCCCAGGCTGCCGCCGCCCACCAAAATCAACACTTTGTTTACCGGCATTTCCGGATCACCTATGGTTTGCAGGGTGGTCATATCCAGCTTGCGCTTTAAGTCTGCGGCCAGGTCTACCAGCGTGGTTTGGGGGATTTCGTACAGCCAAGGGGCTTTCTGGCCGGGTACCAGGTATTGGTTCCAGCCCAGCTTGTCCGCTACGCCCCAATAAATGCGGTCCCCTGCCGCGGCGTGCATATGGTCATGGTAACGCCAGATCGTCATACCCGTCTCATCGATCAGGCGGCGTTTGGCAAGGTAGGTCGAATCTTCCGCACACCAGTCCGGTACATCGCGGCCGGTGAACCAGGTGGGTTCGTGCGTAATGATAAAGTTCACACCTTTGGCAGCAGCTTCGCGGATCACCTCTACCGTTGCCATAAATGTAACGGCAATTCCCTTAACTTCCTGCTGGGGGTCGCCGGTCATCAGCTGGTCGCAGGTAGGGGCAATACGAATTTCGCCGGTGGAATCCGTCAGGACACGATCAATGACTTCCTGAATTTTCATGATTTTGTCTCCTTTAGCCTTTGACTGCGCCCATAATAACGCCCTTGGTCAGGTACTTTTGCAGGAACGGGTAGATGACCACAATGGGCAGTACACCTACAACAGCCAGCGCCATACGGATACCGGTGCTGGGCAGGGAAGCCATGCCGCTGCCCACCATCGCCGCAGCGTTGCCACTGGAAAGGAACTGGATGTTGTTCATCATGCGCACCAAAAAGTTCTGAATACCGTAATATACCGGGTCATCCACATAGTAAAGGGCATTGATCCAGTCATTCCAGTAAGCCAGGCCGGTGAACAGGCCAACCGTCACATTGACCGGTACGCTCAGCGGCACCATGATTTTCCAGAAGGTTTTCAGCTCACTGGCTCCGTCGATCTCGGCAGCTTCGACCAGCTCAAAGGGGATGCTGTTTTTGTAGTAGTTGCGTACCAGCATGATGTTCATGGCGTTCATCAGCAGGTTGGGCAGCAGCAGGGCAAAGTAGGTGTTCTTGATGTGAAAAATCTGGGTCCACATAATGTAGCTGGAAACAATACCGCCATTGAACAGCATGGTAAAGAACACAAAGAACGAAAGCTGATTGCTGTACTTGAAATCCTTGCGGGACATGGGATAAGCCAGCATGGTGGTAAATAACAGACTAACCACGGTACCCACCGCCGTAATGCCCAGGGAGGTCAAATAGGAGCGACCAATCTGTTTGCGCTGGTTCCACATGTACAGGTAACTGTCCATGCTGAACTTTTGGGGCCAGAAGCTGTAGCCATAGGTAATCAACGTGGTTTCATCCGTCAGGGAGCTTGCCAGAATCAGCACAAAGGGGGCCAGCGTTGCCACGCAGATCACAAGTAGCAGCACAAGCGATACCCATTTGAAAATGCGTTCGCCGCGGGTATAAAGTTTGCTTCCCATTTGTTTGTCCTCCTATCAGAACAGTGCACTGTCGCTGTCTGCTTTTTTGACCAACCAGTTTGCGGTTACAACGGTCACAAAGCCGACAATGGACTGAATCAGGCTGGCTGCGGCCGACATGCCCACATCGCCGTTTTTAATCAATGCGCGGTACACATAGGTATCTACGGTCTGGGTCACATTGTACAGTGCGCCAGAATCCATAGGCACCTGATAGAACAGGCCAAAGTCCGAAGCAAAAATGCGGCCTACGCTCAGCAGCGTCATCAGGATAATCGTGGATTTGAGCTGCGGCAATGTAACACGCACAATCTGCTTCCACTTGCCTGCACCGTCAATACGGGCTGCTTCATACAAACTGGGGTCAATACCGGCAATGCTGCCAATGTACACAATAGAAGCGTAACCGGCGTTTTTCCAGGCGTTGACGATAACCAGAATCATCGGCCAATATTTAGGTTCCGAGTACCAGTTGACAGTGGGCAGGTGCAGCAGTTCCAGGGTATTGTTCAGCAAACCGCTTTCCGGGTTCAAGAAAGCGTAAACCAGGTAAGAAACAATAACCATGGAAACCAGGTTGGGCAAGAGCAGGCTACCCTGAAAAAACTTGGAGATTGTCAGCTTATTCAGCTCATTCATCATGATAGCCAGCGTAATGGCAAGCACCGTGGTGGTAATAATGAACACAACGTTGTATGCCAAAGTATTGCGGATCATTGTGAATGCGGCATCCGAACGGAACAAAAACTCAAAGTTCTTAAAACCGCACCAGTTGCTCTTGAACGGGCCTTTGATATAGCTGTAATCCTTGAACGCAAGAAAAATGCCGATCATGGGCAGATAGTTATTGATGAGCAGATACAAAATGCCGGGCAGTGCGATCAGCAGCAACGGCTTTGTGTTCTGGCGCAGCGCGCGCTTTTTCTTTGCTGCTGTTGGTTTTACAGCCTGTGTCGCCATGGGGACCATCCTTTCCGGTAAAACATAGTGTGGATTGTCTGATAAAATTGGGCCCTGCTTGCGCAGGGCCCGCATAAGGTTTTGTTTACTTCTGGGCGGCGATCCATGCATCAAGCTGTTCCTGCTTTGCCTGGATTACGGTGTTGATACCGGCTGCATCCAGTGCATTCAGGAATTCCGGCATGGTGGTTTCGGGATCGACCGTACCACAGATCAGGCCCGGAACATACTGGTTGTAAACATTGGCAATGGCGCTCATCTCAGTGGTAACACCGGAAGCGTCAAACATAAAGCCAAAGAACGGGCTGCGCTCAGATTCCTTGTTGTGCTTCAGCTTCAGCTGGATATCGGCAATATCTGTGCCAACCGGCTGGTACTGCAAACTCTCGGAGCCGATAACGCCGGTGCAGAGTGCTGCGGTGTAACCAACGGTAGTAGCATCCTTTCCATCGGGGTATGCCCAGTGGTCAGCGTCAGGCTTTACATAGTCAACGCCCTCTTCGCCATACAGGAAGGTATTGATGAGGTATTCATCCGTCCACAGGCGGTTAATCATCTTCATGGCCGCTTCAGGCACCTTGCTGGTGCTGGCAATGCCAAAGTCAACGTAAACGGAAGCGGAATCAAAGTAGAAGTTGTACAGGATCTTGCTCTTCAGGTTGTGGCCAGAGGAAAGGCTCAGCACTGCACCGGCAGAATCGCCGCCGTAAGCATCGATGGTGGAGAAGCAGCGGCCTGCACTGAAGAGCTCAGAAGCGGTGCTGGTAGTAGTTGCGGCATCTGCCTGCAGGTAACCCTTCTGGTTCCATTCCCGCATCAGTTTGCACTTTTCCATAAAGGCATCGGATGCATACAGGTTGGTCACGGTGGAATCACCGTTCATGCTAACACCAGCGTAATAGTCGGTGTCATTCAGGCAGTCAATTTTTTCTTCGGAGCGCAGGATGGGACGGATCAGGCTGGTGTCGCCCTGATTATTGGGTGCATAGCAGACGATGTTGGGGTCATATGCGTGGACCTGTTCAAATACTGCTTCCAGATCTTCAATACTGTTCACCGTGCTCATATCCACACCGGCAGCCTGGGCAATGTCATCATCCCAGATCAGGTTGCCGTTCAGGGCCATGCCCTTGTTAGCAGGCACCGCGTAAATCGTGCCGTTAATGGTGGTAGCGGTGTACGGGTTTTCGTCAAAATCCTCTTTCAGCTTGGCGGTCACTTCCTGACCGTATTTTTCCAGCAGGTCGTTCATCGGAGCCAGCATGTCGGAAGCCACGTCGTTTGCCAGCGCGAGATCCAGGAATGCATCGATCTTATCGCCGCTCTGCATGGCCAGCTGAACTTTCTGGGTGTACTCTGCCGGTCCAAACAGCTTGATGTCAATGGCGATGTTATCGTCCGGGTAGGTCTTTGCCAGGTAATCATTCATCAGGTTCTCAATGCGGGTCACTTCACTGTCTTCCGGGATGTTATTGAAAGACATGCAGTAGACCGTAACGGTGGTCGGCTCTGACGAAGCAGAACTGCCGCCAGCAGCTGCGCTGCCGGAACCGCTTGAGCCACAGGCTGCCAGGCTCATTGCCAGCATGCCCGCCGTGACCAGAGAGATCAGCTTTTTCATGGTGTTTTTCTCCTTTTATTCTGTGTTTTTTCCTTCTCTTGGGGTCGGCATCCTTTTGTCTGCGCCTTCCCGCTTCGTTGTCTTTATTATATCAGCCACATCCCATGCCGTCTTTTGAAAATCCAAACAGGATTTTCAAAAATCCTCATACCTCCCCCCCTTGCACCCGCCCGCATAAGATGCTATGCTAACCATAGAACAGCAATTTTAGAATTAGAAATCAGGAGTGAGCAATGAGAATTGGTGATCCGTCGCTTGTGTCAAGGTTCTCTCGTAGGGGTAAGGCCGTGTTGCACTTAACAAGCCATCTCCCCTTATAAATCACCCTTTAGGGAACGGTCTTTTTCGGCTCGTGGCAAAACCTCCTCTACTCTTCAATTCCTAATTTCTCATTTCTAATTTCTAATTAACTCCTAACTTTCTTCCGGGGTGCCTTATGTCTTCACATCACAATTCCCTCCGCTGGCGCAGCGGGGTCAATTTGGTAGTTATTGCAGCGGCACTGGTAGCCATTACGGTCATCACCAACGCTTACAGCTTTAATTTAATGCTGCGCAATTTTCGGCAGAGCCTTTCCAGCACAGCGCTGATCTATACGGAACAGATCAGCGGCAAGGTGGACAAAATCAACTCTGGCTCGCTGGAATTGGTCTCGTTGGCCGCCAGCTCCCAGAATTACTATACCAGCAGCCCGCTGGGCCGCTACCTGACCCAGCAGGATATCCTGACCCGCCTGCAGGACCGCATTCGCTATGTAGAATCCAGTGATCTCTATTTCTTTTACCGCACGGACAGTGACGAACTGCTGACCGCGCTGAGCAACCGCGCATCCACCGGCAGCAGCTATTTCTGGAATCAATACCTGATGCTGCCGCCTACCCAGCCCGCTAATACCTGGTTTTCTGTTACCTGCAACGGCGAAACCTGGCTGATGTGCTATTATAATGTATCCCAGGTCCGGGTCGGCGCAGCCGTGCGTGCCAAAACGTTGCTGCAAAGCCTGTATGCCGATACCGGCCTTGTGCAGGACAGTGGCTTTGCCCTGGCCGGGCTGGATGGCACCATCGTTTATTCCAGCCAGCCGGACCTTATGGCCTGCGGCACCAGCCTGGCCGGTCACATTCCTGCCAGCCTGATTGTGGAAAGCCACACAGTTCCTGAAGTCGGCACTTTGCTGCTGTTTCGTCCGTCCTCGGATCTTCTGCACCAGCTCAGCGGATCGTTCGGGTGGCTGTTGCTGCTCAATTTGCTTGCTCTTGCCCTTATCACCACCATGCTGCTCAACACCAACCGCCACATTACCGTCCCCATCCAGCAGCTGACCGAGGGTGTGCGCGAGGTGGAACGCGGCAACTGGGATTACCAGCTGGAAACTTCCTCTCAAATTGAGGATTTCCAGCAGCTCTTCCGCGGTTTCAACCACATGATTCTGGAAGTACATGACTTAAAAATCTCCGCCTATGAAGCCGAGCTGGAACGCCACCGCAATGAGCTGCGCTACCTGCAACTACAGATTCGCCCGCATTTTTATCTCAACGCCATTACCACCATTTCCAGCCTGATCTACCAGGACCGCAAACAGGACGCCCGCTCCTTCATCGACTTTTTGAGCGATTATCTGCGCTACCTGTTCAGTGGCAGCGATACCCAGGTTACCCTGCAGCAGGAAACCAAGCACTGCAAATCCTTTATCCAGTTACAGCAAATCAAATACCCCGATACGATTTTTTATATGTTTGAGCTTGCCTCCGGCACCGAGAATATCCGCATCCCCAAATTTTTGCTGCAAACCGTGGTGGAAAATATCTTCAAGCACGGGTTCAGCCCGGAGCAGTTCCTGAGCATCTTTTTGGAATCAGCACTGGAAGAACAAAACGGCGTGCGCGGCCTGCGCATGACGGTGGAGGATAACGGCTGCGGATTTCCCCCAGAAATGCTGGCCAGCTTCCCTGTGAAAGAAGACAACGGCCATGTGGGGTTAAGCAACCTCTACCACACCTTGCAGCTGATTTATGGCCCCGCCGCCAGCCTGCACATCAGCAACGCCGAACCGAATGGTGCTCGCGTTACCATCTTTTTGCCAGAGGAGGAAAACCATGCACATCCTAGTTGTGGATGATGACATCCCCACTGTTGAGGTCATCCGCACTTCCCTGCACTGGGATCTGCTGGGCATTGACCGTGTAGAAACCGCTTATGATTATACCGAAGCCCAAAATAAGATCTGCGCCAGCCAGCCGGATATCATCCTGTGTGATATCGAGATGCCCCGCGGCAGCGGTCTGGACCTGCTGCGCTGGCTGCGGGAAGAAAAACGTGACTGCGAGTTTGTGTTCCTGACCTGCCATGCCAATTTTGACTATGCCAAAACCGCGCTGCAATACGGTGCTGCCGATTACATCACTAAGCCATTCAACATTGCCCAAACTGAAGCAACGTTAAGTAAAGTTGCTTCCCAGGTGCGCTACCACCAGGAGCTTTTGCAAAAAAGCCGTGCCGGCCAGCAGTGGGAGGAAGCCCACAGCCTGGCCCAGGCATCCTTCCTGCACGGATTGTTCATGGATGGAACCCTGATGACCGAAATTGAACTAAACAAGCGCTTCCAGGACCTGGGCCTTGCGGTGGATGCCCTCCAGCCCATCCACATGGTACTGGCCACCGCTCCTCAACCTGCTGACGATACCAGCTGGAAACCGGAACTGTTCGGCTATGCGTTCCGTAACCTTGCCACGGAACTTCTGTGTGAGAATGCCCCCGCCCATGTATTCCACTTTCTGCGGCAGGATATGCACTTCTGCCTGGCCTGGCTGGACGGCAGCCTGACGCCGGATATTGTAGCCCAGCGCTGCCGCAGCCTGATCGAGCTTGGCGGCAGCTGCCTGCGGTGCGAAGTAACCTGCTATGTGACCCACAGCGTTTCCTGGCACACCGCAGCCGCCCAGCGCGAAGCCATGGAGCAGCGCGACCGCCAGAACATTACCCGCCGCGGCGAATTGATTTTGGAAACTGACCAGCTCGGTCCCCACAACGCAGCGCAGTATTCTTTGGATGTTGCCAAACTGGAACAGCTGTTCGCTCAGGGCAGCGTACCCGCCATTACCAACCTGATTCGTAAGGATCTTTCCACCCTTGCGGAGGAGAAAATGCTTTCTCCCGCGCTGATGCAGCAGATTCACCAGGATTTCCAACAGGTTTTGTACAGCGTGCTCAGCGCCAACGAGATACAAGCACACGAACTGTTCCGCGATGATGCCTGTGTACGGTTAAACCAAACCGCAGAAAGCTCCATTATGAACATGATCAAGTGGGTCAGCGTTGCCGCCGACCGTGCAGTGCGTACCATCCGGGAAACACACCAGGTCAACAGCATTGCGGGCAAGATCCGCCAATACTGCCAGGAACACTTTGCTGAAAAGATTTCCAACCGCGAAATTGCTGATGCCGTTTACCTGACGCCAGATTACGCCAACCGCGTATTCAAAGACGCTTATGGCCTGTCTATCAAGGACTACTTGACCGACCTGCGAATGCAGAAAGCTCAGCAGCTGCTGCGTGATGAAGCTAACACCATCAGCGAAGTAGCTGCCCAGGTGGGCTTTGATAATTTTTCGTACTTTTCCACCCAGTTCAAAAAATATACCGGTCTGACCCCCAATGAGTGGAAGCGCCAAAACGGGTAAATTATCGAAACATTCGCTCTATAAAGCAATAAAATAGCAAGCGCATCATCGCTGTTTTTTCTCTTCTCAGGGGATCCATGTGCAACATAAAGCGCTTGCTATTTTCATTTTACTTTTTTTCCGTTAACTCTTTCAACAATGCCCGGCACCCAATGTTGACATCCTGCCAGGTGGCTTCAAAATCACCGGTATACCACGGGTCAGCCACATCGCCGCTTCGCCCGGCGTGCGCCAGCAGCAGCGAGCACTTTCCTTCCGGGTCGCCGCCGCAAATGCGGGCCATGTTGCTCAGGTTCATCCGGTCCATTCCGATCAGGTAACCAAACTCCTCATAATCCTTGCGGGTCATCTGCCGGGCCGCATGTCCATCGCAGCGGATGCCATGCTCCGCCAGTTTGCGTCGGACCGGTGGATACACCGGGTTGCCCAGTTCTTCCCGGCTGGTTGCTGCGGAAGCAATCACGAACTCATCTTCCCGCCCCGACTGTCGCACCAAGTCTTTCATCACATACTCTGCCATCGGGCTACGGCAGATATTCCCGTGGCAAATAAATAGTATTTTTATCATCGTCTTATATCTCCATATAAGTCTTGTATTTCTTCTCAAATGCCCAATATTGCAGGGTTTTTCGGCATTGTCATGTTTCTTTGTTTTCGGGATATCTTCTCAAATCTTCCCGTATTTTTTCATGCTTTTCCCTGCAATATTGGTAAATCCGTTGGTAAAGAATTGCTCCGTACCAACGGAGATTTTCAGGCTTCTGCTACCCGAAGCAGCTCTGCCTGTGCGTCATCGAACTGCACATGGGTGTAAACATTCAGCGTCACGCTGATGTCCGAATGACCCATGATATACTGCAATGTCTTTGGATTCATTCCGGATTTCGCCATATTGGAGCAGAAGGTATGTCTGCATACATGAGGGGTTACTTTAGGCATCTGGATGCGGTAAATCTTGTTGTACTTCTCGACAATGTGCTGCATATATTTCTCCCAGTGCAATGCAACCATCGGTCTGTCGTTTTTGTCCAGGAACAGGAATCCGGCGTATCCATCCACCAACGGTTCCACTTTCGGTGCCACGCGATTGGAAAGAATACGGCGGAAACACGCCACTACTTCCTCACTCATCGGCACATAGCGGATTCCGCTTTCGGTCTTGGGCGACTGGATCACATACTGCATCTGCGATGTTCTCTGCAACTGATGGTCAACCTTGATACGCTTCTGATCGAACTCGATGTCAGAAATGGTCAATCCACAGAACTCCGAGATTCGCAGCCCTGTGTGAAAGAGGATGAAGATCGCATCGTAGTGCCGGCAGAAATGTTTATCTTCCTTGATAAATTTCAGAAGATCACGCTCCTGCTTTCGGGTAATCGCTTCTCTGGTGACAGAATCATTTACGATCACCGATGCCAGTTCAAATCCAAAAGGATTCTTACGGATCAGGTCATCATCCACTGCCAGCTGAAAAGCAGGTCTCAGAACGCCTCTGATGGAGTGAATGGAGCTGTACCCTCTACCATCCACCTGCTGAAGCTTAATCAGCCATGCTTTTGCATCGGACAGGCGAACCTTGTCAATGCGCTGCTTGCCAAACGCTTCCTTGTTCAGGATGTTGATAACCGTTTTATATCCTGCACGGGTGTTGTGGGTCACTCCGGTTTTTAAAGACACATACTTTTCTACCAGTTCAACTACTGTGTAATTGCCACCATGGGTAACGATGTGGTCAAACAAATCTGCCTGAATCTGCTTTTCCTTTTCTCTCAGCGAAAGCTCTCGTTTCTTGCCCTTGGGTGTCGGATCGTTCTTGTCCAAACGCCAACTGTATACATTCTTCTCCTTGCCGTCCTCGTCAATATATCGGTAACGATACCTCCCATCTGTACGCTGGTATTCGCCTTCACGCAAAATCCGGTTTCGATTGTCTCGTCGTTTTTCGCTCATGGAATCTCTCCTTTCAAGAAAGGAGAGCCAGACTTGCGATAACATCATATCATAAATTTGGCTCTCCGTATAGTTGTATCATGTGAAAACGGCAGTCCTGCCGTTTTATTTTTTACACAGCGGTGGCCTGATCCAGATACCGTTCGAACTTCTCTCGCTTGATCAGCGCCCTATTGCCGTTCATGACGTAGAAATCTTCGTGCGGGTTCTGATCGATCAGCATCCGTAATTTCCCTTCACCGATGTGATAGTACCCGGCGGCTTCCTCAATAGTCAGCGTGTACCTGCGCCATACCGGAATGTCAAAATAGTTCTTCTCACTTGCATGGTTCTTGTTATTCGCCATAGGCATTTACCTCCATATATCAATTCGTGGTGCAGGGATGGGTCGTTCCAACCCCTGCGTTTTTCTGCGCTGCGTTCATTTCAATACCTCCTAAAGCCGGTCAAGGAAGAACCGGAAACAGAAACCGGAAACTGACTTCTAAAAACCAGATTTCTCCTTGCGGCAGTTATCTTTGCTATTTTGGTTTTTCTTGAATTTCTTTGTTGCTTTCGTTTCCAGAGAAGAAAAATCCTTGCTGAACAAGGCTTTTCCCGGAAACCGATATGACAACGGATTGGATATCAAACAGGAAACCATACTCCTTTCTCAAAACGGCAGTTCCATCTGGTTACACTCTTCTTCGGTCAGTTCACGGAACCCATCCAAGGGGCTTGTCCCTGTTTCCACCGTTTTGTTTCCACGCATCCAGCCCCTTTGCTTGCCGTACTTCTTATAGCTTCTGGGATTGGGATAAGGAATCCAGCCTGTCACGGACTGATTCATAATCTCGTTGATTTCCCGTATCTCCCACGATTTCGGCTCGTCAAAGCGTCCCAGAGCTTCGTGATGGAGCAGCTTGGAACAGACCATATCTCCATTAAAATCGTCCAGAAACGCCTGTATCACGCCTACCTTGGTGTCCTCCGGCATGAACTGCTTTTGCAACAGCACCAGCTGTTCATTCATTTCCTTGGACAGTTTCAGTTGCACCTTCCCTCGCCGGTAAAGGGTCATGGCTTCCGCCCACAGCTGATCCATATACTGCCGGGATGCTGCTTCATCTTCCAGAATGTGTACTTCTGCCTGTTCGGGATGTACCATGATGGGCAAAAAACGGCGGTTTCCGCTACGGTCAAGAGGCAGAAAATCCAGCGCATTGGAAGTGCCGCCGAACACACATTGCCGCAGCCTGTCCTCCGGCTCCGTTGCGTAGGGAACCTTGTAGGTTTCCTTGGAGCGGCTCAGAAACGATTTAATATCTTCGATGCTCCGTGCGTTTGCTGTGGCAATCATCTCCGACATTTCTATGATCCAGTGTCCCTGCATCTTGCGGAACACATTGTCGTCATCAATCTTCTTCAGGTCATCGGAGAACCATTCATCCTTACAGGCCAGAAAGCGGAAGAAGGTCGATTTACCGGCTCCCTGTCCACCTACCAGACAGAGCATCAGTTCAAACTTACATCCCGGTCTGAATACCCGGTGAATGGCTCCCAGCAGAAACAGACGCATGACTTCGGTGCCATACGCACATATTTCTGCACCCAGGAAGTGATGAAGTACATAGGGGATGCGCTCTGTACCATCCCATTCCAAGCGGTTCAGATACTCCCGGATTGGGTGGTATTGATTCTGGTGTGCAACCACCGTCAGCGCCCTGCGGATGCGGTTTTCGTTGTTCAGTCCGTATCGTTTTTCCAGATACAGCATGAGGTAGTTGAAGTCTGTATCACTCATGGCAGAGGTGGTGCGTTCCCACCACAGGGGCTTACAGATGTCAATGCGGCCTGTGAGGATGTTATAGCTGATGACTCCATGCAGTACCGGGTCAGACTGAAAGACCTGATACACATTCTGCATGGTGTTTTTCACCTGCCCTTTATCGTTCACTTCCAGAAGTTCTCTGACCTCCTCCGGGGTCTGGCAGAGCTGATTTTCTGCCAGCATCGTCAAACTCTCTCTCAGCTCCGGTGCCAAGTTCTGATAATCGCCGTTCAAGTTTCATCACTTCCTTTCCGTAATCTTTGATAAGCACTGCACGCTCTTCAACGGAATCGTACAGCAGCACATCCAGTAAATACTCGATGTGGTCTTTCTTTTGCAGGGCTTCCACGAATAATGGATGCCATGTTTCATCTTCCGGCTTCGGGGCATATGCCCGTTCCCAATGCCGGAGCAGATGAAAATAATCTGATAATACCCGGAAGCATCTGGCTTCCAGTTCCCGGTACATTTTCTCCTCCGATTTCTCTCTGATAGCCTTTTTCACCGTTTCCTTTCTTTTGTGATGTGTATAGGGGATTTGAAAGTCCGCAGCCAGTTTTTCGGCGGCAGACTTTGCATCTAACCCATATAGCTGTGCTGTAAAATCAATCACATCTCCATCGGCACCGCAGCCGAAGCAATGGAACCGCTTGTCCACCTTCATGCTGGGCGTCCGATCGTTGTGAAAAGGGCAGTTGGCTTTTCCTGCTCGGTTGACATTGATGCCGTACAGCTCTGCCGCCTGTCGGGTAGTGACGGATTGTTTTACAGCTTCAAATACATTCATTGCATCATCCTTTCGGGAAACAAAAAAGCACTCAACATTTTCACAAAGAAAACAGCAAGTGCCTTAGAGTTCCATATTCTGTTTTTTCTGCTGCGGAGTTTTCTGCTCCGGCTGTTGCTTCTTTTGTTCTTGCTCGAACTTCAATCTCTCTGTTACAGAGTGCTTCGGTTCGGGCTTTTTCTGAACCTCGGACTGTTCCGGTGTGAGGACTTTACCGACCCAGTAACGAATATCTTTCATCGGCTGTAATTCCTCTTTGACGGTAGCAAGCTGTCCGGCAAGCTCGGAGTGGGTTGCTTTCAACTTGTCATACTCGGTTTGCAGAGAATCCAGATTGACATTCAAATCAACGCCCTGCTTTTTGAGATAGCGGAACGCTTTATTGAAGCTGTCCAGTTCGTCCTTGTGGCGTTCTGCAAAAGTGGCTTGCCTTGCTTTCCAACCGATTTTCAGATACTTGTCATGGACTGCCTTATGGGTCTGGCAGTCTGCCACGGCGTTCTGTATGCCGGTAATGACTTTCATTCTGGCAGATGCCTTTTTCATATCGGCATTGATGGTCTGGGCTTTCTCGTTCACGCCTTGCAGGGCGGTGTCCAAATCTTCTAGAGTGTAAAGCTCATGTTCTTTCAAATAGATCAGAGCTTTGGAAACCGCTTTCAGATCATCGGCTGTGCCTTTCTGCTGTCCGTACCTCGACCACTCGCTACGCTCTGCCTTTCGCAGATTCATATAATCACGGAGCAGATTGGAGAGATTGGGCGAAGCACTTTTCTTTTCGGCTTCCATTTCCGCAAAGACTTCTTTGGTGGCTTCCAGAATATCCGCAATCCAGTTTCGCAGATTTTTGATGGTGCTGCGGATAGCGTTCATCATGCGGTTAGCGGCCTTAATATCTCGATTGAGATTGCCGATGTTGGTTTCAATGCCCTTGCGTTCCAGAGCAGACACGGCGGCTCCCATGTGTACTGTCGGGATCACATCAATTCCCTGTCGTTCATAGGAACGCATATCCACACGCTCGGCGCTTCCGGCAAGCTCCAGATATTTATTCTGAATAACTGCCCATCCGTGTCTCCATTCCTCAGCGTGATACTGTTCGTTCCAATCAACAGTATCTTCTTTATGGCTTTTCCATCTGCCTGACGGTAAGCGGATGCGTTCTCCATTCTCGTCAAGGTCATAAACCTTTCGGCTCTTGGGCAGCCACTTTCCATTTTCGTCAATAGCTCGCATAGTCAGCATGATGTGACAATGGGGATTGTGTCCGGGAGGATCCGGATCATGGATCGCAAAATCACAACACATCCCTTTGGACACGAAATGCTCTTGGCAATATTCCTGCAGCATCTGAGGACACATTTCAAGCGGCACTTCTCTGGGTAGGGCAACAACAAACCGCCTTGCAAGCTGCGAGTTCCATTGCTTCTCCACTTCCTCGACAGAGTTCCAGAGTGTAGCTCGGTCTGCGTATTCGGGTGGTGCTTTTGCCGGAAGCATGATTTCCGTGTAAACAACTTCATGCTGTTTTCTTCGATGGTCTTTCGCTTTCTGGTCATATTCGGAAAACAGTTTTTCTCCGGCTTGGTAGGCGGCTCCGGCAACGGCAGAGCTGACTTTGCTTCGCTGAACAATTCGTATTTCCAGATGGGGTACGGGCATTTTGTTTGAACCTCCTTTCTCGGTGCAATAAAAAATGACCGATACTTTTCAGCAGCGGTCAGAGGGGAAAAGTATAAAACTTGCTGACGGTGAATGATTGCTTGCAATCGTTCATCGGCGGTAAGTCCACAAAGGGGTAGCTGGCAAAGCCAGCGCAGGGGAAGTGTAGCTTCCTCTGGATGATTGGAGCAAAGGACTTTTGCGGAAATCATCAAACTCCCTGTAAGGGGCTTCCGGCAGGACGCAATCACCATCTTTAGGTGGTGTATAATTGCGCCCTATTCAAGAATAGGGTTTTAGCCCCCATCCGGTTGCCCCGTTTCCTTTCGTTTCTCAATCAGCATATTCAGCTTCTTTTGAACCGCTTCACCATGAAAGACGAAAGTCAAAAGCTCCATCACATCATCATCGGTCAGAACCGTCGGCTCCCTCAGAAAAGTTTCCAACATACCGGCACGGGTACAGAGCCGATGGGTTCTCTCACTCCGGGTCAGTTGCTTCAACTCATGCTGTAATTGCTTCTCCCGGTGCTTGGCTGCGGTCAGCTTTTTCTCAGCTACATACTTCTGGTGCTTCAATTTTTCCAACTGTTCATTCGCCAATCGCATCACCCCCGTTTCACCCAAACAATGTCATAACCCAGAGCATCAGCCAACTCCACCGCTTCGCCGTAGCGCAGGCTCCCACGCTTCAACTTACCGGACAGATTGGGGACGCTGCTGCTCCATCCATACTCGTCTGCCAGATAATCCACCACCTCACTCATAGTCATACCGGCTCGGACAATGTAGGATTTGATCTCGTTTCGATACAATTCAGACTTTTTCTTCTTCAATTCACATTTCCTCCATTCTTTTTTGTTCGTGATATGGTATAATTTGTTTATTAAACAGCAAGTGCCGTACAGTGTTTCGTGACGAAAACAGAGAATCATCGTTTCGCTCAGAATTTTCGTAACGATGTCCTATACATAAGGGGCAGTATCCCTCTTCGCTGTTTAACTTGGTTTTTTGTGAAATAACGAAAACCTTCATTCTATGCCGTACCCTGTACGCTGTTGAGTGCATCACTCATTGGTATAGATAGCAACACAAAAAGAGTGGTTTTTTCGCTGATTTCACATGGTTTGAATTTAACCTGTGATTTTTGAGTGCCGTTCTGCCCGAATGTCGTTCCTGCCCGGAGATCTTCCCGGCGTTTTTGCCCCGTTGGTACGCTCGTGCTCTTCGCAGTCGTGGCGATACTTCGCTGGGGGATATATCCCATTCGGACGGTCATTCAGTTTTCAAGGTGCATTGGTGATTTACAAGTACAGTTTAGCAAAAAAAGACGCTCTCTCCCGTATGTCCAAAAGGTAGGAAAAGAGCGTAAAAATGCGTGAATTTCCACGCTTATGGAAATGGAGATGAAATATGCAACCGAAACTTACTGTTCAGGAAAGATTGAAAGATCTGCGTGTTGTGGATTTTAAGTTAACACTGGAAGAATTGGCAGAGCGTACCGGCCTGTCCCGTTCTGCGCTCGGAAAATATGAATCCGATGAAACCGCAAAAGACATCAGCCCCTTTGCGATCCTGACACTCGCCAAGTTCTATGGCGTGTCCACGGACTATCTGCTGGGTCTGACAGAAAATAAAAATCACCCAAACACAGAGCTGGACGCTCTGCATTTGAGTGATGATGCAATTACTGTATTAACTTCCGGAAACTTCAACCACCGGTTGCTTTCTGAAATGATCTGCCACAAAGATTTTCAGCGCATGATGTTGGATGCGGAGATCTATGTTGACCATATTGCGGATATGCAGATCACCAACATGAACGCCGCCATGGAAGCTGTCCGGCAGTCTGTGATTAAGAAAAAAGGAAACGATCAGGAGGACTTGTATCTGCGCACATTGGAACTGGCGCAGGTGCAGGAAGATGAATACTTTGGTCATGTAGTTTCCAAGGATTTGACAGGCATCCTCCGTGATATTCGAGATACGCACCGCAAGGACGCAACCACAGCTGACGAGAGTTGCGCCGCTCTGGAAGTACAGAAACAATTACAGGATGCCATGGACTACAAGGGCAGCACCGAAGAAAAGAAAGCCCGTCTGTTCCTCGCCAACCTTGGCATTGACTACGATGCACTCACCATGGATCAGTTTGCAAATTTGATCGAAGTGCTGAAACTGTCCAAGCACATGAACAGTCCGATCAGCCAGCGTGGAAAAGGCAGCATGACCCATGGCAAAGGGAAAAGAAAACGGAAGTAACAATGTATAGCTGATACTACCATGGTGGCACCGATGTAAAAGAAAAGAGGATCCATAGTGCAACCCGTCTCTAACTGCCCGGCTGATTGTTCTCACTGACTCAATATTATCGAGCTATTACTTCCACAAGTTCTTTTAGCTTACCAACATTTCTAAACAAATAAGAAGGATATGCATCTGGAAATTTTGCTTCCATTGCATCGAAGACACTATCCCACTGAGTTTGGAAATGTTCGTTTACTAATGTGGCGATACATTCATTGCTCAAATATTTTGTGCCGAATCCGTCGGTAGCCTTGATTTTTCCGAGAATTAGATGCAGTAAGAATCTATTGCCATGAACAAGGACCAATCTTTTGCGACCTGTGCTGGTTGCTTCGTGTTGCTTAAGAAGCCGATCCACAGTACGGAGAACTTGAACACCATTATATAGAGAGAAGCTATTTGTGCCAGAATTAAATAGTGACTTATACGGTGGCTTCTCAATGTTTTCAGTCAAAGCACCGATATTACCTTTGGCAAGAGCAACTATTGAAAGTTCTGCTGATGAGCATGCCTGAGCAATAATAGTTTCGTCCAAGGTGATTTGGTGTTCGAGATCATCTAATTTTGCACCGGATTTATACAGATACTGAATCCCTGCAAAACTCAACTCCATTCGCAATCTCTCTTGATTACGATCAAGCGCCGCAAAATCCTTGCCGTCGATTCTATTTTGGGTATTTGAAAGCTTCGTAATCTGTGCAGCCTGTGCTTCGTCAGAATCACCTAAATCGATCATTTGAATCAACACATTTGCCGAAGTGAGAATTTCAGGAGACTCTGCAAAAATCGTTCCTATTGTACCAGTGGTCTGTGCGCCATTTACCAAGGATACGCCTTCTAATACAAATAATCCCATTTCTCGTGTAGTACCGTGCAGTGCTTTTCGTGTGATCTTTTTGCACAGAAGTTTAATACCGTTATTATAGTAGAAAAAGTTATCAGGCTCATTTTTGAGAACATCTTTGATACCCTGATTAACTTCAGTGCTCCCCTTATAATACCGTATATTTTTTGCAAAGAGACGATTTCCGTACTGGTTATACCATTCGCCTATTGCAGAAACTGAAATTGAGCCATAATACGCTTTGAACGGAGTATCAACCATTCCCCAATTAGTTAGAACAACATCATTTAGGGTGATGTTATCGCCATTCTGTCCATTAGCCAGAAATTCATAGATTTCTTGCAATTTGACTTCGGAAAATGTCAACAGCTCGTTGGCTCCTGTAATATTTGCTTTTCCAAGTAAATCATCTATTGGACGAAGTGCGTATGTACTCATTCCTTGGCTGCCGGTATGACAGAAAATTGATTCAATCTGATAGTCCATATCACGAATTGCGGCATCAATTTCTGATTGCTTTGCAGCTATCTTTTTGTTACAACCGCTTAGTTCAAGATTTATGATCCTATTTATGCCTTCCGCAAAGGTATGTGCTTCTTCTTGGCTAACACTTCCGGTTCCATCTTTGCGCCACTTGCTCTGTACGAGGACAAGTTTCTTTTGCACAGTGTCATTATAGATTGCATCGATTCCCATGTCATGGTAATCGTCTGTCACACTCTTAGCGGCCAATTCATAATCAACACCACTGCACATCACAACTGCTATTGCCGCTAAAGCCCTTGTGTAGAACTTGTTTTCTATTTCGTCCGGATTAGTGACATCAGACAGATCTATTTTCCCTTGAAATAATTCGTCGAGTTTGGTCTGAACACGTATTAAATTTAAGTTCGGCACCTTGTTTACACCTCTTTCGGATGAACTTAGAATTTAGCTATTTGGAGAAGAATACTACTCAATGAACATCGATTTGTCTGAAAACGAAGACGGATAAGACATAGGCATAATCCATTGTTTGAAAACAACGATATATGCATGTACAGAACCTTTACCGAACCGTTCGTGATGAAGTGTCTTACCATCGGATTCCATTGATACCTCGTCCGGCAAACCTCTCAGATATGGCAGTTCCATTGTTTTGGCTTGGCAACCCGGGAAAGACGCCATCAGGCCAACAACCTGTCCGACACCGAATGCCACATGTCTGACCATGGCTCCGGGAGGAACAATCGGTGCAGTAGCAACGGCACGCTTTATGCCGGTTTTTACCTCATGTGCTCGCTCGGTCACAACGGTGTTGATATGCTGCTTCCAGTCAGGCGCATCCAGGATGTCCCTCTTTGTTTCGCATTCCAGAATCAAGTCACGCAGATGTTCCGGCTTGGCCTGTTTGCCCTCAAACATTGCAACAAAGTATTTCTGGAACTGCTCCAGCGTCAGAGGAACAATATCCAGACGTTGCTTCATATCGCCCTTTGCATACCAGATGCCATGGCGGAATGTTTCAGCAGTATTGGTGTCGATTCTGACCGCAATAAACATACCGTACACCGGCTTTTCGTACTTCAACACCGCATCAGATACATGGCGTCTGACGGGTTCACCTTCCATTGCTTCCTGACGGGAAGAGGTGGACATTGTAACCTCGGTGAGAATTGTGAAATCATCGAATTCACAGTACAGATCACCCTTGCCACCGCCAGCTGCCGAAACAGGCATGAAGTCAGAATCCAGCTTGAATCCACGGACTTCATACGGTTTATTCATCATGTGGTCGATTGCAAGCGCAGCTCTCCAGAGCGTCCATTCAAGATATGCCGGCGTTTCATCCTTGGGTATTTCAATGGCATTATCTTCGTCGTAAACCAGCTTTCCGCCGCCCTTAATGAGCAGAGACATATAGTCAGCAATCTCTTGCCACTGATTGCACTGATCGTTGGCATATTGGATTTCATCTGTCTGAGCAAGGATATTTTCAAGTCGTTGTCTTGCAATATTGATCTCAGCGGGCGTGGTCAACGGCAGATCAGAAATATCAAATGCGATATGCCGTTCCTTCATCTGCTTAATCAGATCGTCCAGTAAGGACTTTGCAACTTCAACATTGTCGGTAGGCAGCGGTGCTCCGTTACAGAGAAGTTTATACTGCTCCATAATCGGAGTTGCGCTGGCAGTGCTCTTGGCGAGCTGCTCGGCCAATACGTGCTTGGTAGGAACAATAATCAAACCTCTGCCTTTGCGCTGGAGCACACCGGAAATTCGGAGATAGCGCATATTCATATCGCTATAATCTAAGAAGTTATCAGCCTTCTTGTCATAGTTCTTACCACGCTCAGCGATTTCTCTTTTATCAAACGGACGCTTTGCGGGTGCTGCAGCTCTGCGCTTTCGTAAGTCAAGGATATTATCGACAACCTCAGAAAGATTATAGCTCGGATTGGTGGTGTGGCCCCAAAGAGCAAATTCGATGCGGCTGAGTTCCGATGTTCCAGTTCTTTTTTCAAGCTCCAGCATAATAGCCAGCAACCATCTCAGCGGTGAGAAGTAGTGGATTCCATCAGGCAGAGCAAACTGTTCTACGCTCATTGCCCTCAAATAGCATTCCTGCACCGCAGGATAGGTATCGGCTTTCAAAAACGATCTGCCGAAGGGCGTGATGTCATCCAGGATACCAAGCTCCTCTTGGTTACCGTCCTTCTTTTTGATTTGAGGGTATATAAATCCATTTTTAGCAAACATCAAACGCCATTTTCTTGCATGGCTTCCGGATTCGTCTTTACCATCCTCGTTCTGGATAATTCCTTTTTCGTTCAGGTAATTCATAAATCCGATTTCATTTTCTTTTCCGTGAAGATTTCCTACAAAGGGCGAACCGGCAAATACTTTGAAACCATCTTGGATACGATTAGGGTTACGCAAGCCGGTATTGCCAACCAGCCAAATATCAATCTTTTCGTTCATCCTGTAACCTCCAATCAATATCCAACGAATAAATACTCCTGAACAGAGTTTCTATGAGTCTTAGCTTCATTTTGATTACCGAAAGAATATTTATAATTTATCGGTATTACTTCTACATGCTGTTTGTACTTCGCCATGATTGCTACCATCTCGTCCTGTGTAGGCAGACTATTGGAGGAATAGGAAACAATCAAAATACTGTTAGCAAATTTCTTAAACAGCTTATCAAACGCATCTGCTGCGCCCTTGCGAGTAGAAAAGGGTGTAGGATACGATTTGAACTTTTTCGTCTGCGTATGCTCCTGAATCTCCACGCCATTCCAATCACGGGCCAATCCCTCTACGAAATGGTATCTGCGCACGTATTCGTTATCAGAAAGCGGCGAGTAATATGGCGGGTCAATATATACCAAATCAGCTTGTTCAACTCGCAAATCCATGGCATCGCCATGCTTGGAACGATTCACTTTTCCATTGTCAAATACAGCACTATTTACGGCTTCTACAGCATCAAGGAACTGTTCTGCAAGGGATTTTTGCAAATCCTTCCGTCCATCATCATATCTGTGACCGGTATAGGTAAAAATACCTCTCGGACGCTTCTTTGTGCAGGCACGAATAAGAGCCGTCATTGCGATGGCGTGTTTATAAGGGTCACGGATTGCCGCAATATTGGTACGGAGCGTATCAATCAGGTCATTTTCTTCGTCAGTGTAGTACAAGCCCTGGAACTTAGTAGACACAAAATGGTCTGATTCCTTATGGGTAACAAGAAGCTGTTTGGCTTCATCCAAGGGCAAGGTAACGGTATTGTTCTCCACCATGGCTTTTGTAAATGTTGCGGACATGGCCATGTAATCATTGCTGATAACGGATTTCCCCTGTGCCTTAAACATATAGCCTACGATTCCGGAGCCAGAGAATAAATCAACCACAGTATTCACATTAAACTGCGATGCAACAGACCAAATCTCAGAAAGCAGCTTGCTCTTGGAACCCATAAAACGGGTAGGAGGATATGCAGATACCTGTTCCGGCAGCGGCTTAGACACCAATTTGATCAATGTGCGCTGCTTGGGCGGGATTGTTACAATTACATCTTCGCCCTTTCTTGTACTGCCATTACAGGAAATGTGCCGCTTAGTTTGGATTACATCAATGGTAAACGGTGCATAGAGTTCATGTACCAGCGGATGATTAGAGTTTGTCAAAATGACATGGCACCCACGCTCATGCAGTTTCATAATCATTTTCGCCAGTTCCACATGATCTTCTTCGTAAAACTGTTCCTTGGTATAACGCTTGAAATCAGAATATTCAGAGATTGGAAGGTATGGAGGATCGATGAAAACAAAGTCACCCGGCTGTGCGTAATGCTCCAAGACCAAGAGATAGTCTCCGCACAGGATCTCCGCCTTTTTTAAAACCTCCGACGCAGCTCGCAAACCTTCTTCGTCGCAGATTTTGGGATTCTTATATTTTCCGAAGGGAACATTAAACTGCCCCTGCTTATTGACACGATACAGACCGTTGAAACAGGTTTTATTCAGAAAAATTGTTCTTGCAGCTGCTTCTTCCTTAGGTAACGCAGTCCATTCAAGACTGCGGACAGCATAAAACATTTCACTGGTGTTTTCGTATTTTTTCAAATAATTGATCACTTCATCAACATGATCTGCAACTTGACGATACATATTGATAAGCTCCGGATTGCTATCTGCGATCACGGCATTTTCGGGTTGAAGCGCAAAGAACATTGCACCACCGCCGAAAAACGGTTCAATATAGCGACCATAGGAAGTGGGTACTTTGGGAATGAGATCGCCTAACATTTGTGTCTTTCCGCCAGCCCATTTCAATATGGGCTTTGCCTGTACGGGAATTGCTTTTTTGAGCGCTTGTTCAGCCAATGTACTCGCCTCCTTTACATTGAGATTTCTGGAGTCAACTCCATAATATCACCTATGTCACATTGTAGTGCTGTACAGATTTTTACGAGCACATCCGTGGTAACATTTTCGTTCTTACCAAGCTTTGCCATAGATGCATGGCTGATTCCGGCAGCAGCGCACAAATCTTTCTTCTTCATATCTCTGTCGATCAATAGTTTCCACAATTTCTTATAACTTACTGCCATCCTTCACACCTCGTCTGCAATGTATGAAACCACTTCTTTGGAATCAGTTTTAAGTGAATTGATTTCAGCGAATGCTGAATTTTCATCAGTATAGCACATAATTTCGATTTTCTCAATACCTGAGGACACTTTAATTGTCAAAAGGTCAGCCTTTTTCGAGGAAACTGGTTTTCACACTGTATAAAAGACTGGATGCCACCTCTTACGAAATAACATCCAGTCTGGTTTTAGTCTATAATCTATTCTTCCATTACTTCTAACATCATCCTTGCTCCCAACTTGAAGCTGTGCTGGAACAGCAGGCAGTCTGTTATGGTTTGACACTCTCGGATACAGTCTGTATATTTGGCGAACAACTCTTTCTGCTCATCTGTAAAGGTGGCTTGGAGTTTTTCTTCGTTTCTGCAAATCAGTTCCAGTAATTTCTTGTATTCCTTACAGGAAGATGTGTCGTAATCCGTTGGCTCAATGTTGCCGTACCAAAATTCTTCCAGTAGTCTCATGCCACATCCTCCCCGTAAATCAGTTCCCGGAGGATGATTTCCTCTGCCCGGTTGCGGATGCTGTTCATAGCACTAACCCATGCCATCTGGTCGGCTGCCTTCATTTCCTCGGTCACGCCCTCAGTGGCCTTCATCTGCTCAATAATCAGGGACAACCGCTCCTGCACCTGTTCGTTCAGATCAGCGAGGTGTGACCAGAGCTGACCGCTGAGAACAAGATCAGTAAAGAGGATTGGACGATGCTCTTTTATGTAGTCCCGGTACATCCGTCCCCATTTACCAATGGGGCGCTGTTCCTCGGAGGACATGGTGAGAACCGGAATATAATAATCGCCAATGAGTGCATACCAAAGGCCATTGCTCTCATCATAAATGTGTTTCTTCATCTCAGTCATAGTATTGATCTCCTTATTCTGGTATTAGAATCGCAAGTCTGACTCTCCAGAAATATTGGTAAATCTTTGGTAAATTTGAGATCGAAACACAAAAAACGCTTAAAAACGGGGATTATGAGACGATATGAGACTTTTCATCATGCCCGATAAATCCTGCCGTGGCATACGAATAATATTTTTGTCATCCCGTCATATCCTTTCAAACATCTCGAAGCCGCAATATTACTGTAATCCGTTATTTTATTTTTTCTTTTCAATCTTGTCCCCAAATTACGCATTTTCCCATAAATTTCCACTCAAGTTACTGGCAAATGGTGTAATATGTAATACATGGTATAGCAGCTGCAGCAAACCTCCGCCTGTTTATCCTGGCATTCTTCTTGCCCCGCCCGCCGCCAAAAGCTGCCTACAGGATACCACACGCAGCGCTAAATCACAACCAGATTCCCTGCGCCGCCCCGTTTTCTGCAAAATTCTCTTGCAAGGTTTCGCACCGCCAACTATAATGTATTTATATATTATAAGTAAAGGCGCATGGCACAGTCGTTTTCCGGGCTTGCCGGGTGCTTTGGATTCCAAACAGAAAGGGGGCCACCCGATGCCTCGCATTGCCGTGGTGGATGACCAGCCGGATATGCGGCAGCAGCTGTGCAGCATGATTGACCAATACAGCCGCGAGAACAACTGTATGCTGGAAGTTACCGCTTTTTCGGACGGTGCCCAGGTCATAACCAACTATTGCAAGGGGTTCGACATCATCTTTCTGGATATTGAAATGCCGGAGCTTGGCGGCATGGACGCTGCCGAGCGCATTCGCACGGTGGATCCGGATGTGGTGCTGGTGTTCGTTACCAACATGGCGCAGTACGCTATTCGCGGGTATGAGGTCGACGCCCTGGATTTTGTGCTCAAACCGGTCAATTATTACCAGTTCAGCACCAAGCTGGCCCGCGCTTTGCAGCGGGTGCAGCGCCGCAAAGGCGGGCAGATTGCATTACAGACCGCTGGGGGCGTGCAGCTGCTGAACACCGAGGACATCTACTGGCTGGAAACGCGGGACCGTATGCTGCATTACCATACCTCCACCGGGGTATGGTCCGTGCGTTCCAGCCTGCAAAATGCTGAAAAGCAGCTGGCCCCCTACCACTTTGCCAAATGCAACCAGTGTTACCTTGTCAATCTGCGGTATGTGCGGGCGGTCCAGAACGATATGGTCCAGGTTGGGGAGGACCGGCTGGAGATCAGCCGTCGCCAGCGGGCTGCCTTCCTGGCTGCGGTCGCCGCCTATGTTGGGGGTGCCATGTAATGCTGCCAAATCTCCAACAATTTCTTTCTCTTCTTGTCTGTGGGATACAGCTTTGGGGCGCAGCACTGACCTACTGGCTCCCGCTCCGGCACTCGCCGCACTTTTGGCAGCGGGCGCTGCTTTGCGTGATTCCCTCCATTCCCCTTTCCACATTTTTATTATGGGCGGATCACACGCCTTCCTCGCTGTTCCTGCGGGCGGGGGCGTATATTCTGTTTTGTATGTGGATGATTTTCGCTTCCCACAGCTGCACCCAGTTGGACTGGTCCGGTGCCACTTATTGCGCCATCTGGGGAATTTTGAGTGCCCTGACGACATTTGAGTTATGGCAGCTTCTTGTCTGGTGCCTGGCACAGGTAAACATATTCCTGCCATTGGATCAGCCCTCTGCTTTGCTGCTGCAACTGCTGTTTTTTGCCGCTGCGTACTGTCTGCTGCGGGTAACTGTTGCCCATTCCATGCCATATGAAGGCAGCTACCACATCGGTCCCCGCCAGCAAATCAGCGCTATTATTCTGGGCGGCATGTTCGTTCTGCTGTTTTTAACAATGCAGACCGTCACCAGCACCGGAGTATCACGGGAAACTTCTATCTTCGTTGTTGTCCCCCTGGCACTCTGCCAGCTCTACTGCATCACCCTTTTATATTTGCAGACTGAGCTGTTCAAAAAGGCGGCCATGGAAAAAGAGATGAACTCGCTGAACATGCTGTATGAACGCCAGCGCCAGCAGTATCAGGTGGCCAAGCGGAACGTACAGATCATCAACCGCAAATGCCATGAGCTGAAAGTTCAGATCGCTGATCTGCGCCGCATGGCCCCCAACGCCGCGCTGCAGCAGAGCCTGAACGAAGCCGAAGCCGCCGCCCGGCAGTATGACGCCAGCACCCAGACCGGCAGTGAGGTTTTGGATGTTGTGCTGACCGAAAAGAGCATGCTGTGCGAAGCCCACCACATCAGCATCAACAATGTAGCGGACGGTACCTGCCTGCACTTTATGGATCCGGCCGATCTGTACGCTCTGTTTGCCAACGCACTGGATCATGCCATTGAGTTGACCCGCAAGCTGCCGGAGCCGGAAAAGCGGATGATTGACCTGCTGGTCTGCAGGCGGCAGGGGTTTGCTGTTCTGAATATCATCAGCGCGGTGCCCGATGGCCCGGATCCTGGCCGCGAAACCTGCGGTGAGTTAAAGATCATCAAGCGCATTATCCAGAAGTACAATGGTTTTTTGACTACCGAATCCAACGGTGGATTTTTTGCGATAAAAGCCGTTTTCCCGGTCCAATAAAGTTCCCTCAAAATTTCAGATATAAAATTTACGCCCTTGCATTTGTACATATTGCACAAATGCAAGGGTTATTTTTTTGTCAGGCAAAAACCGTTTATTCCACGCAAATGACCGATTATACAAAACCCATTGCGACATTTTTCGCTGTTCGTTACAATAATAACAGCAAAAAGAAAGGATGGCTGCGCCATGCGAGAAATCACCAAAATCATGAAGGGTTGGGAATTCACCGGCCCCGACGGCACCACCACAACGGTGGACCTGCCGCACACCTGGAACGCCCGCGACGGTCAGGACGGCGGAAATGACTACTGGCGCGGCACCTGCATCTACCGCACCCGTTTCGCTGCTCCCCAGTTTAACACCGCCTCCCATCAGGTCTGGATTCAGTTTGACGGCGTCAACGCCAGCGCCCATGTGGTTCTGAACGGCTCCCCCGTCTGCAACCACGACGGCGGCTACTCCACCTTCCGCGCCAACATCACCGAACTGCTGCGGGATGAAAACGAGCTGACCGTGGAAGTCGACAACAGCAAAAACGACCGCGTTTACCCCCAGAAAGCTGACTTCACCTTCTATGGCGGCATCTACCGCGATGTCAGCCTGATGGTGGTCAGCAAGAACCACTTCACCCTGGATTACTTCGGCGGCCCCGGCATCCGCATCACCCCCACTGTGCAGGGCGCAGATGCCAGCGTTCAGGTTACCACCTGGCACGACGGCGAAGGCGAAGTGAGCATTGAGTTGCTGGACGCTGCCGGCAACACCGTTGCCACCGGCAAAGGCCCCGACATCACCCTGACCATCTTCAACGCACACCTGTGGAACGGCGTTAAGGATCCGTACCTGTACAGCTGCAAGGCCCGCCTTGTGGTGAACGGCACGGTGGAAGATGAGACCACCACCCGCTTTGGCGTGCGCAGCTTCAAGGTTGACCCCAAGAAGGGCTTCTTCCTGAACGGCAAGTCTTACCCGCTGCACGGCGTTTCCCGCCATCAGGACCGCAAGGGCCTGGGCAACGCCATCACCCGCGAGATGCACGACGAAGACATGGCCCTGATCAAAGAGATCGGTGCCAACACCATCCGCCTGGCTCATTATCAGCACGACCAGTACTTCTATGATCTGTGCGACGAGGTTGGCATGGTTGTTTGGGCCGAGATCCCCTACATCAGTGAGCACATGCCCAACGGCCGCGAGAACACCATCAGCCAGATGAAAGAGCTGATCATCCAGAACTACAACCACCCCTGCATCGTCTGCTGGGGCGTTTCCAACGAGATCACCATCTCCACCAAGGACAAGAAGGACATGCTGGATAACCACCGCCAGCTGAACGACCTGTGCCACGAGATGGACAAGACCCGCCTGACCACCCTGGCCTGCTACGCCATGTGCGGTCCCTTCAACCGTTCGGCCCACATTACCGATATGGTCAGCTGGAACCTGTACCTGGGCTGGTACGTTCCGGGCTTTATCCTGAACGACCTGTGGATGGGCTTCTTCCATCTCTGCTTCCCCAACCGCCCGTTCGGCTACAGCGAATACGGCGCGGAGGGCATGCCCAACCTGCACAGCACACACCCCCACCGCGGCGACCACACCGAAGAATACCAGGCCAAGTACCATGAGTACATGCTGCGCTGCTTCAAGCGCCACCCCTGGATGTGGGCCACCCACGTTTGGAACATGTTTGACTTTGCTGCAGACGCCCGTGACCAGGGCGGCGAGCCGGGCATGAACCACAAGGGCCTTGTGACCTTTGACCGCAAAACCAAGAAGGACAGCTTCTATCTGTATAAAGCATGGTGGAGCGATGAAGCCTTTGTGCACATCTGCTCCAAGCGCTTTGTGGAGCGCACCGGCAGCACCGCTACCGTAAAGGTTTATTCCAACCAGAGCACCGTTGCCCTGTATGTAAACGGCAACAAGGTAGGCGAGCAGACCGGCGAGCATGTTTTCACCTTCAAGGTTCCCCTGAACGGCGAACTGCACATTCAGGCCGTGGCTGGTGACCGCACCGATGAGTCCGTCATCCGCCATGTAGATACCCCCAACCCGGAGTACAAGCTGCACAAGACCAAATCCAAGAGTGCAAACTGGGTATAATCTATTTTGAACATTCTGTATTTTGTTCTTGCTTAATACAGTTTGTTATAGAGCATTTTCTAACAGGAGGAGAACACAATGAGTAAGAAACCCAAAGTTGGGATGTGGTCCGGCCTGACCGCTGTTACCGCCGTCCTGACCGCAGGCGCCATTGTAGGCACGACGGTTGCGTTCCATTATACGACCACCGTTAATAACTACCTGGACGCCGACACCTACAAGATCATCAGGGGCGACAGCAACGAAGACACTGAGTACTTCAAGAGCGATTTCACCTCTGATGAAGAGCGCGAGTCCTATGAGGCTGAGCTGTGCGCACAGGTTGAAGCCGAAGGCGCAGCCCTGCTGAAGAACGACAACAACGCCCTGCCCCTGGCAAGCGGCGCAAAGGTCAGCCTGTTCGGCCACGGCTCCGTGGACCTGATGTACGGCGGCACCGGTTCCGGTTCCGTTGACACCAGCAAGGCTCCCAACTTCAAGCAGGCTCTGGAAGATCAGGGCATCCAGGTCAACAATACCCTGTGGGATCTGTATTCTTCTGACGATATGATGAAGAACTACAGCCGCATCACCCCGGCTGCCATCTCCGATACCCTGGAAGCCAACACCCAGTACGCTGTGAACGAAGCTCCCTGGAGCAAGCTGTCCAGCGCCGAGTCCAGCTTTGCTGACTACGGCGATGCTGCTGTCGTCGTGTTCTCCCGTTCCGGCGGCGAGGGCGCTGACCTGCCCAGCGGCGAAAACGGCACCAATGATTCCTGGATCAAAGGCCAGGAGGGCGATGGTAACTACCTGGCCCTGTCCGCTGAAGAAAAGGAACTGCTCCAGAACCTGAAGACCCTGAAGGACAACGGCACCTTCAAGAAGATCATCGTTCTGATCAACTCTTCCAACGCCATTGAGATGGATTTCCTGAACCCGGAAATCTGCGGCGAGGATTACGGCATCGATTCCGCTATGTGGATCGGCGACGTGGGCCAGACCGGCATCAACGGTGTTGCCCAGCTGCTGGCTGGCGAGGCTACCCCGTCCGGCAGCCTGGTTGATTCCTACCTGTATGACAACATGGCCAACCCCGCCATGTACAACTTCTACACCCAGGCTTACCCCAACGCAGCAGATTACAACCTGCTGACCGATGGCCCTGATGTGCAGGGTATGTACAGCGTGTATCAGGAAGGCATCTACCTGGATTACCGTTACTACGAGACCCGCTACGAGGACGCTGTTATGGGCACCGGTAATGCTGGCGACTACAACTGGTCCACCACTGTTGCCTTCCCCTTCGGCTATGGCGACAGCTACACCACCTTCGAGTACAGCGATTTCAATGTGACCGAGTCTGCTGATGCTTTCAATGTCACCCTGAAAGTCACCAACACCGGTTCCACCTACTCCGGCAAGGAAACCGTTCAGCTGTACTTCCAGAGCCCCTACACCGATTACGACAAGGCCAACGGCATCGAGAAGGCTTCTGCTGAGCTGTGCGGCTTTGCCAAGACCGATATCCTGGCTCCCGGCGCTTCCGAGACTGTCAACATCACCGTTGACAAGAGCGAGCTGCGCACCTATGATGCCAACAACGCCAAGACCTACATTGTTGACGCTGGCGACTACTACTTCACCGCTGCCACCGATGCACACAACGCTGTGAACAACATTCTGGCTGCCAAGGGCTACACCGTTGAGAACACCGATGGCCGCATGACCGCCGATGGCGACGTTGCCCTGACCTACAAGTGGACCAACGCCGCTCTGGACAGCACCACCTTCGCCACCAGCGAAAACGGCACTGCCATCACCAACCTGTTTGATGAAGCAGACCCCAACAAGAGCAGCAGCGAACCCGGCGAAGTTACCTGGCTGAGCCGCTCCAACTGGGTTGCCACCTTCCCCACCCAGCCTGTTGTGCTGAACGCAACCCAGACCCTGGCTGATCACCTGGCTTTCACCCGTTACGACGGCAGCAAGGCTGACAGCGTTGAAATGCCCACCCTGGGCGCTGACAATGGTCTGGCTCTGGTTTCCATGATCGGTGCCGACTATGACGATCCCCAGTGGGATACCCTGCTGGATCAGCTGACCTTCAACGAGATGGTCAACACCATCACCCTGGGCTTCCACAACACTGCCGCTGTTGAATCCATCGGCAAGACCCGTACCAAAGACGAAAACGGCCCGCAGGGCCTGACCGCAGCACTGACCGGCGGCGCTTCCGCTATGTGCTACACCTCCGAAGACGTTATGGCCGCCACCTTCAACGTTGACCTGATCAACGATGTGGGCCGCTGCATTGGCGAAGACTGCCTGGCCATGGGTTACTCTGGTCTGTATGGCCCCGGCATCAACATGCACCGCACCGCTTACTCTGGCCGTAACTTCGAGTACTATGCTTCTGATCCGTTCGTTGCCGGCACCATCTGCGCTGCCGAAGTCAACGGCATCCAGTCCAAGGGCGTTTACGTTTACCTGAAGCATGTTGCCCTGAACGACTCTGAATCCAGCCGCCGCGGCGTGAACACCTGGCTGAACGAGCAGGCTGCCCGCGAAATCTACCTAGAAGTTGCCGACAAGGCCATCACCGATGGCGGCGCCTGGAGCGTTATGACCGGCTTTAACCGCTGGGGCGCTTACTGGTGCGGCGCTTACGATAACCTGCTGACTGGCTTCCTTCGCGGCGAACTGGGCATGCGCGGCATGATCATCACCGACTACTCCGGTTCCAGCAAATACATGGATCTGGCCGATGGTCTGATTGCCGGTTCCGATATCTGGGATAGCCCGGACCCGACCATCCACACCACCCTGGCTCCGAAGTACGAGAACGATGCTTACATCGTGACCGAAATGCGCGAATCCATGCACAAGATCCTGTACACCGTTGCCAACTCCAACGCTATGAACGGCTGGTCCTCCGCTGACCGCCTGAAGGTCATCACCCCGTGGTGGAAGACCGCCCTGTACGCTCTGGACACCGTTCTGGCTGTTCTGACCGTGCTGTGCATCTGGCGCCTGGTTGTTGCCATCAAGCGCAAGAAGACCTGGACCGCCGAGCAGGCTGCCAACACTGCAAGCGCTCAGAATCAACAGTAAGGTTTAGGGCAACACCGCACAATTCCCGCCTTGCGGCTTAAGCACCGCTCCGGCAGC
>ERZ836877.730-NODE-730-length-54615-cov-5.604527_pt1 | contig 54615 bp, 38 predicted proteins | sample MGYA00519469_ERZ836877 | MGnify/ENA primary metagenome ERZ836877 (study PRJEB31850, sample SAMEA3708809) | human gut metagenome | biome: human gut; feature: human-associated habitat; material: faeces | place: China | collected 2014 ...
AAAACGAAATCAGCCGTTGACCCGTGAGTCAACGGCTGATTTTTTTCAGCGGAGGCGCAAAAAACCGAAGTTTTCGCTCCGTTCCGCCGGCTACCGGCCCGCTCGCCGCAGAAAACACTCGATCGTGTTCTCCATCAGGCAGCAGATCGTCATAGGCCCGACGCCGCCCGGCACGGGCGTGATCACCGAGGCCTTGGGTTCGATGGCCGCGAAATCGACGTCGCCGCACAGTTTGCCCGTCTCCGGGTCGCGGTTCACCCCCACGTCGATCACCACGGCGCCCGGCGACACCATCTCCGCCGTGACGAACTTCGGCCGACCGATGGCCACCACCAGAATCTCCGCCCCGCGCGTCACTTCGGCGAGGTTGCGCGTACGACTGTGGGCCATCGTCACCGTAGCGTTCGCGTCCAAGAGCAGTTTCGACACGGGAAGTCCCACGATATTGCTGCGGCCGATCACCACGGCGCGTTTGCCGGCGATCTCCACGCCTGCGGCCCGCAGCATCTTGAGAATGCCTTTCGGGGTGCAGGGGAGCGTGCAGGGCTGTTTCTGCCACAGCGCCGCAACGTTCAGGGGATGGAAGCCGTCGACATCCTTCTGTTTGTCGATGGCGGCGATCACCTTGTCCTCGTCGATATGTTTCGGAAGGGGCAGCTGGACCAGAATGCCGTCCACCTCGTCGTCGAGGTTCAGGGCCGTGATGATGTCCAGCAGTTCGGCCTCGGAAACGGACTCGGGCTTTCGGATCGTGGTATTGCGGATGCCCACCTCGGCCGAAGCCTTGGCCTTGCCCGTCACATAGCTCACGCTGCCGGGGTCCTCGCCCACGAGGATGACAACCAGATGGGGCACACGGCCATATTTCGCGGGGAAGGTCTTCACCTCGTCCGCCATTTCAAGTTTCAGTTTCGCTGAAAGTTCTTTTCCGCTGATTATTTTTGCCATATATCGCTCGTATTATCTTTCCAAATCGTCGAAAGCCCGGTGGCCGATGTCGGTGCGGTGGAACAGATTGTCGCAGTCGATGCGGGCCACGTCGGCCAGCGCATTCCTCCGCGCTTCGGCCAGGTCCCTGCCCTTGCCCACCACGAACAGCACGCGGCCTCCGTTGGTGAGAATCCGCCCGCCGTCGGCCCGGGTCCCCATGTGATAAACAGCCCCTTCGACGCGGTCCAGGCCCTTGATCTCGTGTCCTTTTTCGTAGTCGCCCGGATAGCCCTTCGAGGCCAGCACGATGCCCAGCGCGGCGAAATCGTGCCACTCCAGCTGCGTATCGCGTCCCTCGGCCACGGCACAGAAGATGTCGACGATGTCGCTCTTCAGGCGCGGCAGCACCACCTCGGTCTCGGGATCGCCGAAACGGGCGTTGAACTCGATGACCTCGATACCCCGCGCAGTCTTCATCAGTCCGCCGTAGAGCACGCCCTCGAAGGGACACCCCTCGGCGATCATCGCGTCGGCCACGGGCTGCATGATCTTCTCCAGCGCATAGCGTTCGTCCTCCGCCGTCACGAACGGCAGGGGCGAATAGGCGCCCATACCGCCCGTATTGGGACCCTCGTCGCCGTCGTAGGCCCGTTTGTGGTCCTGCGCCAGCGCCATCGGCCACACCTTGTGTCCCGAAACGAAGCACATGAACGAAAACTCGGGACCTTCGAGGTAATCCTCAACGACCACCTTGCCCTCGCCGAACTTGTCGTCGAGCAACATATCCCGCAACGCCGCTTCGGCCTCGGCCATCGTCCGGGCGATCACCACGCCTTTTCCGGCGGCCAGCCCGTCGTATTTCAGCACCGCGGGCAGAGGACGCCCCTGCACATAGGCCAGCGCCCCGGCATAGTCGGTGAATGCGCGGAATCCGGCTGTCGGGATGGCATATTTAGCCATCAGCCGTTTGGCGAACTCCTTCGACGACTCGATGCGCGCCGCAGCCTTCGTCGGACCGAAGATGCGCAGCCCCGCGGCCCTGAAGCAGTCGACGACACCCGCCGCCAGCGCCACTTCGGGACCCACGACCGTGAGGCCGATGCCCCGCTCCGCGGCAAAGTCACGCAGGCGTTCCACCTCGGTTTCACGAATGGCCACGCACTCGGCCTGCCGGGCGATGCCCGCATTCCCGGGTGCGCAGTAGATTTTTTCAACCTGCGGCGAACGCGACAGCGCGTCGACAATGGCGTGTTCGCGGCCTCCGCCGCCGATAACCAGTACCTTCATAAACAAAATTCCTTTTTATCGCAGAATAAACTCCGCAGATTCCGGCACTTTTTTCCGCAAAAAGTGCCACAAAAACTCTCCGACGATACCTCCGCCTGCCCGGAACGGTCTAACGCTGGCTCCGGGCGACTATTCGCGGGTTTGTAAACAAACCGTCCCCTCCGCTCGCGCTTTTAGCCCGTCCCTTGCCAACGGCTCCGGTATCCGGTCGGATTTCTGTACTACCCAAAAATGGTAACGCCGGTGATACTAATGCTTGAAGTGCCTCTCACCGGTGAATACCATGGCGATACCCTTCTCGTCGGCCTTCCGGATCGAATCCTCGTCGCGGACCGAACCGCCGGGCTGCACGATCGCCGTCACGCCGTACTCGGCGGCCAGCGTCACACAGTCGTCGAAGGGGAAGAAACCGTCCGACGCCAGCACGAGACCCTCGGTGACGCCTGCGGCATGCGCCTGCTTCAGGGCGATCTCCGCCGAGCCGATGCGGTTCATCTGTCCGGCGCCGACGCCCAGCGTCCGGCCGTCCTTCACCGCCACGATGGCGTTCGACTTCACGTGTTTGACGATATGCCAGCCGAAATTGAGGTCCTCCATCTGCTCCGCAGCGGGCTTCGCCTTCGTGACGCACATATCGGCCGTAACGGCCTTCGTCGCCACGTCGAGGTCCTGCACCAGCAGGCCGCCGTTGACGCTCACATACTGTTTCGGGTCCACGTCGCCCTTGTCCATGCTGACCTCGAGCAGGCGCAGGTTCTTCTTCGCCGAGAGCACTTCGAGCGCCCCCTCGTCGAATTTCGGAGCCATGATGATTTCGAGGAAGATCGGCTTCATCAGCTCGGCCGCTTCGCGCGTCACCGTGCAGTTCGTCGCCACGATGCCGCCGAAGATCGACACCTTGTCGGCCTCGTAGGCCTTCGTCCACGCCTCGACGACATCCTTGCCCGTCGCGGCGCCGCAGGGATTCATGTGCTTGAGGCCCACGCAGAACGGCTTGTCGAACTCGCGCACGATGCACAGCGCGGCGTTGGCGTCCTGAATGTTATTGTAGGACAGTTCCTTGCCGTTGAGCTGTCTGGCGAATGCCAGCGAATAGGGCACCTCCTTCCCCTCGCGGTAGAATTTGGCCGACTGGTGGGGGTTTTCGCCGTAGCGCAGCGACTGCACGAGGTCGAACTCGAGGAAAAGCTTCTCGTTCAGACCCGCCTGCGCGCGCATATAGGCGGCGATCATCGCGTCGTACTCGGCGGTATGCGTATAGGCTTTGGCCGAGAGCTTCAGGCGCGTGGCCTTTTCGGTATTGCCGCCGGCGCGAATCTCGTCCAGAATCGCGTCATAGTCCGCGGGGTCGCACACCACCGTCACGTCGGCCCAGTTCTTGGCCGCCGAGCGAAGCATCGAAGGTCCGCCAATGTCGATGTTCTCGATGGCGTCCTCCATCTTCACGCCGGGTTTCGAAATCGTCTCCCGGAACGGATAAAGGTTCACGCAGACCATGTCGATGAACTCGATATGATTATCCTTCAGGGCTTTCAGGTGCTCCGGATCGTCGCGGCGGGCCAGCAGTCCGCCGTGCACGTTGGGATGCAGGGTCTTCACGCGGCCGTCGCAGATCTCGGGGAATCCCGTCACGTCGCTGATGTTGATTACCTCCACGCCGCTGTCGGCCAGGAGCTTCATCGTACCGCCCGTGGCGATCACCTCCCAGCCCAGAGTCCGCAGCCCTTTGGCAAACTCCACGACACCGGTCTTGTCACTTACACTAATTAATGCGCGCATTATTCGATCAGTTTTTTAATAGTTTCAATGTATAACGGATATTCCACGGCATGAATCATCGCTTCCAGTTCCCCGATGTCATCGCCCTCGTAGGGAAAGGCCCGCTGGGCGATGATGCGTCCGCCGTCCAGCTCGGCGTCGACGTAATGGATCGTCACGCCGAAGACCTTGACGCCGTATTCCAGCGCCTGCTCGATGGCATGCGCCCCGCGGAAGGCCGGCAACAACGAGGGGTGGATGTTGATGATCCGCCCGCCGTAGGCCCCCAGCAGCACGTCGCCCACAATGCGCATATAGCCCGCCAGGCAGACCAGCTCCACGCCCGCGGCATCCAGCCGCGCGACGATCTCCCGCTCGTAGTCGGCCTTCGAGGCATATTGCTTCGGCGCGAAGACGAACGCCCCGACCCCGTGAGCGGCAGCCCTTTCGACCACCTTCGCACCGGGTTTGTCGCAGACCATCAGCACGACTTCGGCATCCAGCACGCCCCGCTCGCAGGCCGTGACGATGGCTTCGAAGTTCGTGCCGCTGCCGCTGGCGAAAACCGCAAGGCGCCGCATCCCTCTATCGGATGACGACACCCTCGGTGTCGGTTACGCGTCCGATGACCGTGGCACGCTCGCCCTGCTCCGTGAGGATGCCGATGGCCTTCTGCGCCTCGGCGGCATCGAGGGCGATGACCATGCCGATGCCCATGTTGAAGATGTTGAACATCTCGCGGTGGGCCACCTTGCCGTACTTTTCGAGGAAACGGAACACGGGCAGAATCTCCCACGACCCTTCGTCGATCTCAAGCCCCTGCCCCTCGTGGAGGATGCGGGGAATATTTTCGTCGAAACCGCCGCCCGTGATGTGGCTGATGCCGTGCACGTCGCAGTTGCGAACCACCTCCAGCACCTGCTTCACATAGATTTTCGTCGGCGTGAGCAGCACCTCGCCGAGCTGTTTGTTCGACAGTTCGGGATAGGACTCGCGCAGGTTCAGGCAGTTGTCCGCGACGATCTTGCGCACGAGGCTGAAGCCGTTGGAGTGCACGCCGCTCGACGCAACGCCCACCAGCACGTCGCCCGCCCTGACCTTCGAACCGTCGATCAGCTGCGACTTCTCCACGACGCCCACCGTGAATCCGGCGATGTCGTATTCGCCCTCGGCGTACATGCCCGGCATCTCGGCGGTCTCGCCGCCCACCAGCGCACAGCCGGCCTGACGGCAGCCGTCGGCGACACCCGCGACGATGGCCTCGATCTTCTGGGGTTCGTTGCGCCCCACGGCCACGTAGTCGAGGAACACCAGCGGTTCGGCGCCCTGCGCCAGCACGTCGTTGACGCACATGGCCACGGCATCAATGCCGATCGTGTCGTGCTTGTCCATCTCGAAGGCCAGCTTGAGTTTGGTTCCCACGCCGTCGGTCCCGCTCACAAGCACCGGTTCCTTCACCTTGAGGGCCGAGAGGTCAAACATACCGCCGAAGGCGCCGATGTTGCCCATCACACCCAGACGCGAGGTCGAGGCCACATGCTTTTTGATGCGCCGCACCACTTCGTATCCGGCTTCGAGATTCACGCCGGCCTTTTCATAACTTTGAGCCATAGGATTTATGGTTTAAGGTTTTCTAACATTTTACGTCTTTGTTGGCCTCCTCGGGCGACTGGTAGAGCGCCGTGGGGTACTGCCCCGTGAAGCAGGCCATGCAAAGTTCCTTGCGGCTGCCCGCCTTCAACAGCGACTCGGGCGAGAGGAACACCAGCGAATCGGCGCCGATCTCCTCGCAGACCCCCGCCGTGTTCTTGCGGGCCGAGATCAGCTCCTCGCGCGTCGAGGTGTCCACGCCGTAGAAGCAGGGATCGGTCATCGGGGGACTGGCGATGCGCACGTGCACTTCGGTGGCTCCCGCCTCCTTGAGCATCGTGACGATGCGCCGCGAGGTCGTGCCGCGCACGATCGAGTCGTCGACCAGCACCACGCGCTTGCCCCTGACGATCGAACGCACGGCCGAAAGTTTCATCCTCACGCCCTTCTCGCGCAGCTCCTGCGAGGGCTGGATGAAGGTGCGGCCGATATACTTGTTCTTGATAAGTCCCATTTCATACGGCAGTCCGCTCGCCTCGGCGTAACCCATCGCGGCGCTGAGGCTCGAATCGGGCACGCCGACCACGATGTCCGCCTCGGCGGGAGCCTCCTTCCAGAGCAGGCGTCCCGACTCCTTGCGGTAGGCGTGGACGTTGCAGCCGTCGATGTCGCTGTCCGGGCGTGCGAAGTAGATGTACTCCATCGAACACATTTCGTGACGCTTGTACATCGAGTAGTCGCGGCTGCGGATGCCCTGTTTATCAATCGTCACGATCTCGCCCGGCTCGACGTCGCGCACGAACTCCGCGCCCAGCACGTCGAACGCGCACGTTTCGCTCGACACCACCCATCCGTCGCCCAGCTTGCCGATCGACAGCGGACGCAGGCCGTACTTGTCACGGCAGGCGTAGATGCGGTTGGCCGTCATAATCAGGAAGGCGAAAGCGCCTTCGAGCATGTTCAGCGCGTCGATGATCGAGAAGATGCGCGGCCGGTCGTGGTAGCGCGTCTCCTTCTTGATCAGGTGGGCCAGGATCTCGCTGTCGGAAGTCGACTGAAACAGGCTGCCCTTGTTTTCGAGGTGGCGGCGAAGCAACTCCGAATTGACGATATTGCCGTTATGCGCCAGCGCGAAGTCGCCCGTGTTGTGGCGGAAGAGGAACGGCTGGACATTCTCCATGCCGCCGCCTCCGGCCGTGGTGTAACGCACATGGCCGATGGCCGTGGAACCTTTCAGCGTGGCGAGTTTCGCCTCGTCGAAAACCTCCGTCACCAGTCCTCCGCCCTTGATGCGGCGGAACGTGCCGCTCTCGTCCACCGAGACGATGCCGGCCCCCTCCTGCCCGCGGTGCTGCAAGGCGTGGAGACCGTAATAGGTCAGCGACGCGGCGTTCGGCACTCCGTAGATGCCGAACACCCCGCACTCCTCGTGCAATTCACGGTCGCGGATCACTTCCATCATACTACCCGACGATTTTTTGCAGGCGCGCCAGAATCTCCTCGTAAGCCTCGCGGACCTTGCCCAGGTCGCGGCGGAAACGGTCCTTGTCGAGTTTCTCGTTGGTCGTGGCATCCCACAGACGGCAGGTGTCGGGCGACACCTCGTCGGCCAGCACGATCTCGCCGTCCGACGTCTTGCCGAACTCGATCTTGAAGTCCACCAACTTGATGTTCATCTTCAGGAACAGCCCCTTGAGCACCTCGTTGATCTTGGCCGTCATGGCGTACATCTCGTTCAGCTCCTCGTACGTAGCGGCGCCCAGCGCAACGGCGTGATGGTCGTTGATCAGCGGGTCGCCCAGCTCGTCCTTCTTGTAGCAAATGTCGAAAATGACGTTCGAGGGCTGCGTGCCCTCCTCGATGCCGAGACGCTGGGCCATCGAACCGGCGATGACGTTGCGCACGATCACCTCCAGCGGAATGATCGTCACCCGGCGGCAGACCTGATCGCGGTCGTTGATCGTCTCGATATAGTGGGTCTTCACGCCGGCCTTATGCAGCTCCTTGAAGATCAGTGTCGAAATGGCGTTGTTCAGCACGCCCTTGTTCTCGATCGTAGCTTTCTTGATGTTGTTGAAAGCCGTAGCGGCATCCTTGTAGTGGATGATGATCTTATCGGGATCGTCCGTGCGGAAAACCTGTTTTGCCTTGCCCTCGTAGAGCATTTCGAGCTGTTTCATGTTGTTTGGGTGTTTTTTGATTATTTGATTCGTTGTCTCATTTCATATTGAAGTCCACCACGATCGGACGGTGGTCCGAGGGGTGCCAGAAATTCGAAAGTTTGGCCGGGTCACGGACCGGCTCGGTGTAGGCGTCGGTCACCACGTCGGCATGCGTGATGCGCTCGTAGAGCGGCGGCGTGCAGTAAACGAAGTCGATGCGCGACTTGCCACCCGTCGTGGTCTTGAACTCCCCGGGATATTTCCCGGCGATCACGTCCACATAAGGCGTGTGCCGGAGAATGTAGTCGTGCACCAGGAAACGCGTGTCGCCCGCCGGATATTTGTAGAACCAGTTGTCGCGCGACGAACGCGCGTTGAAGTCGCCCATCATCATCCAGAACTGCTTTTCGGCGCCCGGAACCGAATGGATCGTATGGTTGCAGATGTATTCCATCTCCATGCGGCGGTATTTGTCGCCGCCGTTCTCGGCACGGCTCGCATCGCGGTCCTTAGCCTGGAAGGCATACCCCTGCGGCCAGGTGTGAAGCGTTACGATGTTGACCGTCTTGCCGTTCTTCTCGATGCGCGCCCAGCCCGCTCCGTGCGTCACCACGCTGTCGGGTTTCGAGCCGACGATACGTTCGACGTTCTCGATCGGGTATTTCGACGTGATCACCTGCGGGTAATTGTCGCGGTGTCCGCCCACATACCAGTATTTGTGGCCGTAACGGGCGGCCAGTTCGCCCCAGTTCCCGACCAGATAACGGTCGGCGACATCCATCTTGTCGGCCGTGCCGGTCTTGTAGATCGACTGCGCCTCGCACCAGACGCAGACGTCCGGATCGTACGCCCTGACCCACTCCACGAACTTGTCGTAGTTGTCGCCCTGCCCGGACCACATTCCGTTCTGAATGTTCCAGTACAGCAGGCGCATGTTGTTTTTCGGGTTCTTCGGGTTTTTCCGGGCATGAACGCAGACCGGAGCGAGCATCGCCGCAAGAAGCAGCACGCCGCAAAATCGGAACAGGGAGGTTTTCATCGGTTATCGTTTTTTTAAGGTTATTGCACTTTGCGGAAATAGGCCACGGCATTGGCGAACAACGACTGCTGCTTGTTGCCGGCGATGTTCTTGAACAGGTTGTTTTCGTAACGCTCCGTGTGGCCCATCTTTCCAAGAATCAACCCGTTCTGCGAGATGATGCCCTCGATGGCGTACGACGATCCGTTGGGGTTCCAGGGAGCCTCTGCCGTGGGGTTCCCTGCGGCATCGGCGTACTGGAAAGCCACCTGCCCGTTGGCGAACAGCTCGCGGGCAAGCTCCTCGCTCACCACGAACTTGCCCTCGCCGTGGCTGACGGCAATCGAATGCAGTTCACCCGGACGGAAGCCGCGGAGCCACGGGGAAGCGGTCGTCGCGACGCGCGTCGAGACGATCTGCGAAATATGACGGTTGACGTCGTTGCGGAACAGCGTCGGCGACTCCTTGGTGACCATGCCCAGACGTCCGTAAGGCAAAAGGCCCGACTTGACCAACGCCTGGAAACCGTTGCAGATGCCCAGGATCAGGCCTCCGCGGTCGGTCAAAGCGTGGATTTCGTCGCGAATATCCTTATTGTTCAACACATTGACAATGAATTTGGCGCTTCCGTCGGGTTCGTCGCCCGCCGAGAAGCCGCCTGCGAGCACGAAGATGTGCGCCCGGCGGATATGCTCCTTCATTTCGGCGATCGAGCGCAAAACGTCGTCGCCGGCGATGTTGCACAAGACGCTCGTCCGGACCTCGGCCCCCGCCGCGCGGAACGCCTTGGCGGTGTCGTAGTCGCAGTTCGTGCCGGGGAACACCGGAATATAGACCACCGGGGTCTCGACCGCCTCGCCGGGATAAACGAACGTTTTCGGGGCGGGTGCGGAGGTCATCACCTCCGCCGAGTTCCGGCCCTTGTCGGGGTAAACGGCCGCGAATTTCTCCGTATTGGCCTTGTAAAGCTCTTCGAGCGGCATCTTCACCCCGCTGACCGTCAGCGCCTCCTCGGCAACGGTGAAGCCCAGCAGTTCGGCATGCGGATATTCCAACGTGCCCTCGCACTCGACGAGGATCGAGCCGTAGGCGTATTCATACAATTTCGGCTCGTCCATCGTCACCTCCGCGCCGATGCCGTTGCCGAAAGCCATCTTGGCAAGGCCCTCTCCGACGCCGCCGAAGCCCACGGACCACGCCGAGAGGATTTTCCCGGACTCGATCCGCCCGCTGACGAACGCAAAGTTCTCCTTCAGCTGCGCCGTGTCGGGCATCCGGTTCTCCAGCGGAGTATGGCGGACGAGGTAAATGCGATGTCCTGCGCCTTTGAGGTCGGTGGAAATGACCTTCGAAGCGTCGACCGTCGTGATGCCGAAGGCCATCAGCATCGGCGGAACGTTGATGTCCTGGAACGTGCCCGACATCGAGTCCTTGCCGCCGATCGAAGGCAGGCCCAGTTCGACCTGCATCTTCAGCGCACCGAGCAGCGCGCCGAGCGGCTTGCCCCACGACTCGGGATTCCGGGTCATACGCTCGAAATACTCCTGATAGGAGTAACGCATCCGATCGTAACGCGCACCCGCGGCCACGACCTTCGCCGCAGCTTCCACGACGGCATAGGCCGCGCCGTGGTAGGGACTCCACGAAGCCACATAGGGGTTGTAGCCGAAGGCCATGATGCTGGCCGTGTCGGTATAGCCGTCCGTGGGGAGTTTCTGCACCGAGACCTGCGTCTCGCTGCGCTGCATGCGGCCGCCGAAGGGCATCAGCACCGTCGAGCGGCCGATCGTCGCGTCGAACATCTCCACGAGGCCCCGCTGCGAGACGACATTGTTATCCTTGAGGTTGTTCGTAAAACGCTCGGCGAGGGTCTCCCCCGCCACTTCACGGGCAAAGGGATCGCGGTTTTCCACCGCACCGATCCGCGCCTCGGCATAATGCTTCGCCCCGGCGCTGTCGATGAATTCGCGCTTGAGGTCCACGACCTTCCTGTCGCCGTTGAACATCCGCATGCGCGCCGTGTCCGTCACGTCGGCCACGTGCACCGCCTCGATGTTCTCCTCGCGGCAGTATCCCATGAACTCCTCCATGTCCTTCGCCTCGACCACCACCGACATGCGTTCCTGCGACTCGCTGATGGCGAGTTCCGTGGAGTTCAGACCGCTGTACTTGGTCTTCACGCGGTCGAGGTAGATGTCCAGCCCGTCGGCCAGTTCGCCGATGGCGACGCTGACGCCGCCGGCACCGAAGTCGTTCGATTTCTTGACGAGGCGCGTCACCTCCGGACGGCGGAACAGCCTCTCGAGCTTGCGCTCCTCGGGGGCGTTGCCCTTCTGCACCTCGCTGCCGCAGGTTTCGAGCGACTTGGCGTCGTGCTCCTTCGAAGAGCCGGTCGCACCGCCGATGCCGTCGCGGCCCGTGCGGCCGCCGAACATGATGATTTTATCACCCGGTGCGGGACGCTCGCGGCGGACGTTCGCAGCCTTCACGGCCCCCACCACAGCCCCCACTTCGAGGCGTTTGGCGACATAGTCGTCGTGATAAATCTCGCGGACATGGGTCGTAGCCAGTCCGATCTGGTTGCCGTAGCTCGAATAGCCCGCCGCGGCCTTCTTCGAAATGACGCTCTGCGGCAGTTTTCCGGAAAGGGTCTCCGACACAGGCAGGTAAATGTTTCCCGCGCCCGTCACGCGCATCGCCTGATAGACGTAGCTGCGGCCCGACAGCGGGTCGCGGATGGCGCCGCCCAGACAGGTCGAAGCCCCGCCGAACGGTTCGATCTCGGTCGGATGGTTGTGGGTTTCGTTCTTGAACTGCAACAGCCACTTCTCGGTCCGCCCGTCTACATCGACGTCGATGTAGACCGAGCAGGCGTTGTTCTCCTCCGAGACCTCCAGATCGTCCAACAGGCCTTTCTGCCGGAGGTAGCGCGCGCCGATGGTCGCCATATCCATCAGGCAGAGGCTCTTGTGCTCACGGCCCAGTTCGCGGCGAATACGCAGGTACAGCGCCAGCGAATCTTCGATCTCCTCCTTGACGAACGACTCCTCGACGGTGATGCCCTCCAGCTCGGTCGTGAAGGTCGTGTGGCGGCAGTGGTCGCTCCAGTAAGTGTCGAGGATGCGCAGCTCGGTTTCGTAGGGATCGCGCCCCTCCGAACGGAAGTATTTCACCACCTCGCGCAGGTCGTCGGCGTTCATCGCCAGACCCATCGTCTTGCAGTAAGGCTCCAGTTCGGAATCCGCCATCTCCCGGAACCCTTCGAGCGCCCCGACGGGCTTCACTTCGGCCTGCTCCATGTCGCTGAGCACCGAAAGGTCCTTCTCACGCGATTCGACGGCGTTGATGTAGTAATGCCGGATCTTCGCCAGCTCCCCGTCGGTCGTCTTGTCATCGAAAACGAGCAGCCTCGACGAGCGGATGTCGACCCGGGCCTCGGGATCGATCAGCCGCACGCAGTCGACGGCCGAAGCGGCGCGCTGGTCGAACTGCCCGGGCAGATACTCCACGGCGATATACTTGCGCCCCGCGAGGTCGAACGTGTCGGTCACCGAGTCGGTCACCACCTCGCCGAAAACCGTATAGCGGCTCTTTTCCAGCAGCTCTTCGCTGAAGCCGAAAAGGTCGTAGACGCAGAGCAGGCGCACCTCGCCCAGCGACAGGTTCAGATTGGTGTTCAGCTCGCGGCGCAGGCTCTCGGCCTCGACCCGGAAGCGGGGTAATTTCTCGACAAAAATGCGGTAATTGGTCGTATTATTCATTTATCTCTGTTTGTATTTCATTCATCGTTCAGCGGCTCAATACGCCGTTATCACGTCCTTTGGCCGTGTACGTAAGCGGCCCCCCGGAGGGGACTTGCCTGCGGGACGGCCCGATCGGTTATTTCACAAAACGTCCGGCCCATTCGGCCCCGAACCGTGCGGCATCCATCCCCACGAACGTGATGTGGCCCATCTTGCGCTTGGGACGGCTCTCCGTCTTGCCGTAGAGGTGGACATATACGCCCGGGAGGTTCTCCGCGGCGATTCGCTCCGCGGCTTCGAGATCCTGTCCCAGAATGTTTTTCATCACCGTGGGAGCCACCGGCTGCGGCTCCTGCAAAGGCTCCCCGACCAGATAGCGGACCAGTTCGCGGAACTGGTTCGTGGTCGCGCCTTCGATGGTGTAGTGACCCGAGTTATGCGGGCGCGGGGCCATCTCGTTGAAGTAGATTTCACCGCCCTTGATGAAATACTCGATGGCCAGGATGCCCCGATAGCCGCAATCGCGCATGAAACGCTCGCTCTGGGCCTTCATCCGCGCCAGCACCCCGGAATCGACTTCGGCAGGTACGATGCACAAATCCAGAATCCCGTCGCGGTGGACATTGCGCCCCACGGGAAAACTCACGACCCGCTCGCCGTCCGCCACCATCACGATGCTGGCCTCGGAATCGAACGGCACGAACTCCTCCAGGATGCAGGGAACCGCAAGCAGGGGCAGCGCCCCGGCGATGTCGGCCTCCGTCTTCAGCACCCGCTGCCCGTGGCCGTCGTAGCCCAGCGTGCGGGTTTTCAGCACGGCGGGAAGCCCCAGCCGCCGCACGGCTTCGCGCAGCGACGCTTCGTCGTCCACGGCCTCGAAACCGGGCGTGCGCAGCCCGTGGTCGCGGGCGTTCGACTTCTCGCGCAGGCGGTCCTGCGAATCGTAAAGGGGTTTGTAGCCCTGCGGGATGTTGTATTTCCCGCACAGCGGAATCAGAATATCCCCCGGTACGTTTTCGAATTCATAGGTCACCGCGTCGCTGCGGCGGCACAGTTCCTCGAGCGCCGCGGCATCGTCGTAGGCCGCAACGATATGATCGTCGCAAACGTTGAACGCCGGAGCGTCGGCCGCCGGGTCGAGGCACACGGTGCGCACGCCCAGTTCCCGCGCCTGCTCGGCGATCATCAGCCCCAGCTGACCGCCACCTATGATACCGATGGTCTTCATTAATCCGCCTTTATGTTGTTTATTCGTCATTCGTTGTTTTACTTTCGACCGTTGTCATTCGCGGCGTGCCGCCGCGTTTACCAGTCTGCCCCATCCCAACCCCCTCTCTCGGGAGGAGCTTGTCGCACGCGGTTGGAAATTTCCCAACTATATTTCAGCCTTCAGCACATCCGCGGTCTGTTTGGCGCGGAAGGCGTCGAGTTTCGCCGCCAGAGCGGCATCCTGCAAAGCGAGGATCGACACGGCGATCAGCGCGGCGTTCTTCGCCCCGTTGATGGCCGTTGTGGCCACGGGAACGCCCGCGGGCATCTGCACGATCGACAGCAGCGAGTCCAGCCCGTTCAGGGCGCGCGACTTCACGGGAACGCCCACCACGGGCAGCGGAGTCATCGAGGCCACCATGCCCGGCAGGTGCGCCGCGCCGCCGGCCCCGGCGATGATCACGCCGATACCGCGCTCCCTGGCCGTCTTGGCGTATTCGCACAGCAGATCGGGCGTGCGGTGAGCGCTGACCACCCGTTTTTCGAAATCGACACCGAACGCTTCGAGCATAGCGACGGCTTCGGCCATCACCTCGTAATCGCTCACAGAGCCCATAATCACGCCTACTTTCATATGAATTCGTTTTTTATATCACTTAAAACCCGTCTCTTGAGCGGACGGAGAACCGGCGCCGGAACGCCCCGACCTGCCTCCGCCCCTGAATCCCGTCTTTCGGACGGGTGAAAAAAGCAGACCGCCACGACATCGCATGTCATGGCGGTCTGGTATCTATCCGAGCACCCCACGAGCAGGCATCTGCTGCCCCAGGGACGCTGCACGTCGCATCTGCTGCTGACACGCCCGCGAATAGAAGGCAGCGGCCTGGCCCTGCTGTTTCTTTCGTTTGCGTTGGTCGATATTGCAGCCTGAATTCATGGGAATTAACCTAACAGTTGTAAAAACAACGTTACAAAAATAGCGCTTTTCGACATACTTTCAAAATTCCCGGACAGATTCTATCGACAATTTATCGACAATCCTCCCGGCTCATCGAATAGGGCGCATCCCCGGGCTTCGCGCCCCGGTCTTTGTCTGGCTCCGGCTGCATCCCGAAGGCGATCTTTGCGCCGCCGAGCAACTCGCCGTATTCGAGGAACGTCTTCCCGGTGACCTTGCCGTCGACGGTCATCCGTCCCACATAACGGTTTTCAGCGCAGTTCTGCGGGGCGTCGATCTCCACGGTCTGGCCGTTCTCCAGATGGATCGCCGCTTTCCGGAACAGCGGGGAGCCGACCGCATACTCGTCCGATCCCGGGCACACGGGATAGAATCCCAGAGCCGAGAATACATACCACGCCGAGGTCTGTCCGTTGTCCTCGTCGCCGCAGTAGCCGTCGGGCTTCGACGAATAGAGGCGGTCCATCACCTCGCGCGTCCACCACTGCGCCTTCCACGGCTGGCCGACGTAATTGTAGAGGTAGATCATGTGCTGCGCCGGCTGGTTGCCGTGGGCGTAGTTGCCCATGTTGGCCACCTGCATCTCGGTGATCTCATGGATGCGGAACCCATAGTAGCTGTCGTCGTAGATCGGCGGCACGACGAACACCGAATCGAGCATTTTTCCGAATTCGGCTTTGCCGCCCATCAAGGTTGCAAGGCCTTCCGGATCGTGGAACACCGACCAGGTGTAGTGCCACGAGTTGCCCTCGGTGAAGGCGTCGCCCCACTTGTAGGGGCTGAACGGCGACTGGAACGTGCCGTCCTCGTTGCGGCCCCGCATCAGGCGCGTTTCGGGATCGAACAGGTTTTTATAGTTCTGCGAAGCCTTTTCCAGCCGTTTCGCATCTTCGTCCTTGCCCAGCATCTTCGCCGTCTGCGCGATGCACCAGTCGTCGTAGGCGTATTCGAGCGTCCGGGCGGCATTTTCGTTGATGCCCACGTTATAGGGCACGTAGCCCAGCGTGTTGTAATATTCGTGCCCGAGGCGACCGGTGGAGCTTACCGTGGGATGCACCTTGTCGCGTCCCGCAAGCATCGCCTCGTAGAGCGTGGCGACATCCTCTGCGGGCGTCACTCCTTTCAGGATCGCATCTGCGACTACGGAAGCCGAATTGTTGCCCACCATGCAGCCGCGGTGGCCCGGCGAGGCCCATTCGGGCAGGAAGCCGCTCTCGCGGTAGGTGTTGGCCAACCCGGCCTGAATCTCGGCGTTGACCGACGGGTAGACCAGGTTCAGCAGCGGGAACAGACACCGGAACGTATCCCAGAAACCCGTGTCGGTATACATATAGCCCGGCAGCACCTCGCCGTTGTAGGGGCTGTAATGCACCGGATTGCCTTTGGCGTCGATCTCGTAGAATTTGCGAGGGAACAGGGTCGAGCGGTAGAGACACGAATAGAAGGTCCGGTACTGCTCTTCGGTGCCGCCCGAGACCTCGATCCGCCCCAGCACCTCGTCCCAGCGCTCCTGCGCACGGGCTTTCACCGTCTCGAAATCGGCATCGCCGACCTCGGTTTCGAGGTTGCGCAAAGCCTGCTCTCCGGAGATGAACGACGAGGCCACGCGCGCCGTCACCTGCTCGCCGCGGCGGGTGGTGAAATAGACCGCCGCAAGGGCATGTTCGCCTTCGGCCTCGAAACCTTTCAGTTCGTTCTTTCCGTTGAATACCCGAAAGCCGCTGAACGGCTTGTCGAAGCGGATGACGAACCAGTTGCGGAAATTGTCGGGCACGCCGCCGCTGTTGCGCGTGGTATAGCCCGCAACGGTATGCTCGTCGAGGACCTTCACCGAGGAACCCCGGTCGAAGGCGTCGATCACCACGCCCGATTCGTCCGACTCGGGAAAGGTGAAGCGCAGCACGGCGGCGCGATCCGTCGGAGCCATTTCGGCCACGACATCGTGGTCGGCCAGATAGACCGAGTAATAATAGGGCTTCGCCGTCTCCGACTGGTGGGAGAACCAGCTCTGGCGCGCATTTTCATCAACCTTGTCTTTGCCGCGCACGGGCATGATGGAAAACTGTCCGTAATCGTTGATCCACGGCGAGGGCTGGTGCGTCTGCTTCAGGCCCCGGATCGTGTGCGATCCGTAGGTGTAGGCCCAGCCGTCGCCCATCTTGCCCGTCTGGGGCGTCCAGAAGTTCATGCCCCACGGCAGGGCCACGGCCGGATAGGTATTGCCCGTCGAAAGCGAGTAGTCGGACTGTGTGCCCACGAGCGTCGTGACGTATTCAGAAGGGCGCAGCGAAATTTCGTATTTCGGGGTTTCGCAACAGCCCCAGGCCAAAGCCGAAAAAAACAACAGTATGAGGTTCTTCATTTTTTTTATTCCAAATTACCGGATTGAGTAAAAAGACAAGCTACCGGGCTTTCGCCTCGCAGTAGGCACAGCGGCAGGTCCCGTCCGCCTGACGATGGAACAGCCGGTCGACATCCTCCGTGGCGGAGATGCAGCGGCGGTTCGGGCACTCGTATTCGTTCACGACATACCGTTCGCTGAAGACCGGGGTGCGTTCGAAGGGCCTGTTCTCGTCGGCCCAGCGCAGCAGCGTATAGATCAGCGCCATGCGCACGAACTTTCCGTTCTCGACCTGGCGGAAGTAAGCCGCGCGGGGATCGTTGTCCACGGCGCGCGTGATCTCGTTGACGCGCGGCAGCGGGTGGAGAATGATCATATCCTCCTTGGCGGTCTTCAGTTTCTCGGGGTTGAGCACGAAACTGTTCTTCACGCGGTCGAACTCCTCCTCGTCGAGGAAACGCTCCTTCTGCACGCGGGTCATGTAGAGGATGTCCAGTTCGGGCATCACCTCCTCCATGGTCTCGACCTCGCGAAACTCCAGACGCGAGTTCTCGGCCATCTCGGCGAGCATGTAGTCCGGAAGGCGCAGCTCCTGCGGAGCGATCAGGATCACCTTGATATTCGAATAGCGCGACAGCGCCTTGATCAGCGAGTGGACCGTGCGGCCGAATTTCAGGTCGCCGCAGAAACCGATCGTCATGTTGTCGAAACGGCCCTTCTCGCGCTTGATCGTCAAGAGGTCGGTAAGCGTCTGCGTGGGATGGGCGTGGCTGCCGTCGCCGGCGTTGATGACCGGGATGCCCGCATACTGCGAGGCCACCAACGGCGCACCCTCCTTGAAGTGGCGCATGGCGATGATGTCGGCGAAGCAGCGGATCACGCGCACGGTGTCGGCCACCGTCTCGCCCTTCGACACCGACGAGGAGTTGGCGTCGGAGAAGCCGATGACCTGCCCGCCCAGTTCGAGCATCGCCGCCGTGAAACTCAACCGCGTGCGGGTCGAAGGCTCGTAGAAGAGCGTGGCCAGTTTCTTGCCCCTGCACGCCTCGCTGTACTTGGCGCGGTTGGCGATAATGTCCTCGGCCAGAGCTACGATCTGCTCGGTTTCGGCAACCGTGAGGTCTGTGGGATCAATCAAATGTCGCATAAGTTATTTATAGAAGTTCGGATTTTAAATTCTTCAACGGTCCCTCTTTTCGGTCGGTCCCGATTCACGGCCTTCCGCCGTGTTTGCAAACCGGACCCGCCCCTAAATCCCCGCCTCGGCGGAGACTTTGGCTGCGCGGGTATCCGCATTGTTCCGCTTTCATTGCGCCGTCGGTATTTCCCGCTCGCGGCACGCAACGGATCGGCGGAAGGCGCCGGGCGATCGCGGCAAACCCTGATTCTGATTTTAGGGGAGCGATTTTTAGCCTGCCCGGTGATCGGCACGGATGGGCTGTACATGAGGCACTGCCCATTCGGGACGAGCGGGGAAGGACGAAAATCGCCCGCTAAAATCGGAATTATTGCATCCAGCTCTCGTCCGACGGATTGTTGCGGAAGGCGATCAGCCGCGCCTTGTCCTCAGGCTTGATATACCCCTCCTCGGCGGCCACTTCGACCAGCGCGTCGAGGTTCGAAAGGCTGTAATTCGTAACGTTCGCCTCCCGCATGCGGTCAAGCCCCTTCTGCATCCCGTAGGTGAAGATCGAAGCCACGCCCAGCACCTCGGCGCCGGCTTCGCGCAGAGCCTCGACCACCTCGATGCACGAACCGCCCGTCGAGATGAGGTCCTCGATCACGACGACCTTCTGGCCCTTTTCGAGCCGGCCCTCGATCCGGTTGCCGCGGCCGTGGTCCTTCGAGCCGCTGCGCACATAGCCCATCGGCAGGTCGAGGATCGTGGCCGTGATGGCCGCATGGGCGATTCCGGCGGTCGAGGTTCCCATCAGCACCTCGGCTTCGGGGAATTTCGTGCGGACGATTTCGGCGAGGCCCGCCTCGACATGGCCGCGGACGACAGGAGCCGTCAGGGTCAGCCGGTTGTCGCAGTAGATCGGGCTTTTGATGCCGCTCGCCCAGGTGAAAGGCTGTTCGGGGCGCAGGAATACCGCGCCGATCGACAGCAGGTCTTTAGCAATTTTCTTCTCCATCTTACTTGAACGCAGGTTCGGCAAAATTCTTCATTCTTTCCCCTCCCCATGGGAAGAGTGTCAACCATGAAATCCGCCGAACCTGCGTTAACGGCATCTGCGATGCCGATTTCATATTGACATTCCCACTAAATCTCCCTTTGGCAAAGGGTGACTTCGGGGCGGAAACCCATTTATTCTTTTCGTTTTTCAGTTTTCATATCTTCGGCGACCCACAACGTCCATGCATCGACGTTGTCGGTCAGGACTTCAGGCAGCGGCAGCGGAATGCGCACATCGGGAGCGATGCCCGCGGAGTCGATCCCGCGGCCTTCCGGAACCCGGCAGGAACGGGTCGTGGGGAGCATCATCCACCGGGTCGGGTCCTGCGGAAAATAAAGTATTTCGCAGTTCGAGAAATCGAGGCACCCGAGCGTGTTATCCTGCCCGTAAACGGTCGTGCGGCGACTGCTGGCCCTGACTTCGAGCACCAGCTGTTCACCCGAGGAGCCGACTTTCCCATCAATCAGCAGCCCCGCCCGGCGAGGCCGCGGCGAGACGGAATCGTAGTGTATCCGGTAGGTTTTCGGTCCGTCCGTCAGGAACTCCCCGGCCGGAGTGCGTTCCATCCGTGCGATCTTCCCGCGTCCACGCTCCGTATCTCCGGCAAACTCCCGCACGTGGGCGACGGCCAGGTCCGAAACGCGGTACTCCATGGCATCCTCCGCCCCTTCGTGGTCGTAGAGCAGCCGGAGCAGCGGTTCATAGGCGCTGTCGCTCCCGCCGCCGTTGCCGCGGATGTCGAGGATCAGGTTTTCACACCCCGAAGCCAGATAAGCCCGCACGGCAGTCCGCACCCAAGCGGTCTGTTCTTCATTCAGGTCGCACGACGGGAAACGGATCAGATACGTTTCGCCGTCCACCCGACAATGGGTGAACTGCGGGTCATAACGCTCCATCCGTGCCGCGTAATCCGAAGGTCGGCGGATTGATTTGGGCCGGTAAGCCCTCACGCCCTCCGTTCCGAGGTGCGAATCGTCGAACCAGCCGAGATACTCGGCAACGGCGTCATACGTGTCGCACCCCGAAGCGATCCCGCTCCGCAGCCGCTCTTTCAGCGCCCCGTACTCCGCCGCGCGGTTCGCCGTCTTGTCCGGATAGCCCGCATAGGCGCGCTCCACGACGCCGACGGCGAAGTCGAAATCGGAGACTTCGCCGCCTTTCACCGGGACTTGCGCCCCGGCAGGCAACAACAGCCCGGCAACGGCCGCGACAAGCGGCAGAACACGCAGCAAGACACTCATTTATTCCAGCGCCGAACGTAAAATCTTCTCCACCTCCTCGGGATAAATGCCGCCCTCGTGGACCTTCACGCCGTCGACGTAAAACGTGGGCACGTAATAGTAGTCGAACGCGTCGGCCACTTCGGGCTGCTCCGACTCCTCGATCATCTCGATCCCGACGGCGGCCAGCTCCGGATGGGCGGCACGCGCCTCGTCGATGTAACGCAGCGCCTTCTTGCAGAAGGGGCACGAGCGCAGGTAGAAAAGTTTTACCGGTTTCATAGAATTAACAATTTTTGTAATATCATTCCATCTCACGCAACCGAATGCCGTATTCGCCGCCTATGGGGGCGTTTACAAATCCGATCCCCCGCTTCAGGCAGGGGCTTGTCGCATCGCGACCACAAGGCAACCAGAACACGGTCTATCCGACGAACTCGGCGACGCACCGGCGGTAAGCCGCCACAGGGTCCTCCGCCGCGGTGATCGGGCGTCCCACGACGATCAGGTCGGAACCGATCTCCCGGGCGCGGGCGGGCGTGGTGACGCGCACCTGGTCCGCCACGTCGCCATCTGCAAAACGCACGCCGGGCGTGACCGTCAGAAACTCCTCGCCGCACGCCCCATGCACCATGCCGGCTTCCAACGGCGAGCAGACCACGCCGTCCAGCCCTGCGGCCCGGGTGTTCTGCGCGTATTTCACGATCGTGTCGTTGATCGAGGCGTCGATCAGAAGTTCCTCCCGCATGCGCTCCTCGCTGGTCGAGGTGAGCTGCGTCACGGCGATCAGCAGGGGCCGCGTGCCGTCTTCGCGCGTAAGGCCTTCGCGCGCGGCTCGCATCATCTCGATCGTCCCGGCCGCATGGACGTTGCACATGTCCACGTCCAACCGCGACAGCACGGCCATCGCCTTTTTCACGGTGTTGGGAATGTCGTGGAGTTTCAGATCGAGGAAAATCCGGTGTCCCCGGCGCTTGATCTCCCGCACGATGGCGGGTCCCTCGGCGTAGAACAGCTCCATGCCAATTTTCAGAAAGGGTTTGCGCTCCTCGTCCTTAAAGAGGTCGAGGAACCGGAAGGTGTCTTCCGCCGACTTGAAGTCGCAGGCTATGATTACATCGTGTTGCATAATATACAAATTTAGCATTTATTTTTCACATCGGGTCAGCGTGCGGCAAATTCGGAGTTTCGCAGAACATATTCGACGCATGTGGCTGTCGGAGCCGACGAGGGAAACGCCGAAGGTGCCGCGCGATCACTCGATGCAGCCGATTATGTCGCTCAACTTTTCAATGCCCAGCCGCTCCATTTCGCCGGGCAGCGCCTCGACGATCTCCTTCGAGGCATAGGGATTCACGAGGTTCGCAGCCCCGACCTGCACGGCCGAAGCTCCGGCCATCATCATCTCGATCACGTCGCGGGCCGTCGTGACGCCGCCGCACCCCATCACGGGAATCCGGCACGCCCGGGCCACCTGGTAGACCATCCGCAGCGCAACGGGGAAGACCGCGGCGCCCGAGAATCCGCCCATCGTGTTGGCGATGACCGGACGGCGGCGCGCAATGTCGATACGCATGCCCAGCAGCGTATTGATCAGGCAGATGCCGTCGGCCCCCGCCTCCTCGCACGCCCGGGCGATCGCGACGATGTCCGTCACGTTGGGCGAAAGTTTGATGAAGACGGGCTTCGTCGTCACGGCCTTCACGGCGCGCGTCACCTCGGCGGCGGCGTCCGGACAGGTCCCGAACGACATGCCGCCGTGCCGCACGTTGGGGCACGAGACGTTGACCTCGATCAGCCCCACCTGCTCCTGCCTGTCGATGCGCTCGCAGCAATAGGCGTACTCTTCGACCGAGAAACCCGAAATATTGGCGATGACGGGTTTTCGGAAGAAGGTTTTCAACCGCGGCAGCTCCTCGCGGATCACGGCGTCGATGCCGGGGTTCTGCAACCCCACGGCATTGATCATCCCCGCACCGCACTCGGCGATGCGCGGCGTGGGATTGCCGAAACGCGCCTCGCGCGTCGTACCCTTGAACGAAAACGACCCGAGGATGTTGATGTCGTAGAACTCGCGGAACTCGTTGCCGTAGCCGAAGGTTCCGCTGGCCGGCACGACCGGATTGTCCAATTTGAGGCCGCAGAGTTCAACCGAAGTATCTGTCATAATTGTGAATTTTGAATTATGAATTGTGAATTGTTCTTACCAGATGATTTCATCCTTGGTAAGGACCGGCCCCTCCTTGCAGATACGTTTGTAGCCGTATTTGGTTTTGCACGAACAGCCCATGCAGGCGCCGAATCCGCACCCCATGCGCTCTTCGAACGACAGCTGGCCGTCCTGCTCCACGGCGTTGTAGAGCGCATGGAGCATCGGCAGCGGCCCGCAGGCGTAAAAGTAATCGAAATCCAGTCCCCGTTCGGCGATGGCCGTCGTGACAAAGCCCCCGACGCCCCGCGAACCGTCGACCGTCGAGACGGCGACCTCGCAGCCCAGCGCGCGGAACTCCTCCTCGTAGAAGACCTCCGACGCGGTGTTGAAGCCCAGCACCACCTGCACGGGCTTTCCTTCGGCGAGGAGTTTTTTCGCCAGGTTGTAGAGCGGCGGCACGCCCACGCCGCCCCCGACAAGCAGGGGTCTCCGCGCGTCGTTCTTCGTCGAGAATCCGTTGCCCAGACCCGTCAGCAGGTCGAGCGTTTCGCCCGGCAGCATGCGGCTCATCTGCTCCGTCCCCCCGCCCACGACCTTGTAGATCAGCGCAATCGAGCGATCATCGTAATCGCAGATCGAGATAGGGCGGCGTAAGTACTTGCCCTCCAGCGCAATATTGACGAACTGCCCCGGCGCCGAGATCCACTGCGTATCGCCCGCGAGGGTCATGCGCCACACCGCGTCGGTCAGGGGCTCGTTCGTGAGAATCTTATAGATGCCTTTCTTATACATAATTTTTTCAGCACTTTTGATCCGGCAAAAGTGCCACAAAACCGGCCGACGATCGCCTTCGCCTAATTCATGCGACCTAACGCTGGAAACGGGCGCCTATTCGCGGGTTTGCAAGCAAACTGGCCCCGTTTCTCGCGCTTTTAGTCCGCATTCCGTTGACGGCTCCGGCGTCTTGTCGGAATTTTATTTCGAATCAATAGTCGAAACGCGCAGCGTGATCTCCTCCAGCACATCCAGCAGCACCTTCACCGTCTCCAGCGCCGTGAAGACCGTCACGTTGTTCTCGACGGCCGTGCGGCGTATTTCATAACCGTCGAGGCGCGTGTTGTGCTGGTTGATGTCGATGGTGTTGATCACGTAGCTGACATGCCCCTGACGCAGCGCCTCGATGATCTCGTTGCTGCCCTCGTTGAGCTTGCGGCGCGTACGGGTGCGGATGCCGTGCGCCCGCAGGAACTCGGCGGTCCCGGTCGTCGCCTCGATGTTGAAGCCCAGGTCGTAGAACCGCTTCACCAGCGGAAGCGCCTGCTCCTTGTCGTGGTCGGCGATCGTCACGAAGATCGTTCCGTAGTTCGAGACGTGCATGCCCGTGGCCTGCAACGCCTTGTAGAGCGCGCGCGTCAGTTTGTCGTCGTAGCCGATGGCCTCGCCCGTCGATTTCATTTCGGGCGAGAGGTACGAATCCATGCCGCGGATCTTGGCGAACGAGAAGGCCGGGGCCTTGACGTACCAGCGCTCCTTCTCACGACCGTAGACCTCCGTGATGCCCTGCTCGCGGAGCGACTTGCCCAGAATCACCTGCGTGGCGATGTGGGCCATCGGCACGCCCGTGGACTTCGAGAGGAAGGGCACGGTGCGCGACGAGCGCGGGTTGACCTCGATGACGTAGACGTCGTCCTCGCCGGCGACGATGAACTGGATGTTGTACAGGCCGACGATACCGATCCGAAGGCCCAGCTTGACCGTATAGTCGATGATCTTGTCCTTGGCCTTCTGGCTCACGCTGAAGGTCGGATAGACGCTGATCGAGTCGCCCGAGTGGATACCCGTATGCTCGACATGCTCCATGATGCCGGGGATGAAGACCTCCTTGCCGTCGCAGATGGCGTCCACCTCCAGCTCCTTGCCCATGATATAGCGGTCGACCAGCACCGGCTGGTCCACGTCGATCTCCACGGCGGTTTGCAGGTAGTGGCGCAGGCGCTCCTCGTTCGAGACGATCTGCATGGCGCGGCCGCCCAGCACGTAGCTCGGACGCACCAGCACCGGATAGCCGATGCGCGCCGCGGCCCGGACGCCCGACTCGATGTCGGTAACGGCCTCGGCCTCGGGCTGCGGAATTCCCAGCTCCTCCATGATCCTCTCGAAGCAGCCGCGGTCCTCGGCGTTCTTGATCGCCTGCGTGTCCGTGCCGATGATGGGCACGCCCAGCTCGGCGAGCGGTTCGGCGAGGTTGATGGCCGTCTGTCCGCCGAGCGACACCACGATGGCCTTCGGTTTTTCGAGATGGATGACGTTCATCACGTCCTCCACGGTCAGCGGCTCGAAGTAGAGCTTGTCGCTGGTGGTGTAGTCGGTCGAGACGGTCTCGGGGTTGTTGTTGATGATGATGGCCTCGTAGCCCGCCGCACGGATCGACCAGATGGCGTGCACGGTCGAGTAGTCGAATTCGACGCCCTGGCCGATGCGGATCGGGCCGGAACCGAGCACGATGATCTTCTCTTTCCCGCTGACGATCGACTCGTTTTCTTCCTCGTAGGTCGAGTAGAAATAGGGCACGTAGGAGGCGAATTCGCTGGCGCAGGTGTCGATCATCTTGTAGACCGGGAAGACGTTGTTCTTCTCGCGCAGACGGTACATTTCGTTCTGCGAAAGGCCCCACAGCTGACCGATGTACTTGTCGCTGAAACCCATGCGCTTGGCAGCGCGGAGCGTCTCGACGTCCATCGGGTGTGCGCGGACGACGTTTTCGAACTCGACGATGTTCTTGAACTTCTCCAGGAAGAACATGTCGATCTTCGTCTTGTCGTAGATCAGCGCCAGGTCGACGCCGTTACGGATCAGCTGGCCGATGGCATAGAGCCGGTCGTCGGTTCCCCCCTTGATGTAGGCGAGCAGGTCGTCGTTCGACCACTTGTCGAATTTCTTGTGGTAGATGTGGCAGACGCCCGTTTCAAGCGAACGCACGGCCTTGAGCAGCGACTCCTCCATCGTGCGGCCGATGGACATCACCTCGCCCGTGGCCTTCATCTGCGTGCCGAGCTTGTTCGACGCGTCGGAGAACTTGTCGAAGGGAAAGCGGGCGACCTTCGTCACGATGTAGTCCAGCGTCGGTTCGAACGAAGCCGGCGTATTGGCGATCCGGATCTCGTCGAGCGTGAGTCCCACGGCGATCTTCGCGCTGACGCGGGCGATGGGATAGCCCGAGGCCTTCGACGCCAGGGCCGAGGAGCGCGACACGCGGGGATTGACCTCGATCAGGTAGTATTTGAACGAGAGCGGGTCGAGTGCGAACTGCACGTTGCAGCCGCCCTCGATCTTCAGTTCGCGGATGATCTTCAGCGCCGAGTCGCGCAGCATCTGGAACTCCTTGTTGGTGAGCGTCTGGCTCGGGGCAACGACGATCGAGTCGCCGGTGTGGATGCCCACCGGGTCGATATTCTCCATGCAGCAGATGCAGATGGCCGTGTCGTTGCGGTCGCGCATCACCTCGTACTCGATCTCCTTATAGCCCTTGATGCTCTTCTCGACGAGCACCTGGTGCACGGGCGAGAGCGAAAGGGCGTTGCGCATCATCTCGCGCAGTTCGGTCTCGTCGTCGGCGAAACCGCCGCCCGTGCCGCCCAGCGTGAAGGCAGGGCGCAGCACCACCGGATAGCCGATCTCCTCGGCCACCGCCACAGCCTCCTCGATCGACATGGCGATGTGCGAAGGAAGCACCGGCTCGCCCAGCGACTCGCACAGCTCCTTGAACAGCTCGCGGTCCTCGGCGCGCTCGATCGACTCGAACGACGTGCCCAGAATTTCGACCTGGCACTCTTTCAGAATGCCCTTCTTGGCCAGCTGCACGGCGAGATTCAGACCCGTCTGTCCGCCCAGCCCCGGGACGATGGCGTCGGGACGCTCGAAGCGGATGATCTTGGCGACGTATTCCAGCGTCAGCGGCTCCATGTAGACTTTGTCCGCAATGTGCGTGTCGGTCATAATGGTAGCGGGGTTCGAGTTGGCGAGGATCACCTCGTAACCCTCCTCCTTGAGCGCGAGGCACGCCTGCGTACCCGCATAGTCGAACTCGGCGGCCTGTCCGATGACGATGGGACCCGAACCGATGACCAGAACCTTCTTGATATCTTTTCTCCTAGGCATTTTTGTGCTCCTCCATTATTTTTGTGAACTTCTTGAACAAATAAGCGCTGTCCTGCGGACCCGAAGCGCTCTCGGGGTGGTACTGCATCGAGAAAACCCGGTCGGCGGCGCACTCCACGCCCTCGGCCGTGCCGTCGAGCAGGTTGACGTGCGTCAGCGTAAGCCCCGTGCCGGCGAGCGAATCGACATCCACGGCGTAGCTGTGGTTCTGGCTCGTGATTTCGAGTTTCCCCGTCACGAGATTCTTCACCGGGTGGTTGGCGCCGCGGTGGCCGAACTTCATCTTGAAGGTCCGGGCGCCGTAGGCCAGCGAAATCAGCTGGTGGCCCATGCAGATTCCGAAGATGGGCAGCCTGCCGCGGAGCTGCTTCACCAGTTCGATCACCGGCGTCACGTCCTCGGGATTGCCGGGGCCGTTCGAAAGCACAAGCCCGTCGGGATGGAAGGCCATGATCTCCTCCACGGTGGAGTTGTAGGGCATGACGGTCACGTTGCACCCCACGCGGTTCAGCAGACGGATGATGTTGTACTTGATGCCGCAGTCGACGGCCACGACGTCGTACTTGTGGTTGGGGACTCGCGACATCCAGCGCTTCTTGCAGCTCACACGCGAAACCATGTCGCGCGGCATGACGTATTCGCCGAGTTTGCGCAGGGCCTCGTCGCGCGGCGTCGCCACGTCGGTGATGAGCACCTTCTGGGACCCCTCGTCGCGGATGATGCGCGTCAGGGCGCGGGTGTCCACGCCCCAGATGGCCGGAATGTCGTGCTCCTCGAAGACCTCGTTCAGCGTCTTCGTATAGCGGAAGTTCGAGGGCGAGTCGTTGTACTCACGCACGATCATGCCGCCGATGGTCGGCGTTTTGGTCTCGTAATCCTCGTCGGCCATACCGTAGTTGCCGATCAGCGGGTAGGTCATCACGACCATCTGATCCGTATACGACGGATCGGACATGATCTCCTGATACCCCACCATCGAGGTATTGAAGACGATCTCGTTGATGGCCTCGCGGTCGGCGCCGAAACCGTATCCGTAGAACTCGCGGCCGTTCTCCAAGACAATTTTTTTCGTAAAAGCTTTCATCCTTATCTGTTTGATTCGTAGTTATCGTCATAAACCTCTTTGCCGCCCACCACCGTCAGCACGGCGCGGCCCTGCACCTTCCATCCGGCGAAGGGCGTGGCCCGCCCCTTCGAAAGGAACGTCCCGGGGTCCACGGCATACTCCGCCCCGAGGTCCAGCACCGTAAAATCGGCGGCATTGCCCTCCTCCACGCCTCCTTCGAGCGCGAAAATCCGGCGGGGATTCACCGACATCAGGGCGACGAGCTTTTCGAGCGTGATCACCCCCTCCAGCACCAGGTATTTATAAAGCAGCGGAAAAGCGGTCTCCAGCCCCACGATGCCCATGGCGCTCCCGGCCAGTCCGCGCGCCTTCTCGGCGGCGGTGTGGGGGGCATGGTCCGTGGCGATGACCTCGATCGTGCCGTCCTGAATGCCCGCGACGAGCGCTTCGCGGTCGGCGCGGCTCCGCAGCGGCGGGTTCATCTTGAAGCGACCCTCCTCCTGCAAATCCTCGTCGCACAGCAGCAGGTAGTGCGGCGCCGTCTCGCAGCTCACGCGCAGCCCCTTCGCCCGGGCGCGGCGCACCAGTTCGACGCTCTCCTTCGTGGAGACGTGGCAGACGTGATACCGGCAGCCGGTCTTCTCCGCCAGCGCGATGTCGCGCCCGACCTGCCGCCACTCGCTCTCGGAGCAGATGCCCTTGTGCCCGTGCTCGCGGCAGTAAACCCCGTCGTGGATATAGCCCCCGCGCAGCAGTTCATCGACTTCGCAATGAGCCACGATCGGTTTACCGACAGCCGCGGCCCGGCGCATCGCCTCCTCCATCAGCTCCGCCGACTGCACGCCGCGGCCGTCGTCCGAGAAGCCGACGACCTGCGGGGCCAAGGCCGCGAAATCGACCAGTTCGCCGCATCCGCGCTGACCCATCGTGATCGTACCGTAGGGTTTCACGCGCACCACGGCGTCGCGGCGGATGATCTCCAGCTGCTCACCGAGCGTCGCCGGCGTATCGGGCGCAGGGTTCAGGTTGGGCATCGAGCAGACCGTGGTATACCCCCCGCGGGCCGCGGCGGCCGTACCCGTCGCAATGGTCTCCTTCTGCGGGAAGCCCGGCTCGCGCAGGTGCACATGCACGTCGACCAGCCCCGGCACGAGGTGCCGCCCCCCGAGGTCCACCACCCGGTCGCCCGGGCGCGGTTCCCCGGCGGCCGCGATGCGGCCCCCTTCGACGGCGATCAGCCCCGGTTCGAAACGACCGTTGCGGAAAATCTTCGCGTTGGTGTAAAATGTCTTCATTCGTCGCTGGACACAAAAAAATAGGGCAACCAAAACAGTTACCCTAATAAAACAATAATGCCCGAATCCGTCGGAGACTGGAAACCCGACCAGTAATCCTGCTGCCAAAACGCTTGCGCCGATGCTATGTTGGGTTTACAATTCATAGGATTCAGGTGTCGCTATAATTGTGCACAAAGATAGGGCATTTTCGCCGCCTCTGCAACACTTTTTCCGGAAAAATTTTTCAACATGCCGTATACGCCCCACCGCACGCACTCCGCATGCGGCGGACCGGAAGGCGCATGTCCGCGGATTTCCGGCGCAGCAGGCCCCGGCTCCCGGAACCGCCCGCCCCGGAGAGCGGACTATCGGACGATGATCAGATCGACGCCCGCTTCCTCGATGATCGAGATCATCTGTTCGGGAATCCGCTCGTCGGTGACGATCACGTCGATGTCCTCCAGCGCGCAGATGCGGCCGAAACCGCGCTGTCCGAATTTCGACGAGTCGGCCAGCACGATGACCTGCGAGGCGGCGTGCATCATCCGCCGCGTGAGTTTCGCCTCGTCGATAGTCGAAGTCGTGATGCCGTGCTCGGGGTCGATGCCGTCCACCCCGAAGAAGACCTTCGAGCAGATGCAGTCGTCCAGTTCGCGCGCGGCCTCTTCGCCCAGCACCGACAGCGACTTCTTGTGCACCGAGCCGCCCAGCTGCACGACGTTGACGTTCTCCGACTCGTTCAGCAGCACGCCCAGCCGCAGGAACGGCGTGACGATGTTCAGGTGATGCCACATGCGCATCTTGATCTCCTCGGCGAAGGCGTAGACGGTCGAGCCGGAGGCCACGATGATCGAGTCGGTCTCGCCGAGCATCTCCGCCGCCCGCTGGGCGATGCGCCGCTTGGCGTCGCGGTTGATGTTGTCCTTCACATGCACGTCGAGGTCCGCAACGTGGGGATTGGCCGGACGCGCGCTGCCGTGCACCTTATATAACAGGCCTTTGCTTTCGAGAATCTTGATGTCCTTGCGGATGGTCACCTTCGTAACGCCCAGTTCGTTGGCAACGTCGGTAATCCGGACGAAACCGTGCTTGTTCAGGCTATCGAGAATGTATTTGTGCCGTTCGGCAATGCTCAACATATCAGTCGGATATTTAAAGTGTTACAAAAGAAAAGATACAAAAAAAGTCGGACGGGCGCGCACCCGGATTAACTAACGGTTCGGCAAAACCTTCCGACTGATAAAAGTATCGTTACGCCACCAAAGATAAAAAAAGATTCCGTATTTCGCAAAAAAAGGTCCGCAACCCGTGACGGGCCGGACCCTTCCGGACCGAAGTCCGTATCATCATCTAAAACAGAACCTTCGATTCCCTTATTCCGCCTCGGGTTCGTAGCCGTCGGCCTTGGCGCCCCACATCAGGAGGAAGACCAGCATGCCCACGACGGCCATGCCCAGGATGCCGACATAGGCCCAATTCCAGCCGTAGTGCTGGGCCACGAAGCCCAGTCCCACGCCCGAAACGAGCGTCGAAGCGTAGCCGAACAGCCCCGTGAGGCCGTTGGCCGTGGCGGCGGCCTTCTTCGTGGCCTGGTTCGCGGCGGCAATGCCGATCAGCGCCTGCGGGCCGTAGATGCAGAACCCTGCGGCGCAGAGCGTCGTGAACAGCAGCCAGATCGGAGCGTCGGCAGGCAGCTGCCAGAACAGGAAAACGAACAGCGCGGCGCCCGCCATGCAGAAGACGCAGGTGCGGTGCGCACGGCCCTTGAGCCACTTGTCCGTCGCCCAGCCGGCGAAGAGCATGCCGAGGATGCCGGCAATCTCGAACATCGCCACGAGCCATCCGGCGTGCGACATCGAGACGCCCTTCGACTGGCTCAGCAGCGAAGGCCCCCAGTCGAGCACCGAGAAGCGGACGATGTAGACGAAGAAGTTGGCGAAGCCCAGAATCCAGATCAGCGGATTCTTGAAGACGTATTTCATCAGGAACGCCTTGTGCTCGGCGCCCTTCTTTTCGGTTTTCACCTGCCTGGTCTCGGTTCCTTCCAGTTCGGGAAGCCCCACCGAGGTCGGGGTGTCGCGCAGGAAAACCACCAGCCCGATGGCTCCGGCGAAAGCGATCGCCGACGGAATCCAGAAACACCACTTCCACGCCCCGACATGCGCCGCGGAGGTCATCACGCGCTCCATGCCCGCGGCATCGTCGGGCGAAACGCCCAGGTTGGCGGCGATGGAAGCCACGGCGTCGGGATCGCCCGCCATGTTCGTGCCCAGCGTACCCATGATGTAACCGCAGAGGATCACCACGAGGCCCGCGCCGATCGAGTGCGAGGTATTCCACACCGACATTTTCGTCGCCAGCTCCGTAGGCGGAATCCAGTGGGTCAGCAGACGCGCGCAGGGCGGGAATCCCGTACCCTGCAACAGTCCGTTAACGACCCACATGACGCCCATGAAGAGGATCATCGTGTTGCCGAACTGGTCGCCCGAATGCTCGCCCGTGATCCAGTAGGAGACGTCCTCGCCGAATCCGAACGCGAAGTTGGCCAGCGCGCACAGCGCCAGACCGACGGCCATGTACCAGCGGGCGTTCATGCGATCGGCCAGAATGCCGTTGGCGAAACGCGAAAAGCCGTAGATCAGGCCGTTCAGGGTGAGGAAGATGCCGAGGCTCGTCTTCGAAATGCCGAGATCGGCTTCCAGGCCGGGCATGGCCAGCGAAAAGTTCTTGCGCACGAAGTAGAAGAGCGCGTAACCGACCATCGTCGCGATAATCGTACGCATCTGCCAATACTTGAAACGCTTGGTTTGTTCAGATGTCATTTCGAAATGAAAGTTAGTAGTTTCAGAAGCCAAATATACAACTTTCGGAGCGATATTCTAAATTATTTTCGTGATTTTTCCGTTTTATCGCCCGGAAGCCGCACACGGCTCTATGCGCCCGGGACCGGAGCCGCGGCGGAGCGAGCCGGTTCGCCAGAACCCGGCGCAGGGCTTCCGACCTCCCAGACGCCGCCCTTGCCGAACAGCCGGTCGAGCCACTCCTCCATCCAGCCGCAGCGGAAGGCGGTGTCGATGACCGTATAGCGGCTGCGCATGTAGGGAATCTTCCCGAACGCCTCGCGGAAACGGGTGCGCGAAACGCCGATCTGTTCAGGTTCATAAGGCGCCCCGACGAGTTCCAGGCGGCGGCGCACCTCGTCGAAAGGAATGATCTGCCGGCGGATGCGTTCGCGCAGTTCGGGCCACGCCTTTTTGAGCCGCGTGAGCTGGTCGCGCAGCCCCTCCCTGTCGACATATTTGTCGCGGGTCTCCTTCAGGCCGCGGGCCACGAATTCGGGATCGTCGTTAAAAATGGCCCGGATGTCCCGCTCGGTCTCGTCCCACGATTTCCACGCAGCGACGCACCTCTCGATGTCCAGCTGCTCCACGGGGGCGTCGAGCAGCATTTCGAGAAAGGCCGTCGAGGCCAGCGTGCCGATACCGACCTTGAAGCCGTGCGACACCGAAGCGCCGTTGTATTTCAGGTGCTCCATGTCCCACAGGTGGCTGAACTGGTGTTCGGCGCCCGAAGCCGGGCGGCTCGACTGCGTGGCCTGCATGGCGAAACCGCTCAACAGCAGCCCTTCGGCCAGCTGTTCGACCTTCTCCACATTGCCCGCATGCACGCCTGCGGGATCGGACAGAGCCTCTTTCAGCCCGTCCTGCACCAATCCGAAGGCGAAATCGTCCATCGGCTCCGACCCCACGGCGTCGGAAAGCATCCAGTCGGCCCCGGCAGGGATCTTGGCGATCAGGTCGGCGTAGCCCGAAGCCGACATTCTGGCGGGCGCAGCGGCCGAAATCGACGGATCGAGAACCATGCCCAGCGGCGCCGGACAGTCGAAGGTCTGCTTGTTGCCGTCCTTGGTGATCGAGGCTCCGTAGGCCGTATAACCGTCCATCGAAGCAGCCGTGCCGACCACCATGTAACGGCGGCCGTTGTGGTGGGAGCAGAGTTTGGTCAGGTCGTTGATCACGCCCGAACCGACGGCCACGGGAACGGCATCGGTCGCAGCCAGCACACCGTCCAGCTCCTCGACGAACGACCATTCGGCGTAGAGTTTCGGATCGGCGAACACGTGCGGTTCGTCCTGCCCGATCCCCGCATCGGCGAGGATGCGGTGCACCTCGCCGCCGGCGACGCGCCACGTATTGGTGTCGGCGACCACGACGGCGCGGCAGCCGGGAAACAACTCGTTGAACATCTCCGCCGTCCGCGGAAGGGTTCCGACGCCGATCACCAGCGCTTTGGTGTCGGTCGTGCGCTGAAGGGCGCTCTCTACCTTATTCATAGAATATCTGCTTGATTTTACCGTTTCCAATTTTTCACAAACGAAACCCGCAGGAAAGCTCCCGGGTTTCCCAAAACAAAGGCAAATATAGATATTATTTTCCTTTCGACAGCCAAAAGCGACGAAAAAATTTTCCTTTCACAATGCATTTTATTTCTTTTCGGATTAATAAAACGAAAAATTGGATAAAAGAAAATAAAAACATACCTTTGGATTTCGAACCGATACAACTTTCACCATGAAACGACTTACCCTGCTGCTGGGCGCGCTCCTGCTGACGGCCGCCGCCCTCGCCCAAACCGCCGTGCCGCCTACGGTACGCATCGCACACGGACCCTATGTACTGAATGTCACCGAAGACGGCTTCACGGTCGTCTGGGACGCAAAGGCCGACGCCATCGGCTGGGTCGAACTCGCCCCGATGGACGGATCGCACTTCTACTCGGCCGAACGGCCCAGGTATTACGACTCGCATCTCGGACTTTGCCGCGTCGGACGCATGCACCGGGTGCGGATCGAAGGGCTCCAACCCGGCACGACCTACCGCTACCGCATCATGCAGCGGGGAATCGTCCTGAACGAGGGCAACCGGCGCGTCATCCTCGACGACGGGGACGGCAGCGAAGTGTACCGGCGCAAGCCCTACACCATCAGAACCCTCGACCCTGCACAGGAAAAGGTCGATTTCTGGATGGTCAACGACATCCACGCCCGCGACTCCGTTTTCCAGCTGCTGATCAAGGAGGCCCCCGAAGCCCAGCCGGACTTCGTCTGCCTGAACGGCGACCTGGCCAGCCAGACCGAGACCGAGCAGACGCTCTGGGACGCCTGCCTCGGGTCGGCATCGAAGATACTCACGCCCGCGGGCATCCCCCTCGCCGTGACGCGCGGCAACCACGAGAACCGCGGCGCCTATGCACAGCACTGGCTCGACTATTTCCCCACACCGACCGGCGAAACCTACTACACGTTCCGCCGCGGCCCGGCCTTCTTCATCGTGCTCGACGGCTGTGAAGACAAGCCCGACAACGATCCCCGCTATTACGGCATGGGCGACTGGAACGAATACCGCCGGCAGCAGGCGGAATGGCTGAAAGGCGTCGTCAACAGCGACGAATTCCGGGCGGCCCCCGTGCGCATCGTGCTGATGCACATGATCCCGGGCAAGGAGGACAGCTGGTACGGCGAACAGCAGATCCGCAGGCTGTTCGTACCCGAACTCGCCGGCAAAGGCATCGACCTGATGCTCTGCGGCCACTACCACCGCTACCACTGGATCGACGACGGCAGCCGCGGGGTCGACTTCCCGATCCTCGTCAACTCGAACAACGACTGCCTCCGCGTGTCGGCCGACGCGAAGGGCATCGACCTGAAGGTGGTCAACACCGCGGGCGCCGTGATCAAACAACACCGCATCGACAAAAAGAACAAATAACGACATGGAAAACAAACCCTTTCACAAGTACCGCTCCGTCTGGGAGCACGCCGAACTGATGGAACGCCTGCGCCGCATCCGCCACGTGGCGCTCGACATGGACGGCACGATCTACATGGGGATGTCGCTGTTCCCCTACACGCAGGCCTTCCTGCACGGACTCAAGGAACAGGGGATCGGCTACTCGTTCCTGACGAACAACCCGTCGAAAAGCATCGCGGACTACCTCCATAAACTCGACACGCTGGGCATCAGGGCTTCGCGCGACGAGATGTACACCACGGCGCTGGCCACGATCGACTACATCAAGACCCATCACCCTGCGGCCAAGCGGCTGTTCCTGCTCGGCACGCCGTCGATGATCTCGGAATTCGAGGCTGCGGGCTTCGAGTCGTGCGCCGACTCGGCCGACGACGTGCCCGACGTGATCGTGGCGGCGTTCGACATGACGCTCCGCTACGAACGGCTCTGCCGCGCGGCCTGGTGGATCAAACAAGGAGTGCCTTATATCGCCACCAACCCCGACCGGGTGTGCCCCACCGATCAGCCGACCGTATTGGTCGACTGCGGCTCGATCTGCGCCTGCCTCGAACACGCCACAGGACGCCGCCCCGACATCACGTTGGGCAAGCCCGACCCGAACATGCTTTCGGGTATCCTCTCGCGCCACGGGTTGCAGCCCTACGAGATCGCCATGGTCGGCGACCGCATCTACACCGACGTCCAGATGGCCCACAACGCCGGGGCGATGGGCGTGCTGGTGCTCTCGGGCGAAACGACGCTCGACGTGGCCGACAAGGCCGACCCGCAGCCCCATATCACGGCCGACAGCATCGAAGTGCTGGGCGAACTGATCCGCGAAGCGAACAGGTAGCGGCAGCCGGAACTCCACGACCGGACGTCCCGCCTCCGATCCGCCGCCCGGAGAGGGGCAAACAGAAACGCCTGATAAGCTACGACAATAGCGCTATCGGAAAATACCGAATAATCATCGGTGTGGGTTTATAAAGATGTAACGACTTGATTTATCGAGTCGTTACATCTTTGTACAGGAGAATAGGTAACGAAAAGACAACGGCTTATTTTCAGCGACTTGCGCTCAAATACCGCATTTCAAATAACCTCTCGCAAGATATGAAAAATTCTCAAAATAGGCAAATTGTCGAAAACGATAAAGGTATAACAAATTTCTTTTTTGTATTCTATAAAATTATATTCTCCAGAATTGGAAACAGCCCTTAAGTGAGGGCTGCCGATTATCATTGTTGGCTTCTTTCAATGAGATATCCTCTCAATAAGTCCAAAAAACGAGTCAACCGCAGTTTTCGGTTCAGTATTGCATGCTTACACTGATTGGGATTGTTTATCCGAACATTGAACATCCACGAGAAACTTTCTACGAACATATCCAAAGAAGCCTGTGAACCATCGAGACATCGTCCGACTCCGAGTCCCTGCATCGAAGTTACTATTTCCATAAGATCTGTGGGCGTAAATTGTTCTGCCAAATAAATCGGAGACTTCGGCAATGCGACTTTCTTACTACAGTCCATGACCGCAGGATGGCTTACTTTCAACCAGACCATTTTTATTTCGAAATTTGTCAATGCAATGGCTGCCCGAAGTAACGATTCCATTTCCGGAGCCACTTTTACCGGTTCTTCTTGGATTGCTATCAACTTTATTCTTAACTTTGCCATCATATGAAGTGTATCCGCAGGAGATAATTTTCCGGGTCGGAACAACCGCTGAATACAGTTGATATAACGTTCGTATGCTGTTTGTGCTTGTTCGTATTCCGAAGCAAAGAGAGAACGTACTTGCGAAAGACGCAGAAAACGGATAAAACTATTCTTTTCAAAAGATCGGGTATTTCGTAACATGGCTATCTGTTTTTTGAATTTCAATATAATTTGTTTATTACATTACTTTGCAAATCCGTAGGAGGTCCTCGGATCTTTTGATATTCGGAAACGACAAGCCCCGGAACTTCAAGAAGTCCCAGGGCTTGCAGATAGGATAATGCTCCATTTCCTGATATTATTTCATATAGGATTGTATCTGATGCTCTAAGTTCGGTTGTAAGTCATAGTTTCAATAGTTAGCCTTTATCTTTTTTCCGGTTTAATAGCGGGAGCAGAAATGATATTACTGACGCCGCAATCCAGAATAGTGCCACGGGCCCGAAATCGTAGTGCTTCGCGCCGTCGGCGGCTACGGTGATGTGCCTGTCGATAAGCCATCCCGATGCTACGTCCTGAATGCCCGCCGCGATGTAGCTTGCTATTCCCACGACCCCCAGCGCGGCACCCGTGGCCTTTCGCGGCACGATGTCCACAGCCATCAATCCTCCAAGGAAGCAGATCAGCACGCCGATTGCTATTCCGAACAGCACCATCGAGAGGACGTTCACCCACATGGCATTTCCTCCGTACAGGAACAGTGCCAGGGCCAGGGAGTTCAGTATGCCGAACAGCAGGGCGGGTATCTTTCGGTCTCCCTTGAAGAGTTTGTCCGAGAACCATCCCGAGAGCACGGTTCCGAGTATTCCCAGCAGTGCGTTTATCGAGACTACGGAAATCGCCTCTACATCCGAGAATCCCTTGGCCTCTTGCAGGAACAGCACTCCCCAGCCGTTTATGGCATAGCGGGATATGTACATGAACGCGCTTGCCGCCGCCAGCACCCATACCGCCGGGGTGCGGAGCACCTGCTTCTGAATCTCTTTGACGGACTTCTCCGCTCCGGGGACGGGTTTTTCATGGGCCAGCGCCTCTACCGGCGGGAGTCCTTTCGACTCCGGCGTGTCGTGGAGCCAGCAGAGTACCAGCACCACGCCGATGGCCCCTGCCACGGCCGATCCGAAGAACCCGGCCTGCCAACCCGCAAAGGAGACGATGGAGCCTACGAAAAGGAATGAGAAGAACTCCCCGAGGTTGTGGCTTGCGGAGAAGAACCCGTAGTAGGTCCCGCGCTCCTTGAGGGGATACCAGCGGGAGAGGGATATGATGGCCGGAGGCGCTCCCATGGACTGCGCCCACCCGTTCAGACCCCACATCACGGCGAATGCAACGAATATCACGGCTGTCGGGACTACGGAATGTGCGAGCCCCATGAGCCCCATCAGGGCGTTGGCCGCGGCCGAGACGATGAGTCCCGTGGCCATGAAGCGCTTGATGTTGCAGTAGTCGGCGATGAATCCGTTGACGAACTTGCCGATGGCATAGGCGAAGAGGAGTGCCGAGCCGATGACTCCCAACTGCGATGCGTCCAAGGACCCGCTGTCGAGAATGGGTTTCTTCATGACGTTGAGACTGGTGCGGCAGACGTAGTAGAGGCTGTATCCGAGCGTTGCGGCGACAAATGCCTGCAGGCGCAGGCGGCGGTAGTACTTGTCGCGCGATGCTTCGTCCTGCTCCCGGGCAGGAGCCGCAGGACTGATGCGGTAGAATTCCGTAATACGGCTCATGGCGTCAGTCGTGCAGTCCGCGCGAGCGGAGGTAGGAGATCAGCAGTTCGGGGCGGTCGGTCTGGATCATGGTGGCGCCCATATCGACCAGTTTCCCGTACACCTCGGCCGGGTCGCCCTCTACCGCGGCATCGTCGCAAAGCCCGCCGTTCAGGGAGGGCCACAGGGAGTTCACCCACAGTTTCGAGCCGCCGGCGATGACTTCGCGCATGCAGGTCTCGACCTCGGGCGTGTATTCCGACCAGCAGATTTCGTAAGCCAGCAATGGATATTTCAGTCGTTCATAGCTTTCGAGAATTTTTCGGTACGATTTCTTCCCGAAGTTTACAATGGGCATAAAAAGACAATTGTCGTCATATTTCGAGAAAGTCGCGGCGGCACGGTCGGCGGTGACATTGCTTTTGATGAGCACCTGTTCCAGCATGCCGTATTTTTCAAGCAACGGATGTATCAACCCGTAATATTGAAATCCTTTGTCGATATTGACGACAATTTTGTCTTTGCATAATATGAGCGCCTCTTCGAGCGTGGGTACTTTCCAATGTGTGACCGCATTCTGCCCCGCACGCAAATTCACCCGCCGAATGGAATCATAAGTAATTTCCGCAATAAGTCCCCTGCCCGAAGTCGTCCGGTCGATGGTGCGGTCGTGGCAGACCACCAGCACGCTGTCCGAGGTCAGTGCAAGGTCGATCTCTACGATGTCGGCGCCCATGCCGATCACCGATTCGATGGCCGCCAGAGAGTTCTCGGGCCAGTTGCGCCAGTCGCCCCGGTGGCATGCGACAAGCACCTTGTTCGAGGACGGATCGTGAATCTCTGAAACAACCCGTTCGGCACGGGTGCCGGGAACGGATTCGGAACTCGCACAAGCACCAAACAGGAAAAGGGATGCAAGGAAAATCAATAATCTTATCATCATATTCGGGTTATTTGTTTTTTACTATTTCGTATTGTTCGTAATCGGTTGGAAGCACCCAGTTCGACTGTTCCCACGGAATGATCTCCCCGCTGACGGTCCGTTCGTAAACGCTGTCCTTTCCCGGCTTGTCGTAGGGATAGCGGTCGAATACGTCGCCGTCGCCCGTCATCCGCGGATCGCCCTGCCCGCGCAGCGTCCGGAAAAGCTCGGCCCGCAGTGAATCTGCCAGAATCCGGCATGAAACGTCCCCGATCCGGTTGGCGAGGCATTCGCGGTCCGTTTCGACATGGTACAACTCCTCCGCCGGACGCTGCCCCATCGACAGGTCATAATAACGACGATCCTGCCCGCTGCGCCGCAATTGCAGAATGGCTGTTTTCGTCGGGGAACTGTCGATGTCCCGGTAGCCCGTTTCCGGATTGCCCCCGGGCAGCAACCACGGTTTGAGGTTGCACAGGTAGAGCCAACCGTCGCGCACGATGCCCCGGATCGGATAACCCTGGTCACCGGGCCGTCCGTTGTCATGCCGCTCGCGTCCCAGCAATGCCCGTTCGCGCAACGCAGCACAGGGGTCCGCCTCATTCCGCAACAGCGGCACGAGGCTTCCGCCCGGCAGCGGCGCCATGCCGGCTGCCGAAGGGTCCGTTCCGGCAACCTCCAAAAGGGTCGGTGCGATGTCGACAAATGAAACATAGGCCGCTTCCCGGCGTCCCGGGGCACTCACTCCCCGCAGCCACATCACGGCCAACGGCATGTGATGCGCATACTCGTACTGGGTCCCTTTGGCGCGCGGAAAGGGCATCCCGTTGTCCGACGTAACGATGACAAGCGTGTTGTCCAGCTCCCCGAGTTCCTCCAACCGGGCCAGCATCAGTCCCAACTGCCGGTCATAATGTTCGATCTCGAACCCGTAATCCAGCATGTCGTTACGCACCGTCTCGTTGTCGGGCCAGAAAGCCGGAACACGATCGATCTCTCCGGTCGTCCGTCCGCCTTTGGCCGCTCCGCTGCCGTATTCATAGCGGCGGTGCGGCTCGCGACAGCCGAACCAGAAGAACCACGGCCGCGACGCATCCTCACGCGAGGAGAGGAAGTCGGAAAAATTCGCCGCATAGTCCGTGGCGAGCATCTCGGATGTCGGAGGCGTCAGTTTCCGATTCTGCCACGCTTCACCCGTCAACTGCCGTCTACGGCCGTTCTTCATGCCGGGATTGCCCGGAGCCCAGCCCTTGCCGGTAAAGGCCACGTCGTAACCAGCCTCTTCGAGCGCCTCGGTGAAGACCCCGGCATCCTCGGGAAAATGACAGATGTGATTACCCGCCTCGCCCAACTGCCACGAGTAGCGTCCCGTGAGTAGCGACGCACGCGAAGGCGCCGATTTCGCATTCGGAGTGTAACAATTCTCGAACAGCACACCCCGTGCGGCCACACTGTCGAAAACCGGCGTCGAGACCCATTGGCAGCCATAAGCCCCGAAATGAAGCCATGCGGCATCGTCGGCGATGCAGAACAGAATATTCGGACGGCGCATCGTATTATCCTGCCCGTGAACAGGGACCAATCCGCCCAATGCGGCGGCTCCCCAAAATACAAAATCACATCTCATAGATCACACATTGTCTATTGTAAAATCCCCGGCGGCCCGGAACGCAGGAGAGGGGTTACCAACTTACACTGGCAGTATAACGGTTGCCGAACCGGTCGGTTGTCTCGATCGTCGCCGAAGTGGCACCTTCCGACGGTTCGATACTGAACATATGGGGTGTCGTGGTGTATGCCAATACCGTATACTGATCCTTATACTGCTCGTAGAGTGAATTGGCGTAACCGTCGTGGGTCTTGTCCTTGCTCATCGCCACCTTTGTTTTACCGCTATCCGAATAGTAAACGGGCCCCCAGTGGGCGTCGTAGTTCCAGACGTTGACATAAACTTTCCCGGAAGTGTACCAGCCCTGCTCGTTAGGCGCATAAGCACGGAGCTGCCAGTCGGCAGGTAGGTTTTCCAGCTTTTTGCCCTCCTCATAACCGCAGGCCTTGAATTTCCACGTGATGTTCTCGCCGTCGACATCGATCACCAGATAACCCCGCGGGCCGCCGTCGGACGTAACGGACGCATTGAGTCCCAACATACCGGTCGAACGTCCCAGGATATGCGACTCGACATTGGGGTATTTCGGACTGGTCTCCTCGGCGGCATAGGCATAGTTATAATAATCGTGGTTGTGCCCCGCCCATGAATGCACGAATTTGTAGGCGGAGAACAATCCCGTATAGACGGATGCATTCAGGTCCGACACCGACGGATCGTAACCGATCTTCTTGTAAAACGAGGTGTGTCCGCAAACCATGAGGATCTTGTTTTTGTCGACATGCGACAGATGACCGCGCAGCCATTCGACAGCCTCTTCGGAAAGCCCGTTCTTGTAGGCGCCCGTGGCGCTGGCCGTGAGTGCGGAATTATCCGCCATTTCGATATTGTCGAGGAAAATGTAGTGAACTTGTCCCAGATCGACGGCATAATTCGTCGGCCCGAGGTATTTTTCATATTCCGCCACGGCCAAATCGTCGCTCGCAGCATTCTGAATGTGGTCATGGTTGCCGATCACATGAAACACCGGGAACGAAAAATCCTTGAGGCCCTCGCAATAGTCTTCCCACAAACTCATGTTGTTGTGCACCATGTCGCCCAGGCAAATGCTGTATACCGGACGGTCGGTGATCGTCGCGGCGAGCTCCTTCATGTCTTTGCACATGTCCTCGTAAATGTCAATCGAATGGAACATGTATTTGTCCGTTCCCGCGGTCTTGGCGCGGATCTGCGGATCGGCCGTCATCAAAATCGTATACCGATCGCCCGAGCCGGCGCGCTTCATCAACGTAAAATCGGCCTTGAATTGCTTCTCGTTTTCGGGAATCCGCTGCCAGAACTGGGGAATTCCGTTCTTCGACGGAACTTCATAACCGGCCGGAATCGTGACGAACACGAACCGACGAAGCTTCAGGTCGCTGAACAACTGCCAATTGCCTTTCGCATCGGTTTCAGTAGTCTGCATGCCGTCACTGACAAGTACGCCCGCTATCGGTTTGCCGTAGTTGTCCTGAACCGTACCATAGAGCGCGGCCTCGCTGTTAAATTCTCCCTCGGACGAATTTCCGTCCAAATTGATTTTTGTGGCGAAGTCGTCCGCACAACCGCACAGACATAACGCCCCGATAATGAATAGAAAAATAAAAATACGCTTGTTCATTGGTTTCAATTTTAAATGGATAAAAACGGCCCCGAAAGATCACCCTCCAGGGCCGTTTTACAAACATGAATGAAGGGTTAGTCCGCCAGAACCGGGTAGGTGCCCGAACTCTTCCAACGGCGGAGTACCACGCCTTCGGGTTTCTGGCTGAACGTCGCACTGTTGAAAATATCCACGCCGGCATTCAACGCCTCGACGAAGCTGCCGTACTCCGTGTTATTCGAGGGTACGCTCACGCTGCCCGACATCATCTCTCCGAGCGAGAGGGCTCTGGAAGTCTGCGTCGGCCATACCGAAGGAACATTGCTGCCGGTGTTTTTCGCTCTTCCCACAGCGACGCCGACCGCTGAATTGCCGTAGATGTTCTGCAGGTTGCTCTTCTTGACGTATCCGACAGCTCCGCCGTACATGCCCCCGGAGACAACGGTCGCCGTTGTCGTATAGCAGTTGACGGCAAACGAGTCACTGCCACCGTAACCGATGATGCCGCCGGTATTGGGCCCCGATGAAACGAGCGACTCCATCCAGCTGTAACAGTTGATGACGAAGGCTTTTGCATTGGTGTTGCCGCCCGTGATGCCGCCGGCATTCTCGCCCGATGACGAGATGTTGCCGCCCAACACTGCGCAGTTGACGATAACCGAGTTGTTTTCGCCCGCAATGCCGCCGACACGCTTCACACCCGTGAGCGTGCCTTTCACGAAGTATACGCCGTCGAGCGTTCCGTTGTTGCGCCCGGTCATGCCGCCGATCCGGTTGCCGTTCGAGGTGAGGGTAGCTTCGATTTTGAGATCCTTGACCGTACCCGAATTAATGCGGATGACGCCGAAGATGGCAGCATCCGCGTCGATGTCGGCCTCCGCAACCGTGCGGGTCGCCGTAATGCCCTTCAGCGAGTTGCCGTTGCCGGTGAGCTGACCGGAGAAGCTGTCCCATGCGATGAAGTTCTTACCGCTGAAATCGATATCGTTCGTCACCAGATAGTAGTCCCCGGCTTTATAATCGCCCGGCTGGGTGCCGTTGATCGACTGCGCGATCTCGTTCCATCGGTCGGCGGTGGCAATCTGCCACGGGTCGCTCTCGCTGCCGGAGCCGATGCCCTCGTCGCCTGCTACGAAGATTTTCTTCGAAACCTCGCTGCTTGCACCCCGGTCATCAGTCACCTGAAGCGTCACATCGAACGTGCCGCCCTTCGTGAAGGTATATTTGACCGAAGCTTCGGTAGAGGTCGTATTATCGGGAAGGGTCCACCGGCGGGCGACGATCTCGCCATCGGAATCGACCGATGTGTCGGTAAAGGTTACTTCGGTATCCACAACCACCGTTTCCGGAGTATACGTGAAGGATGCCGAGGGCGCCAGATTGGCGGCCTTGACGACAATGGTCCGTTTGGTCGAGCTGCTGTTGCCGTCGGCGCCGTAGACCGTCAGCGTAACGACATATTCGCCGGCCTCCTTGTACATGACAGGGTCCGGAGCAGCCTCTTCCGACCAGTTTCCCAGTCCGGCGAATCCGAAATGCCAGAAATAGCCGCTGATCTCCGTGCCTTTGGCCGTTGAATTGTCGGTAAACTGTACGGCATCGACGCCGGCGATAATCTCTGCGCCGTCATCGAACGTGAAATCGGGGGTAAGGACCGAATCGAAAATCGGCCCCACCTCTTTGTCGTCGGAACATGCGGTTATCAAAACCAAACATGCGACGCATAGCAACGATATGATTCTTTTCATGGTTTCAGTCTGTTAAAATTTTTCAAATGTCTAACGGGTTGCCTCTCTACGACGGATACCCGTGCAACCGAGCAGGAATGCCTGAAGAATTAACGAGAATCTTTTCATGTCCCGAACCGTTTAATTGCTTCCGTATCCCGGATTCTGATAAAGGCCTTCGGGATTGAGAATCCGTTCGTTGTAGGGAATAGGCAGTAACAAGTCTTTCAACGAAAAATTGGAATTGATCGCGCTGAAGTGCTCCAGCATCTCCATACGATCGTACATACGCAGCAAATCCTGCCAGCGGAGCCCCTCCTGCATGAATTCGTGCAGGCGTTCATCGTAGATGCCCTGACGCAGGTCGCTCCCCGACCAATCGCCCAGCCCGGCACGCTCACGCACCTTGTTCAGCCAGGTTTTCGCCAATGTTTCCTCTTTCGACCAATAATAGGCTTCAGCCAGCATCAGCGCCACATCGGCATAACGCAGCACAATCCAGTTGTTGCCTCCATACCCGTTGGCGCCGCATTCCAGATCGGCATACTTCATGGTGTGATAGTAAGTCTGCCCCGCCTTGTTCGTTGCCCGCAGGAAAGAGCGGCGGACATCGCCCGGCTCGAATGAATCATAGACAGCCTGTATCGTGACGTTCTGCATCTCGCCTTTTCTCTGCGAGGTGACGCCCGCTCCCTCAGGACCGTACATATAATTCCACACCGATCCCAGGTCGGCGTTCCCCTGAATATAGTTGACCTGGAAAATATTTTCCGCACACGACTTCTGCGTAGAGAGGTCCCAGACGGAGGAATAGGAAACCGACGAGAGTTCGCCGAACTTGCGCAGATCCCAGGCAGCAGTCAGTTTCCCGATCGCCTGTCCGAGCAATTCGGATTTCGAGCCGATGAAATCTTCATCGCAAGCCTGCTGCAACAAGGCTTTGCCCCAAAGTGCCCATGCGGCAGCCTTACTGACCTTGCCGCATGCCGAGGCAGGTTGCACATCAAGCAGGGGGCTTTCGGTCACATATTTCAGGTCGTCGAAAATGGCCTGGTAGATTTCGGCCTTCGGGCGGCGGTAATTGTTGGCCCGAACCTCTTCCGTACTCTCCAGAACCTTGAGCACCAATGGCACGTCACCCCACTCGGTTACCAGCCAGTAGTAAGACAAAGCGCGCAGGAACCGGGCTTCGGCTTCATACGTATCGCGGGCCGAAGGAGTAGCATAACTGACATCCCCCAGATGGGCGAAGAGCGTATTGGCGCGCGAAATGATCTTGTACAACTGCGAATAACGGTTGTAAACATAGACATTCTCCTCGGTAAGCGTATAATTGTAGAACTGATAGGGAATGCCGCTGTTGGCGCCGCTGTTGGTTACGACGGTCGCATTGGCGCGCACATCGGTAAAATAGTGATAGTTATCGGCAACATAACTTTGCGTCAGCGAGGTGTAGACGCCGTTAAGCGATGCGACAATGTCCTCTTCGGAAGTATAGTAATTGCCGACTGTCACTGAATTGGGATTATATTCGTCGAGAAAATCGCACGCAGTCAGCATAGCCGACGCTGCAAGAAGAATAAACAGATGACTGATTCGCATAACAGAACGGATTAAAACGTTAAATTTAAACCTACCGAGTAGATACGCGACAGCGGATAGCAACCCCAGTCGAATCCGGGCATCAGGTTGCTGCTCTTGTACGAAACCTCGGGGTTGTAACCGCGGTAGTCGGTAATAGTGAAGAGGTTGTCGCCGCTGACATATACCCGGCACGATTCGACCCCGATCTTCCGGAGCAGACGTTTGGGCAACGTATAGCCTAACGTAATGTTCGAGCAGCGGAAATAAGAGGCGTCCTCCACATAGTACGAAGAAAGTTTGAGAGATTGGTTCGTCACCGAGATCCGCGTGGCGATGGGTACGTTGTTGCGCCCCGGATTCGTATCCGACACATAACGGTCGGCGGCAATCGCATACTGGTTCGACGATCCTTCCACGTTGAACAGATAGTAATCCTGGAAATTGATCACCTCACCGCCGTACGAGTAAGTGAAGCTCGCTCCCAGATCGAAGCCTTTCCACGAGAGGCTGGTCGAGAAGCCGCCCGTAAAGTCGGGATAAGCGTTCCCCAGAATCGTTTTGTCGTTCGTGTCGATGACGCCGTCGCCGCTCACGTCTTTCCAGATCGTATTGCCGTAGGACAGATCGTCGAGCGCATAGCTGGGTACGGCAGGCCCTTGCAGCGTGTAGCCGGCAGGGAACTTGCTGCCGTTGGCCAGATAAACCTCCCGGTCCTTCAGCGCGTTCTTGTAATCGAGTTCCGACATGATGCCGACGGCCTTGTAGCCGTAGAACGACCCAATGGGATAGCCTTCTTTGGTAATATGCGATTGCACGGAACGCTCCGATGTGGAGAGAATGTCGTCCAGTCCGCCCAAACTAACCACTTTGTTACGGTTGATCGAAATATTCGTGCTGACATTCCACTTTACCTTGCCGGTCAGCAATCGGGCGTCGACCTGCAGGTCGAAACCACGGTTGCGGATCTTCGCATCGGTCATGTTGGTCGTTGAAGAGGTGAACCCGGAAATCGCGGAGATCGGTGCGTTATAGAGGATGTCGGTCGAGATGGAGTTGTAATAGTTGGCAATCACATTCAACCGGCTGTTGAAAAATCCCAGGTCCAGACCTATGTTGGTCTGCGTCGTCGTTTCCCATCCGAGTTCCGAATCGGCAAACCCGCCGAGACGGGAAGTGGATACGGCCGTCGTGCCGAAAGCATAACTTCCGGTCGAGATACCTGCAATGCTGGAATAATTGCCGATGTCGTTGTTGCCGCTCTTACCCCAGCTGGCACGGATACGGACCGTAGCAATGTTTTCGAGCGCATCTTTCAGAAACGGTTCGTTCGAGATCGTCCAGCCTGCCGATACCGACGGGAAATATCCCCAGCGGTTATTGACGCCGAAACGCGACGAACCGTCGGTGCGGAACGTTCCGGTCACGGTGTAACGGTCGTCGAACGAATAGTTCAGACGCGCCAGATAGGACATCATCGACCAAGCCGCTTTGCGGGTTTCATAAAGCGATACGTCCGAATCTTTCGGGCCGTGGGCTGTCACCTCGTGGATGCGGTCGTCGGCGAATCCCGTAGCCTGGACACCGAGTCGGTCGTAGGTCTTGCGCTGAAGCGTATAGCCGATGAGCGCATCGACGTGATGGCGTCCGAGCTGTTTCTTGTAGCTTGCCGTGAACTCCCCGAGCCGGTCGATATCGTAGGTCGAGCTCGAGCGGGCGATATTGTAGGAGGCCAGTTCGGGCCCATAGGCGGGCGTGCTGTTTCGGCCTATGCTCATCGGCCGGTAGTAGAAATAGCGATAGTTGTACCACTGCTGTCCCAGTCGCGCCGAGATCTTCAGATCGGGCAATGGTTCATAGACCAGGTTGAAGTTCAGGTTGTGGCGCGAAATCTTCTCCGAAATATCCAGTTCGTTGGCGATGACGAGCGGATTTTCGGGGAAATTGATGCCCCAGTCCGTCACCATCCGGATCATGGCGCTACGAGCGTAATCGCCGTTCTCCTCATAGGCCGGCAGGTTGGGCAGATACATGAGCATACTTTGAATAACACCGTCATTGATCATACGCCCTTCCGCCTGTACCACTTTGTTTTTGACGTCGTACATCGAATAGCTCAGGCTGGCCGAAAAGTGCTTGGTGATCTGTGCATCGAGATTCAGACGGGCATTAATGCGATTGTGATTCGAGGGGGCGATAATACCATCCTGATCCATGTAGCCGACGCTGGCCATGTAGCGAATAGCCTTGGAACCTCCCGTCACCGAAATGTTGTGGCGCATCATTCCGGCGTTGCCGAACACCTCGTCCTGCCAGTCGGTATTGTACTGCTGTTCGACAGGCGTCCGGGTCGTAAAATCGTAGAACATGGGGTGGATACCGACATCGGCGAGCGAAAATCCCTTGGCCGAACGAATCGTATTGTCGTCGTTGGGACTCCACGCAATGCCGGCGGCCGTCGCTTTCCGGCGATAGGAATCGTTGCGCGAAGCAATGTACAGGTCCCGGAATTGGTTCGCATCCAACAGATCGACCTTACGTTCGAGCTGCTGAATACCATAAGAGAAATCATAGCTGATCTTGGCGCGCTCGCCCTCTTTGCCGCGTTTGGTTGTAATCAGCACGACGCCCGAAGCGCCGCGCGAACCGTAGATTGCAGCCGAGGCGGCATCTTTCAGAATGTCGATGCTCTCGATATCGCCCGGATTGATGTAAACATCCTCCGAGGCAGGATAACCGTCGACAACATACAGCGGATCGCTGCCAGCCGAGAGCGAGTTGACACCCCGCACACGTATCTGCACGCCCTCACCCGGCGCGCCGTCGGCCTGCCGGACCTCCACGCCGGCGACCTTGCCGGCAAGCGCCTGCGCCATGGTGGGCGTCGTTGTCGTCAGTTCGCTGGCTTTGACACTCGCTATCGAGCCCGTAAAGTCGCTTTTGCGCATGGGCGTATAGCCGACAACGAGCACATCCGAGATTTGTTGGCTATCCTCTTTGAGCGTAATGTCGAAGCGAGTGGCGCTGCCGACCCGAACATCCGCCGGGGCATACCCCAAATAGTTGATTTCCAGAACGGCCTGCGAAGCGGGGGGGGGTACCTGGAGCGAAAACCGGCCCTCTGAGTCCGTGCTGATCCCGATCGTCGTACCTTTCACGACTACGGCTGCTCCGACAACCGGGTTGCCGGCCGCATCGCGTACGACACCGGAAATCACAGCAGGCTTCTTCGCCTCGGCTTCAGAGCGTCCGTTCTTCAGTACAATGTTCGAGCCCTGGACCGTATAGGATACATTTGTTCCCCGGAGCATGGCGTCAAGCGCCTCCTGCAGCGGACGATTCACGACCTGTACCGTAACAATACGTTTCACATCCACGTTCTCGGCGCTTCCGAAAAGATATTTCGTCTGACGCTCAATCTCATTCATAACCTGCTCCATACGAACCTTTTCCATACGAATAGTCACACGAACGTCTTGCGCGTGAATGTCGGTTACGGGATATGCGATGGGCAGAACGAATAAAAGAATTAACAAACTAATTCGCTGAATAATCTTTTTATTCATACTTTTGTTGAATTAAAGTTCAATTTTGAGAAAAGGTTGATCATTTTCCGATTGGACTCCGGCCTGCAGGTGTTTGCCCGCCTGCAGGTTTTTTCACGTCCGACCGGAAAGGCAATGGTGGATCGTTCGGTCATTTCTTCATAGGCAATTTTCGTTTGGGGGTGGTATTAAACTTTATGAAACCATCACTGGATGATAATTCTGTTCCGGTCGTGATCGTATTCGTAGGTAAAATCAGAGGCGAGCTGCAACACGCGTAAAGCATGTTCGATTCCCTCTGAAATGCGGATTTTGAGGCGTCCATAGGCCACTTTCGGAAGCGTAGCGCATCGGATTTCAATCTCGACGTCATAATATTTCCTGAGTTTCTCAACGACCTCATCGAACGAGTCGTTCCGGAACGACAGAATACCCTCTGTCCATAGATACTCGTCGCAATTCTCAAGTTCGTCCACATACAAGTAGCCGTTTTCGAGCCGGACGACCGTATTGGGTTCCATGACGACCTGCTCGCTGGTCCGATGGTTGCGGACGGACACACGGCCTTCGAACAATGCCGTCGAGAACCGGCCTTTCGCCTCGTCGGCAATCACATTGAAATCGGTTCCCAACACCCGGACATCGTAGGCGAAGGTCTCCACAATGAAAGGCTGTTTTTCGTTGTGGCTGACATCGAACCGGGCTTCACCGACGAGTTTGACCCGGCGTTCCTTGCCACTGAAAATCGAAGGGTAGATGAGCCGGCTTCCGGAATTCAGATCGACCTCCGAACCGTCGTTGAGTGAAATCCGGACATGCTGGCCCGCCGGAGCCTCGATGACGGTCTGCTGTTGGGCCCAGCCGTTCAGCCGGAAGGCAAAGAATGCATAGCTGCCTGCAAATCCGACCAACAAGGCGGCGGCAATGCCGGCAGCATACCGACGGAAAGAAGTGGCCCATGCAGAGCGTCGTGTCGGCAGCTTAGCTTCGGATTCGTCGCATAAAATGCTTACAAGGTACATCGAATGCACGTCGTTCAGCCGTTGCTGATGCTCTTCGGGATTCTCATCCAGCCAGGCGGCAATTCGATCATTCTCTTTGACTGTCGTTTCTCCGGCACAGAACCGAAACAACTGGGCGTTTGTAATTTCTTCTTTCATCTTTTATGGGCTCTATCTGATAATAAAGATGCATAACTGCTCCTCTTTCCCCCATGAACAAACAACAAATCACGAAAATATTTTTTTCAATATGTTCAATTCATTGAAACGGTGTGAATTAAGCACATGCTCCGGCTTCTCTGATCCGCGCTTTCCGGAACCGCTTCGCATTCCGTCCGTACGGGCGTAATTTTATTTTCAGAATTTCTTCCGGGAAAATATTATATCTTTGTGTATAGAATACTCTCTATGGACACAGCTTCGTCGTTCTCACAGCAACTTTTCGAGCAGCTATTCCGTCAATACAAGCGGAAATACCTGCTCATAGCCAACAGCTATGTGCGGGATTCCAAAACGGCAGAAGATATCGTGCACGACAGTTTCATGGCCGTATGGGAACATCGCGACAACATTAACGGGGCGAACATCGAAGCCTATCTGTATAAAGTCATCCGGAACAATTGCCTGATGTATCGCCGGAATCAGCAAATAGGACAGGCCGTATACGAACAGATCAAACTCAAAGAGCGCAGCGCAATGGATTACTATACCCGAGCTATCGAGAGTTGCGACCCGGACATCCTGTTCCGGAACGAAATTCTCGAAATATGCCGGGCCCAACTCGAACAAATGCCGGAACTGACGCAGCAGATATTCAAGGCCCGGCGGCTGGAGGGAAAGAGTTACAAGGAGATTGCCGAACAATTTGGCATTCCGCAGAAAAAGGTCGACAAACAACTTCAACAGGCAGTTACCAAGTTGCGTCGCGCATTGAAAGACTTTTTCTCGATTATCTTTATCTAATAGAAAGAATCCGCCTCCGAAGTGAAATTAGGGTCACAATAAACAGTTCTGTACTTGGCTCTGAAAATGAAATCATACTCGAATGAAACTCTCCATGTAGGCATTGACATCCATGCGCCCGTATCGGTCGAACGGTTCCAACATCTTCTGCCAGAAGAGCACCTCGGCTTCATCCTTATCCACTTGCAGCATGAAAGGTCGGTTTTCTTATTCCGTTCATTATCCCGATATAAACCGCATTAAACGGAAAACGATATTTTGAATGGTTTAAAACATAAAACCGAACACACATGCTTTACGACTGCAAACCGAACATTCAATCTCAAAAACGTTGCACCATGGATTCATTGAAAGAAACAGACAAACCTGCACCCAATCCTTCTAAACATCCCCGTATCGAAGTCGACGAGGAGTTGATGCGTCAGATGATCGCCGACAGGCCCCTTTGGATTCGAAAGTCGTCCGCCAGATTCCCGAACCGGAAGAGGAAGATATGGACGCTCTTGAGGAAAACACATCGGAAACGGTATCCGGAGCATCGGCACCGACTGCTGAGAAAACAGACGTCGACATCCAAACGACTACTGGAAAGGAGTCGGCCGGATTCTGGCGTAAAAAGATCGCGCTGCCGGATTTCGAACGCACGTTCTTCGCGCCGGTGAATTGCCGTAACCGTTCGGCGATCTATGTCAGTGCGCAAACCAAGCGCAAAGTGTCGGAAATCCTCCACCTGTTGGGGAATGAAAGCACAAGGCTTACGGCTTTGGTCGACAATATGCTGCGCTTTGTCATGGACATTTATAGCGACGAGCTGAATTATCTCCATGGAAAGAAAAATAAAAGACGGCCGTTTTGAAAAAGCAGAGGAATTTCGACGGCAGATCACAGGACGGGATGAAATCCGCCGATCGCGGCTGAACATCAGAACCGGATCGTCAGGAGCCGCAGAATGTCGCCTTTTCCGACGGTAGAATTCTAAGATAAAACCAAATAAAAGCTGCAAAAAGTTTCATGCCCGGAAATTGTCATTTTTTGTCGTAGCGTTTAGCAAAATGATTCTGGTTATGGGATGCAAGGCCGCGAAGCGCTTGTATAGCCTTGCATCCCATAGTCAGAATCGTTAATTTGCGGAGTACGGAAATGACAATACATTAATTATGAGTAGGTTCGGCTCCCAATTAGACGGACTGTTCCGACAATAAGATTTTGAGATTTTGAATGATCTCAAAATCTTATCGAATGGCAGATATGTATGCCGGATTATATCTGCAACGCTACATATGGTGTTCCACGCCTTACGACGGCAAAGCATCTGGCGGCGATTTTGGCCCTCACAGCATTCAGGACGCTGAATTTATGTTTACCTTCAGCCACTTTGCGTTCGTAATATGCCTTTAGTTGCGGATCACACCTGATGGCAATCAGTGCACTGCGGTTCAGTTGTACTTTAATGTCTCGATTCGCCATGCTCGATGTGTGGCATCCCCCGCGAACGCTTGTGCCGGAGCTATGTTCGAACGGAGCCAGCCCGCAATAGCAGGCAAACTTGCGGTGGTCTGTGATTTTGGTGAAATTAAGCGTCGAACAGAGCATCACAATGGCCGTGATCGGCCCTACACCTTTGATGCTGGTCAGCAGCTTGTAGTTCCGGCAAATGTTGCTGTCGGCGGCTATCAGTTCCTTCATTTCCCGTTCGATGGTTTTCATATGAGTTTCTGCATACGCGATCTCCTCCTGGAGCATGGAACGTTGAATAGATACATCCGCGAATTTCTCTTTGTAGTCTAATTTTTCGAGCAACACCAGTTTCGCTACACGTTGTTTTGCCAGATGAGCCCTTAAGATCAGCCATGTGCGCAACTGACACAGTTCCTTCTCTGCCGGCAGATAAAGGGCTATCTTCCGATAGTGAGTGATCGCATACTCGGCGATACGCCGGGCATCCACTCTGTCTGTTTTGCCACGGGCAATACCCATCGAATACTTGATTACCAACGGCGAGATCAGTGAAAAATTGAAATTCAGCGTCCTGTCGGAAGCACAAACCGCCATCTCGGATATGTAGCTCCCCATATCCTCGGCGCAGAAAATCACATCGTCGAGCCGAATACCATGCCGCTTCTCAACCCAGTGCAGACACGAGCAGATCCCTTTTCGGGAGTTGGCGAATTTGCGGTGAGCCATCTCGTTTGCATCCTCGAAGGCGACCAAAGACGCATCGAAAGTCTCTTTCGACACATCCAGACCCACATAATACAAATAGTGCATAACTTGTTAGTTTTGTGAGAGTCGTATGCTATCACATGTACCAGGTCTTCAAACCTACAATTCTAAACAGCCATTCTCTCTGGTTAATGGAGTCGCAGTCCAAATCTACCGCCAAGCCTCAAAGCTTACGACAAGCCCCGGTTCACTGCGACTCCATATCGAAATTACCTGTGATTACATCACGCTGCAAATCTACATGCGACCAGCAAAACGCCGGGGATGGAAATATGCAAGGCTCGCCCCTCGGGCGATTCGCATGGCCTTGCATATTTCCATCTCTGACGATAAATTCCCTGCCGGCGGGAAAACTTACATCGAAAATTACCCTGCTATTGACGAAGTAAGATCGGGAATCGAATTAGCTGTAAGATAGGAGGCCATTACCGTGCGACCTTGAAGACGCTGCTGAGTTTCTCGCTTAATGCCGCCATATCCTGTCCGATTTTATCATTGGTGATCTTAGCATAGATTTGGGTCGTGGTGATCTGCTTATGCCCCAGCATCTTGCTGACCGTTTCCAGAGGTACGCCCTGCGTGAGCGTGACCGTCGTGGCGAAGGTATGCCGCGCGAGGTGGATCGTGGGGTTGAACGACAGACCGGCGTGTCTGGCAACATGCCGTAATGACATGTTCAACGTATTATAGGTGCCTTTGAGCGGGAAGACCCGGTCTCCCGAGAGATGCATGTCCTTATAACGGTCGTAGAGCATTGCGGCGACGGGAAGCAGTTTGACCCGGAACTGCGTACCCGTTTTCTGGCGCCTGTCGATAATCCACCGATCCCCGTTATCGTCCGTATAAATATCTGCGTGGGTAAGTTTCACCACGTCCGCATGGCTCAGGCCTGTAAAGGCACAGAAGACGAAGGCATCCCGGTTGATGCCCGTCCGGTAATTGGGCAGTCGGACGTCCATGACGGCCTGCAATTCCGAAGCCGAGAGGTAACGCCGTTCCGAGTACTCCGGCCTCACGTAGAAACCTGCGAAAGGATCGGCGGCAATCCAGCCGTTCTTATACGCCGTGTAGGTCATCAGCTTCAGTTTCTTGATGGTCGAATGGATCGTCCCGGAACGCATCCCTTGTACCGAGGAGAGG
>ERZ836877.735-NODE-735-length-54466-cov-7.118450_pt1 | contig 54466 bp, 41 predicted proteins | sample MGYA00519469_ERZ836877 | MGnify/ENA primary metagenome ERZ836877 (study PRJEB31850, sample SAMEA3708809) | human gut metagenome | biome: human gut; feature: human-associated habitat; material: faeces | place: China | collected 2014 ...
CCTTCGTCTCAGATATAAAGCCATCTCCGACTTTTTGGCCTGTGCTTTCACATATATTATTAAACAACCTCTTAACAGATATTTTGGCCCCATACCTGTACAGGCAAAAAAACGGACAGCCTGACGCAACTGAATACGTCATGGCTGTCCGCGTAGCCGTTTTAAGACAGTCCGAGAACTTTATTTACGTACTATCTCTATCTTACTGAGCTGTTTATCGACACGGGTCAATGCTATGATTGTGCCACTGGCGCCGGTCTCGAGAACTCCGAAGTCAAATGAAAGTTTATTTCCGGCCGAAGTGTACGAGGCACACAACTTATGCGCGAGGACAACAGCCTGATTCTCAGGTTTATTTTCCTCATAATCTTTCGGGCTTACATACATATTCTCGACTTCAGCCGTCTTGGTTACAAGTTTACCGTTTTCATCCTCTTCCTGATAGGTATACTTGCCGGAGACACGAAAACCTGTCATTTCGATCGAGGGACAATTGCTTGCCTCAAGAGCGATGCTTCCTCCTGAAGCGGCCACCGTAAGACTAAGGTTATTATAGTATTGGCCATTAAGGAAATCGACTGTAATAGAACCGTTATTCTCATTTACAGTCCATTCTACAGGATCTGTCATGGGATTCTCATCGTCAGAGCACGATGTAATGCCACAGAAGACAAAAGCGATAGCAATTAGGGTTGCAAAAAAGCGAATGCCGTACTTTTTCATAATATTTTCGCGTGATAACTGATAAAATAGCTGTTTAGGTATTTTCTCGGATAAGAATGTTTGCCAAATGTAAGCATATTTTTTCGTTCCGACAAATACGACTTCATTTTTCACATAATTTAACAAGCAATCCGATAAATCCCTTTCGTTTCGAAACAAAAGAGCCGCAGATACCGGCTTTATAAGCGCGATATCTGCGGTAAAGAGTGTTTTCGGTTATTACTGATTGTCGAGGGTGTGGAGGGCGTAGACATACGCGCCGATCGAGATTGCCTTGGAGGCTCCCAGTTTCGACACAATAAGACCGGTACGCTTCATGGGGTCGTAGACAGCAGTCTCTTCCGTGCCGTAAACTTTAATGGGATGCGGGTCGCCGACAACGAATTTGGCGAATTCAAACTCATCGTCGAGATCGAATACACGGAGCTGTACACGGTCTACGGTCTCGTCCGACATCGTTTTGAGCGTCGACCGCATTTCCTTGAGCAATGCCGGCTTGATATATTTCAACGCTCCCGTAAGACCGCCTCCGACAACAACGAGCGAATCGGTCAGGGATACCGCCGTGGCGAACGCATCGCCTGTTATCTCGCCGAAGAGCTCGAAAGCACGCACAGCAGCTTCGCGATTACCTTCTTTCTTTCCTTCTGCGATAAGGAATATATCGTAGGGCTCCAGACCGTGATCCATATCGTTGATGAGCTTGCCGTATTCACGCTTGATGGCACGGATCGACGATCCTTCCTCAAGTATGATATCGGGATGCAGCTTGTTGCGCAGACAGAATGTCTCTACGCAACAGTTGTTGCCCAGATTGAGATTACCGTTGATCACCGAACCGATACCGAGTCCCGTACCGAAAGTATAGCCAAGCATATTGGTATACTGGCGTGTGCCGCCAAGTTCCTTTATACGGCGGTTGATTTCGGGAAGGGCGCCGCCGGTAGCCTCGCCGTAAGCAAACAGGTCGCCGTCGTTATTGATAAAGACCGGAAGACCGAATTTAGCCTTCAGGAACGGCCCGAGGGCAACACCGTCGCGGAAACAGGGGAAGTTGGGGAGATATCCGCCGATAATACCGGCCTTATAGTCGGCCGGACCGGGAAATGCGAAACTCAGGGCCACGGGCTTCTCGTCGAGTTGTCCGATAACCTCGGCAAAACCCTTGACCATTGTCGACAGACAGAGGTCGAGATCATGGGCATTCGAGGGATATGTGATAGGGTCTACTATGAAGTCGTATCCGCGCATGGCGCTGAATACAAAGTTTGTGCCCCCGGCATCGAGAGTCACGACGATTCGCTGGTCAGTCTTATACATGATAATAGTTAGGAGTTACGAGTTTGTGGTTAGGTGTTTTTCTTTTTCTGAATATCAGGGAATGAAAGTGGATACGAATGTGCCTTTCCCTTCGACGGTGATTTCCTTTGTGGAAGCCGGCACGAGCGCTGTCTCGCCCTGACGGAGCGAGATTTCGCCGTCGGCGCTCTTCACGGTCAGTTCGCCTGCGGTCGCCACAAGGATAGTGAACGAATCGCGCGCAGCAAGGCCGACTGTCATACTGCCGTCTACACGTGCTACCTCGGTCTTGAAATAGGAACAGTCGGCAAGAGTGCGGAACTCACCCTCGACACCCGGCTCGTTCTGTGCCGGAAGATCGACAGTATCGTCGAAATCGATGGCATCGACCGATTCCTCGACATGGAGCTGACGCGGATTGCCCTGGGCGTCACGGCGGTCATAGTCGTAGATGCGGTATGTGATATCGGAAGCCTCCTGGATCTCAAGTACAAAGTTTCCTCGGCCTATGCTGTGCACACGGCCTGCCGGGAGGAAAAACACATCTCCGGCATGAGTGAAATATTTGTGGAGCGAAGGAATAATTTCGTTCTCGGCCACCTGACGGCGGAATTCCGCAGCGTCTATGTGCTTGGAGAAGCCTGCGTAGAGATAGGCGCCTTCGGCGGGAGCGATGGAATACCACATTTCGGTCTTGCCAAGAGAATCATGGCGCTTTGCGGCAAGTGCATCGTCGGGATGTACCTGAACCGAAAGATCGTCCGACGAATCGATGAGTTTGATGAGCAAGGGGAATTTACCGTCGTATTTCTTCATCAGACGTTCGCCCATGATCTCGTTGCCATGGTCGGCGATAAGCGAAGGCAGAGTGGCGCCTTTGAATGTGCCCTGCGACACCACGGATTCATGACCGGGCATAGGAGAAAGCTCCCAGCTCTCGCCAATATGGTCGCCCTGAGAAGGCAGACCCTTGAACTCGGCAATACGCTTGCCGCCCCAGATGACACTCTTGAATATCGGATCGAATTTAAGTATTTCCATTGTATAGTGTTATATTATATTATTTTACAGTCACTTTCACAGGATTGGCAATCGCTTTCGACACCTCGCCGAGATATGTGCCCCAGTCATCGAGCGTACCGAAATTCTCGCGATCCCATGCGAAACCCCAGTAATGAGTCAGCGTGTCGGATGGCGCCAGTTCTTTGAAGACCACGTTGTGATTCTGAACGAGGGCGGAAGCCTCCGCTCCGGGCATTACTACCCCGAGAAGCGCCATACCGTTGTCAGGTCCCTGGGTAGAATCGGTGACAGCCGCATAATCCGCGCCGGAGGCCATCCGGGCGCCTTGGCGCAGAGGCATGCCGGCTCCAATGCGCCGACTGGCGCCGAGACCGTCGAACCATGTATGCTGCCGGTTGAGATATACGCCTCTGTCAAGGCTTACAATACGATGCTCGACCACAGCCGTATCAGCTCCGACAATACGGGGAGCAAAATCGAAACGGGCCGTGAAGCGCAGAGGGCCGTTGTCGAGAACTTCGACAGTATCATAGCACCATGCGAAAAGAATGCTGTCATTATCAATGAAAGCTGCGACTCCGTCGCCCATCGTAGGGCCTACTGCATAGCAATCCATTCCCAGTCCATGGTCGATGTGATACGAGAAACTGTCTATGTAATCCTGTGCGAGCTTCGGATCTATCGCACGCAACGAGTCCACTCGCGCCCAGACCGCCGGATCGGTCTCGTCCTTATAAAGTACGGGTAGCACCGGCTCTTCATTGAAATGCTTGAAGAATATGTCATAGCCGAAAGCACGTTCGCCCTTACGCTGGGTCGACGGACCGTAGACACGGAATCCGACCCGCTCGTTCTCCCATGCCACATCGTCGGCCCGCTCGGGATAAGGACGCCCACACGTCACGGTCTTATAGACATGTGCCGTATCTGACGGCAACACGGTATAGCCGACTGTCGCTCCGGTCCCTATCTCCACAGGAAAGATGAGGTCACCGGCAGCCGTGATCTGCGACGGTATTTCCCGCCCGGCCGAATCAAGCACATAGACATGCGCCGAGCCGAGTTTTTCAAGCAAGGGGGCGGCGGGTGTAGAGGCCATCTGCATAATGGCAGAGCCTCCGGCAGGATTGATCACAGCAAGATCTATGCCGCTATCAGGAGTACAGGCGCCGAGAACAGACGCCATAGCCATCAGAAATCCGTATTTCTTCATTCTCATTTGATTTATAATACCAAATTTACGACATATTTCGTTTAACGGCAAAACCGATTGCCCGCAAAAATAGTCCATTTCTTTCATTGCGATTGTCCTTATGTGTGCAAAAAATGTATTTCTTCAAAGAGGTCGATATAAAAACACTCCTTATCCGCAATCATCATCACGGACAAGGAGCGCAATATCATGACCGGCCGGATCAGAGACTGGCCAGAACAGAGCCGTTCTTCTCCAGTTTTTTCAGACGTGTGAGAGCCTCTATATAGTAATAGTCGGCATAGATTATCGACGCATCGATCTCGCTTCCGGCCGGATGATGGCCGGTGGAATGGTCGAGGAACGAGCAACGTTTCTTGCCCGAGCGATAAGCCGGAGAATTAAGCGAAGCCAGCATTTCGACCGCCGCATCGCGGTATTCGTTTTTTTTCTCTCCGTCGACATATCCCTGAAGTTCGAGGAGCGCGGAAGCCACCACACCTGCCGCCGAAGCATCGCGCGGCGCCTTGGGAATGGCCGGATCATCAAAATCCCAGTAAGGCACCATATCCTCGGGGAGACGGCTGAGGTAGGCATCCGTCACCTTGCAGGCGAAGTCGAGGAATCGCTTGTCGTGTGTCTCGCGATAGACCATCGTATAGCCATAGACAGCCCAGGCCTGTCCGCGGGCCCATGTCGAACTGTCGGAATATCCCTGGTGTGTCACGCCTTTGATAAAATGGCCGTCGGCGGGATCATAGACAGCCACATGATAACACGTACCGTCGGGACGGAAATGATAGTTCATTGTTGTCTCGGCATGCTTCACGGCAATATCGTAGAGCGATTTGTCGCCACCGTTCTTCGAAGCCCAGAAGAGCATTTCGAGATTGATCATGTTGTCCATGATAGTATTGTGACCTCCGAACATTTCCACATTTCGCGGCCACGACAGAATAGTGCCGACATTCGGATTGAAAAGCGTGGCAAGCGAATCGGCGCTGGCAAGAAGCACCTTCTTGTAGCCGCTGTCGGCAGTCAGACGGTATCCGTTGCCGTAGCTGCATATCATCAGAAAGCCGAGATCATGATCGAAGATAGGTCTTTCCGACAGATAACCGAGCTCCCGGGTATAGCGCAGAGCCTCGTCACGCACAAGCGTATCGCCGGTAAGCTCATAGTCGTACCACAATACACCCGGCCAGAAGCCCGAACACCATTCATCAGGTGTAGCCTTTCGGCAGGCCCATGTCGTGTCGTTGCCCTGGATATTGCGCGGTATCATCGAGTAGTCGGTCGAGTCGCTGCAGAGATTCCGGAGACTGCGGTGAACCTGTGCGTCGCAGTATTCTATGGCCTCGTCGAGGTCGAACTCAGCAACCTCCTCCCGGGCTGTCGAAGATGTCGATGCACACGAGGCAAACATCAGAGAAATCAGTAATATAGCCGTATTTTTCATAATTTTACAATCTCAAAATCCATAATATCCATCCAGCCGCGGTCAGGGACACCGGCGGGTGTAATACTGTAAAATCCTATCTTGGCACCTATCCACTTCCCGGCACGGGCCTTGAACAAGCCTCCGGCGGCAGTATATTTCTTGCCGTCAAGGCTATAGTAGAAACGACACTCCGCACCCGGACGCACAACTGCACGGAGCCATATGTCGCATTCCATATTCGGAAGCAACCCGGCCTCATACACCCGCGTGGGGTCGATAACAGCCACATCGGTCACCCTTTCGGCACCGCCCTGTTCGGCATCGGTACATTCGGCAAGCCGGAGCACGAACTTGTCGCCGATCTTGGTCAGACCCAGACGGGCATAATCCCACCCCATGATCACAAGACCCGAAGACACGCCCTCCGAAGCCGATTTAGCCGATATCTGAACCTTGGCCGTAGCCTCGAAACTCTCGCAAGGAAATTTCTGAAGCCAGAGATTTGGTACCTCCCACAGATTCACGAAACCGTCGGACACCTTATGACCGTAGAGACGCATCATGGCCACGGGTGTCGGAAATCCGTAGAAATCCATATAATTCGCATGCCACTGGAAAAGGCTGTCGACAGCCACCGTTCCGGCAGAAGGTGTCAGCCCGGCCGGCTTGGCATGCCGCGTCACAGGCTCGCCGCAGCCATCGCCGTCGGCATCAATGCCCATCACAGGCCAGCCGTCGGTCCAGCGTACGGGGTTGAGGTGCAGCACTCGTCCATATGGCCCTTTATCCTGAAAGTTGATAAACCAGTCCTCGCCTTCGGCAGTCGTTATCCAGCCGCCCTGATGAGGGCCGTTGATACCCGATTTTCCCGTAGCCATGACGATTTTCTTTTCGTAAGGCCCGTAGATATTTTTCGAGCGAAGGGCAAGCTGCCATCCGTCGACGACACCGCCGGCAGGAGCGAGGATATAGTAATAATCTCCTCGCTTATAGAGCTTGGGGCCTTCTATGGTATGGTTCACGCCGTCGTTTCCATCAAAAACCACACGGGGATTGCCTATGAGCCGTGTGCCGTCGGGCGACATTTCGCTCACTGTGACAATGCTGTTGAAACCGGCTCGAGAAGCCGCCCATGCGTTTGCGAGATATGCCTTGCCGTCGCTGTCCCACAAAGGCGTAGGATCTATCATGCCCTTGCCTCCCTTGACCAGCACGGGTTCGCTCCATGCGCCTTCGGGATCGGCTGTTTTTATCATATAGATACCGAAATCGGGATCGCCCCAGTAGATATAGTATTCTCCTGCATGATAGCGTATGCATGGTGCCCACACTCCTTTGCCGTGACGCGGGGCAGCGGCATAGAAATCTGTCGGCGGAACAGCCGGGAGGGCATAATTGACAATAGTCCAGTTAACCAGATCGGTCGATTTGAGTATCGGCAGTCCGGGCGTGCACTGGAAGCTCGAGGCTGTCATATAGAAAGTGCGGCCGTCGGGGGCTGCCACAAGATCTGGATCGGAATAATCGGCTTCGATTATCGGGTTGATATAAGTGCGGCCTTTCACATTGGCCGGATTCGATACGAACTGCACCTCGCCGGCTGTCGCAGCCAGAGAGGTACAAATCAGTATCACAAGGAATTTCAATCTATCCATGAGAATGTTTACCATAACACTTATTCCAATCTATCTTTATCTCATCGGGCCTCTGTGGCCCTCTTGCACCTATATATACGTTCAGATATGCCTCTACACTTAAAGCGGCATGAATTTTATTGCTACTCCACCACGCGGGGCGAGGTCGAAAGTCAGTTTGTCGGTATTTCTCACCTTTTTGCTGTCTATGGCCACATGGGTACGGGTTTTCACTTTTTCGCCGCCGTCGGTGTATATTGTCGCTTCGTACTTTTTGCCCGGATCAAGGAAAGAAAGATCGATGGTCTGGCGTCCGCCGTCGTTATTGGCAAGAGCGGCCACCCACCATGTGGAGCCTTTGCGGCGTGCCATGGCAATGCTCTCTCCGGGACGCCCCGAAAGCACACGCGAGTCATCGAACACGGTCTCGAGATCTTCGAACCACTTGATTTCAGGCTCGCCCTTGTATGCGTCGGGCTTGTCATACCATAATATCGTCTGTAGCGGGCTGTAGAATATAAGCGATGCAGCCAGCTGATGGGCGTGAGTATTGCGCAGGCGCTTGTCGTAGTAGCAGATGGTGTAGTCAGCCGCGCCGTTGAGCATGCGGGTAAACGGAAGGATCGTGTTGTGGGTGGCATCCGGGAATTCCTCATTGCCGCATATACCCTCCTGTGTCAGCAGGTTCGGATATGTGCGCGAAAAACCGGAAGGACGGAATTCGTCGTGTATGTTCATCTGCAGACGGTTGTCGGCGGCCTTGCGCACCATGTCGTGAAGCCATGTGGCCCAGCGGTGGCTGGCATACTGCACGAAACCCGACTTGACACCGACGACACCCCACTGTCGTAAAAGCGGGAACAGTTCGTCCATCTGCTTCATCAGGGCATGCTGGTTCACATAAAGCCATACGCCTACGCCTTTTTCCTTGCCGTGAGCTATCACCTTGGCCATATCGACTTTGTCGACGACTTTGGTTGCGTCGCCGTCGTGACTGGTACACGGCACATACCACAGCCAGTCGTAGAGCATATAGGGGATATTGTGCTCGGCGCAGAAATCGATTGTCCGGAGACCGCCTTCGGTTGTCATCACAGTCGAACGCATGATCTTGCCGGGTTTCACCCATGAGAAATCGCCCTCTGAGCGTGGATTGAGATTCAGCACGATGTCGTTGTTCTCTATAAGCTCACCCGGAGTATCGGCAGTCATTATTATCTTCCACGGGGTAGCATAATATGTCACTATATCGACCGGCGAATACATCACCGATTCGAGTGTGCCCGGCTTTCCGTCGCGAGCCTTGAACTTGGTGAGACACCAGTCGTCGACATCGGCATCGAGCAGTGCCAGCCATTTGCCGTCCGGCAGCTCCATGGTCAGAGCACGCTCCACCGGCCGCCTGATTGAATCGACCGGAGTATAATCGAATGTCGACTGCGCCCACTTCTCACTCCATGCCATGGTACCCTCCGGAAGAGTATAGTCGGTAAGATCTCCTACTACCTTGTGGAAGATAGCGGCGGGATGCTCCGGAAAGAAGTAGCGGAAAGCCAGGCCCTCGTCATAGGCGCGCACTTGCACGTCGAGGCGATAGTCGCTCTTGTCCTTGCGGCTCATATGTAGAGTAGCGGAGTTGAAATGGTCGCGGACAGTCGACCGTTCTCCATAGAGAGGCGTCCAGACACTGTCTACGGGAGCATGAACAGTCATACTGTCAACCGTCAGAAGATCCATCCAGCTCGCAGCTTGCTCGAGAGTACGCTTTCCGAGTGCCATCTCCCACACCCAGTTGTCAATCTCGAGCCCTGCACGCGAAGGCAAGACGGCCGGTTTACCGTCGATATCCACCTTATAGGTAAGTTCTTTCCCGTCCTTTTCAAAACGGATTGTATTACGGCCGTCGGGCGAACTGAGGTTCAGATCAGCCGCCGACGCTCCAGAAACAACCGCAACAACGGCCGCCATCGCTATGCACTTTTTCATTTTTTCGGTATTATTTACCAATAATACGCAAAAAGACGCCACGACACTCAACTATGTCGGAATTTATCGCCCGTCAAGGACTTCAGTCCTGCAATTACAGCTTGATGTAGATCCGGCGGCGGTAAAGCGGATAGCCTACGGCACCCACTATCAGCATGAAAGCAACGGCGTAGACGGCCGAAGCCAGATATGGATCGGGACAAAACGACAATATTCCCTCATATACAGCCTGCTTGTTGCCGAAACGGCCCATCACTATGGCCATCAGTTCGCTGAGGACATAGAGAAAAAGCGGATTGACACCGAAACACTCGAAAAAAACACTCCAGGAACGTTTCTCGCACATATCTATCACATAGATAAGTGTCGCCAGAAGCAATGCCGCCAGACCGGTAGTGACAAGCACAAAAGACGGCGACCAGATACGTTTGTTGAGCGGCATCCATTCGGTCAGCAGGAAGCCCCCCGCCATCAATGCGAAACCGCATACAAACAATATCACGGTACGATCAGCAAGCGGTTTGCGGCTCTTTATCAGCGATCCGCAACAGAATCCTATTATCGTATGGGCGACTGCCGCTATAGTTCCGGCGAGTCCTTCAGGATCTATGGGTGATTTATGATAAAGATGTGACTCTCCGATCAGAAAACGGTCTACAACAGCATTGAAATTGGTCTCGTCGGCCACATAACCGTTGAAACAGCACACCAGTACGGTATATATCGCCATAAGACCGACAGCACTCCACGCCATTGCCCTGCGGCTCATGCCCAAAGCCATCAGCGACACTATGCCGAAGCACAGACCGATACGGGGCAGAACACCGGTGAGCCGCAAATGACCGAAGTCCCATGGCCGCCCCTTGCAGGCAAGTTCAACCCAGTGCAATGCCCAGCCGATGAAAATAATCATGCCGGCACGCCACAGTATCTTGCGGATTACAGGCCATGAGGATTTGAAATCACTCTTGGAGAGCGAAAGATAGGTCGTGACACCCATTATGAAGAGAAAGAAGGGAAACACGAGGTCGCATGGCGTCAGACCGTTCCATGCAGAATGGCGCAGACTGTCGTACGACAGCGGCCCACCGGCATTATTCACAACTATCATGCCTACGATGGTAATGCCACGCATTACATCGAGCGACAGCAGCCGTCCTGTCTTACCTGTCATCTGTCTTGCCGAAAACTTTGTCGAACACCTCGCGGGCCGTATCGATGCAGTCGCCTTCCGCAACCGACGAATAAGGCTTCTTGCTCAGTGTCCATGGTTCTTCCATCGCGTAATAGTCGATGGCCTCGACCGGCTTACCCTCGAAGCCGCCACGCAGTGTCTGCCAGAACGCCTCCCAGCGTGGATAATAGAAATCCTTGAGAATGCCGTTCCATTCCTTGTGCGCATAGTCGCGGAGTTTGCCTTTGTCGGCGCACTGCCGCGGTCCCCATGTGGTTATCTGCACACGGGCATTCCATTCATAGAGGTCTTTCTCCTCGGGAGTGAGACCGGCATTGCGTGCTTTGTCAATCCATGATCCGACCTTGAATTCGGGTCTGGTAGCCAGCAGACGGTCCTGTTCGAGCAACATGTCGAGAAAACGCGAGCTATTGGCTTCGAAAGCCTTGCGGTCGAAACACTTATAGGCGGCTATGGCATTCTGGTATGTTCGGCGACCTTCGTCGGCAAGAGCCTGACGCACTATATCGACGAGATCATATTCGAAATTATTCACTCCGCGGAAATCATCGGCTGCCTCGAGCATTAGCGCGGCAGCCTCGGCCGTGGCCGTGGGATCGTAATAGTTCTTCATCTTCGACCAGCTCGATACCTGGAAGTTGTCTAATCCCGGCCGCGCACAGAAGATGGATTCGTGCGTGCCCTGCTGTATATTTCCCAGAGGTGCGTTATAGATACTGTTGGCGAGTATCACCCATGCATCGTATATCTTCTTGTCGAAACGTCCGTAGCGGGCCGTCACATAGTCCTTGAGCCATTCTTCCTTGCTGGGAATCTTCGACATCCACGGCAGCTCGGCCATCATTTCGAACATCACGGGATTATTTTCCGAACCTTCCATCGTAAATCCGATACCGCTGCAATACTTGCCAAGCGGATGTACGGCAATCTGACGGTAATTGTCGAGAAGTTCGTCCATACGTCCATGCAGGCCGATATTGCCGCCGAAGTTCTCGAGCATGCACATGATCCAGCGATGCTCGCCGAAACCGTTTTCACGACGGGCCGGCGACTCTATGCCCCACATAGGCTTACATTCGGCAAAAAGGTCGAGAATAAGAAGGTCGCCGGGCTTGAGGCCGTCGAGCATCTCCTGACGGGGATTTTTATCCCAGCCCTGCACAACCCATATCGCAGCCGGATTTGCCTTTTTCATGGCCTCCATAACGGCTTTGCCGCCTGCTGTGAAATCGAACAGACCGGCATCGCGGCATTCGTGGAAAGGATCCATCGAGTAATAATCCGATTTACCGAAAAGCTTTTTCTGTTCGTCGTAATAAAGCGCGGCCATTTCGGCAAATTTAGGATCGGTCGGATACAGGAAAGCCGGACGGGTGAAACCGTTCCAAAGAGGCGATTTTATGATATTGAGACCCAGTTTTTCGTCGGCGTTACTCGGCATCATGCCGCTGTAACCCGGAAGCACAGGCTGAATGCCGTATTCCTTCATGCGGGCGAGTATTTTCTTCTGCATGGCTTCCTGCGACTCATACCAGTTGTCGGGCAGAGGGCCGCCCCACCCTTCGAGATTGTTCATGGCCCACCACGCAAGGAAAGCCGGCCCCGCTATGAAATTGTTTATCTCGTCCTTTGAATAACCCAGCCGGGCGAGCATGTTGCGCCACACGCATTCCTGCCCTACCGCCGCCAGAGGCATGTTCACTCCGTGGAGAGCCATCCAGTCGATTTCCTTCTCCCAACGCTTCCAGTCCCAGAAAGGCATGGTGTAGGAATAGGTGCAGTAGTTGAAATCATAGCGCAGTTTTTTATCGGTAGTTTTCCGTATTGTCCCGTCGGGAAGCGGAAGCTTGTCGGGCAACGCCGCCGTCATATTGTTCCACGACAGATGCGTATGCAGTATATGCTTGAGATACCAGTTTATACCCGTGGCCACACTCACATAGTCGTTTCCTTTCACATAAACCTTATCGCCCTTGCGGCCGATCTCGAAATAGTCGAGACCGTCGGGCGAGGCTTTCACCTCAGTGACGAATTTACGCGATGCTCCGGGGTCTATTCGTTCAAGAAGGCCTTTTATAGGATTGGCGGCAAACGATGTTACTGAAATGATGGCAAACAGACATGCCGATACAAAGAGTCGAAATTTCATAGCATAGGTAGTCAGGTTCAGGTTGCAAATGTACTAAAAACTTCAACAATACACAACCCGGAAGCTGATGATTCCCCAACCACGGACCAACAAGTCTTACTCGGAATAAGTGTTGAGGCTATGTGGTGTTACAGTGATGTTGAGATATTTCCTGCCTATGGGGACTGCAAGACGAACCTTGCTGTCGGTGAAATTTGCCGCGGTGACAACAGTCTTTCCGTCGGGTTTCATGGCCACGAGTACAGGCGTATCGCCGCCGCGCCATGCAGTAATACGGCTGCCTGACGGTATGAAGTTGGCATAATGCCGCACTGCATAATATTCCGGAGTAAGCGTATAGGTCTTGGCGGCCGAATCGACGCGGATAAGGGCATTCTGCTTCCATCCCCAGCCGCTGCAGCCGTCATCGGCAAGTATGAAGTTCCAGAAAGTATAGTCTTCGGCACCGTTTCCAAGATAGTGATTGATTCGCTCGAATGTATGCTCGGCCGCAGCCCAGTCGAATGAGCCCCAGCCGCATTCACCCTCTGTCTGCACATACCGGTAATCCGGATATTTCTCGCGAATCGCAGGAAGTATCTGGCCGCCCTCCCACTGGAAACCGACTCCCTTGAATGTCTTAGGGGCAAGACTGTCGGCAAGCACCTTGTCGATGACATCGTAGCGGTTCGTATTGATCGTTCCGAAATAAATATCGACATCCGGATGAGTCTTGGCAAGTGTTGGAGCAAGATAGCGGGTATTGAACAGAATGATTCCCTCGGGAGTCCATGCGCAGCCCGGATAGGGCGTATAGCTCCACGATTCATTCTGGAACATCACCATATCGATAGGAATATTCTGCCCGGCATAGGCATCTATGAATTTGCCGAAATAGTCCGCATAGGTCTGCAGATAACGGGGATCCATGATGAAATAGTCGTTTTCCGACAATTTCGGCGGAAAAATACCTTTCGGGGCCTTGTAATCCTCGCGGTTCACATCGGGCTGACCTGCAAAAAGAAATGCATCCTTGCGCGGATCCATGTCGTTTGTGCCGTCGGAGCGCACGGGATAATCGGCATTGATTTTCATCCACGACGGCGGACACCACGGCGACGCCCAGAATGTCATGTCCGGACAAAGTTTCTGAGCCTCATGGATAAACGGTATGACGGTTTCCTTGTCGCGGTCGATATTGAAATATCTGAGATCAAAATCACCGGCGACCTCGTCGCAGCTGTACCAGTCGCGGGCATAGTCGTTGGCATTCATCGGAATACGGCCCATGTTTATGCGCAGTTCGCCCTCGGGCGAAAATACCTTCTCCATGATCACAGCCCGGTCGGCCTCCGGAAGCATGTTGAGAGCATCGTATCCGCGCTCGTTGAAGCATGTGCCCCAACGTCCGAAATTCACCGGTGCGGCAAGAGTCTCCACCACCGTTCCCGACGGCTTCGACGACAATTTCACTTTCCCGGCAGGCTTCCAGGCCCCGCTCTCGGTTGTCCTCACACATTCAAACGACTGCCCCGCCATGCCGAACGCACAGCAAGCCGCAGCCAAAACAACAATAGCTTTCATAAAATTAGATTTCAAGTTTACTACACAACAATACGTCTGAAAGTCAACCTGCACTCACGCCCACATTCAAATTAACCCATGAGTTAATTTTATGTCTCGAAAATTTGGATTAACAGATTCCAAGTATTAACTTTGCACAAAACTACTAATTTGTTATGAAAACAGAAAACCGAAAAGTTAACGATCCGTCTGATGAAGATGAAAAAATCGACATAGAAGCCATTGTCGGAGATGTTTTGTTCAGCATGAAGTATGGCACCAAAGATTGCGAATACGACCGTGTCTTTGACCTATTCAATTATGTCGATTATATAAATAGTTTTTTTGACGAACACAAAGAATACCTTGAAAGAGAGGCCTGGAAATCAATTCCCGATATCAATACAGCTACAAGACAAGTACTTTTCGAAGCGAACGAACTCGAAAACCGTCTCATAAATTATGCAAATAATACTCTGGAAGGAAAAAATCCGGACCTCGATAAACTTTTTGAATACATCGGAGGCAAAGAATTCGAAGACGTATATGAATATATACCGATGAAAGCATACGGCAAAGGCAGACCAGCCCTATTGAGGTTATATGCGATTAAACTTGCACCCAACAGATATGTTATAACTGGAGGAGGCATTAAACTCCATGATTCGATAGAATTGTCGCCGGGAATTAAAGAACATGTACTTCAGGACATAAGACGTTCACGTGAATGGCTATGTAATTCGAAAATATTGTACTGAAACAGATATATAATAAATATTAGAGGTCTTTAGAACCTATGAACTTAGATTTAGAAAAACTCCGGAAACTCGCAAAACCGAGAAATGAAGCTGGAGAAAGACGCGCACGATTCCGAATGGAGTCATATGGCTGGCGCAGAATGTCTCAGGACGTAGCCTTGGCTATATTTCACCATCTGCGCGAAAAAGGAATCTCTCAAAAAAAATTTGCCGAAATGATGGGTGTTTCGGCTCCATATGTTGCCAAATTATTGAAAGGCACAGAAAATCTCACTCTCGAAACCATATATAAAATTGAAGAGGCTCTTGAAACAGAGATCGTACATATCAACCGCCCATATGAGACAGTAATAACTGTACCTTTCCACAGCCTGTCAGAATCAAAAATGGCAATAAAAAGTCACAAATATTCAGGAAATACCACTTGCGACAATTATGCCAACGTATTTACAACAATGAATTATGCAGTATAAATACCGTAAAATCAACCTTGAGCAGTTTGCAGTTCTCACAGATGGCCCGATTGAGGCTGATACTGAAATCAATATACGTACCGATATCGAATTCGCATACGAACGTGAAAACAGACTGCTCACAAGCAAGATGACCCTGACAGCAGACAATAATTCACAGACACTGATGAAGGCTGTGATGTCGAGTTTCTTTGAAATAGCGCCGGAATCTATCAACGAAATCACCGATGAAAACGGCAAACTGTTTTTCGACCCCATATCGTTGGTCCAGTTCGCCTCGCTCAATTACGGCTCGCTCCGAGGTGCTCTATACGTGAAAATGGCCGATACATCGCTCAAAGATCTAGTTATCCCACCTGTATATTTCCATAAAATAATAACCTCGGCATTCATCATCGAATAACCGAGGTATGTATAAAGTCATAAAGCACGGCCGTTGCGCTTCGGCCGTGCTTCTTTTCAGTTTTTGATTTTCAGGAGTCTGTTTGCACGGACGGCTTTAGCCGGCTGTCCGTTGAGTGTCACTTTCGGAGCCTGCGACTTGTAGCTGAACCTCATGCGGGGCTGACCTGCGGCCTGAAGATCGAGCTTGCCGCCGTCCTCTTTGGCAATCACATTGAGCTTGGCAAGCGATGCAAACCGCACATCGTCGCCACGGCGAAGCGAACTACCGTGACCTATAAATATCTCTTCCGCCTGTGCAGGATCGCTGCCTTCGGGATAGCACACCGCAAACATATATGCGTCTGTGGTCCAGCCGTCAGCCTCTATCCACGAGTTCATGTGCATAAGGCGTCCGTCGGCAAGCTGATTGATATAGAGATCCGTCACACGCCCTTTGGAAATCACGCGGAGACCGATCCAGTCCTTGCCCTCGCGACGCTCTATGACAGGCAGTTCTTTTTGGTCGGGACTGTCCTTAAGCATGATGGCCGTAACGCCTTTCACACGGTCTGCAGTCTGTGGCATATGGAAACTCCAGTATTCCTCGTTTCCCGACAGATCCTCTTTAGGGCCTTCACAGACTTCCCAGTATAGATTTTCGGGATAGTCGTGCACATAGTTACTCGGAGCGAGCGGTGCCGGATAGAGTGGACGTATGGCAACCGACGATTCGCCGTTGGTCACATGCAGATCGAATCCCTTCTTCTTCACCTCCCCGCCCGGATGCCATAACCATTCAAAATGGCCTGGCTTGTGGCTGCCGAGATCGTCGACAACATATATCACATCATCGATCCACAGGAAATGACGGAAATTACGGTTAAGGGCATGGCTCATCGGTCCTGTGCCGTCGGCGAGCACATATTTGATATTGCCGCCGTCGACAAGACCGCTCACCGAACCGGGCAGCATCGTGCCGTGATACTGCTGGAATGTCGGCTGACCCTCGCCGTCGAAACGCACAACGTTGTGGGCCTCGCTCTGGAAGAAATACTTGCGGTACTCGGGCTTGCCGTAGCTGCAGTTGCCTGCATCCTTGATTATGTCTACGCCTTTATGAAACAATATGAGCGAATTGGCGTCGGCATGACTGTGGTTCCACGTCGCGCCGCTCTTCACGGCAAGCATCGTGGCATCCGGCTCCCAGCTGTCGCGCATTGTGGCCCAGCCGAAGTCGGTCCAGAGGTGCGACTGGGGCAGACCGGGCGTCGCCGGCGCTTTTCTGTCGCGGGGCGTATAGAGAAAGCCCATCGGGAAATGCAGCGGAAAGCCCTCGCGGTGCTGTCCCGGCTCGAGCTGGGCCAGATACCAGAGCACATCGGGATTCTCGGCGCCCATGGCATATGCGAGAAGCATGGAGCCTTCGCCTGTCACATTCTTGTGGCTGTCACCGAAATTTATGCTGTGCAGCATACCTGTGCGCGGATAGGCCACATGACAGAAGAAAGGCACTATAAGTTCCATCTGAGGAATATCTTCGAGTTTGACGCCCGGATGACTGTTGAGCCACGCCATGCGCAGAAGCAAAGCCTCGGTAATGCCGAAGCTCGCATAGTTTATGCTCTCATACATGCCTCCGTCTCGGTCGAAAGTCCGCGGTTTGCGCTGTATCACATCGCCGGCGAAATCGAACCACTCGGGCAACGCCTCTACGGCAGCCTCGGCTCCGGCGGCGGCTTCGGGTACCTCATTGCTTATGGCGAGTCCGAGAAGAGCGCCCATGCCTACACACGATGTCCACCAGTTATGGCCCATCGAGTTGAGCGAATGTATGCGTGTCGGTTCATTTATCCAGTCGCCGAGCAAAGGCTCTACAGCCAGGCGATAGAGACCGCGTGCCACTTCGGAGCGTTCGACAGGAGACATATCGGCATACACGGCGTCATAGGCAAGAGCGAGCTGAAAAGCCCGGTGGGCCATCTGGAGTTCGCTGCGCCACGAAGGTGTGCGCGCCATCATCTCGGCATCGGCCCAGCTCTTCACTTTGGCCGTCTTGCCGAGCACCTCGCGGATCTTATCGGAATATTTCTTGTCGCCGGTCATCTGATAGGCCAGCGCAGGGTATTCGAGCTTGCGCACATCGCCTTTCTGAAGCTGGACATCGGCCTCGGCGAGAATTTTCTGCCATGCGGCAGCCATTGCGGTATCGGTGCCCACAGCCTTTTTAGCCGCCTCTACCCTCTGCGGTGTGAACAGCAGCGACGGATGCTTGATTGCGGCGCAGACACTCACTGCAAATGCCGCGATCACGGTCAGTGTCAGAAAAATACGTTTCATTTGAATACAATGTTTTCAGTGTGTTCACCAATATAGATTCTGGCCATGTCGCCGGTTTTGTACCATCCCGGTTTACCTGGCATATTGTCGCTGATTTTCACACCGTTGATCATGAGATTTTCAAAAGTGATGTCGCAGACCTTCCGGTTTTCGTCATAGCCGGAAATTATCGAAAGTTCGCTGTTGCGGCCTCGGTAATCGATGTCCTTGAAAAGCACATTCCGCACCACGGTGCCGGGAGCCGCACAATATTTCTTGTTAAAGAATATACGGATGTTAAAAAGCTGCCCCTGACGGAAATCCTCTACACGGATATTATCGAACACTATGTCGCGTACCACATTGTTGTCGCCGCAGCTTATGCCGAAGCAGCCCTGATAGTCGAGCTGACGTTCCTGATGGTCGAGAATATCGATATTACGGTAGACAATGTTCTGAATGGTATCGGCCGGAGCATCCGGGCCTATTTCGGTGGCGCTGCCATGAAGACCGATCATTATCGGATGTGCCACGTCGGCCCACAGAGTCGAATTCTCCATGACTACATTCTCGCAGCCGCCCACAAAACCTTTGCGGGTGGCATAGATAGTCGAACAGTCGTCGCTGTTGCGGCAGAAAACACGGTCGTAGCGCACATTATTGCTCGCGAATACATTCATGCCGTCGCCCCAGCCGTAATAGCTGATCGCCTTGACATTGGTGACGGTAACAGAATCGCTGCCTCCGACCGGAAGCTGGGTCATGACGAGGCCTTCGGCGTCGATATTGCGCGAGCGGTTGACATGTATGCCCGCGCCCCGTCCCTTGGGATGAACCTCACCTCGGCCATAGAAACGCACATCGTTCACGCCCTCGGCTATGAAACTGCCGTAGACGCGTGCTCCACCATCGACATATACCGTCTGACCTGATTGCACACGCAACGTATCGCCCGGCAACTGATGCACGCCAGGACCGAAATACACCAGTTTCGAACCTTTCTTGCCGGCTTTCTTTATTTCCTTGGCTGTAGGGCGATGCGTATCGAGCGGATTTGCGAAGAGGTGGAGATTATGGAAAATATCACCGTTCACTTCAACCGAAATATTCGATGGGCGCGACAGCGTAAAAGTAAGCGTCTCGCCGCTGACCTCCGGCATTATTTTATATGAAAGAGGCCGCACGCGCGCACTGTCGACAGCACCTTTGTTGTACTTCACCGCAACTTCGACAGTACCGTCGAAGTCGAAATAAGCCATAGAGGCGGTTTCGACACAATGTTTCGTGCCTCTCACCTCGTCGACCTTGACGGGATAGACGGCAACAGGCTGCCAAGCGCCGCCGTCCTGACGGACAGAAACCGTGAAATCATCGAGAGTTTCCACTCCCGGACCGGCAGGATAGGTCACTACCGTCGCCCCGGCTGCCAGAACCGAGGCAAAAGCTATAAGAGTCGGAAAAATGCGTTTCATCATGCAAATATAGTTATAAAAATGGCCATAATAGCCATCCGAGCTATTACGGCCATTACAAAAAACAAGTATTAGTCAGCTTTATAATTCATCAGAGTCGAGAAGCCGAGCTGGTCGAAGCCGCCCGAATTGCCGCCATAGTGACCGCCGCCGCCGTCAGGACGGAAAAGTTCGGCGATTTCCTGTACGTAGGTGGCTTTCACACCGTGCGACTTGCAGTAACCGGCCCATACATCCCAGCCCGGACGGATCGTACCGCGGCCGGCTCCGGAGATGGCGCTCATGGTGCCGCCGTTATAGGTATACTCCTTGAACGGAAGGGTGTTTTCGGCATATTTGAAAGATGCCTGCGAAAGAGCGCCGGTATCGTAGTTGCTGCCGATCTCGGGCTTCACCATGTTATATTTGGCCACATACTGCGCGAAAGCGATGGCACGGCCGTTCTCGAACGAGAAGAGGTCTTCGCCTATATTGAGAGCCATCTGGCAGAATGCGCCGACCATGGCTGCGCAAAGAGTGTTGTGACCCTGGTCACGGCCCGATTCATTGCCCTGGGCAAGCATTTCGCCTGTGCCTGAAGGATCTTCCTCCATTGTGATGATACCCTTGCGCATGATACAGCCGGGGCCTTCGCCCTGCTTGAAATGCAGGATGGCTTCGTTGATCATATCCTGATCGTCGGAAAGGATGCCGATCGACAGGAGTGCGGTCATCGACGCGAGATCCCAGTTCATCCACCAGTGGTCGGTGTTGTTGATTGCGATAAAACGAGAGCAGAAAGGAGCGAAATGGGTCTTGAGCCAGCTTACGACACCGTTGAAATTCTCGGTGTTGCCCCAGCCGTTGTAGTTGCGCACAAGTTCGGCGGCAGCTGCGGCCTGATGGATCTGGAACATGATCAGATACTCGTTCGAGTCGATCACATCGTCTTTCCATTTGTTTCGGCCCAGCAGAATACCCTGATTAACGGCGGCCCAGTCCTCAAGAATCTTGATGGCGGTCTCGGCGGCCTGCGCGTCATCGGCCAGACGCCATTTGAGACCAAGCTGATAGGCAGCCGCGCAGTCGCGGAAGAAATTCGTATAGTTGTTGTGGATACCGGGATAGTACTCGTCGCGGAGACCGGCATCGTCCCAGCGGCCGCCGCCGTCGCCCCAGTTGCCGGCGTCGAGACGGGCGAGATATTTCACAGGGCTTGCCTTGTAGCCTACGGTGCAGTAACCGCTTGTCAGCAACTTCTGATATGCGGTGCTCCACGGCTCCTGCCCGAGATGTGCACGTGTATAGGCGATATCCTCGTCGGAGTGGAGCATACCCTGATGCTTGATAGTGTAGACCTTAGGGTCGTAGGTCGGAGCGGGCATAGGCCAGCTGTCGATATCGGTGAAACCGTCCTCGATCTCGCAGCATGCGCTTGCGCCGAGCATTGCCACACCGGCCAGTATTATCGAAAAAAACTTTTTCATTGTTCTGTGTGATTTGGAATATTGGAGGGGAAAGAGTATCGAGTTGAAAGAGTTAAGATAATAGCTTCTTCACGATATAGTTTCGGGTGAAACTATTATCTTAACTTTTTAACCTTATAGACTTTTTCGACTTAAATGAACTTATTATTCACCGCGGGCAACCTGTTCGTTGGCGAAAGCCTTTGCCTCGTCTTCGCTCTTGAAGGTGCGGAGCCAGTATACCTCATAGTAAGGCTTGTCTACCGAGATGGCCTCATAGGGGATATCGGCGATCTTCACCTGGAATACGCGGAAGAGAAGCTGCGAGGCATTCACATAGTTGGGTCGTGTGGCGAGGTTGTAGATAAGCAGCTGAGTGCCGTCGCCGAGATCGATACCGTTCTTCGGGTTGGGGTTGGAAGCGTTGCCGAGGTTGATGTCGACAAAGTCGCCGGTCGAATTACCGCCATTGATCTTGGTCATACGCAGAGCGAACACGGGATATTCCTTTATGCGCATTTCGAAGGGATTGTTGGCCGAGCAGTCGATCTTGATGTCGCGGCGCCACTTGCCGCCGGCGGCCGGAGGATTGATCGTCAGACGCCATTTGCCATCGATAATCTGCGGTTTCTCATTGTTGGAGATCCAGCCGGGGAAGCCGGTCTCGGCATCCCATACGTAGAAGCCGGGTTCCACTATGATCTGTACATTGGCGCTCGCACCGTTTTCAACGCAGGTAGCGGTAATATTGCAGGTACCGAAGCCATGAGGTGTCACAGTGCCGCGGTGTACGGTAGCTATAGCCTCGTTGTCCGACGACCATTCGACAGAACCGACAGTAGCGCCGGTCGGCTCGTAAGTAACCTCAAGATTGAATGCTCCGTAGCTTATGCATACAGGGTTGTCGAGTGGCTTGATCGATATACCGGTTGCGGCAATGTACTTGTTGATGGTGAAACTGAACTCTCCGCGCACGCCGCTACGGTCGGTGGAAGTGGCATAGATCTTGGCTTCGCCTTCCTTGACACATATCACCTTGCCGTTCTGGTCGACAGTAGCGATGCTCTCGTCGGCGCTGCTCCACACAAGGCGCTTGTAGGTCGCATCCTCGGGAGCTACAGTAGCGGCAAGCTGAAGTTCGTCGGTCACATAGATAAGACCGTCTTCGCCGGCGGCGGTAGTGTTCACGATATCGATCTTGCTCACCTTGATGAGTTCGGGAATAACATTTACGCGTACGGACGCCTGGGCATCATACACCTGAAAACCGAGAGGTGTCTGAGCGCTGATGATGGCCGTACCGACGCTCACGGCACGGATGGTACCGTTCTGGTCTACTGTCGCCACATTTTCATTGTCCGACGAGAAGATGACGGTAGGATCATCGACATCGAGGGGACCGTAGGTATAGGTGATGGTCGTGTCCATGCCCACGGGGAGAGGCAGCTCTTCGGTCAGATCGAAAGAAATTGTCTCGAGCAGTTTTGCCTCGGGAGCGTTGAGGGTAAGCTGCTTGTCGTCGTCGCACGCAGTGAAGGCGGCCCCGGCCAGAAGCATTCCCGTCAACAGTATATATTTGCTTTTCATAAACTTTATCAATTAATAATGTATAATTAATAATGTATAATTATTAGTCACACAGGATAATTCTTAATTTTTCATTATTAATTATTAATTCGATTATTATTCCCATCCGGGATTCTGGCCAAGGTTGGGATTAAGCTGCAGCTGGTCTACGGGCAGCGGGTGGAGATAGTTGCGCTCGTTCCATACACGACCTTCTTCAATTTTAAGACGGCCTTCGCTGTCCTTACCCACGCTGGGGTTGGCCCAGCGCACCTGCCACTCGCCGATGTGGCGGATACCGGTGAAATCCATCGGCATTTCGACTTCGGCGGTCTTCCAGCGACGGAGGTCGTCGATACGAAAACCTTCCTGGAAGAACTCTATGGTACGCTCACGGCGGATTTCCTCGCGCATGCTCAGACCGTTGGCGTTAACAAATGCGTTGGTCAGAGCAGGCATCTTCTTGTTCACACGCTGGCGCACGAGGTTGAGACTCTTGTTGAGGTCGGCGTCGCTGATCTGGTCGTCGCGCTCATACACGGCCTCGGCATAGGTCAGGAGCACTTCGGCATAGCGGAGAGCGGGCCAGTCGTAGCTGCCGTCGGTATCCTTGCCGAGCTGGCGTTCGGTAGCCCACTTCTGGGGGAAGTAGCCGCTGCCCCAGTTGGGTGTGAAGTTGGTGTATGCAGCATGGGCGAGTTCTTCGGCGCTGCCGCTCCAGTCGATACGGCAGCCTTTCTCGGTAATTGTCCAGAAAGCGTCGCCGGGACGCATGAGAGTATAGCGCATGCGGTTGTCGCGGTTCTGCCATTCGCTCTTTATGGTCTGATAGCCCTGGAAGAGTTTCGATTTCTCTATGGGAAGACCGTCCTGACAGAGATACATGTCGGCAAACTTCGAGCTTACATACTGGGCGTTGGCCAGAATCTCGGTATTGAGGTTTTTGCCTATCACCTTCAGTGTGGGGTCATAGCAGCGCTTGATGATATATTCCTTGTTGGCGTCCTTCTGCAGACCGGCCGGATTACACTGCACGTTCTCGAGGATAAACATATATTTCTGAGCCGAATCGCCGAGGATAGCCGGAGCGAACAGCTGGAATTTGCCCGATTTGATCACCTCGTCGGCGGCATTCGCGGCGATGCCGCACAGTTCTTTGCCGCGGGCCTCGTTCGAACGGAATTTCTGCCATGTGCCCTCGAAAAGAGCCACACGGGCCATGAAAGCATAGGCGCCTTCGACTCCGACACGGCCTTCGGGAAGATCGGCGGTGGATTTCATCAGTTCGCAGGCCTTGCGGAGATCGTTGATGATGAAGTCGGTCACTTCGGAGCGGTCGTTACGCTTGGCGCTCATCAGGGCATCGTCGACATCGACTGTATGGTCTACTATGATCACGTCGCCGAACTTCTGCATGAGGTTGAAGTAGTTCCATGCGCGGAAGAAGTAGGCCTCGCCGAGATACTGGGCGATCTCCGCCTGGTTGCTGTAGCCGGCTGCATTCTGGATCAGGAGGTTGCAGCGGCGTATGTTGCTGTAGGCGCCGCTGTAGTCGCCGTCGCCCTGGGGCACGGTGTTGGTACCGTTGGCAAACACGTTGATGCCGTTCTTATCGCGGAGGAGATCGGAGCGCTTGTCGGCGTGGATATTGTCGTAGACAGTGTTGAAGTCAGGTATCCAGTTGTAGAATACGTTGGCGAAGCTTTCGAAGTCACCGGGCTTGCCCCAGAGGTCGCTTTCGGCGAGCTGATCCTGAGGATTGAGGTCGAGGCACGATGTGGATGCGAGCGCCACCAACCCGAAAGCCATATATTTGATTGCTTTTTTCATTGTGTCTTTCCTAAATTAGAAGGTGAGGTTGGCACCGAATGTCCAGGTGCGGTTGAAGGGATAGCGCGACATGTTGCTGACAGTAGAGGCTGCCTCGGGGTCCCATCCGTCGTGGATATGGGTGAGCTCCCAGATGTCGGTACCGGTGATGTAGAAGCGCACGTTGGTGAGCACTTTCTGCTTGTCGAGCAGAGCCTTGGGCATGGTATAGCCCACGGTGATATTCTTGAGACGCAGATAGGAACCGTCGTTCACAAGCCAGCTCGAGCACTGGTAGTTGTAGCTGTTGATGTCGCCTGTGTTGGTGAGCGAGGGATAGCGGCCGTCGGGATTGTCGAGGCTCCATACGTCGCCGACCCAGTGGTTCGACGAGTTCATGTACACGGCGCGCATGGGGATCTGCCATGGGTCGGCGCTGCCGTTGCCCTGACGACGGAAGACGGTACGCTTACCTGCGCCCTGGAAGATGAAGTTCACGTCGAAGCCGTTCCATTCGGCACCGAAATTGAACGAGAACTGGATCTTGGGATCGTCTGTACCGAGATATACATAGTCCTCGGCGGTGAGTTTGCCGTCTTTGTTGACGTCCTCGAACATATTGTCGCCCAATCGGAGAAGACGGATATTACCTACCTGAGAGGTCTCCTGATAGCGGTTTTTATATTTCTCGAGCTGTTCCTCGGTCTGGATCTTGCCGCAGTAGCGCAGACCGAAGACAGAACGCAGGGGATAGCCCTCGCGGTCGGAACGCAGACCCGACTGGAGTACGCCGCTGCCGCCGCGGTCAACGAGTTCGTTGTCGGCGTATGTGAATGTGCCGCCAAGGTGGTACGAGACATTACCGATGCGGTCGTTCCAGTTCACCTGGCCTTCATAACCCCACGATTTGAATTTACCCTTGTTGCCCGTCGGGGCGGCGTCGCCGAGGATAGCGGGATATGTCACGCCGATGAGCATGTTGTTGGTGTGCTTCCAGAATGCTTCGACAGTACCGCGAAGGCGGCTGTTGAAGAAACCGAAGTCGAGGGCGACGTTGTAGTTGTGGATACGTTCCCATGTACGGTCGGTGGACACAAGCTTGCCGTTGGTGTTGATCGTGCCGACCAGAGAGCCGCCGATGAGATTGCCGCCGGTAGAACTCATGTTGTAGAGGAGGTTGCCGTCGTAGCGGTCGATACCGCTCTGGTTGCCGACATTACCGTAGGATGCGCGCAGCTTGAGTTCGTTGACCCACTGGCGGGCGCCCTGCATGAACGACTCCTCGGTGATACGCCAGCCCACCGATGTACCCCAGAAGAATGCCCAGCGGTTTTCGGGACGGAACTTGGAGCTGCCGTCGTAGCGGGCCTGGGCCTCGATCATATATTTGCTGTTATAGTCATAGTTGGCACGGCCGTAGTACGACATGATGGCCTCTTCCCATTTGCCGACGCTGTTGAGGGTTATTTCACCCACGCCGTTGGGCACATTGAGCGACGGCTGGATGTCGAGGGTATTCACTCCATAGCCGTCGTACTGCTTGAGATTGTACTGCAGACCGGCCATGAGGGTCATGTTGTGGACATTGTTGAATGTCTTGTCATAGTTGAGATAGCCCTGGATCGAATAGAAGTCGGTCTGGCTGCTCGTCTTGCGGTAGTATGTGTCCTTCTGGAGGGGGAAGGTCACCTCGGGAGTATTGTCATACTGGAAGAACTCGATGGGAAGGGTCTTCACGTCGCGGACGGCCTCGGAGTGGTTGAAACCGAGCACGGCGTTGGCGGTGAAACCTTTGAGAATCTCATAGCGGAGGGTCTCGCTGATATTGAGGGCGTTGATCTTGAGCTTGTTGTCGCCGCCAAGTTCGCAGAGCCAGTTGGGTGTGCGCCAGTCGCGGCCCCAGGCATAAGGCTTGCCGTCGATCGTCGATGTCGGATAACCGGGCTGGGTGGCGCTGACGGTAAGAGCCGAGCCAATCTGGGTGGGTGCGACCTGATCCTGACGGTTGAAGGCGATCACGCTCTGGAGAGTGAAATTCTCGGCGAGCTGCATGCCGTTGTTGAGGCGCAGGTTGATTCGCTGGTTATGGTTGTTACCCCATTTGAGGTTGGAGTCGTCATACATGTAGCCGAGCGAGAAGCGATATGTGTTCTTCTCTGTGCCGCCGCTGACGCTGAGTTCGTGCTGCGTGCTCCAGGAGTCGCCCCACATCACGTCCTGCCAGTCGGTATCGAAGAACACCATGTCGTCGACATTGGCCATGTTGAGGGGATTACCGTTGATCCACTGTCCTTTATATTTTTTTGCAAGCGACGCATAACGGATCCACACGTCGCTCTCGGGCTGGCCGTCGTTGCGGCGTGCCATCAGCACGGCGTCCGACCATTCGTCGAGGCTCATGAGCTCGGCCGAAAGACCGATATGCTTGTAGGTGTACGAACCGTTGTAATCCACCTTTACCTTGCCGGCCTTGGCGCTCTTGGTTGTGATGAGCACGACACCGCCGGCAGCCTTGCTACCGTAGATGGACGCCGACGAGTCCTTGAGGAAGTTCATCGTCTCGATATCCGAAGGGTTGATGAGGCGAAGATCGTTGATGCTTTCGTATTCCACACCGTCGATGATCACCAGAGGAGCGGCGGCATTGGCCGAAACGGCACCGCGGAGACTCATGTTCCAGCTCTCGTCGCCGGGAGCGGTAGAGTTACGGGTGATGATGACGCCCGGCACCTGGCCCTGGATAGCCTGCATAGGGCTGGAGAGCGTACCCTTGTTTTCAAGGGCTTTCTCGTCTACTACGGCTACCGAACCGGTCATGGTGGCTTTTTTCTGCACGCCATAACCTACTACCACCACTTCGTCGAGTACCGAGGTATTCTCTTCCATAGTGATGATCAGAGGAGTGTCGCCAACCCGGACTTCCTGTTCTTTGAAGCCTACATAGTTGACAACGAGGATATCGCCTTTTTTAGCTTTGATGCTGAAGCGGCCGTCGATATCGCAGACGGCCCCTGTGTTGGGCACACCCTTCACTGTCACGGAGGCGCCGATCAGGGGTTCGCCCTGGGCATCAAACACCTCGCCTGTGACAGTATGTGTACCGGCCTGGGCGGCGGGTGCTGGCAGCGGCTCGGCCACTGCGCTCGGACTGCCTGCAAGTAGCGAAGCGGCTACCAGTCCTACAAGGACGGTACCGCGCCACGGCAAGATTGCATTAAATCTGATTCGCATGTCTTTAATGATATGATTGATTGTTTTTAGGTTTGGTCTGAGATTTCTGTCTTTATCGGTTTTATTTTGTTTTTCCTGTCAGATTGCTTCGCTCATGAAAGCGCGGACATCGCGTCGGCCCATGCGTAGATGGTTTTCGACAGTGCGGAACGAGAGCGACAGCTCGCCGGCAATGTCATCGACACTCTTGTCGTCATAGCGGCTCATGATATAGATTATACGACGCTGCGGTGGCAGACACTCAACGCGATTTTTCTCAAGCCGCGCTATGTCGCGGGCTATTACGCCCGACTCTCCACTCCAGTCGGCTTCCTGAAGACAGCCGGAAATCTCCTCGACGGCGGCTCGCCGGCGGTAGAGGCGTCGCAGATAGTCGTTGACAAGATTGCATGCCACTGTATATAATAATGAGATAATGGTGTCCTCCGATATCGGTCGGTCATATTCGAGGAGACGGAGCCACACGTCCTGCGTGAGGTTTTCGGCGTCTTCCTTCGAATTGATTCTCGAACTTATGAATCCGAGCACGCGATGGTAGTGCTTCACATAGCTGCGGGTCAGAAAGTCATTTCGGGTGTCGCTGTTCTTCATTTTCTCAAGTATTAGACCGAGGTTGTTTTTATCGTCGCGAACCTTTGTGTCGAAGGTTCACGACGCAAAATTATCTATACTCGGCTGCATGAGAAAGTTTTTTTACATGCGATATATCTCTGAACATTATCTCAGATGTAGACACACATAGTACATTGTAGATTAGTTGTTTAAGAATTTGAGATTCTAAGTATTACAAGAATTTGAGACTCAATCAGAGTCGCCATGACGCCGCTCGGCTAAGGTTTGAGGTCGCGCAGATACTCGGCCGGAGTACATCCGGTGATGGCTTTGAAATGGCGGAAAAACGAGGCCCTCGACGAGAATCCGCATTGCTCCGCAAGCGCCGACAGCGTATAGCGCGAAGTATCGACCGCAGCCACCAGACGCTTGAATTCATCGACACGGTATTCGTTCACATAGTCGTAGAAACTCTTCTCGAGATGCTGGTTGAAGACATAGCTCAGATCATGGCTGCTGCACCCGGCAAGCGCTGCGAGATCGGAACTCTTCAGATCGGTATTTGTGTAAGGTTTCTCTTTTCGCATCACGGCATCGAGCACCTTGAGTATGCGGCGGCATTCCTCGGCGCTGAGACGTGTGGTACGGTAACGGTTTTTCTTTTTCTCTTCCTCGGCCATGAATGCACTCTGCATCAGAGAGGCCGCTTCGGCCTTCAGACTGGCGAGCATGCGCCTGTGCTGCTGATGGCGGTGCATATACCACGCCACGAGCGCCACACACAGAAGAGTGACGGCCATCATAGCCCATACCGTCCAGTTGATCCGCACGCCCCGGTTTATTTTTATACTTGCCTCGCTTTTCTCGTCGCCGGGCAGACGGAGTCGCAGTGTCGACTCTCCCGTAGGGACCGAGAAATAGGTCACCGGCGTACCGCCGCCGCTCAGACGCCAGCTTTCGTCGAAACCGTCCAGACGATATTCGACGTGCGAGAAGCGCGGATCGGTATAGGTCAGGTCGCTCCAGTTTACAGTAAGACCATTCTCGCCGTCATTCAGGCAAAGCTCCAGACCGTCCTTGGCGCGCACGAGCCTTGCCGCGGCGCTGTGCCCGTTGACCATCACATCCGTGATCAGCGGACTGCGATCAAGCTCGTCGAGACTGCGGCGGAAACGGCGCCGGTCGAGTTTCACGAGACCGGAGTTATTGCCCATCCAAAGATTGCCCTCCTCGTCCGACACCGGCGGACAAAGTGTAAAGACCATGTCGGGCAGACCGTCGGCATTGTTGAAATAATGGCGGCTGCCGCTGCCGTCGACAAGTATCAGGCCCTTTTCCGTGCCTATCCACTTGTTTCCGTCGGCATCCTCCGTTATAAAGGTCGTGGCCGAGACCATATCAGGGCTTTCAAGATCTACGAAGCCGAACTGGGTAAGTTCCATATTGCTCGCGAACACTTTGCCGCGGTCGGGCGCGAAATAGAGCTTGCCCTCGCTGTCCTCGAAGACATCGCGTATCTTCATATTGTTGACGAAGCCCTCGGGAAAACGGTCGGCCTGCATGCGGCGCCCGTTCCAGACGGCCATGCCGTTCTCCGTACACATCCAGCCGCGGCCCGCACTGTCGAAATATATGTCGTAGACATTTCCGCGCGGAAGCTGCGAGTTGTCGGAGGTAAAATGAGCGTTAAGACGTCCGTCGCTGAAACGGAACACGCCGTCCGAAGTGCCGATCCACACATCTCCCCCATCATCGACGGCAACGGCAAAGACCGTCCCTGTCACGAAAGGATCGCGCGGGCCTCCCTCGAAATCGGTCAAGGCGAGAGTAGCCGGATCGAACACATACATGCCGCCGTTATAGGTACCGATATAATATCTGTCGCCCACAGGCGTGATACAGAATATGATATTGGATCGCAGACGCGGACTGCGGAACGAAGTCGAGCGCCCTTTTTCCTCGTCTATATAGTATAGGCCCTCGCGTGTGCCTATAAGTTTCCGGGGGCCGTCGACGCTTACGGCGCGCACCGCCGTCGAGTGGGTGTCGATATGGCCCGGATAGGAGTAGACCTCGAAAATATCGTCGTAGAACGGCGTATAGTCGGCGCCGCTCTGATAGTAGCCCATCCAGAAAAGGCCGCGCTCGTCGACAAGCATGGAGTATATCGACTTCGAACGGATATGACGCGAGCTGAACACCGGCTCCGAATCTTCGCCCTCAAGCCGGAACACGCCCTCTCCGTCGGTCGACACATAGATCGACTGAGGCCGCATCGGATCCACACACAGCGACGTCACCAGATCATTGCCGACACGAGGTATATTGCGGAACGTCTTCTCAGCGATATCATATACTATCACACCAGAGCCGTAGCTGCCGAGATACAGCTTGTCGCCCAGATCGATTATACTTTTCACGGGGCCGTCAGTATCGATCGGGACCGACGAGAGAGTACCGTCCGTGAGATTGAGACGGTGGAGATTGTGCTGGGTAGTCATCCACAGGGCGTTGCCCGAAGCGAAGGCGAGGGCCGTCACCTCGTTGTCGCTGAAAAGCACGTCGCGATGTATCAGTTTCTGCTCCACCTTGTTGTTCACAAGATCGTAGATAAACAGCCCCTGCGCGGTACCGGCATATAGCTTGCCCGCACGGTCGTGGACCATGGCATAGACCCTGAAATTGATGTTTTCGGGGATAAGAGGCACCAGCCGGCCTCCGTCGAGAGCCTCGAAGAGTCCGCTGTAGCTTCCTACAAAAATCCGGCCGTTGCCCTCGGCTATGGCAGTGATACGCCGTGGAGGGCCCTCGGTTCCGGGGAAAGTATAGTTGACCATATTGTTGCCGTCGAAACGGTCGACCCCCACGCCTGTACCGAGCCATACGAAACCTCTCGAGTCTTTGAAGATGGTATTTACAAGCTGGTCGCTGAGGCCGTTATCGGTGGTGAGCGAACGGAATTCACGCTCATTCACATCAATATCGCTCCTGCGTGCTACATCGGCGCGGGCCTTGGCACACGGCAGACATATAATCATAAAAAGCAAAAACAGAGAAGATAATAAGCTGCTATTCAAATGTTTATCCTCCCTTATTCGAAAATATAGGTTTTTGTTTTTCATGCATAATCGTAGATTGGCTATGCAAATATAGCTAAAATGCACCTAATTTGTCCTAAATACACCGAATTTAACCAAAACATATAAGATTATGTAAATTTCATTTCATAGTCGCAACATATGCAACATCAGTTTCTTGCCTGATTAGCGAGAAGATTGGAAATTTGTACTTTGAACATAAGACACATTTCACTATTTATCAGAAAATGAAATTAAACACCAAATTCATCATCGCTCTTTGCGCTCTGCTGTCGGCGGCACTTCCTGCCCGCGTCAGCGCCCAAACCGTTGTAGAAGGCTCTGCCGAAATCACCGAACAGGAAGTTTTCAAACCCCACTGGTTCATACAGCCCCAGGTCGGAGCCGCCTATACTATAGGCGAAACCAAATTCGCCGACCTCATCTCTCCGGCAGCCGCTATCTCCGCAGGCTACCGCTTCACCCCGGCCTTCGGACTGCGTGTAGGCGTAAGCGGCTGGCAGGCCCGCGGCTCGTGGGTGGCACCCCGTCACGACTATAAATTCAACTATCTGCAGGGCAATGTCGACGCAATGCTGTCGTTCACAAATCTTTTCTGCGGATTCAACCCCGATCGCGTCCTCGACTTCTACGGTTTCATCGGCGCCGGTGCAGCCCTCGGTTTCCACAACAACGAGGCCGCCGCTCTCGCCAATGCCGGATGTGGTTTCGAAAAACTGTGGACGGGCAAAAAATTCTTCCCCTCCGGACGCGCCGGTCTCGGACTCGACATAAATCTGAGCCGTTCGTTCGCTCTCAATGTCGAAGTAAACGCAAACGCTCTTCCCGACAAATTCAACTCCAAGAAAGGCAGCAAGGCCGACTGGCAGTACGACGCCCTCGTTGGCGTGACCTACAGCTTCGGCGGCCGCTCCAAAAAAGCAGTCAAGGCCGAAGAGACAATCATAGTCGAAGAACCGGCACCGGCTCCCGCACCTGTGCCGGAGCCGCAACCCGAACCGACACCGGCTCCCGCGCCCGCGCCCGTCAAAGCAATCCCCGAGCCAATGACGCAGCATATCTTCTTCACGCTGAACTCGGCAAAAATCACGCATGAAAACCAGATAAAAGTCAACGCCCTCGCCGAATACATGAAAGCCAACCCGGACACCAAAGTCATCGTGACCGGATATGCTGACAAGGCCACCGGCACCGCGCCCTACAACATGAAACTATCGCGCCGCCGTGCCGAGGCTGTCGCCGCCGCACTCACAGCTGCCGGAATCAGCGAAAGCCGGATCTCGGTGGAGGCCAAGGGCGACACCGAGCAGCCATTCGCCGAAATCGTCAGAAACCGCGTGGCGATTGCCGTCACACACTGATATTTCTCAGATAATTCTTGCTTTCAACCCTTGAGCCGTCAGCAGACGAAGAACGTCCTGCCGACGATCACCTTGAATAAGTATCTCGCCGCCTCGCGACGATCCGCCGCATCCGAGCGAGCGCTTCAGCCCGGCGGCGATACGGTCGACTTCCTCATCAGGCAGAGTAAAGCCGCTTATTATGGTCGCGCATTTCCCTGCGCGGCCTTTTTTTTCGAATATTATATCGAGCCGGCCCTTCTGCTCCGGGACATCGGCCACGGCTTCCGGCGCAACGGATTCCTCCGGAGCGGGCGCGCCCATGGCATTGCGAAGGGCGGCGAGGCTGTCATGCCAGTCGTTATTCTTCATAAGGTATGGAGTCTTCTTCGGCAGGCGCCGTGTGCGACGCCTCGTTGAGCGAATTGAGAAGCATCAGACAGGCCCGGTCCTCGTTATTCACAACCTTGATATAAAGGGCCGTCGAATCGCTGTCGCGGGCAATGGCTGCACGCAGGCAACGGGCCGCGAAAGCCGTGTTTACTTCCGACTCGCCGCCGTTTTCGCCCAGTCGCATCAGCATGAGCGACAGGCGGCACAGATCCCAGGTGTCGAGCGATGTGAAATCAGACCCTATGACGAGGCTGTCGGCCAGAGCCTGGGCCTTGGCATAGCGGCCTTCCGAGTAGGCCGACTCCACGCGGTCGAGAGCCGACATGGGGGTCGGGGAGACATGTGAACAGGCCGACGCGACACAGAATGCCGCGGCAGCCGCTATCACATACAGGAGATATTTCATTCCGATGGTGGTGTTTGTGTTTCGGAGGCCGGCTCGGTTATGATCTCGTCGAGGCTCTGGCCTTCGGCATTCTGCCAGTCGGCTTCACCGGGCTGGTCGGCACCGGCTTCGTCAATGGCATACTGCTGTTCTACATTGTCTCCCGCAGGAGTGTCTACATGAGTGTTGTTGTCGAACCAGCCTATATAATAGATTACGGCAACAGCCACGATTGCCACGAAAATAGCTACAAGGAGCCATTTCCACGTTCCGCTCGATTGTTTGTCAGGATTAGCCATAGTATCGGTGTGTTTTTTAACTTTATTTATAAAACACACCGGAATGCTAAATGTTTTCGGCTTTCTCGATGAAATCGTACATGAGCAGAGCGGCCTGGGCGGCCTCGGCTCCCTTATTGCCGAGACGGCCCCCGGCGCGGTCGAGGGCATCCTGTTCGCTGTCAACGGTAAGTACGCCGAATATCACGGGAATATCGCACTCGCTGTTAAGGTGGGTTATGCCTTGGGTCACACTCTGGCACACATAGTCGAAATGAGGCGTGCCGCCGCGGATCACACAGCCAAGCACCACTACGGCATCATACAGACCGCCGTCAATAAGCTTGGAAGCCGCGAATGTCAGTTCGACAGCCCCGGGGACCTCGAATACATCGACCATGTCGGCGTCGAGAGCACCTTTGAATACATCGAGGGCGCCGGCAAGCAGGGCCTCGGTTATATGGCTGTTCCACAATGTGCGCACAACGGCCACACGCATGTCGCGGGCACGCTGGAACGGAGTGAGAGGAGCGTTATCTGATGAAGACATCTTTCAGTATTATGAAGTTTGAATTATATTTTGCTAATTTTTCCGCATGCGGATATTTCGACCGCCTAAAATCCCAGATAGGGGAAACGGATGTTCTTTGCGGCCGCATTGGCGCTTGAGGCAGCCTGAGCCAGAACGTCGCGCCGCAGTTCGTCGGTAGTGTTTTCGAAATCAGCCGTCGTATACCCGTGCATGGCGATGGCGGCGGCCACGCCGGCAACAGCGCCGGCATTCCATATCATGCCCTCGCAGGTGCTTTCCGGAATCTCGACCGAGCACACATCCTTGCCGCTGTAATAGCTGATACGGCGGCATGCCGGCTCTACAGCGATAAGCGAACGGCAGTAGAAATCGATATGGTCGTGATAGCACGAATCTGTGGTGTTCGCCCCGAAGATCAACGACAGATCGTTGGCCCGCGCTATAACCACATGAGCCATCTCGAGATTTTCGAGTATCTGGGGCATAACCCGTGTTATGCGCGGCTCGAGCTGCGGCAGGAAACCGGGCAGATAGACAAGCACGGCCTTGCGTTCTACGGCATGCGCCAGAAAACGCTGAAGCCGCACACGCATGCGCCGGTCTATGGCATAAAAACCTCCGTAGACCACTATGTCGTCCTCGTCGATACGGGGCCATATAATATCGAAGCATTCGTCGGGATACTGCTCGTAGCGGGTTATCGTCGCCGGTTTACCCTCTGTGGCTCCGACAAAGATATTGAGCGGAGTCCGCCCTTCGGTAAAACGGTCGACCGACGTCACATCCACACCCGCATCGGTAAGCGATTTGACCGCTATGTCGCCGACAGGATCGGAAGCGGCCTCCGACGCCATCAGCACCTTGAAGTCATTGCGGGCAAGGATCTCGGCCGCATTGGCCACGCGTCCGCCGGGAAGCGCACCGAGAGGCTGCCCCTGTGCGTCAAGCACCATATTGAGCGAAAGCTCGCCTATGCATATTATCTTTTTCATATTCATTCAGCTTTAATGGCTGAGATTATCGGTTAATAGTGGTTAGTGATTATTAAAGAATAGTATCGGCGGGAACCCTTAACCCTTAACCCATAACCCTTAACCCATAACCCACAACCCATCACTTTATCACATCGCCCGGCGTACGCGACGCTATACCCAGATAGCCGCCGTGATGACGCTTGGCATAATCGGCGCGGGTGAAACCGATACGCCGCATCACATTCACCACCAGTACATCGCCTATCACGGTCATCATCGTCGTCGACGTCGTGGGGGTCAGCCCCAGAGGACACACCTCGGGCTTGTCGGCGGTGAAAAGGCATATGTCGGCCAGTTCGGCAAGAGGACTGTCGGGCGTGCCGGTTATACCGATCACCGGTATATCGTCGTACAGCCCGTGAAGCAGTGCCACAAGCTCTATGATCTCGCGCGTCTTGCCGCTGTTCGATATAAACAGCACGATATCGTTGCGCTGCACCACCCCGAGGTCGCCATGCTGGGCCTCGCTCGGATGCAGATTTACTGCCGGTGTGCCTGTCGACGAAAATGTGGTGGCTATATTCATGGCAATCTGACCGGCCTTGCCCATGCCGGCCGTCACGAGCTTGCCGCCCTTACGATGCACACGCTCCACGATGGCCTCGACCGCGGCCTCATAGGCATCGGTCACAGGGATAGCCATTATTGCTTCACTCTCAGCACGGAGAATCTCCTGCATCGAGCGTTTTACGTCTTCATTCATGTATTTGCGTATTTTGCTTTGCAAAAATAGCTAAAAAACTCCGATAAGCAAAAATTACAGGATTTCGGCGGACCAGTCGATTTCAAGCGGATTTTCCTTCATAGACACTACCAGAGGAAACGACTCATCGTCGAGAACGGCAATACAGGCGCCTTCGTTCACATCTTTCGCATACAACAGACCGTCCTTCGATTCCGTCAGTTCATAGACTGTACCGCTCCACTCGGTGCGTCCGTCATTCCTGAGCCTCCTCAGGGCGTCTCGCGACAGAATCGTGAATGTCTCGTCTTCGGAGAGAGTCACATGCCGCCCGTCCTCGGGCATGAGATAGCTCATGGAGTGCGCCGAAGCCACGGCCCGCGGAGTCATCGTGTAGCTGCCGCGCCACATCTTCAGATTGCGCTCTATAGCCCAGTTCATGCGGATTCCGCCATCATCGGTGTGCGTATATACGGCGGTGAAGCGGCGCGTCTGGCCGTGTAGCTTATAGGTGAGTTTCACGCTGTCGCGACGACACTCGGCCGACAGTACGAATGCCGACGTCAGAGCCGCGATTATCAATATTATATACCGTTTCATGTCATTTCCACATTTTTTTGCCCCAGCCGCGCGGTCTCTCGCCCATCTCGAGTTCGAGCACGCCGCCCGCGAGGATATCGGCATGAGTAATGGTCGAATAAGGATAGTCTTTCCCGTTGAGCCGTGCTCCGGTCACATACGGTCTTTCGGGCGAAAAGCCGCAGGCCCTCACCGTGAAGTCGTGTCCGTTGTCGAGATGAAATGTCGTGCTTTCGACAAGGGGCGAATGTATGAGATAATAGTCGTGTCCGGCATTCGGATAAAGCCCTGTCATATGGAAGGCAAGCCACGACGACATCGCACCCGAATCGTCATTGCCCGGCAGCCCCGCGGGTTTGTCGCTGTAATTATCGGCTATGATCGCGGCAACCCGCTCCGAGGTCAGATCGGGGCGCCCGAGCCAGTGATAGAGGCACGGCGACAGGAACGACGGCTCGTTGTTGACGTTGAAATATCCTTTGTCGAAAAATTTATCGAGACGCGCAAGCATGGCATCTCGGCCGCCGCAGGCTTCTATGAGCATATCGACATCGTGAGGCATGCTCAGCGAATATTCCCACGACGAGGCCTCATAGAAGAACATGCTCCACCACGGCGTGTACCACGGCCCCTCGAACGTCACAGGCGTGTATTCATACTTGGGCCGCACGCGGCGCGAATGCCCGAAGGGAATCGAGTCGAGCCACTCGCCCGACCGGTCGCGAGGCATTATGAAACCCTTCACGCCGTCGTGCTCATAGTCGGAGCGCCAGAGATTGCGCCAGTTGTGCGAACGCTCCATAAATGTTTCATAGATGTCTTCATACCCGAGACCGTGCGCTACCTGGGCCACGGCCCAGTCGCAAAAGCTGTATTCGACCGTGCGGTTGCCGGCGCGGTCTATGCCGTGCGGTATATAGCCGTATTCCATATATTCCCTCAGCCCTCCGCGGCCTTCGGCTTCGGCGTTTGCTCCGGGATCTACAGTGGCATCCTTGAGCATATGCTTCAGTGCCTCGGCATAATCAATACCTGCGAGTCCTTTGGCGAAAGCGTCGGCAATGACAATCTCAGCGTTCGAGCCGCCCTGGGTGCGCCCGTTGGCGTTGCCGCTGCGGGCGTCGGGCATGTAGCCGTCGCGCTTTCCTATATTGATGAGCGAGTTCACGATATCGGTCTGCCGCCCCGGTGCAAGCAGCGTTATGAGCGGCATCGACGTGCGGTAGGTGTCCCAGATGGCGTAGAAATCATCGTAGTACGGCACAGGGTCGTTCCACAGCGGATTTTCGCCCGTACGGTCGGTCGGCATTATCATGGTGTGGTACAGGCCGGTATAAAACATGCGTTTGAGGCTGTCGGGAGTCGACGGCGCAAGCTCGGCCCGGCTGAGGATATCGTTCCAGGCTGCGAGCAGCCCAACGCGTACGTCATCGAAGCTCTTGCCGCGTGTGTCCGTCCGGGCGTTCTCGCGGGCCTTCAGCTCGCTCAGAAATGAAATACCGACGTTGAGCTGCACAGTCTCCGTATCGTCGGCAAAGCGAAGCAATGCGCCGGTCTTGTCGCCGTGATCAGTCTGTTCGCGGGCGTCGCATATCACCGAATCGCGCCAGGTGGCCGTCTGAACGAAGGGCACCGATGTTTCGGCGTAGAAATATACCGTATAGGCGCGTCCGTTGTTCCAGCCGCCGCGGATCCGAGAATAGCCCTGCACGGCATTGTCGCCGACTATCTCCACCTGCGAACCGACAAACTGCTGTGCCTCGCGGGCGTCGGGTACCGGACTCTCGCCGAGGAAAAAACCGGCGTCTACCGCCAGTCCCTTTTCCTCTTTTTTCTGCGGATAGGATATGCGGTAGACAGCCGTGCGCGGCGCGGCCGTCACTTCAACCGATATGCCGCTGCCGTCGAACACGGTCGAGTAATATCCGAGGCCGACCGACTCTGTGCGGCGACGGTCATAGTGGGTGATACTCGTCATACCGTCGACAAAAGGCATTATCAGTATATTGCCGTACTTGGGGCCACCCCCGGTGCCGCTCACGTGCACCTGGCTGAACCCGTCGACACGCTCCGGCATAGGCAGCCATCCGCTGTTGGGCGAAGGCGTGCAGTCGGGCGACGGTTTGGCCATACCGAAAGGATAGCTCGGGCCGATAAACACACGCCCAAGTCCCTCCGAGCCTATACGTGGGTCTACATAATCGCCCGGTGTGCGGGCACCGGTTGCCGCAAAGGCCGTTCCGGCAAATGCAATAGCGAAAATTACAGGATATTTCACAGCATCAGATTTCTTTTCCGCAAAAATAACACAAAAGACCCGCTTTCCCAAATCAACCGTCGATCCGGCGATCGCCCGCATCCGCGGCTAAACATTCAGTAGCCGCGCATATTGCGCGGATGATGCATAAGGATTTCCTCACGCAGGCGTGTATTGTCCATATGCAGGTATATTTCGGTGGTGCCGATCGACTCATGTCCGAGCATTTGCTGGATCGCACGCAGATTGGCGCCTCCCTCAAGAAGATGCGTCGCGAAACTGTGGCGCAGGGTATGGGGCGAGATTGTTCGCCGCACGCCGGCAAGAGCGGCAAGGTCGCGGACTATATAGAATATCATGACACGTGTGAGATGAGCGCCCCGGCGATTCAGAAACACATATGCCTCTTCGCCCGGTTTCGGATCGGGGCCTTCCGCGTCGCGCTGTGCGAGATATTGCTTCGTATACTCCATCGCAGGCTCCGACATCGGCACCATGCGTTCTTTCCCGCCCTTGCCCGAAACAAGCACGAAACCTTCGTCGAAATACAGGCGGCCGCGTTCAAGCTCGCACAATTCGCTCACTCGGAGTCCCGAACCGTAGAGCATTTCGAGAATGGCCCGGTTGCGTAGCCCCTGATCGGAGTCCATATCTATGCATGCCGCCATCGTGTTGATCTCGTCGACGGTCAGCACTTCGGGAAGCCTGCGCCCGGGATGAGGCACATCGAGAAGAGCCGCCGGATTATCCGACCTTACACCCTCGACAAGTAAGAATTTATAATAGCACTTTAAACCCGATACCATACGGGCCTGCGAACGTGGTGCGATTCCGATTTCGTGTAGAGCATCGAGAAAGGCGCCGAGATCCGAGGCCTGTGCCGACGAGGCCGACTTGCCGTTCTCCTCAAGCCAGCCTGCAAGTCGGTCATAGTCCGCAAGATAACTCAGACGGGTATTTTCCGACAATCCGCGTTCAAGCAACAGATAAGCCTCATATTCCTTTCTCAGATCCATCGTTTGCTACGGCTCTAACACACTGTTATCTTAACCCTATAAATCCATTACTTTCATAAACCCGCAAAACGAGTCACAGAGTCCCCTGCTCCACCCGCCGCGCTATGCGGTCGAGAGTGGCATCTTCCTTGTTTTTGTCCGGCTTGAACTCGCTTTTGAGACTTACACCGAAGAGCTTGCCGAAGCCTTGCCAGAATGTCGCCCGGAATGTGCCCAGAAACGCTTTCACGATATCATAGCTCGACTGATGCGTCTCGCGCTGTATCAGCTTCACGAGCACCTTGGCCTGACGCCTCGAAAAGCGCTTCAGAACAGGCTTATACTGCTCGAAAAGCGCCTTTTCCATTGACTTGAGATAATCCTCGCGCTCTTTCTGCGTCGGGAATGTCTCTATATATTCATATGTCTCCACAAGCGTCTCGGCGATCAGCTTGGCATAAGGGAGCGTAAGCTTGACATCGCGCACCGTACGCCAGAAAAATTCCTCTTCCTTGCGGTTTTTGAACTTTTCGGGAGGGAAGACCGTGAGCTCGCGCAGGTTGATCACAGCCACAGTGTCGCCGTCCTCGTCGATCCGCCACGAAAAACTGCGGTAGGGATCGCGCACGACCGTCGGTGTATTCTCCGCGGCCTCACGCAGAGCAGCGACGGCCGCCTGCTCGGCAGCCGCCTTCTTGTCGTTGCGTCCGTCGGCCGCAAACACCGACAAAAGCACCAACAACAGGGCTGTAATAGCACGATTAATCATATTGTATTAACGTGTCAGCGCCCCGTTTTATTGCCCTATGAGTCGTAGCGGTAATCGACAAGTATTGCCTGCAATTTTTTGCGGGCGAGGAATATGCGGCTTTTCACAGTACCGAGCGGAAGACCCATGCGCTGCGCGATTTCGGCATATTTGTAGCCGGCGACGAACATTGAGAATGGCACACGGAACTCCGGCGCGAAGCTCGCTATCACATCGTTGATTTCGTTGGTGGTCACCGTGCCTTCCGGCGTATCCAGACCCGAATCCTGCGACAGATTCAGCTGATAAAGGTCATCCGAACGATCGACCACTACCGACAGCCTCATGTTCTGGCGGTATTTATTGATGAAAAGATTGCGCATTATGGTAAACACCCAACCCTTGAAGTTGGTGTTGGCCACATATTTATCTTCGTTGTCGAGTGCCTTGAGTGTCGTGTCCTGCAGCAGATCGTATGCATCGTCGCGGTTGGAGGTAAGCGTATATGCGAAGTTCAGCAGATTGCGCTGGACCGAAAGAAGTTTTGCTTGAAACGTTTGATTTGCCATAATCCTAAAGATTAGAAAGTAAATATGAAAACGGTACTTTAATAACAAAAGCGTACTCCTCAAATCTTATTGGATTAAGAAATTTTGAGAAAGATTTTGGCACTTTAGATAATTTAATCTATTTTTGTAAAACCAATTAACTATATACAACCGATCATCCAATGAAAAAAATGATTGCCGTGCTTGTCTCGTCTTTCGCAGCTTCGGCCATGTTCGCCTCAGGCCATGCAGAGACCGCCTCGGCGCTTGCTTCCAGAATTGTACCGTCTATCGCAGACCGCATTGTCTTCGAGACCATCGACTCACCGACCGACACTTTCGCCGTTTCCTCGCGCGACGGCAAAGTCCTTATCGAGGGCAACAACCCCTCTGCGATGGCCGTGGGCCTCAACAACTACCTCCGGCGCCAGCTCGGCGCCAATGTGTCGTGGTATGCATCGGAACCTGTCCAGGTGCCCGATGAGATAGTCCTTCCCGCCGAGCCTTACGGCGCCCGCGCCGCAGTCGGAACGCGTTTTTTCCTAAACTACTGCACTTTCGGCTATACGATGCCATACTGGAAATGGAACGAATGGGAACGATTCATCGACTGGATGGCGCTCAACGGCGTCAATATGCCGCTTGCCATGACCGGAGCCGAAAAATCATGGTATGAGACATGGCGCTCCCTCGGCCTGTCCGACGACGAGATACGCTCGTCTTTCACAGGCCCCGCACACCTCCCCTGGCACTGGATGAACAACATCGACTGCTTCCAGGGGCCGCTCTCCACGGCCTGGATCGACTCGCAGGAAGCGCTTCAGAAACAGATTCTCGCCCGCGAGCGCGAACTCGGCATGACACCCGTACTGCCGGCCTTCGCCGGACACGTCCCCGCCGCCCTTGCCAAACATTATCCCGGCGCCAACATCACCGAGCACAGCGTGTGGGGCGAATTCCCGCAGGCCGACCGCTGCTACTTCCTCAACCCGTCCGATCCCCTCTATGCCGAAATACAGAAGCGTTTCATCGACACCCAGACTCGCCTCTACGGCTCCGACCATATCTACGGCATCGATCCATTCAACGAAGTCGATTCACCCGACTGGAGCGAAGGCTTCCTCAACAACGCGTCGCGAGGCATTTTCGCCACACTGCGCGCCGCCGATCCACAGGCCCGATGGCTGCAGATGACCTGGAATTTCTACTACGACCGCAAGCATTGGACAAAACCGCGCATGAAAGCCTTCCTCGAAGGTGTCGAAGGCGATAACATGCTTCTTCTCGACTATTTCTGCGACAACATCGAAATATGGCGCCGCAACGACCGCTACTTCGGCAAGCCCTACATCTGGTGCTATCTCGGCAACTTCGGCGGAAACACGATGATAAACGGCAACATGCACGACGTCGATGCAAAGATATCGAAAGTTATAGCCGACGGCGGCGACAATCTGATAGGGCTCGGAGGCACACTCGAGGGCTTCGACTGCAACCCCGTAATGCACGAATTCATGCTCGCCAAAGCATGGGCGCCGACAATGAGCGCGAACGACTGGGCCACGGTATGGGCTCGCTCCCGTGGAGGCGACAAGGCGCCTTCCATAGTAGATGCATGGCAACTCATGGCCGACAGCATCTATGTCGGACGAACATACGTAGGCAACGCATGTCTCACCAACGCTCGGCCCGCCCTTGAGAAACCGAACGGCTCATATACCTCTCCCCGCTACCACTACGACGACGCCAACCTCCTCCGCGTCCTCGACCTCTTTCTAAGCGCCGAAGGTGTCGACGAGAATGCCGCATACCGCTACGACGTGATGAACGTGACTCGCCAGGCTCTCGGCAACGAGTTCAACCATACCCGCGACCGATTCACACAGGCGTATGTCGACGGAGACATCGCCGCCGCGCGTGCCGAAGCCGCCCGCATGAACGATCTTATAGCAGCTCTCGACACCCTGCTGGCAACAGATCCGCAGTTCTCGCTCTCGCAGTGGATCGCCGACGCACGACGCCACGGCACAACTCCCGCCGAAGCCGATGCCTACGAGAAAAACGCCCGCACGATACTCTCCATCTGGGGGTACACCGACAAGAAGCTAAACGACTACGCCAACCGCCAGTGGAGCGGTCTTCTTTCCGGCTTCTACAGCAATCGATGGAAAATGTTCACCGATGCCGTACTGAAGGCGATGGAAGAAGGCCACGAATTCGACGAGGCCGCCACGACAGCTACCATCAAGGACTGGGAAGGCTCATGGATTCTCGAAAAATCCGCCGCAACACCTGTCTCCGACACCAATCCTGTCCATCTTGCCCGAAAATACCGCCAAAAATTCTTCCGCTAAAATTTGCATACCCGCTTTTTTAGTCCTATCTTCGCCACATGTCTAACCACTGACTTCCGATTCGTAACTTGTACGACTCCTTCTACAGATACCTCGCCGGAGAGGCAGCCCGCTCCCCTCTCACCGTAACGGCCTACCGCCGCGACATCGAGGATCTGCGCGAATTCCGCCGCACAGTCCTCGGTCTCGGCGACGCCGACCCTCGCACTACGTCGCTATCCGAACTGCGCATGTGGGTGGCGGCTCTCGCCGCAAGAAAACTGTCGACAGTCACCATCGTGCGCAAGATACAGGCGGCAAGGGCTTTCTTCCGCTATCTCAACAAGCGGCAGGGAATGGCCGAGAATCCCGCCCAGCGGCTCTCCACCCCAAGGCTCCCAAAGGAACTCCCCCAATTCATGCGGCAGGAGGAGACAATGGAAAAAATCGACAGTCTCGACGCCGATTCCGACGATTTTACCGAGGCAAGAAACGCCCTTATCCTCACAATGTTCTACTCCACGGGAATGCGTGCCGCCGAACTGATCGGTCTTCGCGACGCGGCCGTAAACACCGCAAAAGGCGAACTAAAAGTGCTTGGAAAGCGTAATAAGGAAAGAATAATCCCTTTCGGAACCGAATTGAGCACTATGATTGAACACTACAGGCGCCTGCGGGCCGACCTTATTCCGGGCCCGGCTCCCGAATTCTTTTTCGTGCGTCCCGACGGGCAGCCGGTCTACTATCAGCTCGTATACCGGACCGTACACGCGACCCTCGACGATATCAACATACCGCGCCGGTCGCCACACATACTCCGCCACTCATTCGCCACCGACATGCTCAACAACGGCGCCGACCTTATGGCCGTCCAGAAACTGCTCGGACATGCCTCGCTCGCAACAACTCAGAGATACACTCATCTCTCCTATAAAGAACTTCAAAACAATTACAAACTCGCACATCCGCGTGCACAAAAAAAGGAGGATTAACCATGGATGTAAGAATTCAAGCAATCCACTTCGAAATCGCCGACCGGCTCGTTGAATTCATCAACAAAAAAGCCGACAAACTCGCCCGTCGCTATCCCGACATCTCCACCGTCGACGTCAACCTCAAGGTAGTAAAACCCGAAACCGCCATGAACAAGGAAGTGGTGGTCAAGATAACCACTCCGCATCTCGGCGAAGCCGTCGCCTCCAAAACAGCCGATTCATTCGAAGAGGCATACGACCTCGCCATCGAGGCCCTCGAACGCCAGCTCGAAAAGAACAAAGAAAAGAAATGAATCTGAAAGCCCTCGCGGCTGTGGCCTCGCTGGCCACAGCCGCCTCGCTTATGGCTGAGCCATACCGCGTCATAGTTCCCCTCGGCGCCGACGACGAAGGCGCGATGGCACGTCTGGTCAACTACGACACCGGCGCGACCATCGACAGCGTCCTCGTGTCGGAAGGAGCCGCTGTCTTTACCGGCGACATCGACGAACCCGTGCTCGCCCGCGTACTCGTGGACGGCACCCGTCTCCCCGGTTTTATCCTTGAAAGCGGCACAATCGCGCGAAGCAAGGAAGGCGAATTCTTCGGCACAATGCTCAACGACCAGATGCGCGCCTTCTCGCAGGAAATGCAGACCCTTGTCTACGCATTCAACCAGGCCGCTACCGACGAGGCAAAACAGCAGCTCTACAATAAATATACCGCAGCGCTCGACAATGCCACACGCGAGAATGCCGACAACGTCCTCGGCCTGTTCTACTTCCTGCAGGGCGATGCCGCCCAGCTCGATGCGCCCGCTCTACGCAAGAAACTCGAAAAATACCCCGATTTCGCGAAATCGAAACGTGTGCAGGGCATTCTGGCCAATGCGGAAAAACGCGAGGCCACAAGCGTCGGCAAGAAATTCCTCGACTTCGAAGTGACTTCCGACGGAAAGACCGAACGCCTCAGCGACTATGTAGGCAAAGGCAAGTATACACTGGTCGACTTCTGGGCGAGCTGGTGCGGCCCGTGCATACGACAGACCGCCGTGCTCAAAGACATCTACAGCAAATACAAGGACAAAGGTCTCGAAGTGCTCGGCGTAGCCGTCTGGGACAAGCCCGAAGACACCCGCCGCGCCATCGAGCAGCACGAACTCCCCTGGCCGTGCATTATCAATGCCCAGACCATACCGACAGACCTCTACGGCATTTCCGGTATCCCCTGCATAATACTCTTCGGCCCCGATGGAACAATCCTCAGCCGCGACAAACAGGACGACGACCTCCGCGCCGACGTCGATGCCGCCCTCTCCCGCTGACCTCCCCCACACATAGCAAGATCCCGGAAACGCTCGCCGTTCCCGGGATCTTTGTCTCTGATGGCCTTAAAAAACCGTCATCTTACCGCAATCTTGTGTCCGGCGGCTATATACAGCCCCGAGGCAAGCTCGAAGCGGTTCTCACCCGGCTCAATCGGCAGCACCACTGCAAGACGTCCGTCGGGAGCAAAGACGCTCAGACTCGTCTCGCGGTCGGAATCGACATAAAGCGCCCCTTTCCCGGCACGTAGCCTGAGTCCGTCGGCGACAGGAACATTCTCCACGCCCGATGTCCCTTTATAATAGAGCCGGAAATCGTCGGCCTGAAACCAGCCGCGATTACTCGCACCGTCGCCATCGGAATGCGCCCCGACTCGCAGCGTCTGGCCCGCCCCTACCTTGATTCCGTCGACCGACAGACGGGTCCAGTCATTGTTTCCCGGCCCACTGACACTCGTAAGAGGTGCCGACTCGAGCTTCACGCCGTTGCATTCGGCATACAGATGCTGGTTTGTCACATGATCCGCGTCATCGGTATTGCGGAGCGAGGCTTCCAGACGATACTCCCCTGCCGAAAGACCGCGTATGTCCTGATAGAGATCGAGCGACCTGATTGTGCCGGCAGCCACGCTTATGAACTGTGTGCCATCTGCGGCCGGACGGTCGCTCCACACATTCACATCCTGCCAGCCGCTGTAGCTGTTGTTCCAGTACCAGCCCGAAGTACCTTGCTCAAAGCTCGGATTGGCTATTTTTGAAGTCACATCGATCTCACTGCCGTCGGCCGGTTCGGCCTCCAGACGGGCCTTGGCAAGCTCCTCCGCAAGCGATCCGATTTCGTCTTTCAGCATGGCTATGGTTGTGTCGCCCCCGTCCATGACAGCACGGGCCTTCGACACTGCCGCTTCCAGATTCGACTTAGGCTCGCCGTCCTTGATCGTGAGGGCGAACACCTCGGCTTCGGCAATGGCCTCGGCCAGTTTGCCGGTATAGAAGATGGACAGTGTGGCATTGTCGAGAGCCAACTGGAGCAGCACTATGGCCGCTTCCAACGCAGCCCGGTCTTTGCCTTCGACAGGCCGCACAGCCGCCACTGCCTCCGCAAGAGGGCCGCGGTAAAGTGCGGGAATCTTGTCCGCGCCCATGCCCTCGGCCGCCGAGAGCAGTGTGCTGAGCCGTCTTTCGAGCGGTGACAGATCTTCGGTCGCTCCGCCGACATTCACATTGACTTCGGCCGACTCGCATGATACAATACGGTCTGTGCCGCTGTATCGTGCCCGGAAAGTATAGTCGCCACCGGTCAGAGTAGCTGTATAGACGGCCTTCCCGTCGGCTCCGACAGGTAGCGTTCCGACGATTTTGCCGTTGCACACAAGCTGTATATAGCCCCCGTCAGACACACCACCCGACACACGGGCCTCTACCGTAAACGGTTCGCCCGACATCTGTGCCGCGGAGGCAACACTCAGCGCTACCGACGGCTCGCCGCCACGCCCCTGAGGCGTCACACGGTAAAGCATACTCGCATGAGGCTCGAGTACCACCGAATACTCCGAACCCTTGAATGTTCCGGCCACAGCGCCCGTCCACATATCGGTGATGAGGCATTCCACATCCTCGCCAATGCCAAGCGCCCCCAGGTCGAGCCGAGCCTGAAGCGTTTCGTCCTCGGCAGGCAGAGAGGGGTCGGTCGGATCAAAGTCGTACACAAGGAACTCGACCGACGACTTGCTGCCCTGGTCGCTGCCTGTATTGTCGATACCGGCCATCGCCGTGAAGCGCGTCGCCTCGCCCGGCAGATCGTAGACTATCACCGAGTTGGCATGGGTGGCTATGCCTTTGTCATAGTTCGTGCCGTCGACCGACAGCTTTCCGCCGTTGATATTGCTGTTTATATGTATGGAACCCCAGCCACAGGTGCCTTTAGTATATTTCAGCGTCGTGAGGTCTGTCACCGTACCGTCGGAAAGCGTCACTCGCGGATTTATCCAGTCGGCATGGTCGCTGTCGAATCCGTCGCCGCCGTCGGTCACTACAAGCGCGAGGCGCCGCGTGCCTGCCGGAAGTGCCACATCGACGTCGGTGGCGTAGCCGGTGGTGAGGTATGATATCGTGCCGCTGCGGTAGAGGGCCTTCTTCGTGCTCACGAACTGCGAACCGCCGATATTGAACAGCGCGGCGAACTTGTCTCCCGTGGCCGGATCGTCGGCGCTCCATACGACCAGACCCGAATCGTCGTCGCGGCTCACCTGACGGTTCGCGGCCGAATACGAATGCATATAGAGCACATCTGCATTCGTCAGAAGGGCGTTTGTGGCGGCGTCGTTCTGCGGCAGATCGCCGCCGAACATCAGAGGCGACTTGAAGATGGTCCACAGCGTCATCATGGTCTGCTGCTCGGCCGGAGTGAAATTTGTCCAGCGCTCGGAGCCGCGTTCGCCACGTATGCTTATCTTGCCAAGAGGCAGCATGTCGGCGTCGGGCCATGTACCCGGCGCGATATAGGGCGCCCATTTGGCACAGATCTGGAACTGATAGTTGAGCTGGCTCCAGTTATCCCAGAAATCATCGACCGTACGCCACATGTTGGCATGCGTCCGCACATGATCGACCTTCTCCAGAGGAGTTTCGCCCGGCGATATGCTGAGCACCATCGGACGGCCGCAGTTGTCGATGGCATGACGTATCATCTCGATCTCGGCCGTGTGGTAGGGGCGCGACAGGTCGTCTATCTTCACGAAATCCACGCCCCAGTCGGCATACATCTCGAAACACGAATTGTAATACTGCTGTGCGCCGGGCTTGCGCCAGTCAACCTTCATGTTGTCGCGCAGCCATGTGCAGGTCGAATCGCTGTTGGCTATCATGTCGCATGTTATGCCCTCCGTTCCTCGTACAGGCAATTTTGCAGCCACAGCCTCTTTCGGAATACCGCGCATGAGGTGAATGCCGAATTTCAGCCCCTTCGAATGCACATAGTCGGCAAGCGCCCTGAAACCGACGCCGTCAGCGGCCGACGGGAAACGGTTGAGAGCCGGCGTATAGCGGCCGAACTCGTCGACCACATACACGGGGTCGGTCGATTATAGCCGCCCGCCTTATCGTTCTCCACAAACCAGCGGATGTCGACAACGACATACTCCCAGCCCTTGTCTTTCAGATTCAGAGCCATATAGTCGGCATTGGCCTTCACTTCCGATTCCACTACTGTCGGCCCGTAGCAGTCCCACGAGTTCCAGCCCATAGGAGGCGTCAGCGCCCATTTCTGGAAGGGAAGCTCGGCACCGTTCTGGGCCGAAAGCCCCAACGCCGCCGTCATGGCGGCTGCCGCAATAAGTATTTTGGTTTTCATAGGTCAGATATAGGTTAGATAATTAACGGCACAAATATAACACAATAAACCAGATACCGCAACAAGCCGGTCTGTAAAAAAATTTTTTATGTTGTAAAATATGCATTGGGCAGAGTGCTCTTCCGACGAAAATTTGTATATTTGCACCCAAATATCGTTTCAACATCGATCTTAAATTTAAAGTATAAGTATACCAATTATTTATCTCATCAATCATGAACCGTAAATTATGCTATGTCATGGGTCTGGGCCTCGCCCTGGCTCTGAGTTCCTGCGGTAAGAAGCTCGGCCAGTTCAGCGCAGACTATTTTACAGTCAACCCCAACCCCCTCGAAGCCGTAGGCGAAAAAGTGCCCGCACGCGTGAGCGCAAACATTCCGGCAAAATTCTTCGTCAAGAATGCCGAGGTAACCGTAACACCTACCCTCGTGTTCGACGGTCAGGAAGTAAGCTCGAAGAGCTATACCTTCCAGGGTCAGAAAGTACGTGGCAACAATCCCGTCATCTCCTACGACAACGGAGGCACAGCCACAATTCCCGTAAGCTTCAACTATCAGCCCGAAATGGCAAAGAGCGACCTCATGCTCAACTTCACCGTCACACAGGGCAATAAGAAATACGTTCTTCCCGCTGTCAAGGTGGCAAACGGCGTAGTCGGCACAGCAGCCCTCGCAAACGCCGCAACCGTAACTCCCGCTATCGCTCCCGACGCTTTCCAGCGCGTGATCAACGAGAAGTACGCAACCGACATCATGTTCCTCATCAACCAGGCCAACATCCGTGCCGGCCAGCTCAAGACCGACGCCATGGCTGAACTCCAGAAGGAAATCATCAACGCAAACGCCGACACTGCCCGCGTTCTTCAGGAAATCAACATTTCGTCGTATGCTTCGCCCGACGGTGGTGTGGAACTCAACACCCGCCTCGCCGAAAACCGCGAAAAGAACACCAAGGACTATGTGAACAAGATGCTCAAGAAGGACAAGATCACCGAATTCGGCGAACTCACCGCTCAGTTCACCGCTCAGGACTGGGAAGGCTTCCAGAAACTCGTCCAGCAGAGCAACATCCAGGACAAGGACCTTATCCTCAGCGTTCTCTCGATGTACAAGGATCCCGAACAGCGCGAACGCGAAATCCGCAACCTCTCGTCGGTATTCGAACAGCTCGCCGACCAGATCCTTCCCAAACTCCGCTACTCGCGCATCACCGCCAGCATCGACGTAATCGGCAAGAGCGACAGCGAAATCCAGCAGCTCTTCGCTACAGATCCCTCCAAGCTCTCTGTTGAGGAAATCCTCTATGCCGCAACCCTCACCGACGACAACAACAAGCGTCTCCAGATCTACGACAAGGCAGCCCGTCTCTATCCCAACGATTACCGTACATGGAACGACCTCGGCATGGCTCAGTATATCGACGGCGACTACAACGCTGCCAAGGCTTCTTTCGCAAAAGCTGCCTCGATGACAAAGAACGCCGAACCCCAGATGAACCTCGGCCTCATTGAAATGCTCAACGGCGACTATGCTAAGGCCAACAAGTACTTCGGCTCCGCTGCCGGTGTTGCCGAACTCGGCGACGCTCTCGGCGTTTACTATCTCAAGCAGGGCGATGCCGCCGCTGCCGTGAAAGCTTTCGGCGACACAAAGAGCAACAACGCCGCTCTCGCACAGATCCTCACAAAGGACTACAGCAAAGCTAAATCCACTCTCGCCGGCATCAACAAGCCCGACGCCACCACATACTATCTGATGGCTATCCTCGGTGCCCGCACCAACAACGAATCAATGCTCAACACCAACCTCCGTCAGGCTATCCGCCTCGACAACTCGCTGGCCAAGAAAGCCCTCAACGACCTCGAATTCGCTAACTACAACCTCTCCAAGGCTCTCTGATAAGCCTTCAACCCACACAAAAAGCGCCCCCGCACCGGAGGCGCTTTTTTTGCGCACATGAGTAGAAACCCGCCCCGATTCGTATATATGATAAAAACTCTGACATGGACAGAAAATCGATTATAGTAGCTGCGATGACCCTTATTGCAGCATTCTCAGCGGCGCATGATATCTGCGCAGAGCAATTTCCGCAAGCTATACTGCCCGGCGACTACCCCGACCCCTCTATCGTCCGCGATGGAAAAGACTTCTATATGACGCATTCGCCATTCCACTATACCCCCGGATTTCTGATATGGCACTCTACAGATCTCAGGAACTGGGCGCCGATATGCCGTGCGCTCCCCGAATTTGACGGATCAGCCATGGCGCCCGACCTTGTAATATACAATGGCCGATATTACATATATTACCCCTCTGACGGCACAAACTGGGTGACATGGGCAGACGATATCCGTGGGCCCTGGAGCAAACCCGTCGACCTGAAAATCAGCGGAATCGACCCGGGTCATATAGCCGATACCCAAGGTAACAGATACCTCTATGTAAACGAAGGCGAAATCATACGCCTCACACCCGATGGCCTTGCAACCCTCGGAGAGAAGAAAAAAGTTTATGAGGGATGGGTATATCCTGAGGAATGGATTACAGAAGGGATGTATCTCGAATCACCAAAACTGACATACCACAACGGATACTATTATCTCACCTCAGCCCAAGGGGGAACTGCAGGACCCGCTACAAGCCACATGGTCGTCTCAGCTCGCTCACGCAACATTGATGGCCCCTGGGAGAATTCCCCCTGGAATCCTATCGTGCACACATACACCGACGATGACTCCTGGTGGTCTAAAGGTCATGGCACTATAATAGATGACTCCGAAGGAAACTGGTGGATAATATATCATGCTTATCCTAACGATTTTCATACTCTCGGCAGAGCGACCCTCATTGAGCCGGTGATATGGACCGACGACGGATGGTTTCACACCATTCCGAAAGCCGAATTTCCGAAGACAGACAAACCGGTAAAAGACGGTATGGAACTCTCCGACAATTTCACCGGCAAAGAACTGGGGTTGCAGTGGACGCTTTGGGCCGAAAACAGCAATAACGCCATTGCATTCAACGGCAATTCAATCGACATTATAGGCAAAGGATCAAACCCTGCAGACGGTAGACTTCTACTCGTAACACCGCAACACCGCGCCTACACCACAGAAACCGAAATCACCATAGGAGAAAATAGCACCTCCGGTCTCCTGCTCTACTACTCCGATAAAGCATTTGCCGGTATATGCGCCGACAATAACAATCTTTTCATATACTCCTCGCCGTCCGACATAAAAACGATACCCAACACAATAGGCGATCACATCCTCATCCGTCTGTATAACGACAACAACACACTCTCCGCCGCCGTAAGCAAAGACGGAAAAAACTGGACCGATATAGCCACCGGCATAGACGTAAGCACCTTTCACCACAATACATTCCTCGGCTTTTATGCCCTCCGGCCCGCTTTGTCGGTTTTCGGCTCCGCCACCTCACGCTTTCACAACTTCATCTACCGTCCCATCAAGACTCGTTGATGTCTGCGTCCGAGATCGCGCGCTAACGGGGAGTGAAGGCGGCGATGGCGGCGAGAAATTCGGGGCCGTAGCGGCGCGCCTTGTACTCGCCGACGCCGGTCACGCCGAGGAAATCGAATTCGGTCGACGGTCGTCGCATGGCCATGTCGAGAAGCGACGCGTCCGAGAAAATGACGTAGGGCGGCTTATTCTCTCTCCGAGCTATGGCGAGACGAACCGACTTCAGATGTTCGAACAGCGCCTTTGCCGCATCTGTCGGCGCAGCAGCTCCGGCAGTCTCCCGGGTCGGTGCCTTGCGCTCACGGGCCACAGCCTCGGTATAGCGCGAGAGCGTGATGTGGGCCTCCCCGCGCAGTATCTTCATGCCATATTCGGTCACCCGCAGATGATTGCCGTCGTCATAGGCTATCTCGAACACGCCCAGCTGCACCATCTGCTGGATATAGTCGTTCCATTCTTTAAGGCTGAGGTCGCATCCGGCTCCGAAAGTCTTGATCTTATCATATCCGGCAGCCCTGATGTCGGCGCGCATTGAGCCGCGCAGTATGTTCACGAGCGTGAACACACCGATATTGGTCCAGCCCGTGCGGGCCACGGCGCTTATGGCCTTCTGCGCGGCTATGGTGCCGTCGAAACGCTCGGGCGGTTCGAGACAGACATCGCAGTTGCCGCAGTCGCAGTCGCGCGCCTCGCTGAAATACGACAGCAGGATGCGCCGGCGGCACACCTTGGCCTCGGCATAGGCCCGCATGCGCTCGAGTTTCTCCATATTGATGGCCTGACGGCCCGACTCGGCGGCGAAATTGCGGCGTGCTATTATGTCGGCCACGCTATGGAACAGCACGGCTTCAGCCGGAAGACCGTCGCGCCCGGCACGCCCGATCTCCTGATAGTAGCTCTCGATGTTCGACGGCAGATTATTGTGCACCACCCAGCGTATATTGCTCTTGTCTATGCCCATGCCGAATGCTATTGTGGCGCAGACCACCTGTGCCGTGCCGTCGAGAAACGCCTTCATCGCCTCCGCCCGCTCAGAGGCGTTCATGCCGGCATGATAGCGCACCGAACGCACTCCCGCTGCAATCAATGCCTTGTGGAGACTGTCGACACCGGCCCGCGACAGACAGTAGGCCACGCCGGAATCGTTGGGATACTTGCGGGCGAGCGAGGCTATGAAGCGCACACGGTCGCGCGCTCCCGGATTGTTATACGCCCGCAATGAGATATTGGGTCTGTCGAATGAACTTATGAACGTATATGGATCGCGCAGACCGAGCTGTGTGGCGATATCGTCGCGTGTCAGGCGGTCGGCCGTCGCCGTGAGTGCGATCGTCGGCACATCGGGGCGTATCTCTTTCAGGCGCGCCAGACCCGTATAGTCGGGCCGGAAATCATGGCCCCACTGCGATATGCAGTGCGCCTCATCGATGGCGAAAAGACTTATGTCGAGTGTTTTCCAGTTATCTATCTCGGCAAGGAGACGCTCGGGCGATATATACAGCAGTTTCAGGCGCCCGGCAAATGCAGCCGCGAGAATCTGACGGTTGTAACTTTCAGGCTGGTTTGAATGCACGGCCGCCGCCGGGATACCGTTGGACACAAGCGCCTGCGTCTGGTCCTGCATCAGTGCTATAAGCGGCGACACGACCACGGCGCATCCTTTCGGCGCAAGCAGGGCCGGAAGCTGATAGCATATAGACTTCCCTCCCCCCGTAGGCATTAGCACGAGAGCATCGCGGCCGCCGCACACAGCCTCTATTATCTCGAACTGACCCGGGCGGAACGAGCGATAACCATAAAACCGCGCCAGCAGTCCCAGCGCATTCTCTTTAAGCGATTCTTTTTCCATCATGATACAAAAATAAGACTTTTTTTAATTCAATGGTTCGGTATTTTTGATCTAACCGAATGATTACAAGGTTAATAAATGTGAC
>ERZ836877.741-NODE-741-length-54246-cov-33.784097_pt1 | contig 54246 bp, 55 predicted proteins | sample MGYA00519469_ERZ836877 | MGnify/ENA primary metagenome ERZ836877 (study PRJEB31850, sample SAMEA3708809) | human gut metagenome | biome: human gut; feature: human-associated habitat; material: faeces | place: China | collected 2014 ...
TTGACGCTTGGTTATTCAATTTTTGAGCTAACCTGTTTGCCCTCTGCCCTTAAAAGCGTTGATTTTACTGGGTTTCTGCTTGTTTTCCTATGTCAACGCTCTTGAAAAGCGGCGGTGTTTCTCATATGGCAGCACCGCACAATTGCGTCTGCGAGTCTCAGCCGTCTTTTTGCCCCACTTCTGCAGTTCCGAAGATGGGGAATACATACAGTATTCCTCCATCTTCGGAACTTTGAATTGAGGCAAAAATCCTGTCTGAGACTTCTTGCCGAATTGCACGGTGTTGCCATGTGACAAAATATCCAAAACAGATACTGAAATTTCGTTACAATTATTCCCGTATTGACTTGCAAAATGATAGTTGCTGTGGTATAGTGATGCTGAGATTGTAATAGAGATTCTATTTGCATCTTTTAAACACGGAAAAACTGAAATTTTATTACATAACAGGAGGAAGCATTATGATTTACGATCTGAAGAAGATTCTGGACATTGGTGAGGAGAACGGCTTCGCCGTACCCGCGTTCAATGTGTACAATCTGGAAACCGTTATGGGCGTTATGCAGGCAGCCGAGGAGACCGGCGCCCCCGTCATTTTCCAGATGTACAGCCGCCTGTTTGATTCCCAGATCGCCCAGTACGTCGCCCCCATTATCCGGGAGGCCATGAACAACATGGAGACCCCCGTGGCCTTCCACCTGGATCACGGCGCGGGTGTTCCCGAGGTCCTGCGGGCGTTCCGCTACGGCGCGACGGGCGTTATGATCGACGCTTCCAGAAAGCCCCTGGAGGAGAACATTGCAATCACCAAGGGCGTCGTGGAGATGGCCGCGGAAATGGGCATCGGCGTCGAGGGTGAGCTGGGCGAAGTCGGCAAGGCCGCCGAGGGCGTTTCCAAGGATTACACCAAGGTGGAGGATGCCGCGAAGTTCGTAAACGAGACCGGCGTCTGCGCGCTGGCTGTGGCGGTGGGTACTGCCCACGGTCATTACAAGCAGGCTCCCGTTCTGGCGCTGAAGCGGATCGAGGAGCTGCACGAGGGTCAGAAGGCCCATCTGGTGCTGCACGGCGGCTCCGGTGTTCCCGACGATCAGATCGCGGCGGCGGTCAAGGCCGGTATCCGCAAGATCAACTTCGGCACCGACGTCTGCTGCTCGCTGCTGGACGGCATCCGGGCGGTTGACCCCTCCATTCTGGCGTTGGATCTGTTCATGCAGGGTCCCACTGCCCGGGTGAAGGACTTTGCCGTCAGCAAAATCAAGCTTCTGGGAGCGGATCGGTAATGGCAAGTGTAGTTGGCATCGGCGCTGCGGTCTTCGATATTCTGATGACCGTGGACGCCTTCCCCCGGGAGGATACCAAACTCCGGGGTCTGGAAACCAAGTTCCAGTGCGGCGGCCCCTGCGCCACCGGACTGGTGGCCATCAGCAAGCTGGGGGAGTCCGCAAGCTATATGGGCACCGTGGGCGACGATATGTACGGCACTTTTGTGAAGGCCGAAATGGAGCGCTACGGGGTGGATACCTCCTGCGTGAAGGTGAATCCCGGCCTGACCTTCCACAGTGTCGTTCTGCTGAACGTCAGCAACAGCAGCCGCACCTGCGTATGGAACCGGGGAGAAGCGGCGGCGCCTACGGTGGAGGACGTCGATCTGGACGTTCTGAAACAGGCAAAGTATCTGCATCTGGACGGCAACCAGCTGGACTGCGCCATTTTCGCGGCAAAAAAGGCCCATGAAATGGGCGTCACGGTCAGCATGGACGCGGGCGGCGCTTACCCGAACATTGAAAAGCTTCTGCCGCTGGTGGATGTGCTGATTCCCAGCGAGGAATTTTCCATGAAGGTCACCGGCTGCGCTACGGCGGGGGAAGCCGCCGCGGTATTGCAGGAGCGGTACCATCCCCAGATTCTGGTGATCACGCAGGGCAGCAAGGGCGGCTTTATCTGGGAGAACGGCAGGGAAGTCCGTTATCCCGTGTTCCCCGTGAAGGCGATCGACTCCAACGGCGCGGGAGACACCTTCCACGGCGCGTTTGTTGCGGCGCGGCTGAAGGGCATGGACGTGTACGAAGCCTGCCGTTTTGCCTCCGCTACCTCCGCCCTGAAATGCACCCGCTTCGGCGCGCAGCAGGGTATTCCCGGCTACGAGGAAGTTCTGGAATTCATGAAGACCCACGAGGGAGTTGTGTACGATGGATAATTTGCAGAAATTACAGGCGGCAAATCCCCATATTCAGATCCACACCATCCATGAAGCGGCGTTCCGGCGCTACGGCAGCGTGATTCAGGAGGACACTTCCGCGTTCTGCGCGGCGGCGGAGACCATCCCGTTCCCGGAGACGGGGAGCAAGTACGTTGCTTCGACTCCGGAACTGGACGAAATTCCGGAAGCGGCGCAGCTGCGGGAAACCCACTGCGGCGGTCTGGATGAGCAGATCGGCCTGTGCTGGGGGCATTCCAATCAGCTCAACGCTCTGGAGTGGCATACCTGCAATGAGTTCAACATCGCCGTCCGGGAGCTGGTTCTGCTGCTGGCGAAGCGGGAAGATCTGGACGAGGACGGCCGGCTGAACGCGGACAAAGTGCAGGCGTTTTATCTGGCGCAGGGCGAGATGATCGAGGTGTATTCGGACACCCTGCATTTCTGCCCCTGTGAGGTGACGGACAGCGGCTTCAGCTGCATCGTGGGATTGCAGCGTGGAACGAATCTGCCCATTGCCCCGGAGCAGAAGGTGAATAAGCTCTGGGCGGCCAACAAATGGCTGCTGGGACACGAGGCGAACACCGGTCTCATCGAGCGGGGCGCGTTCCCGGGAATTTACGGGGAAAACTGGAAGATCAATCCGATCAGATAATCAGGAGGCGGAAAGCATTGGAAAAGGTAATCAACGGAGTTTCCTGCCGTGTGGTGGAAAAGGAATGGGACGTGTACTTTGACATGGCGCTGACCATGTTTGAGGAGATCGTCAAAAATAACCAGGCGGGGAAGCCGTCGGTGTTTATTGTCCCGGTGGGGCCTACGGATCAGTACCCCATTCTGGCGAAGCTGATCAACAGCCAGCGGGTATCTCTGAAAAACGTCCACTTCTTCAACATGGACGAGTATCTGGTTTCTCCGACTCAGTGGATCAGCGAGGACGACCCCATGAGCTTCCACGGCCGGATGAAGCGGGAATTCTATGACCGGGTGGATGAGAGTCTGGTCATGCCGGAGTCTCAGCGGCATTTCCCGGAGCCGGGACATGAAAAAGAGTACGACGAGCTGATCGCCGGTTTGGGCGGCGTGGATATGTGCTTTGGCGGACTGGGCATCAACGGTCATGTGGCCTTCAACGAGGCGGCGGAGGCCAATGACCCCATCACCGCGGACGCGTATGCCGATCTGGGGACCCGTGTGCTGCCCATCAGCCGGGAGACCCGGGCGGTCAATGCCTTCGGCTACCAGCGCGGCGATCTGGCGGGAATGCCGGAATGGTGCATCACCGTGGGCATGAAGCAGATACTGTCTTCTGAAAAGGTGTATATCGCGCTGAACCGCCCATGGCAGAGCGGGCCGCTGAAGCATGTGCTGCATGGGGAAATGGTTCCCCAGTGGCCGGGTTCTCTGCTTCGCAGACTGCCCGACGTGCGCTTTTGCATGACGGAGGATATCGCACGGGGGATCGTGTAAGCAATAAAAAATGTTCCATTCTTTTTGAATGGAACATTTTTTATTGCAATTTTAAGGGGATATTGTCACAAAAACGGGAAAAACGGATTACTGCTCCTTCTCCGAAGAATCCTCCGGCTTGCGGTAGTATTCTTTCAGCAGCAGAACAAGATACCGCACGACGAAGACAATGCCGCCGCCGAGCACGACGATGCCGAGCAGCAAAACTTTGACGCTGGGGGCGTCGGTGCCGCCGACGATATATGCCTGAACGATTTTCGCCAACATATACGCAAGAAGCAGCAGAGCGGTGCCGTTCAGAATAATACGGTTTCCCACCTGCGTGGATTTGTTCTGTTTGCTCATGGTGTAAGCCTCCTTCGCTTTTGTACAAGGATACGGTATTTTTAAGCAAATGTCAATATCGGCAGAAATAATGATTGACAATACCCGGTCTCGGCTGTTATTGTGATGGGTAGAAATGAGGTGTGCATATGGAACAGTTACAGAAACTGATCGACGAATATGTGAAATGGACGCAGGAAAACCGGATGGCGGGGAAGAAGATCGCCGTCTATCTCGGCTTGCAGGTGGAGCAAAGCCCGAAACATGCCGCTTTTTATGAGGCGGTGGGGGAGTGGGCGAAGACGTTTGCCTCTTCGCAGCCGGAGCATGAGCAGACGGTGGCGGCGGTGCGGCTGCTGCTGTTTTCCGCCGGGGAGCATCTGGGCAGTGAGGCGGAATGGTATCTGATCGCCATTCAGAACTACGCGAAGGACTTCCTTGGTGAACTGAGCACGGAGGAAAAGGCGCAGTTGGGGGAAGAATACCGGAAGAAATACCCCTCAGGCAGGCGGCTTCCCCTGCAGAATGAGATTTACAGGCTCCTTTCCGGCGAGAAGAAGAAACCTTTCTGGAAATGGCATATCAACCAAAAATGAGCCGCAATTTATGGTAAATATTGGCACTTGTTATTCGAGGGGAAATCTGTTATGATATAAACAACGTAAGCGGTTTCGTAAAAGGTTACGAATTGGGTGAATGAAATGACTCTGAAAGATATTGCGCGACTTGCCAACTGTTCGACAGCGACGGTCTCCCGTGTTATCAACAACGAAAAAGGCGTTTCCGAGGAGACAAGAGCCTATATCCAGCGAGTCATTGATGAGAACGGCTATCAGCCCAACAAGCAGGCGAAGGGACTGGCAGAGCAGAAGACCAACACGCTCCTGTTTGTTTACGAAAACACACCCGACAACCCCTTCTTCACAGAGCTGATCCGCGGCGCTATTGACGGAGCGAAGGAAGCCCACCAGATCCTGCTGTTCAACATCATCTGCGACAGCTACGTCACGGATTATTTCCTGAACGCCTTACGTTCCGACCAGATTGACGGCGTCATCGTGGCGTCCACAGGTCTGGAGGAGACACGGAATTTCGCGAAGATGGTCGCGAGCGAAGGCCGTCATCTGGTGCTGATCAACGACCCCATCGGCGAGCTGAACGTTCCCCGTATCTACATCAACAACGACCAGTCGGCCTATCAGGCCACGCGCCACCTTCTGGAATGCGGCCACACCCGCATCGGCCACATCGGCGGCAGAACCACCTCCTATCCCAGCTACCAGCGCTTCGAGGGCTACAGCAGGGCGATGACGGACGCCGGTCTGCGGCGGTATGTTGACCGGTACACCATCATGGACAACACCAACCGGGAGGAAGCCCGGGCGGCGGCGAAGAAGCTGCTGGCAAAGAAGAACCGCCCCACGGCAATCTTCTGCGCCAACGACTCTCTGGCCTTTGGGGTGTGCGCGGCAGTGAGCGACGTGGGACTGCGGGTACCCAACGACGTGTCCGTGGTCGGCTACGACGATATCGCAATGGCCTCCACCTTCGAGCCGAAGCTGACAACCATCCATCAGCCCATTTACGAAATGGGACGCCGCAGCATCCAGCTGATGCTGCACCAGACCCAGAGCGGCGGCACGGGAATCCCCGAATCCGTGGTGTTGTCCGCGTCCCTCGTCAAACGTGAGTCGGTACGAAACCTGTTATAGAATGGAAAAATGCAAAGGGAAAAACCAGAGGTTAAAGGACTTTGCATTTTTTTGAACCGTAGAACGTAAGCGCTTACGTAAACGAAAAACTGATTGATACACAACGGGTATCAAAAAGACAATGACAGAGCGCGTGAAACCGTAACTTGTGCCGGGATATCCGGCATAAAATAAAAACAAAGGAGCACACAAAATGAAAAAGATCGTAGCGTTTTTCCTCGCACTGAGCATGGCAGTGGTCATGCTGGCCGGCTGCGGCGCGTCCCAGACCCCCACAACAACCGAAGCCCCCAAGGCCGAAACCAAGGCTGCCACCGAAGCTGCCCCCGCAGCTGAGACCGAGCAGAAGGAACTGACCATCGCCGGTATCGTCTTCAAGGACGAGTTCACCATGAAGATGGTTCAGCAGGGCTATGAGGATGCCGCCAAGGATTACGGCGTGAATCTCGTCCTCGGCAACTCCATGGGCGATCTGGCCAACGAGCAGCAGCTGGTTTACAGCTACATCGACATGGGCGTTGACGGCATCGCCATCACCCCCTACTCCGAAGAAGCCTCCATCCCCATCCTGAAGGAAGCCTATGACAAGGGCATCGAAGTGGCCGTGGCCAACATCAAGCTGAACGACGCCTCCTTCGTCTGCGGCGGCTTCACCTCTCAGGACCTGCTGAACGGCCAGAAGCTGGGCGACTACACCTCCAAGTACCTGTCCGACAAGTACGGCAACGACCTGAAGATTGCCATCATGGACTTCGACGCCGCCATCCCCGAGCAGTCCAAGGCGCGCTACGGCGGCTTCCTGGAAAAGCTGACCGCCAACGGCGTCAACTATGAGATCGTCGCCCAGCAGTCCTCTACCTCCAAGAACGACAATGTGCCCATCGTTGAAGCCATGCTGGCCGGCGCTCCCGACTGCAACGTCTTCTTCTGCACCTCCGCCGCCTTCACCAACGTCGTTGTGCAGGTCATCATGAACATGGGCCTGTCCGACAAGATCACCGTCGTCGGCTACGACATGGGCGAGCAGACCGCGACCCAGCTTCTGGATGAGAACTCTCCCCTGTACTGCACACTGGAGCAGGATATGTACACCATGGGCTACAAGGCCGTTGAGCAGCTGGTCAAGACCCTGCGCGGCGAAGAGACCGAGTGCCCCCGTGGCGACACCGTCTATCTGGAAGGCATCATCCACAGCAAGGAAGATCTGGCCGGTGTTCAGACTTGGCTGGACGGCTACTACAAGCTGGCCAACAGCTGATTTTCCGCGATTCACGTAGGCAATTTATAGGCTCCGGGGCTTGCGCACCCGGAGCCTCTCCAATCAAAGAGAGTGGTGAATAAAAAGTGAGTACCCTTTCCTGCGATAACATTGTGAAAGACTATCCCGGTACCCGGGCGCTGGATCACGTGAGTGCTTCCTTCGACAGCGGCAAGATCAACGCGCTTCTGGGCAAAAACGGGTCGGGAAAATCCACCCTTTGCAAGATCTTCGCCGGCGCGGAAAGCGCGACCAGCGGCGAATTTTATCTGGATGGACAGAAGCTGAGCTTTCGGAACCCGACGGATGCCGCAAAGAGCGGCATTGTTCTGGTGTATCAGGAGACGAGTCTGGTTCCCACGCTGACGGTTATGGAAAATATTTTCATGGGGCGGCTGCCGAAGAAGCCGGGCGGCCTCATCAACTGGAAGCTGGTGCAGTCGGAGACCGAGCGCCTGCTGAAGGTGATGGACGTCAGGATCAACCCCAAATCCAAGATCATGCACCTGCCCATGTGGCAGCGGCAGGTCGTAGAGATCTGCAAGGCGCTCAGTCAGGACCCCAAGGTTCTGATTCTGGACGAGCCGACTTCCGCACTGGCCAAGGCGGAGGTAGAAAAGCTGTTTGCGGCCATTCGTAAAGTGAAGGAAAATGATGTAATCATTATCTATATTTCTCATAAACTGGCAGAAATACACGAGATCGCCGATACCGTCACCGTCCTGCGGGACGCCCAGTATGTCGGCAAGAAGAACATCGAGGAGATCGATAACGCCGGCATGATCGCCATGATGTTCGGCAAGACGGAAATCCGCAAGCGCCCGGCGGATGTGGTTCCCACGGACGAGCCGGTGATGGAGGTCAAGCACCTGACCCGCGCCGGGTGGTATGAGGACATCTCCTTTACCCTGTACAAGGGCGAGGTGCTGGGCATCGCGGGCGTCCTGGGTTCCGGGCGGACGGAGCTGCTGGGCGGCATTTTTGGTTCCGATCCGGCGGATTCCGGCGAGGTCATCATCGAGGGAAAGACCTATCTCAAGCGTACCCCTGCCATCATGAAGAACGCTGGTCTCGGCCTGACCCCCGAGGACAGAAAGACCACCGGCCTGATCCTGAAGCACTCCATTGAAAGCAACCTCTGCTACGCCGGTATGAAGAAGACCACCATCAACGGCTGGGTGGAGAGCCGGAAGAAGCGTAAGGAAATGTCCGAGCGGCAGGTCGAGGCATTGCAGATCAAGCTTTCCAGCATCTCTGCCAAGGCAAGCTCCATGTCCGGCGGCAACCAGCAGAAGGTGGTCGTGGGCAACTGGCTGAACAACGACCCCAAGATCATGATCTACGACGAACCCACCAGAGGCATCGATGTGAACGCGAAGCAGCAGATCTTCGAGATCATGTGGAATCAGGCGAAGCAGGGAAATTCCTCCATTTTCGTCTCCACGGAGCTGGAAGAGCTGCCCGGCGTCTGCAACCGCATTCTGGTGCTGCGGGGCGGAAGGATCACCGAGGAATTGACCACGGAAAAGATCGATTCCATGACAACAAACGATTTGTATACGCTTTGTATGGGAGGACATTCCAGTGAACGAGAGAATTAACAAGAAAAAAGTCATGTACCACTTCCTGAACCATGTGACGGAGATCGTTCTGATTCTGGTTGTCATCGCGCTGTGGATCTCCACGGACTCCTTTATGAAGCTGAACAACTGGATGAACCTGCTTCGTTCCGGCGCCATCAAGGGCCTGATCGCGCTGGGCGTCACCATGGTTCTGATCTGCGGTAAGATCGACCTGTCCACGGGTTCTCAGGTCGGCCTGTCCGGTATGTTCGTGGCCGTATTCTGCAAGAACATGGTCGCCGCCGGATATAACCAGACGCTGGCCTGCCTGATCGGCATGGCTGTGGGCATCGCCTTCGCCGTGGTCATCGGCCTGCTCCACGCTTTCTTGCAGAACACCTACGATCTGCCGCCCTTCGTGGTCACGCTGGGTACCCAGTACCTGATGTTCGGCCTTGCCGCCATCATCTGCAACAACTACCCCATCCCCAACGCCTACCCCAACTGGTACGTGCAGGTGGGTATGGGACGGCTGTTCGGCGTGGTGCCCTACCCCGTCATCATCTTCTTTGTGGCGGCGGTTCTGTGCTACTTCATCATGGAGCACACCACCACCGGCCGCAGCGTTTACGCCGTGGGCGGCAATCAGGAAGCGGCCCGCCTGACCGGTATCAACGTGTTCAAGTCCAAGGCGTTTGTGTTCATCGCTGTGCAGATCCTTGCGGCGATCGCGGGCTTCATCAACTCCGCGCAGGTCAATCAGGCGGACTGGTCGTATGGCAAGGAGTGGCCGACGGACTGCCTGTCCATGGCGATCATCGGCGGCACCTCCATGGCGGGCGGCTCCGGCACCATCTACGGTACCGTGGTGGGCGTTGTCCTGATCTCCGTGCTGATCAACGGCATGACCATTCTGAACTGGAACATTTACCTGCAGTACATCGTCCGCGGCGCGATTCTGATCGGCTCTCTGGTGCTGATGGCTTACCGGGATAAGTATCGTGATTAAATAAGAGGCGGTGTTTGGGCCTATGGAGATTTACAACAGACCCTGGCCGTTGGTGCCGAATAAAGTAAGAGCCGACGGCGGACGGGAGCTGGACAGATTCCGGGGCGTGGAGCATCCGGCGGATACGCCCAACGGTGCGGAAGCCTGGGTCGGCTCCCTGACGAGAGCAAACGGCGCGACTCCGGAAAATCCCAATCTCGGCTACGCCGAGGTCATTCTCCCCGACGGGACGCGGGATTTTCTGGTGAACGTGGTAAAGCGGGCGCCGGAAACCATTCTGGGCAAAAAGCACATGGAGAAATATGGCACCAGTCTGGGGATGCTCATCAAAATGCTGGACGCGAAAGCCCCGTTCCTGCTGCAGTGCCACCCCACACGGGAAAACGCCCGGAAATACTGGAACAGCCGGTTCGGCAAGGAAGAGTGCTGGTATGTTCTGGGAACGCGCAAGGACGTCCCCGAACCGCCGTACATCCTTCTGGGCTTCAAGGAGAATATTACCCGGGAAAAGTTTGAAGCGGCCTACCGGAAGGGAGACGCCGCGCTGCTGGAAAGCTTCTGCCACAAAATTCCGGTGCAGCCCGGCGAAAGCTATATGATTCCCGGCGGCGTTCCCCACGCGCTGGGGGCAGGGTGCTTCGTTGCGGAGATTCAGGAGCCGTCCGACCTCACGGCGGTGCCGTTCCCGCAGGAATATCTGCTGGAATACCGGCGGAAAGCAAATCCCTTCGGGATTTTTGAGCCGGAGGACGAGCAGCTGTACGAAAGCCGGATGCTGAACAGCTTCCACTATGAGGGACTGCCGCTGGACAAGCTGCTTGACCGGCTCAAGAGCAAGGAACCGGTACTGCGGCAGGAGCCGGGCGGCCGGGAGATCGAGATCTTCGGCGACCGGGATACCTCCTATTTCTCCTGCACCATGGTGACGGTTTCCGGCGCTATGGCGAGGAAAAATACCGGCGACGTGCAGATCGGCATTGTCGTGTCCGGGGAAGGGTGCATCCGCTGTGGAGAGAACGCGCTCCCTGTGAAACAGGGCAGCGAGGTGTTCTTCCCCTGTCAGGTCAGGGACGCCGTTTTCGAGGGAGACTTTTCCGTCATCCTCTGCAACCCCGGCATCACGGCCGAGTACAAATAAGTGTGAAATTCCCAAGGCTTCAAAACCTTGGGAATTTCTTTTTCCTGTACGCTTTCCTTTTGGAAAAGACTATGTTATACTGTTTTCATACTATAATGAGAAGGACGGTAACGGGCATGGCGGTACAGAATACCTCTCTGGCGGCGCTGCTGCTGAGAATCGAAAATTCCCTTCCAAACCTCAGCAAATCCGAGCGGAAAGTGGCGGAGTATATCCGGGGAAATCCCCGGGGGATCATCGACCTGTCGGTGGCGGCGCTGGCGGATGCCTGCGGCGTCTCAGACCCCACGGTTGTTCGGGCTTACAAGAAGCTGGGCTTCAGCGGCTATGAGGACCTGAAGCTGACGCTGGCTCAGGCGACGGTTTCTCCGGACGAGATCATCCACGAGGAGATCAGCGCCGAGGATTCCGTGCAGGCAGTGCGGGACAAGGTGTTCCAGAGCGCCGTGCTGGCCTTGCAGTTCACCCGGGACATGCTGGAGCCGGAAACGCTGGCGGCGGCGGCGCAGCTGCTGATGAACGCCCGGAAAATCGTGATCTTCGGTCTGGGCGGCTCCGCGCCTGTGGCCATGGACTTACACCACAAGCTGCTGCGGCTTGGCCTGAACGCCGCGGTCTACACCGACCCCCATTTGCAGGTGATCGCCTGCAATTATTTGGACGAGCGGGACGCGGTGTTCGCCGTCAGCCATTCCGGCAGCTCCCGCTGCGTGGTGGACAGCACCCAAACCGCAAAGCATCGGGGGGCAAAGGTCATCTCCCTGACCAGCGCGGGCAAAAATCCCCTGTCCAAGCTGGCGGACATCAGCCTGAACACGAACTCCAAGGAGACAAAATACCGGGTCGTGTCCATCGCTTCCCGGGTGGCGGCGCTGACCATCGCGGACTCCATCTACACTTATATCGCCATGCGGACGGATGGGGCAAAGTCCCTGCAAATCGAAAAGAGTATGGAAAGCCTGAAATACTGAGGAGGTTCTTGACAGAATTGGCGAAATGCCTAAATCTGGAGGTGTAATTTCGTTACAATTATTCTTGCCGGTGCTTGAAAATCTGATTACAATGTGCTATATTTATGACGAGGATGTAATGCGAATACAATTATAAGCGGAAAATGATTCTCAAATGTGAAATTTCATTACAAAATCAGAAAGGGAGAAGCACCATGCAAGACAAGTCTTTGATGTTCTACATGATCCGTTCCGAGTTGGAGGACGCGGTCGGTGTAGAAAACGTATCCACCAAGGAAATTGAACGTGCGGTATATTCCGTGGACTATTTCTGGCTCAGCCGGAAATGGCAGGATGCCGGTGAGCAGGGTCCCATGCCTGATATCATCGTTCGCCCCGGCACCACCGAGGAAGTATCCAAGGTCATGAAGATCGCCAACTACTATAAAATTCCCGTCACCACATGGGGCGGCGGCTCCGGAAGTCAGGGCGGCGCTCTGCCGGTGGCCGGCGGCATTCTGCTGGACATCAAGCGTCTGGACAAGCTCATCGAGCTGAACACCGAGGCGGGCTTCGTCACCTGCGAGACCGGCATGATTTTTGCCACGCTGGAAGATCTGGTCAACGAAAAGGGCTATTCCGTGATGCACCTGCCCTCCTGCATGACCTGCTGCACCGTGGGCGGCGCGCTGGCGCACAACGGCATCGGTATTCTCTCCACCAAGTACGGCAAGATGGACGATATGTGCCTGTCTCTGGAAGTGGTTCTGCCCAACGGCGATATCATCAACACCCTGCCCGTGCCGAAGCACTCCTCCGGCCCCAACCTGATCCCCTTCTTCGTCGGCTCCGAGGGCACTCTGGGCATCATGACCAAGGCCAAGTTCAAGATCGTCAAGCAGCCCGAGACCCGCATCCACCATGCGTTCCTGTTCTCCGACATCCATGTGGGCTATCAGGCCTGCCGGGAGATCGTCCAGGCGGTGAAGCCCTCCATCGTGCGTCTGTTCGACGAGGCGGAGACCGTCTCCATCATCAAGAAGATCATCGGCTTTGAGAAGCGCGGCTCCTTCCTGAATCTGACTCTGGAAGGCTACGAGAAGGTCGTGGCTGCCGAGCTGGAGATCGTTCTGGACATCGCCAAGAAGTACGGCGCGGAAGATCTGGGCACGGAATACGGCGAAAAGTGGTTCCAGAACCGCATTACCTTCTTCTATCCTGACAATATCATGGATCTGCCCCAGATGTTCGGTACCCTGGACACCGTGGCGACCCACGACAATATTGAGAAGATCTACCGGGCAATGAAGGCTGCCGTGGAGGATAACTTCAAGGAGTACGGCGTCCGCTTCATCTCCCACAGCTCCCACTGGTACGACTGGGGCGCCATGAACTATTCCCGCTTCATCATCGACAATCCCCCCAAGGACCCCGAGGAAGCCCTCCGCCTGCACAATCAGGTCTGGAACTGCGGCGTCCGCGCGGCGCTGGCCAACGGCGGCGTGCTGAACGATCACCACGGCGTCGGCCTGAAGCTGTCCCGTCTGGTGAAAGAGCAGTACGGCCCCGCCATTCAGGTGCTGCAGGCGCTGAAGAAGGAGCTTGACCCAAATGGTATCATGAACCCCTACAAGCTGGGTCTGTAAGGAAAGGATAGGAGGTAACAATATGATTAGTCAGAATGCCCTGCATCATGCGGAAAAGTGCCGCTTCTGCTGGATGTGCCGCCATCTGTGCCCTGTCCAGCACCAGACCGGTAAGGAACTGAACACCCCCCGCGCCAAGGGCCTGCTGCTGAGCATGGTCAACAAGAAGGCACAGGAGTTTGACAAGGATATGGGTCAGGCCATGTACGAGTGCCTGCTGTGCGACGCCTGCACCAATGACTGCGCCACCGGCTATCAGCCGCCGCTGTTCATCCGGGAAGCCCGCACCGAAGCCGTGGTCAGCGAGGTCGCTCCGGAGAGCGTCATGAAGCTGATCGAGAACGTGGAGACCACCGGCAACATCTACGGTGTGGAGAAGCCCTCCTACGGTCAGGACGGCACTGACGTTCTGGTGTACATCGGCGAAGTCGCCGCCATCAAGGTTCCGGAAATGGCGAAGCATCTGCTGGCGCTGCTGGCAAAGGCGGGCGTTTCCGCCAAGGTTCTTGCCAATGAGCCTGCCTCCGGCGTGATGCTGGGCGACCTGATGGGCTACACCGAGGAAGTCCGTAAGCAGGCCGAAGTGTGCGCCAAGGCGCTGAACGAAACGAAGCTGCCCGTCGTGGTTCTGGACAGCTACGACGCCGAGATCATGACCCAGAAGTACCCTGAGTGGGGCTGCGAGATCACCGCCGGTGTCACCACCGCCACCGCTTTCGTCGCAAAGCTGCTGGAAGAGAAGAAGCTGGCCGCCAAGGCCGCTCTGGGCACGCTGGGCGCCTGCCACGATGACGACCGCCTGGCGCGCACCTTCCACGAGTTCGCCCCGGTGCGCAGTATTGCCAAGGCCGCGGGCTACGAGCTGACGGAGATGTTCAACCACGAGAAGCTGGCGAAGTCCTGCGGCACCGCCGTTGCCTACGGCTATATGCCCGAGCTGGTGACCCGCATTGCGGGCGGCCGCTGGGACGATCTGACCCGCACCGATGCCAAGGCGATGCTGGTGGCGTGTCCCGAAACATGGCTGTGCTTCAGCCTGTGCGTTCCCGAGGGCTATCAGCTGGTAGACCTGTTCGGCGCGCTGCTGTAAAACGAATATGAAACACATTCTTGTCTGTGTAAAGGCGGTACCCGTTTCCTCCTCTGTTGAGGTGGACGGTCAGCACCGGTTAAAGCGGGATGGGGCCAGTTTGCAATGGAATATTGCGGATGAGTCCGCGCTGGAGGCCGCTTTCCGTCTGGCGGACAGGGATGGCAGTGTCACAGTCCTGACAATGGGCCCTCCAAAACTGGAGGGCCCATTGCTGGAATTGCTGGCAAGGGGGGCCAATCGGGCGGTACTCATTACCGACCGTCTCATGGCCGGGGCGGACACCCGGGCGACTGCCCGGGCGCTGGCTTCGGCGGCGGAAAAGCTGGGGCCGTTTGATGCCGTTTTCTGCGGCTGCAAGGCCATCGACGGGGAGACCGGGCAGGTTCCCGGCGAACTGGCGGCGGCGCTGGGGCTTCCCTGCATCTCCAATGCGGAGAAAGTGGAAGCGGCGGGGGACGAACTGCTGGTCACCCGGCGGCTGGAAGACGGCGTGCAGAATCTGACCGTTTCCGGCCCTGCGGTAATCAGCTTCAGCAGCTATTCCTATCCGCTGCGTCTTGCCGGAATTCTGGGAATGCGCCGGGCAAGGAAAACCCCGGTGGAAATTCTGACAGCCGCCGATCTGGGTTTGACCCCGGAGGACTGCGGCCTGAAGGGGTCGCTGACCAAGGTCGTGGCAATGGAATCCCGCTTCCCCGGTTTGCGCCGGGGGCCAAAGGAAACGGATTTGGACGCGGGTGTGCAGAATCTGCGCGTGCTTCTGCGGGAGGTGCGGCCGTGAAGGAGATTCTGGTGTTATGCCCCTTCGGCGTGGATAAGGGCCTGCTCAGCAAGGCCGCCCGGCTTTCCGGCGGCGAACTGCGGGCTTTGGTTCCGGCGGGGGAGGCTGAAACCGCCGCGGAATATGGCGCAGGCCGCATTTTTGAACTCAGCGCCCCGGAAATTGGGGACGAAAGCGCTTTTGCCGCCTTCCTGTCGGAGACGATCCGCCGATGGGGTAGCCAGATCGTTCTGGCTCCGGCGACGGTGCGGATGCGGAATATTATGCCCATGCTTGCATGGCAGCTGGGCGCGGGACTGACGGCGGACTGCACCGCCCTGCGTATGGAGGGGGAGCAGCTGATTCAGACCCGTCCGGCATTTGGAAATTCCCTGATGGCGGACATCCGCTCTTTGAGTGAGATTCAGATGGCCACCGTCCGTCCGGGAACGTTCCGGCCGGAGAAGCAGGCGGCCAAAACGCCGGACGTGCAAACCATCACCTATACCCCAGACGAGCGGGTGAAGCTCCGTTCCTTTGGAAGCTTTGCCCAGGGAAAGCCCCTGTCTCAGGCGGAGATCATCGTAGCAGGGGGCATGGGCGTCGGCTCCAAGGCGGGCTTTGAAAAACTGGAAGCCCTGGCAAGAGGGCTGGGGGGCAGTCTGGGCGCGTCCCGCACGGCTGTGGAGGCGGGGTTCGTGCCCTATCGCTGTCAGGTGGGCATGACGGGCATTACGGTCTGCCCGAAGCTGTACATCGCCGTGGGAATCAGCGGCGCGGTGCAGCACTTGGCCGGTATGTCCGGCTCCGGGAAGGTCGTCGCCATCAATTCGGACCCGAAGGCACCGATTTTCGACTATGCCGACTATGGCATCGTCGGAGATTGGGAGGCCGTTGTAGATAAACTTCTTAAGGAGGAGAATTTATGAATTACAAGAAAACCTACGTTCCTGCCAAGGGCTATACGCCCATCTGCAAGATCGGCGAGTGCAGCCTGAAAAAGCTGGAGTTCGGCATCATCGAGCTGGACGCCGGGGAGAAGCTGCCTTTTGACACCGAAGACCGGGAAGTCGCCTTCATCATGCTGGAGGGCCACTGCAACGTTTCCTTCGACGGTGAGCGCTATGAGAACGTGGGAAACCGCGCCAACGTATTTGAAAACCGCAAGGCCGAGAGCTTCTATATGCCCCGTGAGCAGCATCTGGAGATCGAAGCCATCGACCATATCAAGATCGCCGTCTGCGGAACTCCTGTCAAGGAAAAAACCGAGCCTCAGGTTCTCCGGGAAGACCATGTGGTGCTGAAGCTGCTGGGCCGCGTTCCCTTCCAGAGAGAGACCAGCTTCATCATCGACGGCAATTCCAACGCAAAAGTCCTGACCATCGGCGAGGCCTACTGCACCGAGGGCAACTGGGCTGGCTTCCCGCCTCACAAGCACGACGAGGACAATATGCCCGCCGAGTGCATCGCCGAGGAAATTTACTACTTCCTGTTTGACCCCAGGCAGGGCTTTGCTGTGCAGTGTCTGTACACCGCCGACGGCGCTCTGGACGAGGCCTACCGGGTGAAGAACGACGAGCTGGTGGAGTTCCCCTACGGCTACCACACCACCGTCTCTACTCCCGGCTACCAGACCTACTTCCTGTGGCTGATGGCGGGCGACTATCAGGGCTTCAACCGCAGCAACGACCCGGAGCACGACTGGGTCAAATAATTTCCTTTTATCCCCGGATGAACAGCTGCATAGGTTCATCCGGGGCATCTTCAATAGGATGGTGCGTATATGACAGATTACGTTTTGGGTGTGGATATCGGCAGCGGCAGCGTAAAGCTGACGCTGCTGAGCCGGGAAGGGAAGATCGCTGCCACCGCCGGCTGTGAGTATCCCACCTATTATCCTCACGTCGGCTGGTGTGAGCAGGACCCGGAGGACTGGTGCCGGGCGTTCAAGACCGCCTTCGGGGACATTCTGAAAACGGCGGGCGTCGGGGCGGAGCGGATCAAGGCCCTGTCCTTTGACGCGGCTACCCACACGGCGGTGCTGCTGGGCGAGCAGAAGCAGGTACTGCGCCGGGCGATCCTCTGGACAGACCAGCGCAGCAAGGAAGAGGTGCAGGAGCTGAAGGACACCTGCCTGGATACCATTATGGATCAGGCGGTGAATGCCCCCACCACGGTCTGGACGCTGCCTCAGCTGATGTGGCTGCGCAGGCACGAGCCGGACATCTGGGGACAGATCCGCTATATCCTCTTTGCCAAGGACTATCTGCGCTTCCGCATGACCGGCACCATGGAGACGGATACCATCGACGCGGAGGGCTCCATGTTCTACGACACCAGGCGGGAACGCTGGTCGGAGGAACTGTGCGCGGTGGGCGGCATCCGGAAGGAATGGCTGCCCCGTCTGTGCAGACCCACGGATGTGGCGGGCACCATGACCGGAGAACGGGCAGCGGAGTTCGGCCTTGCGGAGGGAACCCGGGTGCTGGTAGGCACTACGGACACGGTGATGGAGCTTTTCGCGGCGGGCAATGTGGAGCCGGGTCACGCCACGGTGAAGCTGGCCACCGCCGGGCGTATCTGCATCGTGACCGACCATGCGCTGGATTCTAAATTCATTTTCAACTACCGCCATGTGGTGCCGGGGCTGTGGTATCCCGGCACGGCGACGGCCAGCTGTGCCGCCAGCTACCGCTGGTATCGGGACACCATCGGCCGGGAGCCGTTCAGTGAGCTGAACGTTCCGGCGGAGAAGATCGCTCCGGGCAGCGACGGCCTGATGTTCCACCCCTACTTAAATGGCGAGCTGACACCCTACAATGACCCGGACCTGAAGGGCAGCTATACCGGCATCAGTTCCAGCCACACCACTGCCCACTTCACCCGGGCTACGCTGGAGGGCGTCGCCATGAGCCTGAAGGACTGCCTGAACACCCTGAACGGACTGGGCGTGGAAATGAAGCGGGTGCGCATCATCGGCGGCGGCGCGAAGGGAATGCTCTGGCGTCAGATCGTGGCGGATATTCTGGGACTGGAGCTGCAGAAGGTCAAGGTGGACGATTCCTCCTTCGGTACGGCCATGCTGACCGCCGTAGGCATCGGCTGGTTTGACAGCTTCGCCCACGCGGCGGAAACCTGCGTGGAGATCGACTCCGTTTCCAGACCCGACCCGGAGACCCACGACCTTTACGAAAAGCTGTTTCTGAAATATAAGGCGGTGCATGACGTGCTGGCGCCGATTTACCGGAGGTGAGTCCATGACAAAGGAAATACCGATTCTGGACAGCTGCGACGTGCTGGTCTGCGGCGGCGGGTTCGGCGGAATTTCCGCCGCGCTGGCGGCGGCAAGGTTGGGGAAACGGGTGATTCTGCTGGAAAAGCAGTACATTCTGGGCGGCCTGGGGACGGCGGGACTGGTCACTATTTATCTCCCGCTGTGTGACGGCGTCGGCCATCAGGTTTCCTTCGGACTGGCGGAGGAACTGCTCAGGCTGTCCATTTCCATGGGCGCGGAGGACGAATACCCCGCCAACTGGCTGGACAGCGCAGACCCGGCGGGGCGGACGGAAAAGGATCACCGCTTCCGTGTGCGCTATAACCCCTGGCTCTTTGCCATTCTGGCCGAGCAGGAGCTGATTAAGGCGGGGGTGAAGATTCTCTACGGCTGCTACGCCGTAGACACGGAGACGGGGGAAAACCGCATTCATTCGGTCGTCGTGGAAAGCATCTCCGGCAGGCAGAAGATCTGCACCCGCACCGTGGTGGACGCCACGGGGGACGCCTGCATTGCCCATCTTGCTGGTGCGCCGACGGAAACCCATCAGCAGGGCAACATTCTGGCGGCGTGGTACTACTCTCAGGGCAGCGAGGGTTACCGGCTCAACATGCTGGGCTTTTCAGACGTTCCGGCGGAGGAAGACGCCGGACGGACGGCGCGTCCCCCGCTTGACCGCCGGTTCGGCGGACTGGGCTGTGGGGAAGTGTCGGAAATGATCCAGTATTCCCACGCATCGACCCTGAATGACATCCGGAAGAAGCGCCGCAGCGACCCTTCGTGGGTGCCTACCGCCATTGCGACCATGCCCCAACTGCGTATGACCCGACGGATTCAGGGGGAATATACGCTGGACGAAGGGGAAATGCACAAATATTTCGCCGATTCCGTCGGCATGGTCTCCGACTGGAGAAAGCGGGGGCCGATTTACGAGGTCCCGTTTTCCACGCTGTATTCCGCCAAGGTGAAGAATCTGATCATGGCGGGGCGGTGTACCTCCGTGACGGATGCCATGTGGGATATCATGCGGGTGATCCCCTGCTGCGCTGTCACCGGACAGGCTGCCGGTACCGCGGCCGCGCTGACGGAGGATTTTTCCGCAATGGATATCCGGCAGCTGCAGCAGACGCTGAAGAATAGCGGTGTGATCCTCCACGAGCGGGAGCTGAATATTGGAAAATTATAAGCGAATCCAAAAATTATAATTGAAAAAGCTCCCAAAATAATGTATTCTTATAAAGTACAGACACTGGTTCTATGATACCCTGCACCGGCTGTGCAGGAAGGCATTCCGGAGGTTCGGCTTCCCGCGGAACACCGGAAAACAACAAAAAAATTTAAGAAATGAGGTACTCTTATGGCATATCAACACTGGTCCTATGACACCCTGCACCGGCTGTGCATGGAAGCGTTCCAGAAGTTCGGCTTCACCGAAGCGGAGGCCGATATCATTCAGGACGTTCTGCTGACTGCCGACCTGTACGGCATTGAGTCCCACGGTATGCAGCGGATGGTCCGCTACCACAAGTGCATCGAAAAAGGCATGATCGACGTCCATGCCAAGCCCGAAGTGGTGTTCGAGACGCCCATCTCCGCCGTCATCGACGCCCATGAGGCCATGGGACAGCTGGTTTCCCATAAGGCCATGGAAATGGCCATCGAGAAGGCCAAGACCACCGGCGTTGGCATCGTCTCCGTCCGGAACTCCAACCACTACGGCATCGCCGGTTACTATGCCAAGATGGCCTGCAAGGAAGGTCTGATGGGTTTCTCCTGCACCAACAGCGAAGCCATCATGGTTCCCACCTTTGCCCGGAAGGCCATGCTGGGCTCCAACCCCATCGCCTGCGCGTTCCCCGCCGAGCCCTATGATTTCTTCTTCGACGCTTCCACCACGGTCGTCACCCGCGGCAAGCTGGAAATGTACAACAAGATGGAAAAGCCCCTGCCCGAAGGCTGGGCGCTGGACAAGGACGGTCATCCCTCCACCAATGCCCCCGACGTGCTGGCGAACATCGTGGCGAAAAAGGGCGGCGGCATCATGCCTCTGGGCGGCTCCACGGAGCAGCTGGGCAGCCACAAGGGCTACGGCTATGGTATGCTGTGTGAGATCTTCTCCTCCATCCTGTCCATGGGCGCTACCTCCAATTACTGCATGACCGGCGGAAAGGGTCAGATCTGCCACGGCTTTATGGCCATCAACCCCGCCTACTTCGGCGACCCCGCCGCCATCAAGGAGCATTTCTCCAAGTATCTGCAGGAGCTGCGGGACGCGCCCAAGGCCGACGGTCAGGAGCGCATCTACACCCACGGCGAGAAGGAAGTTGCCGCGGTGAAGCGCATCATGGAAAACGGCATCCCCGTCAACGACAACACCATGGTGGAAGTCCTTGACCTGTGCAATTATCTGGGCATGGACTTTGGTTCTTACTTCGGCGACTATCGTCCTCCCGTCAAGAAGGACGTTTTCAAGGGCAACTATTAAAAAACATAATTGGGAACCGGCCAACCGCCGGTTCCCGATGACAAACGTGTGGGAGGATCCTTTATGATCGCGATTCCTTACGGCAAAAGCCATCTGGATGTTGCATTTCCCTATAACGGTCTGCTGACCTCCCGTGTGGACGAGCTGAAAAGCGACCGCACCGGCAGGGAGCTGGTGGAGGAAGCCATGGCGTCGCCCATGGGAACGCCCACTTTGGCCGCTCTCGCGGCGGGGAAGAAGCGCTGTACCATCATCATTTCCGACCACACCCGCCCCGTGCCCAGCCGGGACATCCTGCCCCCCATGCTGGCGCAGCTCCGGCAGGGGAATCCGGAGATTCGGGTGACGCTGCTGGTAGCCACCGGTTTCCACCGGCTCACAACAACCGCCGAGCTGGAAGCAAAGCTGGGGAAGGAAATTGCGGGTTCCGAGAAAATTGTCGTCCACGACGCCTTTGACCCGGAATCCAATGTTCAGATCGGTGTTCTGCCCTCCGGTGCACCGCTGGTCATCGACCGGACGGCGGTGGACACCGACCTGCTCATTGCGGAGGGTTTCATTGAGCCGCACTTCTTCGCCGGTTTCTCCGGCGGGCGGAAGAGCATCCTGCCCGGCGTTTGCGATAAGACGACGGTGCTGGGCAACCACTGCGGCGCGTTTATCGCCTCCCCTTATGCCCGCACGGGCATTCTGGAGGGCAACCCCCTTCACCGGGACATGGTAGCGGCGGCGGAGATGGCAAAGCTGGCGTACATCGTCAATGTGGTCATCGACGAGGACAAAAGAACGGTCGCGGCCTTCGCGGGAGACTTCCGGAAAGCGCATGAAGCCGGTGTGGCGTTTCTGCGGCAGTACTGCGAGGTGCAGGCCGTCCCCGGAGACATCGTTGTCACCTCCAACGGCGGTGCGCCGCTGGATCAGAACATCTACCAGAGCGTCAAGGGGCTGACCGCGGCGGAGGCTTCCGCCAAGGAGGGCGCGGTGCTGATCATGTGCGCCGAGCTGGCCGACGGCACCGGCGGTGAGGGCTTCTACACCTCCCTCCGGGACTGCGAAACCCCTGCGGCGCATTTTGAGCAGTGCGTCAATACCCCCCAGTCGGAGACCATTCCCGACCAGTGGGAGAGCCAGATTCTGGCGAGAATCCTCATGAAGCACCGGGTAATCTTCGTTTCCCGCCCGGAAATGGAGCAGACCCTCCGGGAGATGAAGCTGGACTACGCCCCCAATCTGGAAACCGCCATGGTCATGGCGAAACAGGACAAGGGCGAAAACGCCTCCGTCACCCTGATCCCCAACGGCATTTCCGTGATGGTAAAATCATAAACTATTGCATTAACAAAAAGGAGAAAAACTATGGATTACGCAAAAGAGTCCCTGCGGCTCCACAAGGAGTGGGGCGGCAAGATCGAGGTCATCTGCAAGGTACCCTGCAAAACCAAGGACGACCTGTCCCTGGCCTACACCCCCGGCGTCGCCCAGCCCTGCCTGGAAATCCAGAAGGACATCAGCAAGTCCTATGAGCTGACCCGCCGCCATAACCTGTGCGCCGTCATCACCGACGGCACCGCCGTTCTGGGTCTGGGGGACATCGGCCCCGAGGCCGGTATGCCCGTTATGGAGGGCAAGTGCGCCCTGTTCAAGGCCTTTGCCGACGTGGACGCCTTCCCCCTGTGTGTCAAGACCCACGATGTGGATGAGTTCGTCAACGCCGTGTATCTGATGAGCGGCTCCTTCGGCGGAATCAATCTGGAGGACATCTCCGCTCCCCGGTGCTTTGAGATCGAGCGGAAGCTGAAGGAAAAGTGCGACATTCCCATCTTCCACGACGACCAGCACGGCACCGCTGTCATTACCCTCGCCGGTCTGACCAACGCGCTGAAGGTCGTCGGCAAGAAGAAGGAAGACGTGAAGATCGTCACCTCCGGCGCCGGCGCTGCGGCGATCGCCATCGTGAAGCTGTTGCTGTCCTCCGGCTTCAAGAACGTGACCATGTGTGACCGGAGGGGCGCGATCTACGCGGGTCGTGACGGCCTGAACTGGATCAAGGAAGAGATGGCGCAGGTCACCAATCTGGACAAGAAGGCCGGTTCTCTTGCCGATATGCTGGTAGGCGCCGACGTGTTCATCGGCGTGTCCGCCCCCGGCATGGTGACGAAGGAAATGGTGCAGACCATGAACAAGGACGCCATCATCTTTGCCTGTGCCAACCCCACCCCGGAGATTTTCCCGGACGAAGCGAAGGCAGGCGGCGCGAGAGTGGTTTCCACCGGCCGCAGCGACTATCCCAACCAGATTAACAACGTTCTGGCGTTCCCCGGCATTTTCCGCGGTGCTTTTGACGTTCGCGCCAGCGACATCAACGAGGAAATGAAGATCGCCGCCTCCAACGCGCTGGCGAATCTGATCTCCGACGAGGAGCTGAACGAGAACTATATCATCCCCGCCGCCTTCGACCCCAGAGTCGGCCCCGCCGTGGCCAAGGCCGTGGCAGAAGCCGCCCGGAAGTCCGGTGTGGCAAGACTGTAAGAAAGAAATAGCGATAACAGCAAAGCGCCAGCATGGGAACGGATGTTCCTGTGCTGGCGCATTTTACTTATGATGCACAGCACTTATCCACCATTGGTGCTGTATGGAAAAGTCTGCCGCAGAGACGGCGGCATTCCGGCCTTTGCAGAGGTTTTTATAGGTTTTGCTTCGATTAAGGGAAAAAAACGGCTGTTTTTTAATCCTTTTGCGCATTGTTTTTCCTTCCGAAAAGAAGTATGATTTTGTCGATCAGATAAGTATCTTGGAGGAATCAAAATGACGGTGGCAGAGGCCGAAGACGAATACCTGAAAGCGGTAAGGCTTGGACAGAAGGAGTGTGCCGTGCTGCAGGGGAAGGGGCAGAACCCGTTCCCGGTGGTGCTGGATCAAATATTGGGCGGCGGTGTTTCGGAGGGCGCGCAGAATGTCGGCACGCTGGAAATACCCATTGAACGCATCGTTGGCGTGAAAAGCGCGGGGCGAATTTCCGCTTTTTCGGCGGGCTTTTTTCCGCTGCTGGACTGCGAGTCGGAATTCGCAATGAAGTGGATGACGCTGTGCCGGGCGCATCAGGGGGACGAGGGCATCCGCGACCCCATTATTTGCTATGAATATCTGGGAAATTTCTATGTTCAGGAGGGAAATAAGCGCCTGAGCGTGCTGAAATATTACGGAGCAATCAGAATTCCCAGCGTCGTTTACCGGATCGTGCCGCCTATGAGCGACAACCCGGAAATTCGCGCTTATTATGAGTTTCTGGATTTCTTCAAATATACGCGGCTTTATGACGCCCTCTACACCCATCCGGGGTGCTACATCCAGCTGCTGGCGCTTACCAATCTGCCGAAGGACCGGGAGTGGACGGAGGAAGAACGCCGCCGTTTCCGGGCGTATTTTCAGTATTTCCGGGAGGCGTTCGATGCGCTGGGAGGCCGGAGCCTGCATATCCGGGCGGAGGAAGCGCTGCTTTTGTGGCTGCAGGTGCATCCCTTTACCGATTTGGGAACGCTGTCCGGCGCACAGCTGAAAAAAACCCTCGGCGAATTGTGGGAAAACGTGGTGGCAATGGATCTGCCGGACCTGGTCGTGCGGACGGAAGCGGCGGGAACCGCCGCAAAGCAGTCGCTGTTCGGCAGACTGTGGCGGCCGGGACATGTCAATGTTGCCTTCGTTCACCAGCGTACCGTGGAGACCAGCCCATGGACGTGCGCCCATGACGTGGGGAGAAAGCATCTGGAGGACGCTCTGGGGAACGCCGTCACGGTGCGCAGCTATTTTGGCGCGGACACGGCCGCTCAGGCGGAAGCGCTTCTGGAACAGGCCGTCGCGGACGGCGCGGAGGTCATTTTCACTACGACGCCCCAGCTGGTCGCGCCCAGCCTGAAGGTCTCCATCCGCTATCCCAAGGTGCGGTTCCTGAACTGCTCCATTCATATGCCTTATTCCACGGTTCGCACCTACTACAGCCGCATCTACGAGGGAAAATTCATCACCGGCGCGATCGCCGGGGCCATGGCGGACAACAACAGAATCGGCTACGTGGGTTCTTATCCGATTTTTGGCGTCCCCGCTTCCATCAACGCCTTTGCCCTCGGCGCGCAGCTCACCAATCCCAGGGCGCAGATCGAGCTGAAATGGTCGTGCATGCCGGGCAACCCGACGCAGGAGTTCATTCGGGACGGAATCCGCGTAATCTCCAACCGGGATACACCGGCGGAGGACAAGCTGCACACGGAGTACGGCACCTATTACATCGGCGACAGCGGCGAATTTATCCCGTTGGGTTCACCCTGCTGGATATGGGGAAAGTTCTATGAAAACGTGATACGGGCGATCCTGTCCGGCACATGGGACGACATCCACGGGCAGGCGGTGAACGACTGGTGGGGGATGAGCAGCGGCGTGATCGACGTAAAGCTGGCGGACGATCTGCCGGAGGGCATCAAGAATCTGGCGCTCTACCTGCGCAGCGGCATCAAAAACGGAACAATCGACCCCTTCCGCAGGAAGATCGTCGCACAGGGCGGCGTAGTCAAGAACGATGGCATACGGACGCTTGGGGCGGAAGACCTGCTTCACATGGACTGGCTGTGCGAGAATGTCCACGGCGCGATTCCCGCCTATGACGAGCTGCTCCCGATTTCCAAACCGACGGTGCGGCTTCTGGGCATTTATCGGGATACCATTCCGGCGGATGATGTTACGTAAACCATAGATCAAAAAAGGACGTGTTGCAGTGCTGCAATACGTCCTTTTTGCGTATCATACTGAACTCCAATTAATACTGAACTCCAATTAAAATCTTTAGAAAAGATTTTAATTGCCCGAAGGGCATGGAGTTCATATGAGACTTGTTTTGTGATTTCTTTCCTTATAAATCACAAAACAGGCAGCGCCGTCAGGCAATGCCTTCCTGATTAAAATTAGGGTCTATCTGAAAACCGGGAATATGACCAACAGCGAGGGATTTTTCGCCTGCTGAAGCCATTTTTCCGCAGGAATACTTTGTGTATTACAAGGGAAAATGGTGCACAGCAGGCGGAAAAGACCCGCTGTTTGGGCATGTTGACGGTTTTCAGATAGACCCTAAGATTTTAATCAGGAAATAGTATCAGACCCGACCGGTAAACAGGTCGCACTGGATATCCACAACGTCGTCCAGAGAAATCTCCGTCCCGTCCAGCATGACCATTGTACGGCGGCTGAGGTCGATTTTTTTCAGATTTCCCTTGAGCGTCCCGTATGCGCCGCCCTGCTTGCGGCGGTCGGGGATGAAACAGGTCACGGTGATCTCCGGGTGCGCCGGGGCGGCGTCCAGAAGGATTTGCTGCTTTTGATCCAAAATGTCCCGGCTGTATTCCGTCAATTCCGCCCGGCTATCCGTCAGACGGCCTGCCTCCTGAAGAACGGCCTCGTAGCCGGTGAGGGCGGAGAAGGGGGAAAACTGCGCGGCTCTGTCCATGGCGGACATGGGGGGATGCTTCCGGGAAACGGGGTGGGGCAGGTAAATTAGATCGTCATATTCGCCCATTATGCTTTGTGTCCTCCTATCTGACCGTTCCGGTCTCTGGCGGTGGCGCCTTCCTCCAAGTCCATGCCCTTCAGAATGGCGTTTTTTCCGTACTTCTTTTTGATGGCCAGCACCGCCTGCTGGCGGCGCTTTTCCCGCTCACGAGCGGCTGCTTCTTCGGCGCGGCGCTTCTCCTGAGAAGCGAAATCGGAGAAAAAGTCCAGCTGCTCAGTGCTTTCATGGCGGGGCAGGGAGTTCTCCGGGACGATGTGGTTGGCGGACAGATACAGCCGCCTGACCAGAAGAGCGGAGTTCACGATGCGGTCGTAAAGTTCCGCGACAGCACTGACGATGGCCTTGGAGGAAGCGGTATGTCCGCCCAGATTCGCGGTGCCGTGGGCGTGCTTGGGAATTCTGCGGCCGTAGCGGTCAACGGTGACGGGGCCCTGATAGGCGCGGCTTCGTTCCGGGTCGGTGAGATTTTCAATATCGTAGCCCACCGTCAGGACGATCTGGTCGGTGACAAGTCCTTTGTCCACTAAGTCCAAGGAAAGATCATCCGCCATTTCCCTGACGACCAGCCGGGCCTTTTCCGCGGTATAGGGGCATTGCAGCACCTGACCGGGGCTGATGCTGCTGGATTCCGGCTTGTACGCCTTGATGTCCGCGATGGTGCACGGCTCCCACCCCCAGGCGTGGTCGATCAGCAGCTGGGCGTTGACGCCGAACAGCTTATACAGCAGGTCTTCGTTGTAAAATTCCGTAGGCTTGCCCACGGAACATCGGGCAACGTCGCCCATGGTGCGCAGTCCCACCTTTTCCAGCTTTTTCGCGTAGCCGGGGCCGACCCGCCAGAAATCCGTCAGGGGACGGTGAGACCACAGCTCCTGCCGGTAGCGCAGCTCGTCCAGCTGGGCGATGCGCACGCCGTTTTTGTCTGCGGGAATGTGCTTTGCCACAATGTCCATGGCCACCTTGGCAAGATACAGATTCGTCCCGATTCCGGCGGTGGCCGTAATGCCGGTATTTTCCAGAATCTCCAGAATGATCTTCATGGCAAGCTTTTCCGGAGTCAGGCGGTAGAGATTCAGGTAATTTGTGGCGTCGATGAACACCTCATCGATGGAGTAAGGGTGGATGTCCTCCGGGGCGACGTATTTGAGATAAATATTGTAAATGGCCGCGCTGGTCTCCATATAAAACGCCATCTGCGGGGGCGCGACGATGTAGTCCACCTCCAGCTCCGGGTGACCGCGCAGTTCGGTGTAGTCGTGGGATTTGCCGGTAAAAGTGCGTCCCGGGGCGGAATTCCGGCGCAGCGCGTTGACCTGTCCGATTTTCTGTACGACCTCAAACAGCCGCGGCCTGCCGGGAATGCCGAAGGATTTCAGAGAAGGGGAGACCGCAAGGCAGATGGTTTTGTCGGTGCGGCTGGGGTCGGCGACCACCAGATTGGTGATCATGGGGTCTAACCCCCGCTGGATGCACTCCACGGAGGCGTAGAAGGATTTCAAGTCGATGGCAATATAGCTTCGGGCTTTCATTCCGGCGCGGCCTCCTTTTATACGAGTTTTTAATAAAACGCTGAAAAGCGTTTTATTAGGCCGCAGGATTGCGGCCGGCGGCCACTGCCGCTAAAAAACGAAGTCAATACATTTCTTACCGCCCCCCAGGCGGTCTGCCGTGAAACGGCTTAAATAAAATGATGAAATCATTTTATTAAGAAATAGTATTATTGCAAACATAATTTCGATTATTGCAACGTTAGTATAACACGGAAATCCAAAAAAGTACAGAGGAAAATGTGGGCATCGTTCCAAAAAAGAAGCGAGTTCTGCGGGGGAAAGTGTGCTCCCCGCGGAACCCGCGTGTATAAAGTGGTTTTTAAGAATTTCCCAGAAAATTGTCCAGAATCTTTTCCTGAATGCGGATATATTCCCTGGCGTCCTCGGGGCCGAGGGCTTCCAGCAGGGACGATACCCGGGAGATGACCTCCGCCCGGGCTTTCTGTATCGCATTTACCCCGTTTTCCGTCAGCCGGACAAAAATCTGCCGGTTGTCGCTTAAATCGGAGGAGCGGGCGATCAGTCCCTTTTCCTCCATGTGATGCAGAAGAAAGGTGACACGGGCGGTGCTGACGGCCATCTTTTTGCTGAGTTCCTTGGGATGGATCGCTGTCTCGTGGGTGGCGAGATAGTTCAGAACGAACAGCTCTCCCCGCACCATCTTGGAAAGCTGCTGATAGGCCGGGACTTGCAGGAGATTCGCCTGCACGCTGAGAAGCTGCCCGGCAAGCAACGAATAGTCCATGCTGCCAAAATCACTCCCGTTCTTCCATGACGCTCATGTACGCCGGACGGATGATCTTATCCATGCAGATCAGTTCCTCGATCTGGTGGGCGCTCCAACCCACGATCCTCGCCACGGCGAACATGGCTGTGTACAGCTCCTGAGGAATTCCCAGCATGTCGTAGACAAAGCCGCTATAAAAGTCCACATTGGGGCTGACGCCCTTGTAGATCCGCCGGTGCTTCGCGATCAGCTGAGGGGCAAGCTCCTCCACGTTGCGGTACAGCGTCAGGTCGTCCCCGCGCCCCTTTTCGGCGGCGAGCTTTTCCACATAGCCCTTGAAAATCCGCTCTCTGGGGTCGGACAGGGAATAGACGGCGTGACCCATGCCGTATACAAGCCCCTTCCGGTCGAAAGCTTCCTTATTGATGATCTTCACGAGATAATCCTCTAGAGCCTCCTTGTCCGAGCAGTCGGGGACGTGCAGGCGGATGTCCTCCATCATTTCCATGACCTTGATGTTGGCACCGCCGTGCTTGGGGCCTTTCAGGGAGGACATGGCCGCCGCGATGGTGGAATAGGTGTCGGAACCGGAGGAGGTGATGACACGGGTGGTGAAGGTGGAATTATTGCCGCCGCCGTGCTCCATGTGGAGAATCAGCGCCGTGTCCAGCACCTTCGCTTCCGTGGCGGTGTACTTTTTATTCGGGCGGAGCATCATGAGAAGATTTTCCGCCGTGGAAAGGGCGGGGTCAGGCCGGTGAATGACCATGCTGTCCATATTTTCATAGTAGTTGTAGGCATGGTATCCGTAAACGGCCAGCAGCGGGAACTCGGCGATCAGCTGGATGCACTGCCGGAGGGAATTGCTGACGCTGGTGTCGATTGCGCGCTCGTCGTAGGACGCCAGCGTCAGAATGCCCCGGGTCATGGAGTTCATGATGTCCTTGCCGGGGGCTTTCATGATGACGTCCCGGGTGAAGTTGGTGGGGAGCGTCCTGCACTCGCCCAGCAGCCTCCGGAATTCTTCCGCGGCGGCGCTGTCCGGCATCTGTCCCATGAGCAGAAGATAGGCGATCTTTTCGTAGCCAAGCTCCGTTTCCCCAAGGCTGCCGATCAGGTCTTCCACCCGGTAGCCCCGGTACCAGAGCTGGCCGTCGCAGGGAATCTTTTTGCCGTCCACGATTCTGGAGGACGTGATCTTGGAAATGTTCGTCAGTCCGGCGAGAACGCCGTTGCCGTTTTCGTCCCGAAGCCCCTTTTTGACACCGTATTCCTCGTACAGTCGGGGGGAGATGGTGTCGTTCCGGCGGCACACCGCCTCGCTGCGGGTCGTGTAGTCATTTAACTGGGTCATGTCCATGCGCCGACCGCTCCTTTCGCAAATACTTCGTTCATGACGCTCTCCAGATGGGAGATCTGTTCCAGAAGGTTCTTCAGATTTTCGTAGCCGAAGGCCTCGATTACCCGGCTGTAGTAGGCGTTCAGGATATTTGCCTGCCGCTCCATGGCTCGGACGCCGGAATCGGTGATGACGACGTAGGTGCCGTCGCGCCCGTCGCCGCTGTGGGACCAGAAAACCAGTCCCCGTTCATGGAGTTTGCGGACCATTTTGGACGCCTTGGGCATCGGCATTTCCAGATGCTCGGCCAGATCCTTCAGATAGGTTTTTCCCGGTTCCGTGCCCTGACCGGACGCGGCTTCCGCAATGCCGTGGAGGGCAATGTAGTCGGAAAGGGACAGCTCCGTGAACAGGTCGTGCACGATGTCCCGGTTCAGCAAGTAGCGCTGACGGGTCATTGCATAGGCCAGTTTTTCCACTTCATGTTGATTTTTCATAGGCATCGTCCTTTTCTCAGGTGTGTTACCGGTGGAAATTCACCGGAGATTGCAAGTTTTTGAAAGCGACATTGCATCATGGGGTCGACCCTTTTGGCAAACATTCCCGATCCGGCAAAGCTTTCTCCGGGGAACGGAGTAGACGCCGGAGAGGAAAACGCCGGATTTACAAAACGGGGAAACCATTCGGGACTGCGCAAAAAATGAAGTTCGCTAACGTTGTTAGTAATTATAACAGGCGCGGGTGATCTTGTCAATAAACCGAAAAAGAGCTTGTAAAATTTGAACAAAAAATGAATGACCGACCATTAAATTCTATCGTAATTTACAATTGCAATTTGGGCATAATTCATATATAATTTTCCATATCACAAAAACAGATGTCCACTGACTATGGATGCTGCTTTTGAATGGAGGTAAAGAAAATGAAAAGAGTAATTGCTGTTATCTTAGTACTGTGCATGGCTCTGTCCCTGTGCGCCTGCTCCTCTTCCGGCAGCGGCTCCGCTTCCGGCGAGAAGGTCATCAAGATCGGCGTGTTTGAGCCTTCTTCCGGCGACTCCGCGTCCGGCGGCAAGAAGGAAATCCTGGGTATGCAGTATGCCAACAGTCAGGAGCCCACGGTCACTCTGGGCGGCGAGACCTACAAGGTCGAGCTGGTCTACGGCGACAACGGCTCTTCCACCGACAAGGCTCCCTCCGCCGCATCCTCTCTGGTCAGCGCGGGCGTGTCCGTGGTTCTGGGCTCCTACGGTTCCGGCGTTTCCATGGCCGGCGGCCCCAAGTTTGAAGAGGCCGGCATCCCCGCCATCGGCGTGACCTGCACCAACCCCAACGTCACCGCGGGCAATAGCTACTACTTCCGTATCTGCTTCCTGGATAACTTCCAGGCCGACGTTCTGGCCAACTTCGCCGTGAGCAAGTTCAGCGCCAAGACCGCCTACTGCCTGGGCGAGAGCGGCAACGAGTATGACCAGGGCCTGATCGCCTTCTTCACCAAGGTCTTTGAGGCCGCGGGCGGCAAGGTCATCACCGACTCCTTCCCCACCGGCAACTCCGATTTCGGCTCCTACCTGAACAAGGCCAAGAGCGAGGGCGCGGACGTTATCTTCACCCCTGTCTCCATCGCCTACGCCGTGCAGATCATCACCCAGGCCGCGTCTCTGGGCATTGAGGCTCCCTTCCTCGGCTCCGACACGCTGGACGACAACATGGTTCTGGAAGCCATCAAGGGCACCGACCTGCAGCTGTACGTCTCCACCTTCTATCAGGAAGGCGGCGCTCCCGAGTTTGATACGGGCGTCAAGGAGTACATCAACGCCAGCTCCGAGGCGCTGGCTGCCAACGGCGGCAACGACACCATCTCCGCCGTCACCGCCATGGGCTACGACGCTTACTTTGTAGCTCTGGAGGCCATGAAGAAGGCCGACAGCGGCGACAAGGCCGCCATCATGGCCGCTCTGCCCTCCGTCACCTACACCGGCGTTTCCGGCTCCATTGCCTTCGACGCTCAGGGCGACGCCATCCGCGACACCGCTTACATCAAGGCGGCGGACACCGCCAGCGGCGCGTGGGTTCTGGAAACCGTCCAGACCGGCTCCGGCAGCTGATTTTCAGCTTCAATCGAATTGTTTGGCGGGGGGCGAATCCCCCCGCCAACAGTCGTATTTTTAAGACAGGGAATCTCTGAAAAAACCGTCCGGAGCGCGGCTGCTGACGGCTTCTTCGGGGATTCCGTAAAGAAAGGGAGGAACCCCTGTGGAACAACTGTTTTCTCTGGAATACATGGTATCCATTCTGCTCAGCGGCATTTCTCTGGGCGGGCAGCTGGCGCTGATCGCCATTGGCTACACCATGGTCTACGGCATTCTGCGCCTGATCAACTTTGCCCACGGCGACGTGTTTATGGTCGCCGGTCTGCTGGGTATCTATGTTTCCGCCGTGCTGCCGATCTACGCGGCAATTCCCGCTGTCATCATCCTGACGGTGGCGCTGGGCTTTTTCATTGAGCGGGCGGCCTATAAGCCCCTGCGCAATGCCCCGAGAATGTCCGTCATGATCTCCGCCATCGGCGTCAGCTATCTGCTGCAGAATACTGCGACCTACGTCACCGGCGGCCAGCCCATGACTTATCCCACCATCGGAATTCTGAACAAAACCATCGACATTGTCGGCACCTCCACGAAGCTGGTGGTCATCATCACCCCAGTTCTGGTGCTGGTGCTGATCGTGCTGCTGACCCAGCTGATCAACCACACCAAGATCGGCATGGCCATGCGTGCCGTTTCCAAGGACTTCGAGACCGCGCGGCTGATGGGCATCAAGATCAACAATGTCATTTCCATGACCTTTGTCATCGGTTCTGCTCTGGCAGTGGTGGGTTCCATTCTGTACTTCACCACTTATCCAGCCATTACCCCCACGGCGGGTGCCATGCCGGGACTGAAAGCTTTCGTGGCGGCGGTGTTCGGCGGCATCGGCTCCATCCCCGGCGCGGTGATCGGCGCGTTCCTGATCGGCATCTGCGAGACCATCATCAAGGGCCTGCCCTCGGCATGGAATGTTTCCGTGTTCTCCGATGCCTTCACCTTCGCACTGCTCATCATCATCCTGACCTGCAAGCCCACCGGACTCTTTGGCGAAAAGGCCACGGATAAGGTTTAAGGAGGTGCCGGATATGCTGAAACAGAAAACAAACAAAAACGGCAGCTTCACTGCGCTGATCTCCATTTCGGTGCTGCTTTTGCTGATTGTCCTGCTGGAAAACCTCAGCGACCGCATTCCCGGACTGCCTGCGGTCTTCCTTCCCACCAGCCAGCTGTTTACCGTGCTGAAAAAGGGCGCGGTGTATTCTCTGGTGGCCGTTTCCATGAACCTGCTCAACGGCTTCACCGGCCTGTTCTCTCTGGGACAGGCGGGCTTCATGCTGCTGGGCGCGTATACCTATGCCATTCTGACCGTTCCCATGGCCGCCAAGGATCAGGTCTACTACCTCTACGGCGGCTCGGCTGTGAAATTCTCCCTGGTGGATATGTTCCAGAGCTTTCTGGGCAGCGCCGGTTTCGGCGGTGGGCTGGCGCTGGTTCTGGCCGTTCTCGTGGGACTGATTCTCGCGGGACTGGTGGCCGCACTGTTCGCGGCGCTCATCGGTCTGCCGGTTCTGCGGCTGAAAAGCGACTATCTCGCCATTGCCACACTGGGCTTCGCCGAAATCCTGCGGGCCATTTTCCAGTGGCAGACCCTTGGCCCCGTTACCAACGGCGCGAATATGATCAAAGGTTTCCCCACCTTCTCCGATTTCAATATCAAAAACGGCGCGGGGCAGGTGATTCTGCGGCTGAGTACATTCGTTCCCTTCCTTGTGGCGATCATCTGCATTGCCCTGATCGTTCTGCTGATCAACTCCTCCTACGGCCGCGCCTTTAAGGCCATCCGGGACGACGAGGTGGCGGCAGAGGCCATGGGCATCAGCCTGTTCAAGCACAAGATGCTCTCCTTCGTCATTTCCAGCTTCTTCTCCGGCGTGGGCGGCGCGCTGTTCGCCATGTATGTTGCCAACGCGCAGGCGAAGGTGTTCACCTCCACCATGACCTATGAGATTCTGCTGATCGTGGTCATCGGCGGCATCGGCTCCGTTTCCGGCTCCGTCATCGGCACATTCCTGTACGTGGCCTGCTCTGAGTGGTGGCTGCGGTTTCTGGATCGGGAGACCTATATCGGCTCGTTCAAGGTGCCCCTGCTGCGCAGCGGCTTCCGGATGGTCGTATTCTCCGTGGTCATCATGATTATTGTTCTGTTCTTCTCCAAGGGAATCATGGGGGAGAAGGAGCTGAGTTGGAAGGGCATCGGCGGACTGCTGAAAAAGCGGAAAAAGGCTGCCCCGGCGGCGGAAAAGGAGGACTGAAGCGGCATGAGCGAAACAAACGTTCTTCGTATGGAAAACGTCACCATGCAGTTTGGCGGCGTAGTTGCTGTGAATGACCTGTCTCTGGACGTGCCGGAGGGTCAGATCGTCGCTCTGATCGGCCCCAACGGCGCGGGCAAGACCACGGCCTTTAACTGCATCACCGGTGTGTATCAGCCGACCAACGGCCGGGTGGAATTCATGGGCAAGACCATGATCCGCAACCACCCCACCGGCAAAATGAAAAAGAACTATCTGGGAACCAACGGGGAAAAGTATGCAAATGAGCGCAACATTGACCCCACCCCGGATCATGTGGTGTTCTTGGGTATCGCCCGTACCTTCCAGAACATCCGCCTGTGGAAGAGCATGACTGTGTTTGAAAACGTGCTGGTTGCCAAGCATATGCGGGCGAAGCAGAACGTATTTTCCGCCATTTTCCGGGCGAACGCCAAGGAAGAAGCGAGAATGCGGGAAGAAACCATGGAGCTGCTGAAAGAGCAGGGACTGGAGCAGTACAAGGACGAGATCGCTACCAGCCTGCCCTACGGCCTGCAGCGCCGTCTGGAAATCGCCCGCGCTCTGGCGACGGACCCCAAGCTGCTGCTGCTGGACGAACCGGCGGCGGGCATGAACCCGCAGGAGACGCAGGAACTGGCGGAGTACATCAAAGAGATTCGGGACAGACACCATCTGACGGTCTTCCTTATTGAGCATCACATGGATCTGGTCATGAAGATTTCGGACTACATTTATGTCATTGACTTCGGCAGTGAGATCGCCCGGGGCGTGCCGAAGGAAGTGCAGCAGAACAAGCGCGTGATCGAGGCGTATTTGGGGGTGACGGAGGATGCGTAACATTCTGGAAATTCGGGACTTGCAGGTGCATTACGGCGGAATCGAAGCGGTGAGGGGCATCAGTCTGGACGTGCCGGAAGGGGAGATCGTGACCCTGATCGGCGCCAACGGCGCTGGCAAAAGCTCCACCCTCCGCGCCATCGCGGGGCTGGTGAAGCCCTCCGCGGGAAAAATCTCCTTTCTGGACGAGGACATCACCGGCATGGATTCCAGCATGATCGTGTCCAAGGGCATCACGCTGGTACCCGAGGGACGGCGTATTTTCCCGGACATGACGGTGCTGGAAAACCTGAAAATCGGCGCGTACCTGCGCAAGGACGATTTGAACGAGGACTTAAACTGGGTCTTTGACCTGTTTCCCCGGCTGAAAGAGCGTTCATGGCAGGCGGGCGGCACGCTGTCCGGCGGCGAGCAGCAGATGCTGGCGGTCGGCCGTGCGCTGATGAGCCGCCCCAAGGTCATCATGATGGACGAGCCGTCTCTGGGACTTGCGCCCATCATCGTCAAGGGCATCTTTGAGATCATCAAGGAGATCAACAAGCAGGGCGTGACGGTGCTGCTTATCGAGCAGAACGCCAATATGGCGCTGAAAACCGCCAATCTCGGCTACGTCATGGAGACCGGCCGGATCACCCTCCACGGCAGCGGCGAGGAGCTGCTGGCAAATGAAGCGGTGAAGGCGGCCTATCTTGGCACGTGATAAGTGAAGAATGCAGCCGGGCTTTCAGAGCGATACGCTCCGAAAGCCCGGCTATTTCTGCCTACGAATAAATTTCATAATGGGGATTGACTTTTCAGAGATATGTGCTATTATATCGATAGTAATATATCGGTAACAAAATACTGATAATTAATGTTCGGAAAGGTCGATTTTCATGGATAAAACATATGCACCTGTAACCACCGCTCAGGAACTGACCGAAGCATTGGCAAAGTGCCGCGCGGCACAGGAGAAATTTGCCACTTATACGCAGGAGCAGGTGGATAAAATTTTTCTGGCTGCCGCTACCGCAGCCAATCAGATGCGCATTCCTCTGGCCAAGCAGGCCGTAGCCGAAACCGGTATGGGCGTAGTGGAGGATAAGGTCATCAAGAACCACTATGCCGCTGAATATATTTACAACGCCTACAAGGATTCCAAGACCTGCGGTGTCATTGAGGAAGACACGGCCTACGGCATTCAGCGCATTGCCGAGCCTATCGGCGTCATCGCGGCGGTCATTCCCACCACGAACCCCACTTCTACCGCCATTTTCAAGACCCTGATTTCCCTGAAGACCCGCAACGGCATCATCATCAGCCCCCACCCCCGGGCGAAGGGCTGCACCATCGCCGCCGCCCGGGTGGTGCTGGAGGCGGCGGTCGCCGCCGGTGCGCCGGAAGGCATCATCGCGTGGATAGACAAGCCCTCTCTGGAGCTGACCAATCAGGTGATGCGGGAGGCCGACCTGATCCTCGCCACCGGCGGCCCCGGCATGGTGAAGGCTGCCTACTCCTCCGGCAAGCCCGCTCTGGGCGTCGGCCCCGGCAACACCCCCGCCGTCATTGACGACAGCGCCGACATTCTGCTGGCGGTTTCTTCCGTCATCCATTCCAAGACCTTTGACAACGGCATGATCTGCGCTTCCGAGCAGAGTGTGGTGGTGCTGGACAGCATCTACGACCGGGTCAAGACGGAATTCATCAAGCGCGGCTGCTATGTCCTGAACGGGGAGGAAATCGACAAGGTTCGTGCAACCATCCTGATTAACGGCGCATTGAACGCCAAGATCGTGGGTCAGTCCGCCCATACCATCGCGGCGCTGGCGGGCGTCGATGTCCCCGAAAGCACCAAAATCCTCATCGGTGAAGTGACCTCCACCGATCTCTCCGAAGCCTTTGCCCACGAGAAGCTGTCCCCTGTGCTTGCCATGTACCGGGCGTCCGACTTCACCGACGCCATGAACAAGGCGGACACCCTTGTCAAGGACGGCGGCTACGGCCACACCGCTTCCGTTTATCTGGATACGGTGGCCGGGAAGGAAAAGCTGGACGCCTTTGCGGAGAAAATGAAAGCCTGCCGCATTCTGGTGAACACGCCGTCCTCCCACGGCGGCATCGGCGACCTGTACAACTTCAAGCTGGCTCCCTCCCTGACGCTGGGCTGCGGCTCCTGGGGCGGCAACTCCGTTTCCGAGAACGTGGGCATCAAGCACCTGCTGAACATCAAGACTGTGGCAATTAGGAGGGAGAACATGCTCTGGTTCCGTGCGCCTGAAAAGGTTTATTTCAAGAAGGGCTGCCTGCCGGTAGCTTTGGCCGAGCTGAAAAATTACAAGAAGGCATTCATCGTCACCGACGCCTTCCTGTACCAGAACGGCTACACGAAGCCGGTGGAGGAGAAGCTGGACGCTATGGGGATCACCCACACCACCTTCTACAACGTAGCTCCCGATCCCACCCTCGCCTGTGCCAGAGAAGGCGCGGCGCAGATGGCGGCCTTCAAGCCCGACCTGATCCTTGCCATCGGCGGCGGCTCCGCCATGGACGCGGGCAAGATCATGTGGGTGCTGTATGAGCATCCCGAGGCGGATTTCCAGGACATGGCCATGCGCTTCGTGGATATCCGCAAGCGCGTCTACACCTTCCCCAAGATGGGCGAAAAGGCCTATTTCGTCGCCATCCCCACCACCGCCGGCACCGGCTCCGAGGTGACCCCCTTTGCCGTCATCACCGATGAAACCACCGGCGTCAAGTATCCGCTGGCGGACTACGAGCTGCTGCCGAAAATGTCCATCGTGGATGCCGACATGATGATGAACGCCCCCAAGGGACTGACCGCGGCCTCCGGCATCGACGCCGTGACCCATGCGCTGGAAGCCTACGCCTCCATGATGGCCACGGACTACACCGACGGTCTGGCGCTGCGGAGCCTGAAGCTGATTTTTGAGAACCTGCCCTCCGCCTACGAAAACGGCGCGAAGGATCCCAAGGCCCGCGAGAACATGGCGAACGCCGCCTGCATGGCCGGTATGGCCTTTGCCAACGCATTTTTGGGCGTGTGCCACTCCATGGCGCACAAGCTGGGCGCGTTCCACCATCTGCCCCACGGCGTTGCCAACGCCCTGATGATCGACGAAGTCCTGCGCTTCAACGCCGCCGAGGTTCCGGCAAAGATGGGCACCTTCTCCCAGTACGACCACCCCCACACTTTGGCGCGGTATGCCGAGGTTGCCGACTACCTGAAGCTGGGCGGCACCACGGACGAGGAGAAGCTGGAGAACCTGATCGCGGCCATTGACGAGCTGAAGGTCAAGATCGGCATCAAAAAGACCATCCGGGACTACGGCATTGACGAAACCGACTTCCTGACCCGACTGGACAGCATGGTGGAGCAGGCTTTCGACGACCAGTGCACCGGCGCGAACCCCCGGTATCCCCTCATGAGCGAGATCAAGCAGATGTACCTCAACGCCTACTACGGCACCGACGAGACGAAATAAGCAAAACAGAACCGACGCCCTCCGGCCTAAGACTTCTCAGGCTGGAGGGCGAACTGTTTTGATGAAATCGGAAGGACACGGTCGATACGGGCAGGTTGACTTTTCCCGTTTCCTTGCTATAATGTAGCGGGTAAACCGAGCATCAAACCATTTTCAGGAGGAAGAACATGCTTGAGTATCACAAAATGACCGAAGAAGAAAAATACTGCATCGCCCGGTGGGAATATCCCGGAGAATACGCGATTTACAACAGCCTTTCCTATGAGGAACAGAAAAAGCGGGGGATTGGGTTTGCAAACCCCGAGAACCACCTGTATTCCTTCTATGATGGGAAGGAACTTATCGGCTTTATCAATCTGAACGGGGAAGACCCGGAGGTGTTCTTCGGAATCGGGGCGAATCCCGATTGCTGCGGCAAGGGGTACGGGCAGCAGATGACCCGGACAGCGTGGGAAATTTCGCAGACGCTGTTTCCAGGGAAACCTATGTACCTGGAAGTCAGAACATGGAATAAGCGCGCAGTCAGGTGCTATGAAAAAGCAGGATTCCATGTTGTCGGAGAGCCGATCAAGCAAACAACGTCCATAGGGGAAGGCATGTTTTATCACATGGTTCGACAGGACTGAACAGCAAAACGACGTGGCAATGGAGTGCCGCGTCGTTTTTTGCCCAAATTATCGCAGGACGGTGAAATAACTTCCTTTTTTCTGCCAATACTAAGGGAAAAGGAGTTGATTTCATGGGGTCTGTCTGGATGGACGATCTGCGGATGCCCTGTTTTCCGCCGCTGTGGGGACAGGTGCGGACGGATGTTCTGATCATCGGCGGCGGGATGACGGGGCTGCTCTGCGCCCGTATGCTGCAAAACGCGGGGGTGGACTGCGCCGTGGCGGAGGCGGCCTCCATCGCCGGGGGCATCACGAAGAACACCACCGCTAAAATAACCTCCCAGCATGGCCTGATCTACCAGCAGCTGGCCAAACGCTTTGGAACGGAAAAGGCAGCGCTGTATTTGCAGGCCAACGAGCAGGCGCTTGCCGCGTTTCGCACCCTCTGCGCCGGGATCGACTGTGATTTTTCCGAGGAGGACAACTATATCTATTCCACCGATAACCGGGAAAAGCTGGAGCAGGAGATGCAGGCGCTGGAAAGCATCGGCGCAAAGGCGGAGTTTGCCGAAAATCTGCCGCTGCCATTTCCCACGGTGGGGGCGGTGAAATTTCCCCATCAGGCGCAGTTTCATCCGCTGAAATTTCTGTCGGCCATTGCCGACGAGCTGACCATCTATGAAAATACCCCCGTGCGGCGGCTGGAAAAGGGCGCAGCCGTCACAGACCGGGGCGTCATCCGGGCGGACGCTTTTGTCGTCGCCACCCATTTTCCCTTCCTGAACAAGCACGGCAGCTATTTTCTGAAGCTCTACCAGCAGCGCTCCTACGTGCTGGCGCTGGAAAACGCGCCGGCGCTTCGGGGCATGTATCTGGACGAACGGGAAAACGGCCTGTCCTTCCGGGAGTACGACGGCCGCCTGATTCTGGGCGGCGGCGGACACCGGACGGGACATGAGGGCGGGGGATGGAATGCGTTGGAGCAATTTGCCAAAACACACTATCCCGACGCCAGAATCACCCACCGCTGGGCGGCGCAGGACTGCATGAGTCTGGACGGCGTCCCCTATATCGGCCGCTACAGCGCCATGACGCCGAACCTTTACGTTGCCTCGGGGTTCAACAAATGGGGCATGACCACCTCCATGGTGGCGGCGCAGCTGCTGACCGATATCATCACCGGGAAGAAAAGCCCCTACGAAGCGGTCTTTTCCCCTTCCCGGAGTATGCTGCACGCCCAGCTGGGGGTCAACGCAGTGGAAGCCGGGAAAAATCTTCTGACCGTTTCCCCCAGACGCTGTCCCCATCTGGGCTGTGCGCTGAAGTGGAATTCTCAGGAGCGAAGCTGGGACTGCCCGTGTCACGGTTCCCGGTTCGAGGAAAACGGCAGACTCATCGACAATCCCGCCACGAAAAATCTCCGCAGCCACTGAGAGGATTTTGTATCTTTTACGACTTTCCTCTTGTTTTTTTCGGCATGTGCGGTTATAATAGTCGCAGATAAAAACAAGGAGGTCATTTTTATGGCTGTAAAAATTGAAAAGGATACCATTATCGGGGACATTCTGGACGTCGCGCCCCAGTCCGCACCCCTGTTCTTCGCCATCGGTATGCACTGCCTGGGCTGCCCCTCTTCCCGGGGCGAGACCGTTGAGGAAGCCTGCATGGTCCACGGTGTGGACTGCGAGCCGTTCCTCGCCCAGCTGAACAATTTCCTGGAGGCCTACGAGGCCAACGAAGCCGCGAAGCAGAACGGATAAAATACCGGCAGCGCCATCCCGGACAATTGCCGGGATGGCTTTTTTCGTATAGAAGGAGGGACGCCCGTGAAAATACCCCTTTCCAACCGGCTGCTGGCCTGCTGCGGCTATGTCAATCCCGGCGACCGGGTGGCGGACGTGGGCTGTGACCACGGATATCTCGGCATTTACCTTCTGAAAAACGGCATCGCCAGCGCGGTCATTGCCTCCGACGTCCGGGAAATGCCCCTGCAAAGCGCCATCCGCAACGCGGAAAAATTCGGCGTGAAGGAGAGGATGTCCTTCTACCTGTCCGACGGCATCCGCGATGTCCCCCGGGAATTTGACTGCATGGTCTGCGCGGGGATGGGGGCGGACACCATGATGTCCATTCTGGACGCCGCGCCATGGTTGAAAAGCGAACGCTACCGGCTGACCCTCCAGTGCCAGAGCAAGCGGCCGGAGCTGCGCCGGTATCTGTACGGTCAGGGCTACGCCATCCGCCGGGAGACGCTGGCGAAGGACGGAAAATTCATCTACCCCGTCATGGAGGTGGTCTACGCCCCCGGGGAGGCGCTGACCGAGGGCGAATATTACATCACCCCGGCACTGCGCCGCAGCGGCAGCGAGCTGCTCCCGGCCTTCCGGCAGAGTGTCCTTTCCGGCCTTCGCAAGACCGTGGCAGGGCTGTCCGGCGGGGACGGGGAAAAATACAGGCACTACAAAGCGATTTTGGAGGAACTGACCGATGACGACCGTAGCTGACATTCTCAAGTACATAGAGGCCCTTGCCCCAACCTACATGAAAATGGACTGGGACAATGTGGGGCTGCTCTGCGGCAGCCGGGAGACCCCTGTTACCAAGGTTCTCGTGGCGCTCGACCCCTTCGAGGGGGTGTGCCGGGAGGCGGCGGAGTGGGGCGCGGAGCTAATCGTCACCCACCATCCCATGATTTTTGCCCCGCTCAAATCCGTGACGGAGGAAACGACCGTCGGCCGGAGCATCATGACCCTTTGCCGCCACGGCATCAGCGCCGTGAATGCCCACACCAATCTGGACTGCGCCCCGGGGGGCGTCAACGACGTGCTGGCAGACACCCTGGGACTGAAGGACGTGGAGACCATCCCGCCTTTTTTCCGGGACGATCAGGGGCGGCAATGGGGCCTTCTGCGCCGGGGCAGGGTAGAGGAGCAGCCCCTTTCCCAATTTCTGGAAACCGTCAAGAGCAGCCTGAACGCCGAGGGACTGCGCTATGTGGACGGCGGCAAGCCGGTTTGCGTGGTGGCGGTGGGCGGCGGGCATTGCTCCGACGAGCTGATGAGCGCCTTCGAGGCCGGGTGCGACACCTTCGTCACCGCGGACATCAAGTACAACGACTTCTGGGACGCCCGGGCGCTGGGAATGAACCTGATCGACGCGGGGCATTTTGCCACGGAGAACCCCGTTGTGGCCGTGCTGGCGGAGAAAATCGCCGCCGCGTTCCCGGAGGTTCAGGTGAAAATTTCCGAAACCCACCGGGACTGCATGAAATTCTATTGAGAAAGTGTTGATTTTTGTCACGGATTCTGATAAAATAGATAAGATTTTTGAATATACTCGCTGAAGGGAAGATATACCTATGTCCGGACATTCCAAATGGCATAACATCCAGAAAACCAAGGGCGCGCAGGACGCCAAGCGCGCGGCAGCCTTCACCAAGATCGCCAAAGAGCTGATCGTCGCGGTGAAGGAGGGCGGCAGTGCAGACCCCGCCTATAACTCCCGTCTGGCCACCGTCATCACCAAGGCCAAGGCCGCCAACATGCCCAACGACAACATCAAGCGCTGCCTGGAAAAGGCGGCAGGCGCGGGCGGCGACAACTACGAGACCATCACCTACGAAGGCTACGGCCCCGGCGGCGTGGCGGTGATCGTGGAGACCATGACCGACAACCGCAACCGCACCGCCGGTTCCATGCGCCACCACTTCGACAAATTCGGCGGCAATCTGGGCGCGACGGGCTGCGTCAGCTGGTCCTTCGACAAGAAGGGCGTGCTGGTGATCGACAACGAGGACGGCGACTACGAGGAAGACCAGGTCATGATGGACGCCATGGACTGCGGCGCGGATGATTTCGAGGCCGAGGACGACGTGTTCACCGTGTACACAGACCCCGACGATTTCAACGCCGTGGCCGACGCCATGACGCAGAAGGGCTACAGTTTCGTATCTGCTCAGATCGAAATGGTGCCCCAGAACTACCAGAAGCTCACCGACCCGGAGCAGATCTCCCTGATGGAGAAGCTGCTGGACATCATGGACGACGACGACGACGTCCAGAACGTCTGGCACAACTGGGACGAGGATTGAGAAAGAATGAAATGACCGCAGGTTCAGGCGATGGCTTGAACCTGCGGTTTATTATGTAGAAATGGGAAAAAGCGAACTGACTGACATGCGGCATCAGAGAAGTTCAAAAGCATAAAGGACACCCATACCTCCGATTATTATGCCCAGCACAGCCCAAAATGCTCCCTTTTGGTGCTTGTCAAGGCAGCCGAACACTCCTGATACGGACACAACAACGGAACGCTGAATGTTTCGGAATTGGCAAGGGTTTGCGATTTAAGCAGGACAACGGTTTACAAATATCTTTCCCTTTTGGAGGGGTAACGGAAAAGAGAGTGGACGAAAACCCACTCCCTTTTCCTTTACTATTTCAGCGAACATTATAAACAGCAATCGGTGCAGTACTACTTGAGGTATAGAAAATCACAGAAAGTGTGTTTTCTTGATTGTCTCGAACTTCTTCGGGGACAAAGAATGAAAAAACACTTCCAAATTTCGGGGTCAAAGGTTCAATTGTGCCCGTGTTCAGCCACGCATCCACACCGTTGTCATAAAACCAAATCCGCTCACTATAAAAGGTATATCCATCGCCATAGACTACTTCGCAGGAGAAGAATGGGAAACTAATCGCTCTCTTTCCATTATATTTTACATCAAAGTAGATGTTTGCAACGGTTTCTCCGTTGCTTGGAATCAATGCTCCACCCTTGCCTTTTTGGGGATTTTCTGCTTTCGCAGTAAAATCAAAATTGGTGACAGTGATTTCGAAATTTTCGAACGAAGCGGTTTCACCCAGAACAAGATTCACGGCTTCGGGGGCCTCAGTTTCTTTGGGAGGCTCGGTCTCTTGGGAAGTCTCTGCTGTTTTGGATGCCTCATTTACTTTAGAGGGATCATCCTTACTTCCACAAGCACACAGGGACAGGCACATCACAAGTGCCAAGAGCAGAGAAATTGTCTTTTTCATTTGCGATCCTTCTTTCTTAGAGTATACCAATAACCGATATTGGTTAATATGATTATACACCATATTCGGTTATCATGTCAAGTAAGAAAGGGGGCTGCATCCCGTGATTTCTTACGATAATCTATGGAATGTCATGAAAGAGAAGGGTATCACACAATACATGCTCATCAAACGGTATAATATCAGCCCCGGACAGATTACGCGGTTAAAACGAAACGAGAGCGTCAGTACCCATACCATTGAGATGTTTTGCAGAATTTTGTCCTGCGAAGTCGGGGACATCATGAAGTATATTCCAGATGATTAGAGCGGAGAAATCTGCTCTTTTTCTCTTGGGAAGCACATCCAACCTGATTCCTCAGGCGGGATGTGCTTCCTGTTGATAAGGGACAAAAGAATGTAGGGCGGATGTACTCAGTATTTGTTGTGCTTAAATAGAAAAAACCAGAGAAACGACAGGATAAAGGACAACAGTAGCACCAGCAAGTTTATAATCCCCCCGAATACGCTGCGGTGAGTTCCAGATAGCCCCGGCGATTATGCGCGATTCCAGCCCATTCCAGAACGGCGGCCAACACAAACACCGGGTCAACGCCGGACTCGCCTGCACTTTTGCCAAAGTAGTTTTTCAGAATAGCGCCTGCGACGGTGTTTTCTTCACACCCGGCCTCACCAAGCCTGTAGTTTCGGGCATTTCCTTTTCCGGCTCTGTGGTTCGGCTGCTTTTTTAGCAGATCGACGATCACGTCAAAGACATCATAGGTATAGATTGGGGGCAGTTCATTGCACAGAATGTGCTGACCGTCTGCGTCCGCTTTTATGCCGTACCGATTGCCGCTGATGGATGTCACGATGGCACGTCCGCCGTTTTCCATGAGCTTCCTCCTGACAATATCTCCGGCGCGATTGCTTTCCTTACCTTCAAACTGGATTTGCATATTAACGTCCTCCTTTATAAATGTTTCGTCGTTTTCCTGTGTGAGATTCAGTGCGCTGAGCAGTTCCGTCAGTTTCTTCTTCGCGTAGGGATAGGAGATGTTCAGTTCTTCCTGCAGCAGTTTCAGGTTTCCGCGGTGTTTCAGAAATGTGGTAAGAAACAGGTACTGGTCATTGTCCAGTTTATCAAAGGGGCTGATTTCAAAAGAGTTTGAAAGTTCCATCCCACAGCAGGGGCATTGAAGCTTTGTGATATTCAAATCATTACCGCAGACGGGACATTCGGAGATAAGCTTTGCCATGTCAATCACCTCGAGAGCATAATAGCACGTTGATTCATATTTGTCAACGCCTAGAAGAAAAATAATTTATTCTTATTTATAAATAGAACGGTTCTTTATAGAGTATAGAAGGCAAAATGCACCGCTGGGATAAAAATAAGAAGCACATCCAGCCTAATTTCTCAGGCAGGATGTGCTTCTTTGCTTGTTATTTGGGAAAGAAAAGTGTTCCCTTACTTCTTCAGCGCTTCCTCAACTGCAACAGCCACGGAAACGGTAGCGCCGACCATGGGGTTGTTGCCCATGCCCAGGAAGCCCATCATTTCCACGTCAAATCCGCCTGACGGCGGCTTTGTGCCTGCGGCGCAGGGACTTTTGGAGAAGGAATCCCGACCTTTCGCAAAACAAGAAGCACATCACCTGAAAGCAGTATGTTGTGCTTTCCTTTCTTGGGAGTATCTTATCACATCAACTGTTCACGAAACAAGATGTTTTGACTTAATTATACAACTTTTATCATCATTATTTCATCTGTATCATCTTTTAACATCTTTCAATCATCCGCCACCAAGAGTAAGCGAAAATAAATCATAATTAATTCTTTTTTCTTTTGAACCTATCCTATTATATTGGATAGGTTCAACTGTATAATAAGGCCATAAAGATTGAGGGAAACAAAACCTCAGAAAAACAAAAATAAGGGTTGCGACCTACCGCCAAGGCCAAAAGAGCCAGAAAGGAATCTACCATGAATACCACCAAGAATGCTGCTCGCTTCACTCTGAACTTCTTCGACAAGACCATCACCGGCACCAAGGCAAGCTTCAACAAGGCAAACAAGGGCTTCGGCCCCGAGTATGAAGAACTGACCGCCAAGATGGCTGCTCACCCTGACTTTGAACTGCGGGTCAAGGAACAGAAGGTCAAGACCATCAAGAGCAAGAGAACCTACGAGGGCATGGACTACAAGTTCATGGAAGACTACATCGCAACCTTCGAGGATGTTGCTATGGTTAAGGAATACGAAGCTGTCAAGGAGATGGCTGAGAACTGCGGAACCAAGGTTTACCCCCTGACCAAGAAGTGGTTCCTGGGCAAGTTCAGCGACATGGAGGGCGGTTTTGATATGGAAGCTGCCAAGAAGGACATCGCTGAGTTCCGCATCGCTCAGGCCGAAAAGAAGGTCGCTGAATCTCTGGTTGCTATGGCTGTAGCAACCGCAGCCGAGCAGACCAAGGATGTAGCTTAATCCACCCTCACACAGAAAGGAAAGGTAAAATACCATGGAAAAGTTTCAGTTTGATGTTATCTCCCAGACCCTGACCATTACCGCACAGTTCGCGGAGGCTATGAACAATCCCGGGAGTGAGGAATACAAACTTTATCAGAAGTTCAGCACCGACTTTCCGAATCTGAAAGTAATTGGAAAGACCCACCGCACCCCCACTACCTACGTTACCAAGAGCAACGAGAAGTTCCACCACAACCCCTACAAGGGTATCACCGTTGAAAATATGGAGCGGTTTATTGCGGCAGTTGATGATAAAGAACAGAGCTACAAGAAGGAGTATAACCGTGTTTGCGCTTATGCACAGGCAATGGGCAAAAAGAAAGCCTACGCAATTGTCGCAGGTTGGTTTGTGGAGCAGTTCCCCAAGTATCGCACGGAGCCTTTCTACTATTTCAATAACCATCCTACGCTCATTCCCTTTCAGCCCAGCAACAACAAGGAAAATTCAGAGCCGGAATTGGCCGCTACGGGAACTGGGGGCTAATAGCCGCCACAATATAGGAGAAAACCCCAACGGTTTTCCTTTCCTAAAATTATAAAAGACGAGAAAACCTTTGGGGGGTAAAGATTATGAATTTAGCGGTATTACATTTGGAAAAGCGGGTCTATTCCCGGCAGGAAATGGCAGAATTATTCGGCTTGAATCTTGCGGACAATGGGCATTTCAAAAGGAATCTTGAAAGAAAGCTTCAAAACCTGGGTTATGGCTACGAATATTCTACGGCAAACGTGGAGATCACCCACATTCCCACCACCGACGTGGAACGACTAAAGATGATTCTGATTGTCGTTTTCGGCCTGGACGTTCAGACTGACCCCTATGCGTTCAGCTGCTTCCTTTGCGCCTTTGATGATATTCCAGGCTTTGGGAGTATGCCATGGGCAGAACGGGCAGACGCATTCTATCGGGAGTATAGGATTTACGTTGCCGCCAGAACATTGTCTAATTGGTGCAGGAAACTATTCAACGAGTCCATTGCAGCAAAAAGTGAAGAACATACCTTTTGGAAAACCGAAAAGGCCAACGGAATCCTTGTTCGCTCTCCCATTGCCTCCGATGATGAAGAAATGCGGCAATACTATGAGGAAAGGTTTGCGCTGGTGCAGGAGCTTCAAAAAAAGAACCAGGAGGACGGCCTTTCGCCAAAAGAGGCATGGCAAAATGCGTGGAGCAGCGCTATCCATCAGATGTGGGAAAAATATCATTGTTGTTATTATTCCTGCAAAACAATCCTTTTGGGGGCATTTTCCCTGGATGATGGAATCAGTCTTCAAGATATTTACGAATTGTCCAGAAACATTCGAGGAGAATTGTTCCAACAGCAGCAGAAAGAGGACGGCTTCAAGTTCTAATTGGGCAATTCCAAACAATTTCTTTATAAAAAAGCGCATTTCTAATAGAAAAGAATACGGAGGTATCACAATGACTTTATTAGACGATCACTACAGAAAGGCACCCGAATACTACGACTGGATGTATCTTGACGGCTTCACGCCCGATGAAATCCTATATGCTCTCCACAAGAAAATGGACAGGGAGCAGGCAGAACGGGAAGCAGTTGCGGATTCCGGTATTACCGTTAAGATTAAAAGCGAGGTGAAAATCAAGTGAGAATTGACCGCACCCGTGAGAGGGAGAACGAGAAAGAAAAAAAGAAAAAGCAGCAGTCCATTTTGGAGAAGGAGATTTTCAGCATTATGGAAAAATCTATGGAAGCCGCTTTGGATAAGGCTGTAGACGATCTTTTGAAGGATTGGAACAAAGAAATCAAGATTAAACTATGACCGGACAATTTTATAAGACCCCCCAAAGGTTTTCCGCTCTATTATTTTTCTAGGAGCGGAAAACCTTTGGGGGGATTTTTTGTTTTACTGGGCCGCAAACAGTCAGATAGCCCGACTTCTGGATTGCGGTTTGCTCTCCGTGGGAGCGCAGACCACGCCTTTTTCCTTTTAGCGGGAAATTGTCTGGCTTTCCCGAAATATAGCCGCCCACCCTGTTCAATCAAACATTTGGTTTCGCCTACACTTTTGGAGCAGCCAAAAGGGAGCCGAACAGGCGGGAAAAACGGGAAAATTTGTCAAGGAAACGAGTTAGCCCCTTTCGTTTACATCGGCTTCCCGCACATACTCAATCAAATCTCCTGGCTGACAGTCCAACAGGGAGCAGATTGTATCAAGGGTTTTCCAGGACACTAAATCCCCGTGCCGAATTTGCTGTAAATAGGATTGCCCGATTAGCTTTTCTTCACGGATTTTTGTGGAGCTATAGCCCTTCTGTTTTAGTTCGGCCATTATATCCACTTTATAACGGATTGCCATAAATTCGCCTCCTTCTCCATCATCCACATTATAGCAAAGAAAAGCACTAATATCAAGTGCTAAATATAGACAATTATAGCACCAATAATTAGTGTATTTTGTCAATAGACAGCACCAGTAATTAGTGCTATAATAAGTCCATAAAGAGTTGGGAGCCAATTTCAACACTGCCTGATGTAACCCAGCGAACCGACAAACACATAGGAGCGGCGACAGCACGGAGAGACGGCAAAACAAAAATAAAGGAGATCACCACAATGTCTAAAATCGAACTGCTTGCCAAAATTGAACTGCTGAACAAATACGAGGCTATGGTTGAGGAAATGAAAGCCCAGTCCGACACCATCCGCAATGAGATCAAAGCGGAAATGGAAGCCAGAGAGTTGGAGGAAATGATTGCGGGACAGTATATCATCCGCTATACCGCTGTCCTCTCCAATCGGTTTGACACCACCGCTTTCAAGAAGGTAATGCCGGAAATCTACAAGGCTTACACCAAGCAGGTTTCCAGCCGCCGCTTCACCATCAGCGTGTGATAGAAAAGGCGGGGCCAAAAGCCCCGCCACCAGAAGGAGAGATTGTTATGGATTACGGCTATTCCAGATGTTCCACCAACGAGGGCAAGCAGGATATAAACCGCCAAGTGCGGGAACTGCGGGCGGCGGGAGCGCAGGAAATCTTTATGGAATACGAACACGGGGACGCAAAGGTAAAGAGCCAACAGGCCCAGATGTTTGCGGCGGCCCAGGCGGGCGACACCATCATTGTTTTGGAGGTTTCCCGGCTTGCCAGAAGCACACAACAGCTTTGTGAAATTATCGATGTTGTGCGGGAGAAGCGTCTGCGGCTTGTGATTGTGGGGTCTATGACCCTGGATTGCCGTGAGGGCCGTTCAGACCCGATGAGTGAGGCGTTTTTACAGATGGCGGGCGTGTTCAGTCAATTGGAGCTGGCAATGATTAGAAGCCGTGTGCGGTCAGGGATGGCGAACGCCAAGGCCAAGGGCAAGCAGATCGGGCGGCCGCAAGTGAGTAAAGAGGACATCCCCGCCGCATTCCTCCGCCACTATCCCGCCCACAAAAACGGGCAACTGAACATCAGCGAATTGGCGCGGGTCTGCGACATCAGCCGCACCACCGCTTATAAATATAAAGCCCTCTTGGAGGGATAAAAAAGAACAGGGAGCCACTTGGCTCCCTGTTTGCTTATTTTCTGACAAAAACAGATGTGCCTCTGTCAGCAGAAACAAGTTTCTCTCCATCTAACTCAAAAATGCTGGAGACACCAGTTCCTGTAAAGTCTGCCTGTGATGAGATTTTTAACACACCATCTACAATTTCCCAATCCATTATGGAATAAGTAGTGCCGTCAATCTCTTTAAACACTTCGACTTCTCCACCTTTAACAATATTCATTTTTACGCAAATCGTTGGATTTGAAGAAGCAAAAATAGCAAAACCGTTTCCGGATTCAAGAATCCATTCACCTACTACCATATCCGTAGTTAAGCCAACTGGTGTAGGTTCGGTGGCAACAGTTTCAGGTGCGTTTGTTGTCGGTTTATCCTCACCGCAAGCACACAGGGACAGGCACAGCACAAGCGCCAAGAGTAGGGAGATTGTCTTTTTCATTTGCGTTCCTTCTTTCTATAAAAATAAAAAAGTGCGCTAACCGAAGTCAGCGCACCAAAAACGCAAACTCCGTTAGTCGCCAAACCAACTCTGCGTAATAAGGAATCCCTCACGTCCACAGAAACGGAATTTGCGTTTTTAACAAATTCGCATTGTGAACGTGAAAAGGGTATAGTATCCCTATAGTGAGATTCTATGATTACGCATTATAAAGTTGGTTTGGCACGATTATCATACCACATCCCGCCCAAAGGTTCAAGGCATTTCACAAAATTCTCTCTTTCTTCTTTCCTTTTGGTATGCTATACTAACAAAAAAATCCAAAAGGAGGCCCAGCTATGGCAAACTACGGAAAATACTATATTGCCGTTCGGCTCCTTTTGCTCAAGCAATACCTGGAAGCCAACGCAGGCCGTGACCGCATTGTGAAGCGTGGGGAGCTGGAAGCCTTATTGCGGGAACACGACATGCCCGTGGAGAAAAAGACGCTCTACGCCGATTTTGCGGCCCTGGGGGATATTTGCGGGCTACAGCTGGACTATGACCCCCACAAGAAGGGGTATCGGCTTCTGAACCCGCCCTTTGAGCCTTACGAACTTCGGCTTCTGGTGGACAGCGTTCAATCCTCTAAATTCATCACCAGAGAAAAAGCCCAGGAGTTGACCGCCAAAATAAAGAAATTTGCGGGCAAGGACACTGTGGAAAGTCTGAACCGGGAAAACCACGTTGCAAACCGAATCCGCAATATGAACGACAGCGTTATGAAGGACGCAGACCGCATCCATGCCGCTATTGCGGCAGACTGTAAGATCAGCTTCCGCTACTTCCACTATGCGCCCGCCACCAATGACAATAAACGCTATTCCAAGAGTGGCGGGCAGTATGTGGTCAGTCCTTACGCCCTTCTTTGGAATAACGGCAACTATTATCTCTATGCCTACGACAGCGAGAAAGAGAAGTTCCGCTATTTCCGAGTGGACAGAATGGAGCGCATTTCCCAGCCCTTGCCCTTAAAGCGGGACGGCAGAGAAGCTTATAGCGAGAAGAACCTGAACCGCCAAAAGGCAAAGGTATTTGATATGTTCGGCGGTCAGGAATACAATGTGCGCATCCGCTTCCGCAACGAATTAGCGGACGCAGTAATAGACCAGTTCGGCAAAGATATTATGATGTTTGCGGTGGATGCCGAGCATTTCACCATCACCGCCCCCATCGAAGTCAGCCCCACCTTCTTTGCGTGGATTGCGACTTTTGGAAGAAGGGTAAAGATTCTTTCCCCTGAGCCAGTTGTTGATAAAATGCGGGATTTTCTTCAAAGAAGTTTGGATATGTATAAAGATGATGGAGAGATGTGAAAACACCTCTCCATTTGCTTATAGATGATAAAAGATGATAGAAGATGTTAAGCTTTCATACAAACCCGTTCTTGCTTCAAACTGCGGATAATGTTTACCTTATCAATGTCCTTTTTCAAATCGCTGGTTAGGATATTCAAATAGTTTTCTGTGATGGCAAGACTGCTATGCCCAAGTATCTTTTGGAGCGTGACCACGGAACCACCCATTGTAGCCCATTTCTTTGCGAAGGTGTGGCGGAACCGATGAACCCCCGTCTGTTCCAAGCCCCGTTCGTGGCAGTAGTCCCAAATGGCGTGATAGCAACTGCTACGGGTCAGTTGCTTGCCATAGACGGAACAGAACAGCCAGTCCTCTGCCCCGCCACCACGATACTGTAAATACTCTTTCAGTATTTTCACAATATCCTCATTCAGGGGGATAATCAAGGGTTTGCGGTTCTTTGTGGTATTTACATACACCACAGAGTTATCAAAATCCACATCCCTGATTTTGATGTTGACAAGACTGTTCTGCCGAACGCCAGTAGAGAGCAGGAAATTGACAATCACCCAACTTCGATAGGTGGAGAAGATACACTTACGGACATCGGGCTTTTTCAGAAGTTTCTTCAATTCATCGTCCGTGTAGGTCTGGATGGGGGCTTTGTCCGCTTTTGGTAGTTGGATTTCAAAGTGGGGAATATAACCGCATTTCATAAAGAACCGCATCAGCGTTTTCAAATCTCTTGCGTAGGTTCCCATAGAAACCTCATTCAAATTAGGGTCATCCCGCAGAGCAATATAGAAATCCTTCATTGTCTGCTGGTTGAGGGAAGAAATAGGGGTATCGGGCGGGATTCTCTTGTAAATCTGCTTGACAGATTCCCGATAGTGGTTGATTGTCCCCTCCCGAAGATTCCTTGCTTTACAGTCCAGGATATATTCGGCAAAACCGTCCACGAAAGTTTTCTCCCTTGGGAAGCACATCCTCATTTTCTTCATAAAAACACCCCTAAAAACGCAAAAACAGGAAGCACATCTTCACTGATTTCTCAGAAAGGATGTGCTTCCTTGCTTATATTTTGCGAAAAGTGGGGTTTGAACTTTTTGGGTTCAAAAGAAGGAAATTTTCCTTACTTCTTCAGCGCTTCCTCAACAGCAACAGCCACGGAAACGGTGGCGCCGACCATGGGGTTGTTGCCCATGCCCAGGAAGCCCATCATTTCCACGTGGGCAGGCACGGAGGAGGAACCGGCAAACTGAGCGTCGGAATGCATACGGCCCATGGTATCGGTCATGCCGTAGGAAGCGGGGCCGGCTGCCATGTTGTCGGGATGCAGGGTACGGCCCGTGCCGCCGCCGGAGGCCACGGAGAAGTACTTCTTGCCCTGCTCGATGCACTCCTTCTTGTAGGTGCCGGCAACAGGATGCTGGAAACCAAGGGGGCTTGGTTACGGATGCTACGAGGCGGAAAATAGTGGAAGAGAGTTGCCAAAGTCAGCCACAACAACTCTTCAAATCCGCAAAAAAGCGTCACAAAGAAAACTTAATTGATATTTTGGACAGTGCCACAGTATGGGCATTTTCCTGTGCGGCCCTTAATTCCTTCATAAGTTGCCCCGCAATTTTGGCAAAAAACAGAACGCCTCAATGCATCCATTTCCTCAGTAGTCTTTTTGTTGAAAACAGTCTTGAATGTATCCATTGTTCCCTTAATCGTTTCTGCAAGCTTCTCTGCACCTGGTACTGCATAGGCAGAAGGGTCATAGCCATTTTCCTTTTCGTTTAACACCAATCTGGCAATAGCACCAGCCCATTTTGTTGCTTCCATTCTAGTAATAGCATTAAAGGCAAAATACGCAACATTGCCATCAGTGAAATAGATCTCCAGCCTGGCTGTTCCATTCTTATGCTTGCCAACGAGCACCTGTGCCTTATTGTCAATCACTTTAATTTTGGCTAGTACTCTGTAAATCCTAAATCTTTATAATGGGGTATAGATGCTTCAGCTTA
>ERZ836877.752-NODE-752-length-53470-cov-4.549677_pt1 | contig 53470 bp, 56 predicted proteins | sample MGYA00519469_ERZ836877 | MGnify/ENA primary metagenome ERZ836877 (study PRJEB31850, sample SAMEA3708809) | human gut metagenome | biome: human gut; feature: human-associated habitat; material: faeces | place: China | collected 2014 ...
TGAGCTATCCCGCCGTTTGCGAGTGCAAAGTTATATAAAATTTACAAACTGACCAAAAATTCTCGATATTTTTTTCTAATTTTGCATTCAGAACTATGGCAATGAAGTTGTTTAAACTAATTTTTATGGCAAGATTTATTAAGATTTTGGAGCAGATTTGTTTGATTGAGGAGGGTGCAACCATTCGGTTGGACCCGACGAAAGCAAACAAAGATGCCCAAAAGATTAATAAAGGTTGCCATAAAGTTTACACTTCTTTAGATTCTATTAAACGTAAATTAGTTTAAACAACTTCAATATATCTGAAATTGAAACTGAAACATACCATATATTTATTTGCGTGCCTGTCGCTTATGGCCTCGTGCAACACGGGCATAGAGCGCACCAAACGAATCACGCCCACGCGGGCCGACCGGCTCATCATGAGGGAAAGCTCCGAGGAAGCGCTGGCCGATTCGGTGCATCCGGTCCCGTTGTCGGAATGGACGCCGGGCAAGGAATTCGTCGTGACCAACTCACGCGCGTCGCTGCTTTACGACATAACCGACCGCAGCGGACGTCGCACGCATCAGGATTCCATTCAGGATATGACCGTGCGTTACATCGGCACCGATGCGGCCGTCGCTCCCGACGGCCGGAACATATCGGTAGTGAAATTCGACATACCCTCCCTCGACCGGTTCATGACATATACGGTGCGCAAGGATCCCGTAGCAACCGGGTCGATGGTATGGAGCGACTTCCCCATGCTGATCGACCTCGACATGGTGTCGGAATTCAGCACGATGCTCACCGGCCGCAAAGTGTGGCTGCGCACCGCCCTGTGGTACGACAACGATATGAATCCAGTCAAGGGGCGTAAATTCATACCCGTCACCATCGGTCAGGTGAAGCGTGGCAATTCCTCGTTCCCGCTCCTTATATGTTTCGACGACGGCAAGGACAAGGCATGGCTTCCCATGAACATGCCTGACGGCAAGGGAAACCAGGGCTCGCGCAACTTCGCCTCGCTGTTCTATATCTCCGACCCGAAACTCAGATTTCCCGACATCGCACCTGAGGTGTGGGAACTGATATGCTCCGGGCAGGTGCAGCCAGGCATGACCAAACAGGAATGCAAGCTGGCCCTGGGCAATCCCGACCAGGTGGAAACGGGACACGACTGGAACATCCTGGCCGACATCTGGAAATATTCCGACGGCAGATACCTATTTTTCATCGACGACAAACTCGTGGACAACAAACGATAATCATGGACATTCAATTTGAAGAACATAAGGACCTGACCTCTCTCACCACTTTCGGCATCCCGGCCAGCGCAAGATGGTATGCAGAATACAGCAGCGAAGCCGAACTGCTGAAGATTTCCCGTTCCGAAATATTCATCAATAACGAGATACTCAACTTGGGAGGCGGCAGCAATCTTCTGTTCATCGACGAGTTTGACGGTCTTGTGCTGCATTCGCGCATCGAAGGCATAAAACGTTACGACAAGGATCCGGACAATGTCTATGTCATTGCCGGCGCCGGCGTGAACTGGGACGAATTCGTGGACTGGTGCGTGGCGCGTCAGCTGGGGGGCGTGGAGAACATGGCCGGCATACCCGGGTGCGTGGGAGCCTCGGCCGTGCAGAATGTGGGGGCGTACGGCGTCGAGGCCAAGGATGTGATTTATTCCGTGGAATGCTTCGACACGCTGACGCGCAAACCGTGCCGGTTCACCAACGCGGAATGCCGCTTCGGATACCGCGACTCCTTCTTCAAGCACGAAGGCAAGGACCGGTACATCGTGCTGCGCGTATGCTTCAGGATGATTCCCGGGAACGAGGCCACGAATCTTGAATATGGCCCGTTGCGCGAACTTAAGGAGAAACTTGGCCATACGCCCACACTGCGCGAGACCGCCGAAGAAATCCGGCGTATACGCAACGGGAAGCTGCCCGACTGGCATGAAATCGGCAGCGCGGGCAGTTTTTTCAAGAATCCGGTTATAAGTCGCCCCCATTGGGAAGATATCTGCGCGCGCAGCGGCATGGAGATTCCCGCACACGATGTCGGCGAGCATCTTAAGAAGTTGTCGGCCGCATGGCTGATAGACCATGCCGGCATGAAGGGTCATCGTGTGGGCGGAGCGCAGGTATGGGAGAAGCAGCCGCTGGTCCTGGCCAATGTGGACCATGCCACGGCTGCGGATGTCGCGGTGCTGGCCAACGAGGTGCGCAGTGCCGTGAGACGCCGCTTCTATATCGACCTTCTGCCTGAGGTAAACTACATCGACACATCCATCAAGGTGACGGTGTTGGGCAGCGGCACCTCCAAGGGCGTGCCCGAGGTGGGATGTGAATGCGAGGTATGCCGTTCGACCGACCCTCGCGACAAACGCCGCCGCGCCTCCGTACTGGTGCAGACCCACGGCATGAATCTCCTCATTGACGCATCGGCCGACTTCCGTCAGCAGGCTCTTGACGCACACATATACAATTTAGACGCCGTGCTGATCACGCACGTGCATTACGACCACATCGGCGGCATCGAGGACCTGAGGCCTTTCTGCGCCACCGGCGACCTGCCGCTGTATGTCCGCAAGGATGTGGACACCGACCTGAGGGAAAGACTGGCATATTGTTTCAAGGAACACCCCTACCCCGGTGTGCCCAAATTCGATATGCGCGTCATCGACAACTACCCGTTCCATATCAACGGGCTAAAGATCACGCCCATCGAAGTGCTGCACGGCAGCAAGCCTATTTTCGGATACCGTATCGGCAACTTCGCATACGTGACCGATTGCAAGCATATCAGCGAAATAGAGAAAGAGAAACTGGAAGGCCTCGACGTACTTATCGTAAACGCACTGCGCGACCGCGATCACTTCGCTCACTTCACCATTCAGGAAGCCCTCGACCTTATTGCAGAAGTGAAACCCGGAACGGCATACCTCACCCATCTCAACCACGAAACGGAGACACACGAACTTTTCGACAAACGTCTCCCGGAAAATGTGCATCCGGCGTACGATGGACTCGTAATTGAGATAAACGGCAAATAACGAGGGATGTAGGCCACGTGGCACGAATGTCCATGTAGCTCCGGACACGCATGGATCCACGGTTTCATGCAGATTTTTTCAAAAAAAATCGCCCGAAATTTTGCAGATTCAAAAATAAGTTGTAATTTTGCATCGTCAAACAGGAACAACACCTGCTGACAATCAAAAACCGGTCGATTAGTGTAGCGGTTAGCACGCCACCCTCTCACGGTGGAGACTCGGGTTCGAGTCCCGGATCGACTACTGAAGGACTATTGGAAAATAGTCCTTTTCTTTTTATACTTCAGCGAGTTACGGCATATAATACAAGCTAAAAGAGCTCTAAAAGGTATCGCAAAAGTATCATTATTTGGCACAATTTTGCATTGATTCTATTGTGCGCGATACTTTGGTGATACCCCATGTGATACCCGCCACAAACAACACTAACTTATTACATATCTGACAAATAAATGAAATATCCCACAATAAGAATATTATTCGACCGTAAGAAAAAGTCATGTGATACCCGCAAAGGTATCATAGAAATAGAAATTAGCTTCGAGCGCAAACGTAAATGGATCAGTACAGGCGTGTCGGTCCTCCCTTCTCAATGGAATGTCCAGTCGGGTGTTGTCCGTCACCCTGACAGCGTGGCACTCAATATGCGCATAGACGCAGTGCGCAAGCCCATCAACGATTACATATCAATGTTGATGATAGATCAGAAACCATTTACCTTTGACGGGTTGGCGTCTGTACTGGCCAAGGCAAAGAACTCCGGATCCTTTGTCGAATACGTGGAGAAGAAGATAGAGGCACGCAAGGACCTGAAGGAAATAACTCGTCGCAATCATCGCCGCCTTAATAACGCTTTGGCAGCATTCCGCAAAATCCAAACCTTTGACGACCTGACTCCGGCAAAGGTCCGAGAGTTTGACGAGTGGCTGCACGAGCAGGATTACACGCAGACTACTGTTGCCGTGTATCATAAGTTTATGAAGAATTATATACATCTGGCCATGGCCGACGAATTGGTGGCCGTAAATCCTTATGCCGGCATCCGCATCGACAAAGGCAAGTATAAACAGCGCAAATACCTGACAGATGAGGAACTCGACAAGCTGCGCAAGTTCTCGACGGCAGACGTACCAACCATGCGAGCGCGAGACCTGTTCCTGTTTCAATGTTTCACCGGACTTGCTTATGTGGATCTTATGAAATTCGATTTCACAACCGCCATACAGCGCAACGGCAAGTATGTGGTGCGCGACATACGCCAAAAGTCAGAGGAGGAATATTATATCGTTCTAATGGCCCCGGCCGTCGAGATTCTGGAGAAGTATGGATATGAACTTCCGAGAATCTCCAATCAGAAATACAATGCAGCGCTAAAGGCTGTAGCCGCAGGCGCCGGTATCAAGTTTAGTCTGACATCGCATTGTGGCCGGCATACCTTCGCAACATATTGCCTGAATCATGGCGTGTCGATCGAGACATTGGCGCCCATGATGGGCCACTCGGACATCAAGACTACGCAGATCTACGCAAGGATGGTTAACAAAACGGTGGAGTCTGCATTTGAAGGTCTGGAACAGTCATTGAAGAACTAAAATTAAAAGCGGTCTCCGAATGAACGGAGACCGTCGAGAGAGAGTCCTGTTTTGTCAGGATCTTTGCCGATGGCTTATGACAGACGATTTTTATAATTCATCGGCCAGATCCTGGAGTTCAAGGGATATTACTACGAGTGCTTCCTTTAGTGTCTTGATTTCATCCTCGGTAAACTCAACGGGTTTACCGTTTTTCTCATGGTTGTTCATCTTCTGGCTAAACCAGCATCCGGATTTTCCAAAAAACCGTTCAGCCAGATAAGTCCCGTTTAAAACCTTGAGAAGGTCCGACTCTTTCATGTATCTAACCTTTTCAACGATTGCGGGGGTGGTTTCCGTACAGGTCATAGCTCTTTCCATTACATTGTTTAATCATATTCTTTTAATCCCCTCTCTCCTTATGGGGAGAGGGGAATTCAGCTTAATCTTTTGTCAGTTCATAGAACATTGCTCGTAGTAGTGTCCTGAACTTTTTGCGTTCGCCTCTGTCCTGTATTAGGCGGAAGGTGTCGAGCATGTCGAAGAGGTCATCCTTCTCTTTTTGAAACTCTGCGTCTGTCATAAGCAATTGTTTTAGTTCGGTCTTATTGCCACCACAAAGTTAGTAAATATTTCTTTACTAACAAAATTTTCAGTAAAAAAGTTTTTACTAACTGCGCATTTTTTTATTTTGCATTCACTGTTACGCTTATCTGCTCCGAGGACTTCAGCTCGATGTCGGGCGGCATGTATGACTGTCCCCGCAGTTCCGCGTTAGGTGGTATGCGGTTCAGGCAATCCGCGAACTGACAGTGCCAACGCTTGAAATGCGCCACCAGCATTCGCAGACGGCCACACTCGGCTGTCAGGCGCGTTATCTCGTCCTTGTCGGCATTGCGCCCATGCTCTGAGGCAAGTATCTGTTCGGTCAGCTTGCGTATCTGATCGGTCTTGTCACGTATCTGCTCCTCCTTTTCGTTCAGGGCTTTGTTCTGTTCCGATATGCGCTCCGACAGGTCTTTCTCTATATCAAGGTACTTATCAAGCGACTTCTGCTGGTGGTCGATCATCATGTGCAGACGCTCAACCTCCGCCCTGTCCGCGTCATGCTGGGCGTGTTCGGACTCCGCATTATCCTTGCGCCGGCGTGACGGTAACACGAAATGTAGGATGATGTCGCCGATGAACCCGATACCGCAGAGTCCGAGTATAAGGGATTGCCATGTCTCCATAATCATTTCCTCCTTTTACGTTTCACAATCCATACGATGACAGCGGACACCATAACCGCGATAGGACCTCCGAGGAACATCCCTCCGAAGTCCATTTTTACCTGCTCCCACTTGGTCAGCTTGCGTTCAACAGGGTACGGCTCCCTGACCCTCACGCTGTCCGTCTTGGCTTTATACACCGTGTCGCTGCGTTCTCTGACCCTGTAACGGTCGCGATAACGGGTTATCAGCACTGTGTCGCCTTTCTGCACTACGGCCACGCTGTCACGCTGTATCACGCTGTCAACACGCAACACGGCTTCATACACGGTGTCGGTGTTATACACCGTATGCTCCGTAGGCACGTACACCGTTTTGGTACAGTTACAACATAAGAACGCAAAAATTATCCCAAACAAAAAGAAAATCACATTTTTCATAAACTTTTCAGTACGAAAAGTTGTATAATACGAAAATTAATACTAACTTTGCAGTGAGTTCTTTAACCGAGTAATAACTAAAATTTCAAGACAATGAAATTATCAGACAAAGAAGAAGAACTCATTGCGGCAATCCGTAATTACAGGAGTGCTTATCCGGACAGTAAGCGACAGCTCCTGTATTACGCTCAACAAGTATTTGATGAGTTATTGGATTTGCCGAATTGAGTTGGATGCGGCCTCCTTAATACGGAGGAGGCCGTTTCTCAACTTGATTTGTATTATGTTGCACCATGCTACCCAAAATATAACAAACTATGAATGAGACCAAAACCGATGACACTGCCAAAGAGAAACTGCAAGACATCCTCGTAGCTATCTCTTGGCGCGAACTTGCTCGAAACTATTTCGGAAAGTCAAGCTCATGGCTGTATCACAAACTTGATGGCATCAAGGGTGATGGAACGCCAGGAGGTGGATTTACTTCTGCTGAAAAAGAACAACTAAAAGAAGCCCTTCAAGATTTGGCTTCAAGAATCAACCGTGCCGCATCCCAACTCTAAAAACCGTTCGTGACTCCTCGACCCCGCCTGTCCAGCGGGGTTTTATTTTATCTTGTAAGGACCAGCGCAAGTATGACCGTGACAATCAGAGCGAGCCACACGAGGAACGCGCCACACGCGTTGACGGTGTTCTTGGTATGCTGTTTCATTATCTTTTGCTTTTGCTTTTATGGGCAAAAGGAACGACGGCTCGCACTTCGCATCGTGGGAACCGTCGTTATGTCTGAAGCAGGAAGGATTCAGTCTATCCGTAAATAAAAACAGGCTTCTTCCTTAAAATATTCTATCCACTCGGCTTCGTCGCTTTCAAGGCCATCGCGCATTTCATCAACAGAATTGAAGAAATCTGCTTTGGCTTCTTCTATTGTCTTACCTGTGCCGAGTATTACGCCATGTGGAGCGTCTACCGCCCATGCCTGATATTCGTCCCCGTATTCAGGGTGATTGGGGTCGGGCTTTTCTATTACGACTATCATACCGCAAAAGTAATCATTTTAGCAGTAATAACCAAACGATTCCCACGATGTCATTGTGCGCTTTGCGTCCCGCGCCCGGTTATTATTTACTTCTTTCCGTATTTTGCCACGTAAGCCTTGATGCCCTCCACGTGCAGGGTTATTATCGCCTCACGGCCAGCCTCGGCCAGCAGATATTCCACGTCTTCGCGGTTATCCTGAAAAAGATTCTCCGTCAGACAGGCGGCGCATTTGGTACGGTACACCACTGTAAAATTGCTTTCTTTGTCGCGGTCGCCGTCCGTGAGGTCGGTGCGTATCTTGGTGCCGGCAGGCAGATACTTCTGCGCGGCGTCATACAGACAGTCGGCCAGCTTGTCGCCCTGGGTCTGTCCCTTGCTGGTCCAAGCCTCCCATCCGCGTGCATTCATCCACGGGCCGCATCCGGCGGCGTTGTTGTGGACGGAGACGAACAGCACGTTCTTCGCGCCGAGCCGGTCGCACCATGCGTTGACACGTGCGCAACGCTCGCCCAACGACACATCGCCATTTTCCGGCACGGTATTCTCCGCGTCATAGCCTTGGGCGCGTAGACGCCTGACTACCTCCTTGACGATTTCGCGGCAGTAGACGTATTCCTTAAGCCGTCCATCAGGTGACTGTTTGCTACCTATTCCGGTCAACGGCGGATTGCCGTGGCCTGCTTCGACCAGCACCTTCATTCTTTGCCTCCTTCCTCTTTTCGGGTGCCGCACAGAACGTCCTGAAGTTCGATGCACTGTCCCAACGTCCAGTCAGGATTGGAGTCGCACAGAGCATCGAAAATCTCATCTGATAGAGGCGCAAAGTCAAGCTCCACATCCTCGGCCAGATGCTCGGACACACATTTGTTCACTTCGCGGTTGTAGTCGAAGTTGACTCTCAGAGCGTTCATGTACTTTGTCTGCTTCAACGCCTCCGTGCGGTCTGTTGGAGACATTGCATTGAACTCGTTTATCACGTCAACGGTTGCCTGATAACCCTCGGGCTGGAGCCGTTTCGCGGCCTCACGCTCATAGTCCGCGCATTCACCGGCTACAGCTTTCATGGGGTACATTGCGCCGAATACAGCACGGCGCACTTGGGCCGGACACTTGCTGAGCTTAGCGGTGTTGAGTATGCCGTACACCTTGGTGATAGTCGCTTTCTTGATTGTCTTTTTCATATCTGTAATATTTATTTGTTGAGTTATAGACCGGGATTGGGTATAATCGGTTCCATGATGCCATGCCAGGTTACTTTGGATATACCCCTATATCTTATCCCCAAGTATTGATAGGGTTTCGATAACGACAATTTCGCTGTATGTTCCCATGTGTCTCCGGCGTCTACAACGATATTGCCAATAGTTTTGAGGCTGTAAGCATCTGTGCCGTTATTGTCTTTGGCCGCCTGTAGAACTGTGTTCTGAAAACTGCGTGACGAATTGCTTCCGTTGTAGATGCTTATGCTGCAATTCACCATTGTATGAGACTCATTCCATACCGCCTTTATGGTTACGGTATATCGTTCTTGTTCGCTAATCAGTCGAATCGTCACGCCACGACTTCCGATACCACATGCCAAAAACTTGCTCGGGGTATCTTGCCCTGGAATCCACTGCGAGTCACAGATAAACGGAATTGCAGTGTATTCCCCGACCGTCAGGCCCGGCGCACCGCTAAAATCGACTTGCCTCGCATTGCCGTCGGCAAATGTACGCGATGCAGTAGCTATCCACTGCCTTGTCCCATCATCGAGTATGACGCCGAAATACCACTGCGAAAGTTCCTCGCCGGGCTTTTCAAACTCACTGAGCTTAATCTCATCAGGACCAGAAATAGGCAATTCGGCAGAAATAACAGGACCATCTGATAGCATAAGGTCCTGAGACTTGATTGTTCCGAATGGCGGGATTGCATCGTGGTTATAGCCGACAAAATCCGTTATTCGTTGCCAGTCTGTGGCGGTGGGACGGTCATAGCCCCATGAGCCTCCGTTATTCCTCAGCCCTGCTATCAGCCCGGCCTTGGTGTTGTATATCGTCGGCATGATAAGTCCGAAGTTGATGGCCTTGCGCTGCGTATCGGTGATGTCAGAAGGCTGGTTGATGCGGTAAGGCTTGTATTTTGCCCATTGGTTGATTTTGTCGGAAGTACACAACGTGCCGATGTCCTCGCGGCTTTCGCCGAGGGCAATCATCACGTCATATAAGCCGATAGGCGCGGTTACAATCGCCATGTCTGCGTCACTCGGTTGTCACGACCTCGGACTTTGCCGAAGTCAAAAATTCGTTTATGAGATTCAGTATCGCGACTCGCTCGGTGTCGGTTATTGCATTGTCACGGTAGCTGACGTTGAGTGTGCCGTTTGACTCGGCGTTGAAATACACGACTGCCATGCCTTTGCTCTCTGCGTCATGCTTCAGCACCTGACCGCTGTTCGCACCCGCAAACGTGCCGTCCTTGACACGCACATCGGCGCGGATTGTGTACTCGCGGCTCTTATCCGCCTCGTTGGTCAGCGTGACCGTCCTTGCTTCTGTTTTCAGTTTCATAACTTATTTAGTTTAAATGTTTATGCCAGATACCCGTCCTCAATCAGCTTCGCGAACTGCAAGGTGTAAGTCTTGCCCTGATATGTTATTTTTATATGCGGAGCAGGTCCTACCACATCTATGCCGTAAGCCGATACAGTCCCGCCTATGTTCGCACCGACAGAACTTATGACACCGCCTGCATTAATGGCGCAGTTGCCGTTGATTCGCAGTGTTCCCGGCTGGCAACTCAATACCACGTTGTCACCGTCCACGGTAAACTTAAGTCCCATCTTGGACTTGATGTAGTTCCATAACTGTAGCATGGTTATGCGCCACCCGTATTCCAGCTGACTCTGCTCGTCGGACACAAACATGAAATCGCCGTCTATCAGCGCAGAGTCGTATTCATACAGTTTTTGGAACAGATGCGGCAGTGTCGCATCCGTAGCGTTGTCGCCGTTTATTTGCAGGTAGTTTCCCGAACCGCTGCCCGTACTACCGTTCGCGTTCACTCCCCTGGCGGACACCGGACCCTCCGAATAAAGCCCACGGTCTACCTTCAGCATTCTGTTGGCCGCATCCCACGAAATCGTGCAGTCGCCGATGACAAGTGCCGTTGTTCTTGTCGCCCCATTGACGTCAAGTTTAAATGCGGAGCTGTCCGTGCCGATGCCGACGTTGCCATTGCCGTTAATCATCATCCTCAGCGAGCTGTTCGTGTAGAAGTACAGAGGATTGTTGCCGTAGGCATATAACAGGCCACCTGTATATGTGCTGCCCAATCCTGCGCCGGTATGCCCGATATAGGCTCCTTGTGATGTGCCGCCGCTGATAATGCCGCCCGACATTTGTATATGTTCGACATCAGACAGCGTACCGCTGACATTCCCCGTGCCGTCAAAACTATGCCCCCATATCGTGCGGGCTGTCTGCAATCTGCTCGCCGATGCCACGTTGGATGCAAGTATGTCGGCGAGGTGGTTGCCGTCCAGCAAATCGGCGTCAAGTCCGCTGCCGGAACCGTCATTGCCCTGGTGCCATATAACGTTGCTGTCAAATCGCGGAGTGCCATTAGGATGGATGCCGAGATAATGACTGCCATTGTAATTATAGAGGACAGTTCCAAGATACGAATTATGTCCTACCCACCCCAATGTCATGCCATCGACTTTTAAGCCGATGCCTGTCTCCGACGTACCGTTCGAGTTTAACCATATCTGAGTCCGTGACGAATTGCCGATACTGAGCGCACCGGTCATTGAGTCGCCGGCCTTGCTGACGTAGGATGTCGATGCCACGCTATTGGTCAGATAGTCGCCCTTAGGCTGGAAGTTGGCCTCTACCCACGACTCCAAGGCGTACCCCGCCAGCGAGGCCGCTTCTATTGTCTCGTTGGTCCATTTGTCGTCACGGTACACCAGCACCTGACCGTCAAGTAACGTGTCGGCAAGGTCTACGTCCAAAAGGTCTGACAGATACGACTTGCCTGTGCCTCCTGAACCTCCTCCGTTGGGATTGAGGCCACGCGCCGACATGAAGCCGTCAGTCCAAAGGCTTGTCTTGATTTTGACGCTGTTAAAATCCTCATCCTTTCGCACATCGGCCCATGTTTTTGCTGCCGTGTCAAGATAAGGAATGAATAACTTCGACAGAACGGCACGTTCCAGATCTTTTACAGCTTCGGATGTCAGCCGATCAGCTTCCTTGGCACGCTCAGCCTGCGTAGCCTTATCGGCCTCGTCGGCATAATGAGCATAGACCGCACGCTGGGCGAACTCGATGGACGCTCCACTACTGATGCTCCCCGACGTTCTTCCACCGCTGCGCACCGTCCCCTTCGGGACCTTGGCTATTTTTACCTTGATTAATTCGCCCATTTTATCTCATCCCTACGAAGGAGTCTCGTCTGTTTATATTTCTCAGCAATATCTTTAGCTTGGAGCCATCAATCACAATCTCATGGTCCAGCACAACAGGGGTGCCACCAGCTTCCGGCATCAGATCTCGCAACTTGTTTAGAGGTGCGATCACCTCGGGGTTGTTTCGCGCGCCGGCATACTCGCCTACCAGGGCATAGGTCGGACCGCTGACAATACCACCGTCGGCAAATGCCGTGGCGGCCTTGATCTGAGACACCACGCCTATTGCTTCGGCCAGTCCGGCAATGGCAAATGCCGCCCATACCCAGGGGTTGCCGGTCTCTGAAGCGGCAACGGATGCCTGGGCATAACCGGCCATCACATTGGCGATGGCACCCATGATTATGCCGGCTATGTTTAGTTCCGGACTCTCCATTGCTTCGCCCAGTCCGCTGAACGCCGATGCCACCGAACGCGCCGATGACACAACACCGTCCATGTTTTTCATCAGGGACTTGCTGCCGGCATTGGTTTTCTTGAAGTCTGCGTTAATAAGTTGCATCGAGTCCTTCAGCGAGTCGCGGTCTACATCAACAGGAATCTCAGCTTTCTCAGTGGCCGCATCGATATTCTCCTTGTCGTTCATGTAGCGCACCCGGATGTCGATAGACTGCTCCAGCTGTTGCTTCTGTGCCAGCAGCTCGTTGATTTCGTTCGGGTCGGTACTGAATCGGATCTTGGCGTCAATGTCTGACACCTGGTCCTTCAATGCTTGCAGCGAGCCCTCCGGTGCTACAGGCTTGTTTGTGCCAGAAGTTGAACCAGTGCCCAATCCTCCAACACCGGCACCTAATCCATCGCCAGACCCATCATCCGCTATTTCTGGGATAAAGTTGCCCCCCAACGCGCGTGTCAGCGCAGCTGCCTGATCATCGACAGCCTTTATTGCGTCGACCGTTTCCTGCGCCAGCCCTTTGAACTTCGCGAGATCAGTGCGTGCCTGAGACAAGTTGCGGCCAGCCTGATCCTGCTGGTAATCGGCGTTGGTGCCCATTGAACGTGCCTGCAGATTCGCAGCCTGAGCCGAGCTGTACTGCTCCTCGGCCACACTTACCTTCTGCTGTTTGCGGTCAACTGCCTGGTTATATTTGGCCTGCTGCACCAATAGCTGCGCCTTCTTATTCATCAAGTCCTGAAGCTGCTGTTTGGCCGCCTCCATCATCATCTGCTTCTGCAGAGACTGAATGTATGCGTCCAGCGCATTCTTGCTTGCTCTGTATGCTCCGGTGGTCTTGTCGATATTGGCGTTGTACCCGGGTATGGTCTTATTAAGCTCGTTGACGGCTTTAAGTCGCTTATCCATCGACACTCGCTCGTCCTCGGCTGTCTTGATCAGCTGCTGAATCTTCAGTTTCTGCTCCTCCAGCTTGACCGACACGGACTCGCGTACCTTTCCGAGTGCATCCTCAGCTTGCGCGGCTTTCTCCGTCTCACCTCGCATTCGCTGTATGGCTCTGGTTACGCCCCATACGGCCGCACCGATTGCGGCGAATATGCCGAGCGACACCATCAGTCCGCGGAATGCCACGGCTGCGGCACGGGCGCCAGCCTGCGCTCCGGTGACTGCAGCCGACAGACCAAGTGTCGCAATAGTGGCTCGTCCGGTCGATGTCGAATAAAGCCCTACAACCGTTACCAGCTTCATAATGCTGGAGCCCTGGGTGGCAGCCATCAATGCCCGCGTAGACGTGACCAGCATACCGACGTTCGCAGAAGCCTGCAGCACCGTCAATGAAAAGTTTATCATCGGTCGGACTGGCGTCACTATGCTGTTGGCGAAATCCCCGAACGCGCTAAACTCATTCTTGAGTCTCTGCGTTGCCAAAGCTCCGGTTTCGGCCATGTCGTTGAATGCGGCGTCCATGGTGCCGGCACTCTCCTGCATAGCCGATATATTCGCTGTAAACTTGTCGCGGAGCTCGCCCTGCAGAGGTATGATGGCGCGTAAGGACTCGGCACTGCCGAACAGTTTGCCGTAAATCTCCTCTGCCAGCATCCCCGACGATGCGGCATACTGCTGCACGCTCTGGTCAAGTTTGCTCAGGAACTGCTGGAATCCTCCGGCCGCCGTGATCGCAGAGGCGTTGAACTCTATACCCATCTGCCGGGCCATCTTGGTCGCCTCGCTCGTAGGCTTGACCAAAGCGTTGAACACTGCCGCCAACTGCGTCGATACCTCGGCGGTATTGCCGGATACTCCCGTCAGCGTAGCGAACGATGCCATCAGCTCGTCTATGCTGACATTCAGAGTCGCGGACAAGCCCGTGACTCGCGGAAGGGTCGCCGCCAATTGTTCAAAGCTGGTTACACCGTTCTTGGCGGTCAGCTGTATCTTATCCTGTATGGACCCTACTTCGTCCCACGACATGCCGTAGTTCTTGATAACGGTTGAGGTGACGCCCACCACGCTGTTCAGATCAGCTATGCCACCGACAGCCGAGCGTGCGGACTTTTCAAGAAATGTTATCCAATTGTCCTCGGGTACACCGTTAGAGATAACCTGATACAGTCCCTGGGCAAGAGCGTCACGAGCAACCGGCACGCTTCCGGCAAGGTCGGACACCTGACGCTTGAGGGCGGCAAAATCCTCGGCACCCTTGCCGGCCATCGTGTTGGTGGCCTTCATGGCATCGCTGAATCCCCGGCTCTCCTCCGTGATGCCGTTAAGGGTTTGCTGCACGTCGGCCAGGGCGTTTTTGAGCGTGTTGACAGACGCGGCAGCGGCCGAGAAGTTTATCAGGCTCTTATTGAGTCCGGCTGTTTTGCTGGCCGACGCCTCCATCAGTTTAGCAAACTCCTCGCAGCTCCCGACGAGGTTTTTAAATCCCTTCTCGTCAAGGTCCAGCTTTACGCCGATTGATATTGTCTTACTCCCTGCCATATCAGTCCCAGTGTCCTGTTGCCAAATATTTCTTTACTCGTTCGTTCTGTCTCTTTTTCTCTGCCGCCGTGAGTTCCTTTGGTTTTTGATGATCCCACGGCAACGGGAATATCTTTTTAGGATCTATGTCCTTCTTGACGAATGGCTGCAGAGTCAGTGCCACCTGCATCCGCATCACCTCCCAGGGAGTCCGCTCGTTGCGCTGCTGGATCTGCTGCCAATACTCGAAGGCTTTTTCAAACTCAGGGATGGTCAGCCCCGCGAAAGTGTCGTACCCCATACCCATTGCTCCGAGCGCGATCCCCAGCAGCTCGTCGATGCCTAAGCGCTCACCGTCTTTTTTTTTGACTCGGAATCCTCGCTCCCTTCGGGGGTGGTCTCAGCTTTGAGCCATCCGGCCAGGGCATTACACTCGGCCAGCGACATCTGGTCGGCCATGTCCTCAACACTCATTCCGAATGACTCTCCGTTACGTTTAGCAGAGCTCTTAATGGCAGCCCAGGCCAAAATAAACAGAGCTTCGGAGTCAACGCGCTCAGGTTCCTTCAGAAAGTCGAATCCAGCCTCGCGTTTGAAGCGCAACAATGTGCCACCTGTGAGGTGAGCCTCATATTCTTTGCCGGCTATTGTTATTTTCTTCATAGCGTTCACTTTTTTATCATAGTGCGTCGAGGTCTCGCAAAAGACTCCGACGCTGAACAATGGAATGGATCATTCACTCAGGGTCGTTGGCGCTCCACAATTCTTAAGCGAACCCGAATATGTAGAGTCGTCGCGCGCGGGATTGTCCTCTGTCAGCGAACTGATCGTGAACTTCCCGACAAGGTAGGGAGCCGTATCGCTGCCTCGCTTGAAGCACTTGCAGGTAACGGGCTTGCCCGCTTTCCATGCCGTGCGCAACTTACCGATGCTGTTTTCCGTCTCCTCATAGTACTGCAGACCCTCGAAGTCGATTGTGATTGAAAGTCCGGTCACGGTCTCCTCCGAATATAGGTCTGTCCCGGTGGTGGTCACGGATGCGGGAGCCTTGACGTTGTGAGCCTTTGTGTCCGTACCATACTGCACTTTGTGCGAGGTGCAATGGCCTACACACGACTCCTCGATCATTAGCAGCATGTCGCTACCATTCACATATCCAGTGGGTGTTGTCTGTGTTTCCGACATATTGATTGATTATTAATTGTTAATAATTAGCTGCTCATCCGGAAACGCAATGCCTGAACGTACAGCCCGTCCTGCGTTGCGTCCTCATAAGCGTTGTCCAAGTAGCAGGAGCGGAGCTTCAATGCCCCGTCCTCCCATTCGGCAGCGAGACCGTCCAGCTTGGCCCGGATGGCCTCCGCAATGGATATGCCCTCCTCGTAACGGTCGCTCCACACCTCCATCTCCACATAGCATGTCGTGGCCGGTCTGCCCGTCTTAACCTGCTGTGCGTCCAGCTCCGCGCGTCGATACACTACAGCCGGCAACGTCCCCTCCAGAGGAGACCGTACCGTGTACACCGGAACGTTCGGGATGCACTCGCTTAACAGTGTCTTGACCAATATTCCTATGCTCAGGATGGTTCTATTTGTTGTAGCTGCTGCCATATTTCTTAGCTGATCTTTCTATGCTCTTGTCTATCTCCTGGCGGATGGTTGACTGTATGCCCGGCATGGTCTGTGCCTCGGCCCGCTCCATGAAGCGATAAGCGGGCATCGCGCCTCGGTCTGCTCCCTTACGGAAGAATCCTCCGCGCGTCCTGCGTCGCATCGTACCTCCTTCTGCCCAGAGCGGAACCACTCGGAGCCGGCGAAACGCCTTCTCTCTATTGTCCCTTGCGCTCTTGTCATAGGTCTTGCGTTTAGTACCGACAGTGACGCGGAATCCTATCATAGTACGGTACAGTACCACACGAATGCCTTTAGCGACCTCAGACGTCCGTCCCTTCAAGGCGGGCGAACCACTTGTCAGGTTACGGAAGGCCGCCTGACGGACCTTTCGAGCCGCCGCGCGCATACCGTTACGCATTGCGGCGGCTCTGCGTTTGGGGTCAAGCTCCTCCAATAAGCCCCACAGCCGTTGGGTATCCACTTCCAGTGCCATCAGTCGTTAATCTTTGAGCACTGCAGGGTTTTCATCCCGCGTGCTTTGTTAAGCAATACATTATCGACACGATACTTAAGACCTCCGTCTGTCAGATGGCGCACTCGGGATCCCTCGGAGATCTTGTGGTGATAGCGAACATTGAACTCGGCATCGTATGCCGAGAATATTTCGCCTCCGGACTCACGGATAGTACCGCGTTGCTTGCGCAGCTCCGCGCGCACATAGCCCTTGCGAGGCACATACTTCACGGTACCGGACGAAAAAGTTCCGTCCTGCTTCACTGCGTCCTGCACCTCCAGGAGTTCCGTCAGTTTTCCGGCCATCATCGTTCAATCTCTTTTAGGTTCCTTGAATACCCAATAGGGCTTAAGCAAATACTCCAGCCCATACGGCACGGCCTGCTGCATAGCACTCTCGGTCGGCTCCGGGTGCGCGAAGAAGTGCGCGCCTACCGCCATGATGGCCCAGCGCAGATCGCGTGGAAGGTCCTCGTCGGACTCATATTCGGCCAAATCCCTGTTGATGTAGCTGAATACACTTTTCTCGGCCGCGTCAAGGGCAGCAGCCAGGTTCTTGTCCTGGTCGCTGTCCTCCACGTAGCTTTCGATGCGACAGTGGGCCTTGAAATCGTCGAGGGGTATCAGAGCCATCTTCCGTCATTGTTTAGCCGGTTCTGCCTCTCTATGCACCTGCACCAGTACCAGCAGACTTGGTAGCCTTGCTGATGGCGAACGCCTCGGAGCGCAGACACTTGGTGGCGTAATCGCAGTTCAGCACGAAACGGATCTCGTCCTTGTCGGCCAGCGTATACGGGTCGAGGATGAAACGTATCTGATGGAACAGACCGATCATCTGATAGCGCCAGTCGCCGATGCCCACGTACTGGGTGCCGTCGGCATCCTGCATGAAGTTAGACGTAAACACCGGCAAACCAAGCAACATGTGGTTCTGGATCATCGGGATGTAGACGCCCTCCTTATTGATGGGCTCGACCTCCAGAATAGCCTCCATCGACTTCGACATTACCCACGCCATGTGCTCGCCGTCAATGCCGGATGCCAGGATGCCGGCTTTCATCAGGTTAAGCTCTTTGGCCGTAGGAGTCTCCGAAATAGTGCCCACAGTCTTGCCGACGAATGGCCCCTGCAGATTGGTAGTGGAGTTTACCTTGGTGCGGCTGAACGCGATCTTGTTGATCAGACGGGCCACCGACTTCGGAAGTTCCTCGCGGATGATACGCTCCAGGATGCCCTGCGACTGCAGAAGGCTCTGCGACGTGGCCGGAATCTTGATGCCGATGCGCTCGGGGCTGGCGGTGAGCTTGCTGAAATCAAGCTTGGTGTCCGACAGTGCGACACCCTCGCCGGCAACTGTAGCGGTTACGGCCTCATAAACGGGCCACTCGTAGGTGCCGGACAGCCCGGTTGGAAGCGAAATGCCTACCTTGTTGTAGATGGTGCCTTCCTCCAGGGGCTTGAGGATGTCCATCACGTTCAGAGGCACGAGACCGCCGGCGTTGACATCCGACACCATCATCACGTCGCGCATGAACACCATCTCGGTGCGCACGCCCTTCTTGAAGTTCTCGCGCACCACCTCGTCGAGATGTGCGTTCAACTTATTGCCGTACTTCTCGCGGGTCTCGTTGGCGCCGGCACGTGCACGTGCGAGCAGTCGCTCATCGTAGGCCTGAAGCTCGCGCAACTCGGTACGCTCGGCATCCGTCAGCTCGCGCTCCTCCTTCTCCGCTGCGTCCAGGATCTCGTTCATGCGCGTAGCGACTGCCTGACTGACGTCCGCAATCTCACGCATGTTCATATCCTTTGTCTTTTTCTTCTCTACAGACATAATGAAATATATTGGTTATTAATCGTTATCGTTTTCTCAAGGCCAGACGCAATGCTGTGATTTCGCGCTCACCCTTCTTCTCGCATGTATCAGGCTGTTTTGTCTCGGTCTCGGCATCAGCCGCGCCCAGCATCTCGCGGCATCGGGCTTTCACCTCCGTTGTCGGATATGCCGGATCGGCCGCTATTGTAAAGTCGCGTATTTCCGCAATCTCGCGAATCTTGCTCAATACGATGGTCTTGTCTCCATCCTTGCGGACCTCTACGTCCTCGAATGTATCCCAGTCGCGGATGGTAAAGGCAAACGAACAGCCTGACAGATCTCCGCTGCGCACCAATGCCAGAGCTTTGTCTCCGTCCACCGTGTCGGGGGCCTCGAACTCAAAATACACGCCTTTGTCATCGCGGCTGTAACGCAATGTGCCTTTGCCCTTGTTGCTTCGGGCCAGTATCAACTCGCGGTTATGGAACATCGTCATCTTGATGTCCGACTCATCCAGCAGGCTCTGCGGTACAGCCTCGGGAAGTATCAGTTCGCGATACTCCTTGTCATCGTATGTGTAGAGGGTAGTCTCCGTATCAAACACGATGGCGCAACCGGTGATGGTCCGGGACTCCTTACCCTCGGACTCGCGGATGTGCACGCCTTCCGTGACTATCTCCCTCAAATTCTGTTTTTCCTTATTCTCCATTAGCACCCAGATTCTTGATTATCGCCCATTCTCGTTCACTTAATATTATTCGTTCCGCTGCCGCTCGTTCTGCTGCCATTCGTTCCGCTGCCGCTCGTTCCGCTGCCGCTCGTTCCGACAAAAGGAATCCTTCTCCGAACAGTTTCCCCTTAGAGTTATCGAGCCTCCGAATCTGGAAACAGTCAGCAGCCGGAATATCGAGTTTTATACCACGGGTACACAGACGCCCCAGAGTCGCTGACGTTATCACGCAATCCGGATAGATAATTTTTCGTTTGGATTTAGATTCCCGTTTCTGAACCTCCTGAACACGTTTATACAGATCGCCTGCAATCCGGATTTTTGGATTCCCTCCCAGCATGTTCGTCCGGAACGATGTCCTTACACAGGCGCCATTCTCATAGATTATGTCGCAGTGCGCCACAATGTACGACTCGTCAGGAAGGTCCCGGCATGACCTAAACAGCGTCAATGCCGGAGCAAACAGAAAATATTTAATGCCCCGGACATTGTAGAACCGGCATATCTTGGAGATAATCGAGAACGGCGGGTTATCGATTACCACAGATCCTTCAGGATAGTCATAATTTTCGTAATCCCCGCCCGGATAGAACGGCCGGACAATATTCACGCCCTCCAGGGGCATGATGGTCTCGTCCACGTAACGCACAATCTCGTCATATACGACCTGCGGCGTATAGCAGTCGTCCGTGGTTTTCTTCGGCTTAAATTTCTCGACAAAACCCTCGTAATCCTCGAATTTTTCTTTATTCTCCATCGTTGTTTTCGCTATTTTCGTCGGGTGTATGCTCTCCATCGGCACCGGTCATACCTTCCGTGCGCAGCTGAGCCATCGTTTTGAGGTTGGCCGAAACAAGAAGCTCGTCACCGTCGGCCACCGCCGGCATGTTGGATTCTTTACGCAATTCGTTAGGTGTCGCAAGTCCGGCCGCCAGTCTTGCCTGCTGCCACTGTACGCGCGTCATAAGGTCGCACACATGCAGACCGCTGCGGTCAAACTCGATGCGGCGTTTGCGCCATACGCTCTTACCTATCAGCTTGGCGTGTAACTCCGTCTCGATCGAACGCAGCAAAGGGTTCAATGTCTTGTTCAGGAAGTCTACGCTCGCATTCTCCGCGCTCTTGTAATTGCTGGTCGAGTCCGCGAACACGAACATGGGATTAACCATAAAGAACCGGCATATCTCCGTCACCGTGAAGCGGCGTGTCGACAGGAACTCAAGGTCGGCACTCGTCATGCTTAATGGAATGAGCTTGCCATCGTTCGGAATGGCTACAATCTTCTCCCCGGCCTCGTTCAGACGCCTGTCAACGCTCTGGGCCATCTTGTCCATCTGGTCGTCTGCCAGTTTACCGCGGCCCCAGGTTCCGGAATCCGCTCCTGTAAGGATGCCTCGGACCGCGCCGCCTTTCAAAAACCGTTTCTCGGTCTCCTGATTGCCGGCCGTCGCAACCGATATGGTCTGACGGGCATACGACAGCACCGACAGTCCTTGCTTCGGATCCATCGGATTGCTGATGTTCTTGATATGTATTATCTCCCATGGACGATACGCGCGCCCATCGTATGTGTAGATGTCGCGCACGGTGTCATGCTGTACCGTGCCGCGGTCGGCCAAAAACACGTGGTCTGTCACAAGCGGATTATCGTACCTTTTTACCGGAATGATATATGCGTTGCCCTCCAGAAGAATCTCGGACACCATGCGCTTCTTGAAGTCGTAGGCATTCTCCCAGTCGTTGGGTGCTACATTCAGCAAATAACCCCAGTCTTCGCCGTCATCCTCCACGAATATGTCGTTACGCTTGCGCAACGGCCTCAGCGGGAGTGACGCAACGGCCTCTGACAGCAGTTTCACACAGGCGTAAACGGTGGCGATACTCATAGGCATCCCTCCAAGTCCGAGGGCATAGGCCTCGAACACCTGAGTATAGTCCCCGGCAACGGGAGTGCCGTCTTTGGACTGCTCCCGCCTGAAAGGTTTACCAATTACCGATGCAAACTTCTGAAATATATTTTTAGCCTGGGCCATTTGTATTAGTGCTTCTACAAATAGCCCGGACACCCCCAAAAGGTGACCACCTTTTAGCCCGTCAAAGAGCCATTAACAAACTTTAACTATTCAATGACTGTCCAGCCACAGACGGTGGCACATCAACATGGTAATTACGCCGTCTATTCGCTGGGTCTCCACGCGCTTCACCGGTTTTTTGTTCTCCATGTTATCCTCCTCGATCACGGCGTTGCCGAAACAGTAGTAATTGATAGGGTTATCATTTATCCATATATGGTCAGTCCACACGCCATGCTCGAAACTCTCCACCGGCGCGTTAAAATTGCCCTTGGTCTGACTGATTGCCACAACACGGCGGGCGTCTCCGATAGTCTTTAGCATGTTGACCACATCTTGCGCCTTATAGGCGTCATAACCAATTTTCAGGATCTTGGTACGCTCGGCTATCAGCATTACGTGGTCCACAATCTTGTCATGGTCTATCACTTCTCCTGGCAACAGGTGCAGATAGCCCTGCGACGCCCATTTGCGGTACAGACGCTCGTTTACGTGACCCTCCAGTGCTCCCTCGGGGAAGAAGTAGTCTGTGATGTAGCCGAAACTATAGTCGTTCGGGTTGTAAAATCCGACCGTCACGGCCGAGAAGTCGCCGCGGACAGACAGGTCTATGCCCACCATTGCCTCCGGCATCCCAACAATACCTTCTACCGTAGCCTTACGCGCGATGTCTCGGGCGCGCGTAGCAGGTATCCAGGATTTTTGTTCGTTGACGGTGTACAGGTTCAGCAACTTGGTGCGGAACGCCAGCATGGCGGCGGCGCCGTTGCGCTCAGCCTTCTTATACTCGATGTCGTAGAAGTCGCTCTGCACCGTGACTCCAAGATGCGGATGCACCTTGCGCCATGTGGCCGGATCATTCTCGGCATCGTCAACGTCAGGCTCGAACAGATGTGCGAACAGAGAGTCGTCATCGATCTTGCCTAACAGAACTTCCTTATAGCCCTGGAGCATGGCGTAGAAAGGCCCGTCGAACACATCCGATGCGGTAGTGATAATCACGGTCAGGGGATTCTCTCGCACGCCCATCGAGGTCGTAAGTACGGTCAGAAGCTCGGAGTCGCGTGCCTGAGAGAACTCGTCCATGATTACCGTAGAGGCGTTAAGACCGTCCTTGGTCTTGGCATTGGCAGTCAGGCACTGGGCGAAGGCTTGGCGAGGATTCCCCTTGCGTGGATAAATCTGTTCTTTGTTTATCCAGAATCGCTTCTGGCGGTTGTCAAGCCTTCCGATGGCGCCGCGGATGACTTCGAAACACTTCTTTGCCTGGTCCTGACTGTTGGCGCCTACATAAACCTCGGCGTTATTGTCGCCATACAGAAGGTCGTTGACGGCGAACGAGGCTGTACCGGTAGTCTTGCTGAACTTCCTCGGCACGTACAGACAGCACTCGCGCACCACCCTGCGCCCGTCCGGACGCCAAAACCCATAGACGTTGGCAAATTGATAGGACTGTACGGGTGTCAGCTTATATTGCGCCAGCGATGCGCTCTTACTCGGGAAGTACAGGGTCTCGTACATCTTGAAAAAGCGCTGCACCGGCACACGCGCCAGCCCGTACCGGTCTATCTTGCGAAAAAACAGCTCCACCGACAGTTGCTCCCACAGATTGTGCTGCTCCGGATTGTCGATCACGCCCGCGACGTATATTTCCAGCCGCTCGTCAACGGCTGGGAGTTGGTAGCGCGCAACACTTATCCGATCCAGTCGTGCGGTTACTTCCCTTTTAGCAATGCGCAGTTCTTCTTTTTCAAGGTCTGTCATTTTTCGGTCATGCGTATCTGTGCGCTGCCTTCCGCCAAATTTCGCGAAATTCCGTCAACCAGAAACTCCTTGCCGGGCATCGCCGAATGCTTGTATAGGTTAAAGCGATCCACATTACCGTCAATATCCTTGACGCCGTGTATCAAGCTCACACGGGCTCTGTGCGCCTTGTTCCAGTGCCAGTCGATATACAGCTGTTCGGGCTTGCCGGATACGCCTCTGAGCGTGTCGTTGATTGACGTCAGAGGGTTGTTGGTGGCTGCGTCAACAGGCGTATTACGGCACACTACATCAGGCACGCCTAACAGTTTGCGCTCGTCATTGCTCAACGCCGTAGCAAACTTGAACGACAGATCATCCTTCTTATTGATGAAACTCTCGTCAGTGTCAGAGGTGTAAACCAAATCGCCGTCCTCCGAGTCATCGGCCTTGTCGGTCTTGATCTGTACGGAGAAGTCCTTCATCCATATAGCCGACACCCGATTCAGGATCGCGATCCATCCGGCAGCCCACGCAGTGTGGTTCCAAAAATTCGGAGCATAACGGACAATATTCTTCCACAAGGCGTTATAAGGCCCGAGGATGCGGAACGTCACGGGTCCCGACAGGTTGTCAGACTTGCGGACCGGTATGCCGGTGCCCTTGGCGTCAATACCTAATGTGTACGATATATTGTTGGCAATGTCGTATTCCGGACCTATTATTTTGTCACCTATCTTGATGTCGATGCCCAGGTTAAAGGACTGTTGAAAATACACATCGTCGTTGGCGCACTGCTCACGCGTCATATAAGTACGCCATTCGTAGCACTCCATCGGGTCATCCCATAATTCGGGCTCCATCTTTTGGACCAGGCATTTATCGCCCACTATAAGCATACACTGCAGCAGCGGCAGCTGGCGGATGGTGTCAATACTTTGCCCGGAGTGTCCGCCACCCTGAGAATAGGCATATTCCAGCGACGCGAATTTCTCGTCATCTTCCACCGGGAACAGCCCCTCTGTCACGGCGTAGTCTATTGGCGTCGGAGTCGATGCAGGTGTGGCGCAATGCCAGTAACGCCGAAGATAATACCGCTTGCCGTCGTGTGCCTCATCTTTCTGGTCACTGTCATAATTTTCTTGCGGGAGAGAGGCAAGGTCCATACACTGCTTGAACACACTCTCGCCGGTCCCCCACCAATGCCTTGTCACCGACATATCGCAATTGGCCGGAGCCCCGTCGCCGCGAGTAATTTCCAGCCACATATCATGGTCGGCTACTTTCATGGCCCGCAGCTGCTCCAACGCCCATTCATATCCGGCCCTCTGCGCGTCAGTCTTGCACCGAGATGGTACCTGATGCTCAAATACGGAAATAACAGAATCGTTCGCAGACTTGGAGTCGGCCACAAATTTGGAATACTTCTCCGGCGGAATATGCACCGGATTCAACCGCATCTTGCCGGAAAATACCACATACCTTGTCGTGTCGTCATCAGTCGGGGACAGCACAAGCGATGGGCCCGAGTATTCGGCCACAGGACACGCGGGTTTTAACTTGGCGGAGATCCCGTCCACTACTGCCTCCGTGTCTCCAGAGTCGGGGACTTCGGATGTCTGTCCGTTAACGCCTATTACCAGATACTTTGAAGTATCCAGTTTCTCGGATATGGCATTGTCCTCAAGACCGTACGCCTGCTCGCCCGTCGAAACCTCCAAAAGCATAGCTCCCTGACATGGCTGTAGATTGTTTGGTCCGGCCTCCTGACTATATTCCTCCGGACTATAATAAGCCAGATAGTCATCGATATGCTGACTTGCGTTGGTCATGCTGACACCACCGAACTTCCAACCCGATGCGTCAAGCACGCGAATGTAATGATCCCTCTTAACAGCAGCGCCACAGTACCAGTTTGAGGAGTGCGACGTAAGCCCCATGGCATAGACCAAAGAATAGTACTTCGGAGAGTGATACTCCGAACACCACAACTGCCGACCAGAGTAAACCCGCTCCAACGTCTCGTCGTCGAGGATGTCGGGAATAACCTGGTCTACTGTGTCGCGCTCCACCGTCAACGACAATTTGTTATAGGTCTCTCCTACCTCCAGCTGATGTTTGCGGTCCCATGCTTTCGACAAGGCCATAACCACTGTGTCACCGGTACCCAGCTTGTCGGGATGGTATATCTTAATGGCCCCTTTGTATAGGCACATGCGCAAATTTAGGTACTGAAGTATGCCCTCGGCCACGTCCAGGAGAGTCCATGCGCTCTCCTCGTCCTCGCCAAAGAATACAGTACTGTCAATCTCTATGTCCGATAGGGCGTCACGGGTGCCTACCTTTATCGTGCCGTCTGTTATCGTCTGCAGATCTGCGCCGACGGCATCGGTACATTTCTTCAGAACGTCTCCGAAGGTCATGCGCGTAGCAGCGGCCTTGGCTGTGTCGTAGTCCACATCGGCGCGTGACACGTCGCCCCATACACGATACTGTAGCGCAGAGAACAAGTCGATGCACGACAGCTCCACCTCATCATATCGACTGTTGAAGGGTTGCGAAAAGGCCTGCGGCTCCACGTATCCCATGAAAATCACCTCGCCGGAACGAGTCACCGTTACCTTGTTGTCGAGGACATCCTGCGAATAGAGGTGCGTCAACGGCGCGGAAGCAAGCAACCGTATTGTGCAGCTTTCACGCATAATAATGTCGAACTGGTCGTTGTAAGCGTGCGACGTCTCCACCGGACTGTCCTTGGCAAAAAACAATCCAAATGAAGGCTCACCTATCACGATAGTATTGCGACTCGTCGTCGGTTCGTTCCCGCTCTCTATCCTTACGGAGATATACCGTCCCTGAAGGTCTAAGAATGCTCCACTGTATATCATGGCTAATTAATTTTATCAAGTTCCGCTGTCAGTTCATCCACGCCGTCGGGCAGTTCGGGCGCTCCTATCAGGTCCTCCACGGTCAGTTTCAACTGACGCATCTGCCGGGATACCTGGGTCTGTGCGCGATCCAATGTCTTGAGTAAGGGATTTTCAATCGGTTGCTCTCCGTCGCGCGTCACCTTCGTTACGGTCAGTTCAAAATCCGGCTCGCTCATGTCGCGATCCACCTGGGCGAGCAATCGGAGTGAGCGCGCGAGATTCAGAATCTGAAAGTCCAGATTGCTGTTGTAGGTCCCGCAAGACTGCATGGCGGTTTTTATCTTTTTCACATAACGCTCCAGCGTCGGCACGCTTTTTGACCGTTTTTCGTCAGAATTCGATCCCGTGTTCGCGTTTTTTCGCGTTTTTTCGCGTTTTTCTACCGTTTTCCCCATTTTGCCGTTTTTTCAAAAATTTTGGTCGCGCTTTTGGGAATAAGCGGGGGGAGGTTTAACGCACCCCCGCCCCCTCGGAAAAAACCACCCCCGGGGGTTCTCCATACCATCTATGCGCAAAATCCTCCACCGCTTTCATATCTCTTTTCCGCTTCTCCTCCTTGCTGTTGCTTTTTAGTGCCACGTGGCGGGCCTTGTGGCACGCTGTGCACACGGCGACAAGGTTGTCTCGATCATAAGCCATGCGTTGCATACGACCGTAATCCTTGATGCTTTCCAACGGTACGACGTGATGAACCTCGGTCGCCATAGCCACCTTACCCTCGCCCTCGCAGTCCTGACAGAAAGGATGCTCCTCCAGCACCGACGCCCGCACCTTACGCCAGCGCAGGGTGTTAATCAAGTCTATGTAATCACGGTTCCTGGACATATCATCTTCTCTTGTTTATGTTCGGGCCGAACGCATGATCGCTCGACCGTTCCCAGTCCGAATAGTTCTGGAACATGTCCTTTATCTCGTCCTCGCCTTGTGTGCGCGAGCCATACACATACTCCACTCCTGTTAACCTGTTCATTGCTATCTTGATTAATGCCCTTGCAAATTTTGCGGGGTAAGGGTAATTATATACATGCGCATAGTCACGGAGACATTCAAACTCTGCCTCCGTGAACTTTATGCGTATCGCTCTCTTATTCCCCTTGTCTCCCATTATACCGCTATATCGTTCTATATACAAAGATAATAAATATTATCCACTTATCCATAATGTCTTGCAACATCCATGGCAAGTTTTTTCACCACGCTGTCCTGCACGTCAGCTTTGCCCCTCAGCGCCCCCAACATGCGCTCGTCCACTGTGTCGCGGGTAATGAGGTTAACAACCGTCACCGGACACTTCTGTCCCTGGCGGTGCAGACGGGCGTTGGCCTGCTGGTAGTATTCTAAGTTCCATCCAGTCCCGAACCATATTATCACGTGTCCGCCCTGCTGCATGTTCAGGCCGTAGGCCGTACTGGCCGGATGCGCCAACAGCAAGTCGATGTTTCCCGCATTCCAGTCCTTAAGATCCTCCGGACCATGATATGCGCGCACTCGCATGTCCTTGGGTGCATGGTCCATAATACGCTGCATGTCGTGGATATAACTATAAAAGCACAATACCGGACTATGTGCGGACTCTATCAGCTCGAACAGCATGTCCAGCTTGACCTGATGGATCTCTATCTCATTCCGGCTGTCGTCGTAAACGCATCCATTTGCATATTGCGCCAATTTATTGATCAGCGCGGCTGCGTTCGGGGCCGTCACCGTCTGACCCTTCGGGCACAGCAGGTCTACATAATCCCTGGCGAACTTGCGATAGCGAGTCATCAGAGCCGGTGGCAATGTCACATACACATCCTTGTAGACGATTTCGGGCAATGTCAGATAGTCACAGGCCTTAAGAGAGAAACAGATGTCCGAAATTTTGGACATGATTTCGCGCTCGGCATCGGCTTTGGGAGTCACCTTAATGGGTATATTATTCTTGACGAACGTATTAAAGTATCTTGCACGGTACTTCGTGATGAACGGTCCGAAACGCAGTCCCCCGTCCAGACAATAAATCTGACCGAACAGATCCATCAGGCTGTTGGGCGTCGGGGTTCCGGTCAAACCCACTATACGGGGTGCCTCCACACGGAGCTTCTTCATAGCCTTAAAGCGCTGCGAACTCGTGTTCTTAAAGCTGGTCAGCTCATCCAGCACTATCATGTCAAACTTTGGTCGCTGATTCTCTTTCAGCCCCTGCAGCCACGTCACGGAGTCACGGCCGATAACATATACTTCCGATGGAGTCGCAAGCGCCGAGAGGCGTTGCTTCGGCGTCCCGGTCACCACCGACACGCGCAGGTCTAAGTGCGCCCATTTCGCCACCTCGTCGCTCCATGTGGACTCGGCCACTTTCTTCGGCGCTACCACCAGCACGCTGCCTATCCACAAGTCATCGATCATCCGCTGTATGGCCGTCAGGGTGCACACGGACTTGCCGAGGCCCATCTCCATGAACAGTCCGCATTGCGGATGCTCAATTATCCAGTCAATTGCCGCGCGCTGGTAAGGGTGCGGTATAAACTTCGTTCCCATCATACCAATCCGTTCCATTTGTTGCGGATCCGGTCGGTAAAACCCGTCCAGTTTAGCCCGGTTTCATGCACCATCCCTTGCTCCAGGTCAAGGGCCTTAGCCACTTTCTCCTTACTGTCGCACACATACACATGCGCGATTCCGTTTCGCAACCGGGCCAGCCTTACACTCTGCATCGGACGCAACGGCGCGCCCTTGCTCTTGAGCTCGACAAAGAAGGCGTATCCGGTTCCCGGCAGCACTATGCGGTCCGGCCATCCTTTCGAGCCTGGAGGGTCAAACTTCAGGCACAGCCAGCCGCGTTCCCGGCACTCGTTCACCAAATACAGCTCTATCGCTTTCTCACTCTCCTCCGAATGTTTCGTTACCATAAATTTTTGCACAAAAAAAGTGAAAATATCTTGATTTTTATTTGCAAATTCAAGATATTTTCACTAACTTTGTAATGCAATCAAGAGAGATTGCCAATGGTTAATCCCCGAAACCAAAGCAAGGGAAAAACCCAAAACCGAGTCGCTATGAAAGTTAAATTGAGCATCACTTTCAAAGTGTTGGGAATCAAAATTAAGATTGAAATCGGAAATTGATTCTCAGGGAGGGCAGAAGCCCTCCCGCCTCGGCTTTTGATTACGATTACGGTTACAAAGTTAGTAAAAATATTTTGAATTATGCAAAATGAGAATTTAAATCAGTCCGCCGGCACATGGGGCGGATCTCGCCAGGGAGCGGGGCGTCCTAAGACCACCGCTAAATCAATATCGCTACGTGTTCCCGAGGATGTAGCCGCCATCCTTGACGCCCTCGGCCGCGGCAAACAGGCCGCCTACATCGTCCGCGCCATCCGCGCCTACCACGAATCCGGCGGCGTCTGATACTATCCAAACGTTTTTACCATGGAGCATAGCAAAGAGTATTACGAAAGTGCCATTCGAGTGATTGACTTCCTTAAGAATGGGGACGGCACTCTGTCGTGTGATAAGGGATACGAACTCGCAGATAATTATTGGCCCGCGATTGTAACGCTTCTCAAAGATCATAATGCCGTAAGAGTGTTGACCGGTGGCCATATCTATGTCACCCGAGGTCAATATCTCGACCCGCTTTATGAGGATTGCAAGCATAAAATCTCCGCAATCGACAAGGCCGAGAATGACAGAAACGTTGACCTGAAATATAAGATCAAAGGCATCATATATGGTCGCATAAGCCTTATTGTTTCGATTCTCGCTTTTATACTCTCCCTTTGGACGGCTATCAGACAGGCCGGAATACTTTAAATATCGCGCATACGATGATAAGTATTACTGCCAGCGCGGACAGTATCAGTGCCGCGTTGGCACATCTGTTGTCTGCCTCGACCATACGCATTATGTCGTCACGGGTCGTTTTGTCTTTTTTCTTTTTCATTTCCATGGTTTTACAATATGTCAAATATCGTCATCTGATATGTCCTGATTCTCGTCAACAGTGGCAACGCCTTTTGCGCCGCCTCCGCAAGTTCCGGATCATATTTAGAGGACTTGCACAGTTCCATTGCATTGATGAGACAATCCTTCAGAGTACTGCCGACTTTATGAGAGTTTATCGAGGGGTATCCCATTGAGCCACCACCCGTGTGATGCACGATCTCGAAGTTGTACCTATAGATACCGTCGGGCGATCGAGATACCAGCACCAGGAATAGAGCCGTCTTGATATTCTTGAACGCAAGAAACAACTGCGGCAGCAGCACCCCGTTCTCATTAGGATCTTCCGGTTCCACATCAAGCTCCCGATAATCCGCTATATCATATAAGTTTTTATCGAAAGACCTCAAGCTCGTCTGTCTGGCCAGGAAACGGTTCGCCACTTTTATCGGTTTCGCACTCATGACTCCTGCTGTGTAGGTTCTTGCTTAACGAACTCAAGGTCATCCGAAGCGAAGTAGACGGTATTGGTCGAACGCACTCTATACAGAGCTTGCTCTGACAATTTGCACTTGATTATACTATATGAAGTACAATAGGCGTTGCCCGATGCCCGCACCGTGGCGTTGTCCAATGCCCGCACCGTGGCGTTGTCCGATGCCCGCACCGTGGCGTTGTCCCATGCCTCCACCGTGGCGTTGCCCCATGCCTCCACCGTGGCGTTGCCCGATGCCCGCACCGTGGCGTTGTCCCATGCCCGCACCGTGGCGTTGCCCGATGCCTCCACCGTGGCGTTGCCCGATGCCCGCACCGTGGCGTTGTCCCATGCCTCCACCGTGGCGTTGTCCGATGCCCGCACCGTGGCGTTGCCCCATGCCTCCACCGTGGCGTTGCCCCATGCCTCCACCGTGGCGTTGCCCCATGCTAACAAAAATCCGTTGTCGGTATCTACATTCACATAGATATGCTGCCCCGAAAACTCCTCGCGATACTTCTCCAGCAGGTCCGGCGTCACCACGGCATAATCACAACACCAGCGCCAATTGTCCTTGATCACCTCGCACAGCCTCGCCATGCTCTCAGCCTTATAGGCACGTCCGTACTGCTCTTTGCACGCATCGGCCTCATGTGCCCTGCGCAGGATCTCCTGCTTGATTTCTTCAAATTTTCCTTCCATTGTTCTTTTGTTTTTTTCGATAAATTCAGCCGGAACCCTAAAGGTGTCTAATCTTTAAATTCTACATGGGAATTTTGTGGATTCCGGCTGAATGATTTATATTTGCACTGTCTAATTTTTAAATTCTATCATTATGAAAGATTTTGCGAATCGCAACATCCCTGAGTTCGCAGCTGCCGTTCAGCACCTGGGCCACTTGACGGGAGTAGAATGCAATCTTAACGAAGTGCCCGCTTTAAAAGCAATGGGATTGTTTTCTTTACCTACAATCTCCGAGGACTTGGTAAGAATTGCAACTAAATATGGCATATCCGAGAATGTCACAACCGAAGTTGAATCCTCACGCCGTCAGTTTGTCCGAATCCTGAATGCTCTTATTGCAAAGGGGGTGATCTCTGAATCTGCCTTTGACGCCTACTTCGACTGACTCTCTGACGCATCAGGCTCCACGTGGAAAACCAACACCTTTAAGTCCGGGTACCGCTTTCTGACATCCTCAAGACATTTGCGTTCCCATTCCCGATAAGAGGTTGACAGGCCCCGCGCAGAAAGGATTCCGTTTGCTACAAAGCTGCCGTCAAGGATGAAAGCATCCTCAGTATCCGGTAGCGCCTTTATGCTGTTCAGGAATTTAGCGGCATCCGGGTATGCTTCTTCAAACTGTTTGCGAAACCACTCCGGATCGAATTGCAATGATCCTTGTTGGCAGCCATTAAATTCCAAACCGAAAATGTATGACGCCCCGGTGCGTGTTCCGCCTGTTTTCTTGCGGAATAGTTTGCTGTGTGCCTTTCTGACCAGGCTTTTGATTGTCTTTTTCATTCTCATTATCTCTTTAGTTTTTACTGTTCCGGGCGGTTTGGTTTCGGCGCGGCATCTTTAGTGCTGCACTCGGTCTCACCCGCCCATTGATACTATTTTTGCAATTTGTGATACTCAGCTTACTTTTACCCCGCCGAAACGCCTGGTGGCAACGAGGTGTCACTGATTATCAGTGACACTTTAAGGCGTTGAGCCTCAATATTGTTACGGCATTTTTCGATGTGTCACTGAGTGTGTCTCATTATATGCGATATATATACACGTGCGCATAATTATTCTGCACTATATATATTATTTTTGCCTTTTCTTATTTATATCAGTGACACATATATAAAGGGTGTAATATATATGACTGTCAGTCCGTTATCGTGTCACTGATAATCAGTGACACATCAGTGACATATTAGATTATTCCGCTGTCCATATCGTCCTCCGGCACCCCCTTTCTTTTCCATCCGCGCGGCCGCCCGAAAATTGGATCTCGGGCCAAACGCATACAATATTCCCACTCCGGATGCGCACGCTCCATGTACTTCACAATTTCTCTTGACAGCTGCCAGTAGTCCTTGGTCCCTTTCCGCAGATCCATCATTTCGGTCAGGATCTCCTCGACGCACACCTGCCTCCGCGGAAGCAGTACCGTGCTGATGCCGGCCGGACTCGCGCCCTGCGTGATGTACGCCTTGCGCTCCTGGCGGTTCATGTACTGCCAGTTGTCCGGCAACTCCCTCTCCAGATACTCGTCAAGGTCCGAGAACAGGTCGCTGTTCATATCGAAGCTGTATTGCCTGTTGTTCTCGCGCATCTGTCTGTCCATTTCCGGGGTCATGTAGAGCCGGAACCCCGACCGGTACAGCATCATGGCCTCCGCCCACAGCTGGTCGCGCCACTTCCCTACATAGTCCCACACCGGCACCTTGCGCCGCTCCGGGCTGCACTCCACCACCGGAAACCGTCTGTTGTCCCCATAGCCCCGCAGACACAGCTTGTCGTTGGTCGTAGCCACGAATATGTTCTGCCGAGGTACCCGCACGTCAAACCGCCCGTACGCCGGCCGGTAGCTGTCCTCCTGGCTGGTCAGGAAATTTTTCGTCGCGTCCAGATCCGCACGCTTGAGCGATGCCATTTCCCCTATCTCCAGTATCCATTTCGACTTAAGGCCCGACATGGCGTCCTTGCTCCCTATGTTGATCATCGAGTCCGAGTACCATTCCCCGCCCATCAGCGCGAACAGGCTGGACTTGCCAAGGCCCTCCGGACCCGATAAGGTCAGGCACAGGTCGAACTTGCACCCCGGCTTATAGATGCGCGCCACCGCGCCCACCCACACCGCGCAGCTCAGCCACCGGGTCAGCTTCGACCGCTCCACGCCCATCACGTCATGCAGCAGGTCGGCCACACGGTGCGTCCCGTCCCATGTCAGTGACTCCAGATAATCCTTGATAGGATGATACCCCACATAAAACTTTAGGGTCGCCAGCGCGTCGTCCACTTTCGATATGGAGTTGACGTCATAGCATTTTTCCAGCCACAGCCGGATGGCCGCCATGTCCTCGTCGCTCATCGGCATCAGCCTGTCGCGGTCCGTGCGGCGCCACCGCATTCCCCGTGTCTCCAGCTGCGACACGAACTCGTTGTATTTTATCTTCCCCTTGAACTCCGGATGGTTCAGCAGCACTATGCGTATATTCTCGCGCGTCGCAATGAACTTCCCCTTGCGGTCTTTCAGTCCCGCCTCGGTCTCCTCCCATTCCAGCAGCTCCCGGTCCGTCGGCCCGTCGTCCCGCCCGTTGCCGTCCGTGCCCGTGCCGCCGGTTCTCTCTGTCCGTGCTGAGGCGGAAGCCGAAGTCCCTTCCTGGCGGTTTTGTTCCGGCGCGGTGCCTTTAGGCCCGCTTCTGGCCGGCGCCTCCTCCGGCACCTCAATATCCGCGAACGCCCTGTTGCTCCGTTCCCACGACTCCCGCGCCAGGTCCCTACGCACCGCCTCGATGTCCCTTGCAAACGCCGTCATCTCCCTGTAGCTCGGCAGCTGTGTCGCCGTCTTGGCCCGGCTCCCCGAGTCCAGATGTCCGAACTTGTGTATGCGCACCAGGTCGAAGGCATTGCACTCCCGGCCCCCTGTCGGGTCCGTGCTGTGATTGGAGAACAGATGCGTGTCGTTGTCATACACCACCGCCCCGCCTATCGTAGAGCCCTGCGTGTAGGTATAGCGGTTCTGCCTGTACGGCGTGTAGACGTCCGGAAGGAATGCCGCGATGGCCTCCGAGATCCGGTACTGCCGGCAGAACGCCCCCACCACGCCCTGCTTCTTCAGCGGGTCGGCCAGACGGCCGTTGCCGTCCTCGTCGCGCTGGCCCGGCTGCAGCAGCGCGCGCCACTTCATCACCGCGTCCGGATCCTGCCGTCCCGCTCCGCAGCTCTGCAACGCCGTCCGCTCGTCCTCCGTCCTCGGCCACTCCATCACGTCGCGCCAGTCCTCGTAGGTGTCCAGCATCATTTCCACCTCCACCGGCTCCACGCCCTCGCTGATCTCCGCTATCGGCTCCATGTCCTTCGGGCACGACGGCCAGAACATCAGGCGGCACGGCTCAAAGGTGGTGCGGTCGCATCCCTCCATCCCTATCATGTAAGCCAGCCGGCGCGCCACCGCCTCATACTCCTCCGGATTCGCGTCGCGGTCCAGCGGAAAGCACACCCGCACCCGCCGCGCCTCCGGCCGGCTCTTGTGCGTCGAGGCCATGCACCACGCCGTGTGCCGGAACTCCTCGTGCAGCGTCGCGTCGTGGCGGTCCGTCCAGGCGTCATAGTCCAGCGTCACCACGCTGCGCGCCATCAGGTTCGCCTTCTTGCGCACACGGTCTCGCAACGTCCCGCCCACGAAGCCTCCCACGTCCTTTATGTCCGTCTGGCGGTCGCGGTTCATCTGCATGTACTCCCCGTAGGTCTCCGCCGTCACCGTGAAGGTCGTGAGCCGTTTCGCCAACTCCGGCCATGTCATCGGCTCCTGGCTCCATAGCGACGCCCTGCGCGACTTGCCTGTTGATATTGTCAATTGCCTCATATCGTCGAGTTTTAATTGGTGCCCTGCGGCGACTCACGCCCCCGCAGGGCCGGGTAAGAACATCTATGACACTCACCTTAAAAAAATCAGAGAATCGAAGTAATTAACTAACTAACCATGAGTTAAAAGAATCCCGGACCCAATCACGTCCTTACCCGTAGAAGTCGTTTAGATTATATCCGGCACGTCCTCGTCCGGAATCTGGATGTCGTCGAACGCCCGGTCTCCCAGGCCGCCGCCAAACGCTTCGTCATCCGCGGTTTTCAGCACTGCCTCCAGACCGATCGCCACTCCCTTGTTGCCGTTCTTGTCGTAGGGATAGGCCGTGCAGCACACTATGGCCCACATGCCCGAATAGACCTCGCTTTCGTTCATGATCGGCGCCTTGTCGCGGTTCTGCACCGGCACCTTGCGGTTGCTCTTGGCGTTGAAGAATAATGTGTTCTGAAATTCCGCGCCCTCGCGTTCGCGACCGTCGCGCAGAGGCAACTGCAGCTTGTACGGCTCCTTTCCGCCCCACTTCTCCGCCACGCCCTTGGCCTTGGCGGCCTTAACAGCCTGTTCTATCGCCTGAATGGTGTCCGTGTCGTCGCCCGGAATGATCACGCAGCACGAGTACTGCTCCTGTTCGCTCTGCTCCCCCTTGTAGGGACGCATCAGATGTTCATAGGCTATACGGCCCTGCACATAGAATCGGTTGCCGTTCACTACCGGCTTGAATCTCTTTGGCATAGTTGTAATTTTTATTGGTTATTAATTCTGTCTTTACTTTCAGTGCTTGTTATTTTGTCTGGCTCTCTTTAGCTGTGCCGAGGCGGAAGCCGAAGTCCCCATTAGGCGGAAGCCGAAGTCCCCCTCAGGCGGTTTTGTTCCGGCGCGGCTCCTTTTAGGCCGCACTCGGGCCGGAAGCCGAAGTCCCCCTCAGGCGGTTTTGTTCCGGCGCGGCTCCTTTAGGGCCGCACTCGGGCCGGATTATTCCGGCACTGCGATGTTGCTGAACGCGTCCGTGGCTTTATAGCTGGCCCTCCTGTCGCTGTCCGGCACTACGGTCGGCTTCCCCGGCGCCTTGGTGATGCAGTCCCCGGCCGCTTCCGCGAATGCCTTCTTGCCTACCAGCCTCTCAAGGTTCGTTATGGTCTGGAGTTCCGGAGCCCTCATTATCTCCTCCTCGCGGTAGCCCATTCCCCTGAGCACGGCCGCCAGTTTTACCGGATCGCTGACCTTGCGCTGCGTGCGCGCCTCCACCACCTTGTAGCCCGGCACCGCCTGGCCGTCCAGCATGTATTTCAGCGCCGATTCCTTCACGTCCTCAATCCACTGCTCCAGCGGCCCGACCATCGGCATACACACGTTGCCGATACCCTCCGCGCTCATGCTCTCCACCGGTGTCGCGCTCGCTATTACCGCCATTTCGTCCAAAGCGCGGCATCCGCGCGAAGCCTTGCAGAACTTACACCACGCCCCGCCATGGCGGACGCCTAAGCCCAGCGCCGCCACACGCGCCAACGGCCGGCAATAATTCAGCCCCCATGTTATCAGCTCGTCAGTGCTGATCTCCTCGTTGCTGTAGTTGCTGATGCGCGGCTGCCATATATGCGTCACTACCCTCTCGAACGGATGCTCCAGCCCGAACTCCTCCAGCGCGCCTAAGGCATACAGCCTCATTTGCGGATTGCCGGCCGCCGACACCTCCACGCCCTTGCCATACTTGAAGTCGATTACGTGCAGAGTCTGCTGGCCCACTATCACCACGTCACTGGTACCGAACGAATCCGGGGCCCACGTGTTGAGGTCCAGCGGTGTCTCCACATGGATCTCCGCCTTGCCGTCGCTGACTGCCAGTTCCCCGAAATAGGTCTCCATCACGAACTCCGTGTAATCGGTAGCGAAACGCTCCATTTCCTCCGTCACCTCATACCCCTTTTCGACCAGGGCCGTTATCTCCTCCTCCGCATCGACCGCGCTCCGGTTCAGCCGTCCGTTTAGCTCCCTGGCGCACACCGCGTGTGCCAGGCTCCCCTCCTCGGCGAAGCTGCTGCTCTGATCCTCCTCCTGCGACTCGGCCACCGCCGACGGCGTGCAGTTCAGCCACCGGTAAGCCGACGACGGAGACAGCAGCGCGTGCTTTTTCTCGTAGTCCGGCACTCTCTTTAGCTGTGCTGAGGCGGAAGCCGAAGTAGTGCCGTCCGGATTTTTCTTATTGTCCTGCTTTTCCATATCAAAAAGGTTTCTCCTCAAATTTCTGTCCGTCGTAGGCCAGTGTCAACGACCTGCGAATAAACTCCTTCTTCTCCATGTCGCTCTTAAGGTCCGCCAGGCTGCGCGCCGAGCTGTTCCTCGTGATTTCGCGGATCATGGCCATAACCGCACGGTTCAGTTCCATGGATCTCCGCTGCTGTTCCTCGTCGCGATCCTCCTTGACGGCCGGTATCCCGAACTGCTGGCGCAGCAGCGTCACTGCCAGCTCCGGCGTCTCGGCGTCCAATTGCTCCGCCTGCTGCTCCGCCTGCTCCGCTCTCTCTGTCCGTGCTGAGGCGGAAGCCGAAGTCTGCTCCTGTGTCTGCTCCCGCGTCTGCGCCTGCTCCGCTCTCTCTGTCCGCGCTGAGGCGGAAGCCGAAGCCTGTGCCGGCTCCTGCTCCTGCGCCGTGTGGGCTGGTTCCGGCTCCTGCTCCTGTGCTGTGTGGGCTGGTTCCGGCGCGGAGTCTTCAGCTCCGCATTCCGTCTTTACCGCCTCGGCCTCCGCTCTGGCCTGTTCCTCCAGCTTATTGGCCGCCCTCTGCAACCTTTCTATCGCCACGCCCATTGTCGCGTCCTGTTCCAGGCGGTTTTGTCCCGGCCCTCTCTCTGTCCGCGCTGAGGCGGAAGCCGAAGCCCTACCTACTGCCAGCAGCAACTCCGCGGCCTCCTCCGGCGTCAGCGCGAATTGCGCCCTGATTTCTCCTCTTAATTCCATTGTCCTTGCTATTTTAGTTAATATTCTCGTTTCGTTCCTCTGTCGCCGCCTTGTCCGATCCGTAGACCAGGAACAGACTGCACAGTCCCAGTATGCCCGCGGCGGCCACATGCTCGAACGCCGCTAAGAAGAATGCCACCGCGGCCACCACCGCACCCAGTCCTAATAATGCCTTTGCCTTCATGCCTCTTTGTTTTTAGTGGTTTTCGTATTCACCAGACGCCCCGATCTGATCAGCGCCTCGATGTTGTTGCGCGAGAAAAACAGTTTGCCCCCCGCCTTGACGCCGCCTAAGATGTCCCAGTTCTTGTAGATGAAGCTCTTGGACCATCCCTTCTCCTGATGCAGCCTCTCCAACGGCCACATCTCGTCCATCGAGGCCGTGATGCGCGCCGCCACCTTGTCGGCAAGCGCCTCCAGCTGTCGGGGTGTCAAGGTCATGGCGTTCATTACACTTGGGTTTTGGGTCCCAGGAATTTGTTGACGAAATAGATCTGTCCTTTGCCCGTGATCTTAGTCGTGGACTTCTGGAAGGTCGAGCCGTCGGGGTTATTAATGATGCTTTTCTTGACCTCAAACAGACCCATTTCCTGATATCGCTGGTTGGGAACATTGTAATACTCACCCGTCTTGCCGAGATACCCTTCTTCCCGAAGTTTCTTGAACAGCCGGTTCTGGCCTATCTCATAGCCGTTCTGCGTCAGTATCTTGGCCATTTCGCCGACGAGGCACGATGTTTTGGACGCAGCGGTAGAGTCAGCGTAAAGCACTTTCGGAGCGTCCTCGGCAATCTTCCGCTTCTGCTCCTCGATGCGGAGGCTCTGCTTCTTGATGGTGTCCTGTGCCACGAGGATTGCGCGAGCCATGATAATTTCGGGAGTGTCGTCGGCCTTTGCCGCGATATAGCCTCCGGTCTTGCGGATCGAGGGAAGAACCTCTGAGGTCACCCACTTCTTGAAAGCCTTTGCGCTGTCGAGCTTGCTTCCGAAGATAAGGGAGTAAAGGCCACTCTCGTTTACGAATGATGCCGACTGTGTTCTGCCGAGATTGTCGATGATGTCGCGTTTCGCTACGTCATCCTCGCTTACATGCTTTGCGATTGCATCGCGTCCGTTTGCATATCCGAGGGCCTTGCACACATCAGTTGCGCAAAACAGCGGCTCGTTGTTCTCGTTACTCGTAGCCCGGATCTCTCCGAACTGCGGATTGTTGAAGATCTGAATCTCGTTCATGCCTCTACCTCCTTTCCGTTGTTGGTCACTTCCACCGTGACCGTGTTTTCCCTGGAGTCCGACGACACAAGGTATGCCTCCCCGTCCTCGCGCGGACAATCCTTCTTTGCGTACTGGGCGATCCGGTTGGCCGAAAGCCACTCCGCTGTGTCGATGCACTTTGCCACCAGCTTCTGACCCGGCAGCAACGCCCGTATCTGCTCTCTCGTGATTCTCATTTGCCCTTTGTTTGTTTTCTTTGTTTGTTACCTTGGTTTCTTGCTGCATTCTAAGAATTTGCCGTAAATGTTTGCAAAATCGGAGCGGTCGTATTATCTTTGCGGTGTTGAATTTGAATGAGTTGCTGATAACAGCGACCGCTCCCGTTTTGCCGTTATTTTATGCCTTTCGTAGAATGACGTTGCAAAGATAGGTCAAAAATAACCTACTTCCAAATATTTGTAGGTTATTTTTGACCTACAAATACACTTTTAACAATTGGCACACTTTTAGGAATTGTGTGCAATGATGGATTATCACAATGATAGATAGAGAATTATTAAGAGGCCGACTTGTTGCGGCCTATGAATACCTAAAGCAAAAAGGTCTGATTCATTCCAAATCAGACCTTGCGCGTGCGGTGGGTATTCGAGTTAATAATCTTAATGATGCTTTTGGACTAAGGGGTAATTACATGAATGAGCCCCTTCTTACAAAAATTGCCGACACCTTTCCCGATGTGCTGAACCGTGATTACTTACTGAAGGGAGAAGGCGACGTGGCAGCTCCGGACAGGACCATGCGCCCGCATTACGAGGCGACGGCCGCCGCAGGCTTCATGTCCGGACTCGCCGACCCTGAGTCCGGCACTCTCCGCCCCCGCATCCCCGACATGCCCGCCTACGACTTCACCATCGACGCCCAGGGCGACTCCATGCTTCCGGAAATAAAATCAGGCGACACATTGCTGTGCCGTCTGGCCGAGGACCGCGCCAATCCTCCAATCGGTAAGGTATGTGTCATCGACGGCAAGGATGGCGCCGCCGTCAAGGTCCTGACCGCCGCCAGCGAATCTGGCCGCACCCTGACTCTACACTCCCTCAACCCCGCCTACCGTGATTACACCGTCGATGCCGCCGAGGTCTCCCACCTCGCCGTCGTCGTCGCCATCCTCCGCAAACTCTAAATTTCGGAGCATGGTTTAAATACAAAAAAAAAACAGAGCCAATTAACCGAATATTAACCAACAAATCACTACCTTTGTATGTTGACAATAAAAATCAAAGTCCAGACGATGAAGTGTGATTACTCCAGCAAGAAGGCCGTCATGGCCAGATTCAGACATTCTTTCAACGAGGGTGTCGGGAGTATCATATCAATGCCGGGTGGCTACATAAGGTTGCCATTAGGATCTTCCAGAACGGATGCCGAAAAACTGCGTGGCGATTGGGTAGCAGTGGGCAACGAGATACGTTCGGCATACCATAAGGTTACGAAATATCACGCATATTCATCGAGTCATGGCAAAGCAAGTCAAAGAGAGAAGTAAGGCTGTTACCTCAGTTGAGAATACAGACCATGAGTTGGATATGACACCGGAGCTGATTGAAGCAATCAACAGCCTTCGTCCCGAGCAACGCAATGTGATTGCGCAGGCTATTCAGCGAGAATCATTCAGTGGCCCGATCCCACATCCCGAGCTGCTGCAGAAATATGAGGACGTCCAGCAAGGTTTTGCCGAACGGATTGTAAGCATGGCAGAGCGACAGTTGGATCATCGCGTCAAATGCGAGGATACCGTTGTCAACGGCTCGGTCGCTGAATCAAAACGAGGGCAATACTTCGGCCTTATCGTAGCCGTCCTGTTTCTCGGTGCGTCCCTGGCATTAGGTTTGACCGGGCATGATTGGCTTGGCGGAGTGCTTGGAGGCGGCACTCTTGTAGCTCTTGTTACCGTATTCGTGCAGACAAAACATCAAAACAAGGATTCCAACGGAAAAGAGTCCGAACCCTAATCCCCGAATCATGCCGAAAACGGGACTCGAAAATGGACTACCCGACCCCATTATGATACTATTTTGACATGCTAAAAAACATAGTTTTTACCCCTTGTGATACTTTTAAGATACCTTTTAAAAATGAACCCAAAGCCAACTTCCTCACCCTCACCACTTAGCTGGTATCACAATAGTCCCGGATCCTCTAAACTATCAAGCTGGTATTTCTCCAAACGCGCATTGCCGCTATGGTGCATACTGATACTCGATTGTTGCTTGGTATTGTTTTCCGACCTGCTCGTCTACATGCTGATGAACGGTCCGGCTTATACTATGGAAGTCATCAAGCCCCTGTCCGGAGCTTTCTTTTTCTATCTGATATTCTATCTGTTGGGATTCCGGATGTTCCACACCTATTCGGGTGTTATCAGATATTCGTCGTTCATCGACCTGCAGAAAATCGCTCTGGCCATGCTGAGCGGGCTGGGAATGATAGCCATCATGAAATATGTGTTTAATTCCAATGACTGGCTGTTTCCCGTCCGCATGCGCGACCTGATAGTGTCCGCATTGCTTGCCACCGTATTGATGTGGGCCATGCGTGTGGTCGTAAAGGTTCTGTACGACAATACGTTCACACAGTCATCCTCCAGGCGCACCATGGTATATGGCACTGCACACGGTGGTGTAGGCCTGGCCAAGAACATACGCAACAACAACAGCCGCTACAAGCTGTGCGGGTTTATCTCCGACGGCGAGGATATGCCCGAGCACATGCTGATGGGCGTAAAGGTCTATCACAATGACGCCCGGCTGGCCGATGTCCTCAAACGCGAGAACATAGACACCGTGCTGATAGCGCCGCATAAGAACGAGATCATACGCAACAACGAGCAGATGACCGACATGTTGCTGCGCGCAGGCGTGACGATGATGATGATGCCTTCGCCCAAGGAATGGGACGGTAAGGCCGACCTGGACCATAACCAGCTGCGCGAGGTGGACATCCTGGACCTGCTGCCACGCGACGAGATTCAGATAGACATAGACACCATAGGCAACCAGCTGTCGGACCGCAGCATCATGGTGACGGGAGCCGCAGGAAGCATCGGCAGCGAGTTGGTGCGTCAGCTGGCACGGTTCAAACCCAAACGCCTGATCCTGATCGACCAGGCGGAGACACCGTTGCACGACATACGGCTGATAATGGTACACAACTGGCCCGAAATCGAGGCGCTGACAATAGTGGGCGACATAACCAACAAACGGCGTATGCACGATCTGTTCGACCGTTACCGGCCTGAATATGTGTTCCATGCCGCCGCATATAAGCACGTGCCCATGATGGAGGACAATCCCGGCGAGAGCGTACGCAACAATGTGCAGGGCACCCGCAACATCGCCGATCTGGCCGTGGAATTCGGCACCAGAAAGTTCGTGATGGTTTCCACCGACAAGGCCGTGAACCCCACCAACGTGATGGGATGTTCCAAACGCATCTGCGAGATATATGTCCAGAGTCTGGACAGGGCCATCAAGAACGGCACGGTCAAGGGTGTCACGCAGTTTGTCACCACGCGCTTCGGCAACGTATTGGGCAGCAACGGTTCCGTAATCCCGCTGTTCAAGGAGCAGATTAAAAAAGGAGGACCCATTACAGTGACTCACAAGGACATAATCCGTTATTTCATGCTGATACCGGAGGCCTGCAAGCTGGTGCTTGAAGCCGGCACCATGGGGCATGGAGGCGAGATATACGTGTTCGACATGGGCAAACCGGTGCGTATCGTGGATCTGGCTCGCCGCATGATCGACCTGTCAGGAGCCAAGGATGTAAAAATTGAATTCATCGGCCTGCGCGACGGCGAGAAACTGTTTGAAGAAGTCCTTACCAAAGAAGAGACCACCCTGCCTACCGACAATCCTAAAATCAAGATTGCAACAGTACGCGATTACGACTACGAGGATGCGTGCCGCAACATACAGGCCCTATACGAATCGAGCCTGAAAGATGACGACATGACCATCGTAAGGCACATGAAGGAGATTGTGCCGGAGTTCAAGTCCAGCCACTCGCAGTACGAAGCGCTCGATAAGTAGGGATTACAGTTCGGCGCTTTTCAGCTTCTCGGTGTTTTCGGCCACGGTCAGTTTGTCGATGCAGTCCTGGATGTCGCCGTTCATGAATCCCTGCAGGTTATATATGGTGTAATTGATGCGGTGGTCGGTGATTCGGCCCTGGGGGAAATTATAGGTGCGTATCTTGGCCGAGCGGTCGCCGGTGCTGACCATTGTCTTGCGCCTGGAAGCGATGTCGTCCAGATACTTCTGATGCTCGCGGTCGTAGATGAACGTACGCAGACGCGACAGTGCGCGCTCCTTGTTCTTGGGCTGGTCGCGGGTCTCGGTGCATTCTATCAGAATTTCCTCCACCTGGCCGGTATTGGGATTCTTCCAGTTGTAACGCAGGCGCACTCCGGATTCCACTTTGTTGACATTCTGGCCTCCTGCTCCGCCCGAGCGGAATGTATCCCAGCGTATCTCGCCCTCGTGAATCTCTACCTCGAACTCCTGCGCCTCGGGCAATACGGCCACAGTCGCCGCCGAAGTGTGGACGCGACCCTGCGTCTCGGTTGCCGGCACGCGCTGCACGCGGTGCACGCCGGACTCATATTTCATCACGCCGTACACGCCCGCACCCGTGAGCGTGAACACTATTTCCTTATAGCCGCCGGCCGCGCCTTCGGAATATGAGCTGACGGCCAGTTCCCAGCCCTTGGATTCCGCGAATTTCTGATACATGCGGAACAGGTCGCCGGCAAACAGGGCCGCCTCGTCGCCTCCCGTACCGCCGCGGATCTCGACCACGGCATTCTTGGCGTCGTCCGGATCGGCCGGCACCAGCATCAGCTTGATACGCTCCTCCAGCTCCGGGATGCGGGCCTGCGCTTCGTCCAGCTCCTGGCGTGCCAGCTGACGCATTTCCTCGTCTTCTTCCTCGGCAAGTATCTGTTTCGATTCCTCAACTGCCGCAAGTGCATTGACGTACTCACGCTTTGCCTGCAACATGCGCTCCAGATCATGGTACTCCTTGGTCAGCCGCACATAACGCTGCTGATCGGCTATGACTGCCGGATCCGTTATCAACGTAGATACTTCCTCAAACCGGGGTTCGAGTATATCAAGTCTCTCTATTAAGCTTGATGCTGCCATATTTCTATATTACACGATTATCACTGCAAAATTACAAAATAAACTTCAAAAACTTGCGAGATTCAGCAAATAGAATTAACTTTGCAGTCGCAAACCGAGTTCGGACCCGAGTCCGAAGGGCAGTTTGATAAACCAATCAATAGTAAACCGGCAAGTTTATGGCAACAAAAATCAGGTTACAGCGTCACGGCCGCAAGGGCTACGCTTATTACCCCATTGTAGTAGCCGATAGCAGGGCACCACGAGATGGTAAATTTATTGAGAGGATAGGTTCTTATAATCCGAACACTAATCCTGCTACAATAAGTTTGGACTTCGACCGTGCTTTGTATTGGGTAGAACAGGGCGCACAGCCCACGGACACAGTACGTTCACTGCTTTCGAAAGAGGGCGTGATGCTGATGAAGCACCTCAGAGGAGGCGTCAAGAAAGGCGCGTTCGACGAGGCAGAGGCACAGAAGCGTTTCGACGCATGGAAGGCTGCTCGCGATAAGGAAGCCGCAGCTTTCGCAGCAAAGAACGAGGCTAAGGCCGCAGCTGACAGCAAGGCTCGTTTCGAGGCCGAGGCTGAGAAGAACCGTCTCAAAGGTGAGGCTGTAGCCAAGAAGCGCGCTGAGAAACTCGCTGCCGAGGAGGCTGCCGCCAAGGAAGCCGCTCAGGCCGAGACCGAGGCTCCCGCCGAGGAAGCTCCCGCCGCTGAGTAATCCGCTCGTCACGCATAGGAACTGTGACATTCTGATGGTTCCACGCGAACCATTACGGATAAAAAAACCGGAAGGTGTGTCATCACGACGCGCCTTCCGTTTTTATATGTCTTCCCGATTTATCTCGATGTATCTGGATTTATCTGGATTTACCTCGATTTATCTCGATTTATCTCGATGTGTCTCCGAATGTGTTAAATATCCCTCTGTCTGTGTTAAAGAGCTGCCCGTATTAAGGAATTCAACCCTGCTGATTGTTAATATTGTATAATCAATATGAAACTATTATGAAAACACTTTCCATCGTATTCTACATAATCGGGTCCGCGCTACTGATTGCATCATGCTTCACCACAGGATTGACTCTGACATGGGTATTGGGGGGTGCCGCTGTAATCGCTCTCATCTTAGGCTGCGTGTTCCAGTTCAATGTGAACAAGAAACACTACAGGGCGCCACAGCACAGACCCTGACCGGCGACGTCCGCCTACAGCGACGAGATGAAATCCCCGGCCTTGGCCAAGGCGTCGGGCTTGCCAATGTCAAGCATCCGCAACCGGTCATTGCGTACCTTACGAATCTTCACCCCAGCAGGGCGTGACAACAGATAATCCATTATCGGGAATTTTGCACGACAGGAACGGTGCGAATAATCCGCAAGGCTTTTGACGGCATCGGCGCCCAGCACGTAGATGCCGCTGAAAGCCTCCTCTGTCATGTCCCGGTCGGGCTTGAAACCATCGGGTCGGTACTCGTCGGTAACGTTGTTGTGCCATCCTTTAAGCTCGCAGTCAGAGTCGAATATCAGTTTTCTTGATGATTCGCGGCCGCTGGTAAGCAGAGTTATGTCGTTTCCGGCCTGTTCATGTTTTTGCACAAACCCGCGTAAATCCTGATTGCTGAGTATATCCACATTGTGAACCAGTACGGGGCCTCCGTCTGCCAAAAATATCGGTGCGGCCTTGACCAACGCGCCGCCGGTATCAAGCAGTTCGTCGGTTTCGTCACTGATGTCGATGCGCACGCCATAGTCATGCGCCGACAGATGCTCCCTGACCTGGCCGGCGAAGTGGTGCACGTTAACTACAATGTGATCAAAGCCTTCATCCTTTAATTTTGAAATGAGCCGGTCCAATACAGGCACTCCGCACACCGGCACCAATGCCTTGGGATGATGTTCGGTCCAGGGCTTGAGCCGGGTTCCGAGGCCGGCCGCCATTATCATCGCTATCATAATCTATAATCGGACAATATCGTCATAACGTTTCCTCTGTACCCCTCTCCCTGTGTATCAGCATGACCTGAGCCTGCGGATATTTCCGTTTTATGTCATGCGCCACCGCCTCGGCGCAATAAACCGACCTGTGCTGGCCTCCCGTACATCCGAATCCAATCTGCAGGTCCGAGAATCCGCGCCGCAGATAGCATTCCACCGACGGCGACACTATCGCCTCGGCATCTGCCACGAATTTCTGAACCTCTCCCCTGCTTTCCAGAAAATCGATCACCGGCTTGTCCCGTCCCGTCAATGACTTATATTCGGCATACCGCCCCGGATTGTGCATACCGCGGCAATCGAACATGAATCCGCCGCCGTTACCCGTGTAATCCTCAGGATAGCCACGCTTGTACGAAAAACTATATACCTTTATCAATAAGCCGTCGTGCCTGGCCGGAACCGGAGAATGAGCCATTACTTCGCGACATACACGCGCCAGCTCGGGGCACCGGTCCAATATAGGCAGATTCATCAGGTCGCTTAGGTTGTCGAGCGCAGCCGGTATGCTTTCGATGAAATGCGCGCGTTTCTGCACCAATCCGCGGAAACCGTACGCACCCAACACCTGCAGCGTCCTGAAGAACGCCAACGGACGAACGGCATCCAGTATCTTCCGTGCAGATATGCCGGTTGCATGCTCATATTCCAAAGCATACAGCTCCATCAGTTCCTCGCGTGTCGACGGCTTAAGTCCGGCCTTGGCCTGCCACAGAAAGGATATGGCATCGTATGTCACCGGACCGCGACGGCCTCCCTGGAAATCGATAAGCCGGGGCTTGCCGTCACGTATCATTACGTTTCGGCTCTGGAAGTCGCGCATCATGAAGCCCTGCGGACCGGCGGCCGGCCCCGACAGATATTCGGCAAGACGCTCCATATCGTCCTCAAGCCTGTCCTCGTCGAAGTCAATGCGCGCGGGCTTCAGGTATTCATATTTGAAATAATTCAGGTCCCACATCACCTGACGGCGATTGTAGGGATTATAACCGGCCAACGGTCCCCACTCGGATTCCGGCACCGTCTGCAGCTTCACCAGGGCCTTGAGCGAATCCTCGGCAAGTCCGCGCCATTCGTCGCTGCCGAGATATGAGAACAACGACCGGTCGCCTAAATCCTGCTGTATATAGCATCGCATGTCGTCAGACACGCCATATATTTCCGGCACCGGCACTCCATGCTTATGAAACACGCGGTCCAGGCCGATGAAGGCCCGGCAGTCCCGCTCCGAATCCCCGACAGTACCGATGCAGCAACCGGCATCCGAACGCATACGGTAATACTGACGGTCACCGCCTGCTCCGGCCAACTTTATGACCTCCGCTGCCGGAGTGCCGTAACGGGCACGGTACAGCGACTGCAATTCTTCCATATCCTTTTCCATACTTATCTAACGGCAGTTTGGCGCCATGATTATATCACCCCCGAACGCAGATATTCACACTTTATAGCACATTATACTGTATATCATTGATGTGTTAACATTTTTTGTCGCGCTTCTTAAGGCCGTATGCGAAAAATTTTGTAAATTTGCCTTTTGAAAAATAACCCTATATCAAATAGACATACAATGGCTAAAATTGAAGATTACAACTTCAAGGGCAAGAAGGCTATAGTTCGCGTAGACTTCAACGTACCCTTGGATGAGAATGGCAAGATCACGGACGACACCCGTATTCGCGGCGCACTCCCCACTCTGAAGAAGATTCTGGGCGACGGCGGCGCACTGATCCTGATGTCACACATGGGCAAGCCCAAGGGCAAGGTTAACCCGAAGATGAGCCTGTCGCAGATCCGTGAAGCCGTAGCCAAGGCCCTCGACACCGAGGTCGAGTTCGCACCCGACTGCGCCAAGGCTCAAGAACAGGCCAAGAATCTGAAGCCCGGCCAGGTGCTCCTGCTGGAGAACCTCCGCTTCTACCCCGAGGAGGAAGGCAAGCCCGTGGGCATCGACAAGAACGACCCCGCATACGACGCCGCCAAAAAGGAGATGAAGGAGCGTCAGAAGGAATTCGCAAAGACTCTGGCAGACTATGCCGACGTTTATGTTAACGACGCATTCGGCACGGCTCACCGCCGTCACGCCTCGACAGCCGTGATAGCCGACTATTTCGACGCCGACAACAAGATGCTTGGATACCTGATGGAGAAGGAAGTAGGCGCCGTTGACAAGATCATCAGCGACATCAAGCGTCCCTTCACCGCCATCATGGGCGGCTCGAAGGTTTCCACCAAGATAGGCATCATCGAGAACCTGATGGACAAGGTCGACAACCTGATTCTGTGCGGCGGCATGACATTCACGTTCGCCAAGGCAAGGGGCGGCCACATCGGCAACTCCATCGTAGAGGACGACAAGCTGCAGCTGGCCCTGGACATCATCGAGATGGCCAAGAAGAAGGGCGTGAACCTGGTGCTGGGCACCGATTGCGTTGCCGGCAATAAGTTCAGCAACGACTCCGACACGCAGATCTGCTCCGTAATGGACATTCCCGAAGGATGGGAAGGTATGGATGCCGGTCCCGAATCGATCAAGGCATTCCGCGCAGCCATCCTGCCCGCCAAGACCATCCTCTGGAACGGCCCCGCAGGAGTGTTCGAGTTCGATAAGTTCACCGGCGGTTCGCGCGCTATCGCAGACGCTATCGTCGAGGCTACCGAGAACGGCGCATTCTCGCTGGTAGGCGGCGGTGACTCAGTGGCCTGCATCAACAAGTTCGGCCTCGCCGACAAGGTAAGCTACGTTTCCACCGGCGGCGGCGCTCTGCTCGAGGCCATCGAAGGAAAGGTTCTGCCCGGCGTAGCAGCAGTCAAGGCCTGATAAGAATCCCCCAAGCTAAGCTATAAAAACCGGAGAGTGTGCCGACCCACGTCGGCGCACTCTCCTGCTTTTATATATCTTGCCGCCACAGCCTGAACGGAGGACCGCGACGTTATGGTTACCCGGAATTTCACCCGCAATTTTGACCGCAAAAGCATTAAATATTTCCGATTTCAAGACCGAAATTCTAAAATTATTATAAAATTTTGCGTTTCTTGCTAAAAAATCGGGATAAGATATTTGATTTTTTGAAAAATTCAGTAACTTTGCATTCGGGTTGTCAACACCGTAGCGATTACGTGTCCCCCCAGACAGTGCATGACGACTTAACGACTATACAGAACGGGAATGCTGAGAGGTTTCGCAGCTATCCTTAAAAATTTAATAACCGGATATTATAAAAAAGACATATAGACTCCGTGCGGAGTCATTGACGTTGGAAGAAATACAAACTAATCTATACACACAAACCAAAAAAACAAAACTAATTAAAAGAGTATGGAATCTCAGAAACCTATGGCTCCCCAGCCTAAAGCGACCACGGCCGCTGCCAAAGTGAAGAAAGAAGAGAAGATCAGCAACGTACGCGGCATCCGCAACGCGTTCATCGTGATCATCGCATGTGCAGCCGTTGCAGTATGCATCTTCCTGTTCGGAATGGGTGCTCCCGGCAACTTCGAGGGCAATGACCCTGCAGGCCACCCGCTGAACCTGGCCGGTACCGTTTACAAGGGTGGTTTCATCGTGCCTATCCTGATGACCCTTCTTCTCACCGTTATCGTTCTGTCGATCGAACGTTGGATCGCCATCAAGAGCGCAAGCGGCAAGGGCAACACCACCAAGTTCGTCGCCGACATCAAGGCTGACCTGGCTGCCGGCAACATCGACGGCGCCATGAAGCGTTGCAAGACTCAGAAAGGCTCTGTTGCATCTGTAGTTTACAACACTCTGGTTAAGTACAAGGAGATGGAAGCCAACGACACCCTGAGCAAAGAGCAGAAGCTGACTACCCTCCGCAACGAGGTTGAGGAGGCTACAGCCCTCGAGATGCCCGGTCTGTCGCAGAACCTCCCCATCATCGCCACACTTACCACCCTCGGTACTCTGGTCGGACTTCTCGGTACTGTAATGGGTATGATCAAGTCGTTCCAGGCTCTGGCCGCTTCCGGTTCGCCTGACTCGACCGAGCTGTCTACCGGTATCTCCGAGGCACTTGTGAACACCGCATTCGGTATTATGACTGGTGCTTTCGCTGTTATCTCCTACAACTTCTTCACCAACAAGATCGACAACCTTACCTACGCTATCGACGAAATCGGTTTCTCCATCGTAGCTACTTACGCCGCTACCCACAAATAATTGCGGCAGTCAACGAATTGTAAAACCGATTAAACAGACAGCAAAAAATGGGAAGAGTAAAAATAGCCAAGAAGAGCACATTCATCGACATGACCGCGATGAGTGATGTGACGGTGCTGCTGCTTACCTTCTTCATGCTGACATCAACCTTCCTTTCCAAGGAACCGACACAGGTTATCACGCCTCCCTCGGTTTCGCCGGAAAAGGTGCAGGAAACCAACTACGTTCAGGTGTTGGTCAATCCTGAAGGGAAGGTCTGGCTCTCGATGAACAACGACACCTCCAAGAACTGGAGCAACGAGAAGATGCGCATGGCGCTTCTCGACAAGGTCAGCGAGATCTACAACGAGTCACATAAGAACAAGATCAGCTTCACACCGGAGCAGAAATATGCCTTCAGCAAGTTGGGAACTTTCGGCGTTCCTTTGACACAGATGGGCGAATTCCTGAACCTTGCCTCGCAGCAGGAAGGCCAGACAGCCATGGACAAGTGGCTGGACGGTTCCGACGGCAATCCGAGCCACACAACAGGTATTCCCGTCAGCTGGAATCAGAACGACCAGACTCCCAATGAGTTCCAGATGTGGATGAAAGCAATGCGTCAGACCGACAACGATAACCTCGCCTCCGCCATCAAGGATGGTTCCGGCGTCGCTATCAAGGCCGACCAGAACACTTCGTTCGAAATAATCCACATGATTATGGATAATCTGCAGACTATCCATATGAATAAGTTTACGTTATTGACCGCTCTAAAGGGCGCAGAAGAATAAGACAATGGCAGAAGTTCAGCAAAATGGTGGAGGCGGCAAAGGCAAAAACCACCAGAAAAAAATGCAGATCCGCGTGGATTTCACGCCGATGGTCGACATGAACATGTTGCTTATCACGTTCTTCATGCTCTGTACGACAATGATCAAATCGCAAACTCTTAGTATAGCCTTGCCCTCGAACGAGAAGGTGGACAATGTCGAGAACATGTCGCAGGCATCGGCCGACGATGCAGTGACCATCATCCTCGACGCCAAGCGCAAGACCGGATCGTTCGATGTCGACACAGTCAACGGCAAGGTAGTGCCTGTTGTTTACTACTATTTCGGTAAGCCCGGCGGCGACGCAGGCATCGGCTCCAACCCCGAGCAGATAGCAGCAAACAATAACCTTCAGGAATCGGAGTTCCTCACTAACGACGAAAAGTCAGGCAAAGCCCGCGGTATCCGCGAGATTATCCAGCAGCGTAACAAGGAAGTGCTCACCGAGGTGAACAAGCTCAAGGAGAAATACGCCAGCGGCGGTTTCGGCAGCCTTGAGACAGCCGACGGCCGCGAAAAGGCCCAGGCAGCTTACGACGAGGCAGCTTCCAAGGTCCGCAAGGATGAGAACCTGAAGAAACCCGTCATCATCATCAAGTCCACGCCCCAGGCTTCCTACGGCAGCCTCGTGCAGGTGCTCGACGAGATGCAGATCAACTCCATCTCCAAGTATCAGATTGATAACATGACCAAGATCGACTCCGTAATGGTCATCGACTATCAGAATCGTCATCATAAGTAATGTTGGATTTATTAACCTTTAAAGCAGACTGAAAATGGCTAAAAGTAGCGTAGATCTGACATCACGGGAATGGAATGATATAATCTTTGCCGAGAAGAACAAGGAATTCGGCGCATACCAGATCCGTAAAAAGAGCGACAAACGCCACAACATGGCTATGCTCTACATGCTCATGGGACTGGTTGTGGTGTTCTGCCTCATCCTTGGTCTGAACAAATACTCGGCATACCGTGCAGAGAAAGCTGCCCTGGAACTCCAGGAACAGCGCGAGAAAATGATGGCTGCTCAGATCGCCCAGGAAGAGGAGGTAGAGGAGCAGGAAGAACCCGAAGAACAGAAGTTCGAACAGCCCGAAGTCACAGTGCCCGAGGAGGTGCTGGCTACCGTGCAGGTAACACAGATCGCCATCGTCGACGCCGACCAGGTGAAAAACGAGGTGATGGACATGGATACCCAGAAAGAGGACAACACCGCCCGCGGTGTCGTAACTCAGGAAGGTAGCGATGACGCCGACAAGTTCAAGGCTGTGCAGGAACAGGTAGTGGTAAAGGAACCCGAACCCGAGGTCAAGAAGGAAGAAGAAATCTTCGTTGCAGTTGAACAGCAGGCCGAGTTCCCCGGAGGTCAGGGAGCGCTGATGAAGTGGCTGTCGCAGAACGTCCGCTATCCCGAGACCGCTCAGCAGAACGATGTTCAGGGTCGTGTAATCGTGAAGTTCGTCGTTGAGAAGGACGGTTCCATCGGTACCGCCACCATCCTCAAGGGTGTTGACAAGGACCTGGACCGCGAGGCTCTCCGCGTCGTAAAGAAGATGCCCAAGTGGCAGCCCGGTAAGAACAATGGTGTAGCCGTACGAAGCTACTTCAACCTTCCCGTGGTATTCAAACTTCAGAATCAGTAATTACTGAGATTTTCCATATCGATGGAGGGCAGTTCCCGGTGGGCTGCCCTCCATTATTTTTGCGCTCTTACAAGAGCATAATACGGATCTCTGATTGAATAAACGCATCGAGATAACGGCTACCTCAAAGGCATACCATTGCAAGCCACACGGACGCAATATTAGTCCCGGAGCGACAGAAGAAGTTAGAATAATGGGATGATTGGGAATAGTGGGAATAATGGGAATAATGGGATGATTCGGAATTATGGGATTATTGGGATTAATAACAGTACGATACTATCAGCATTGCCCACCACTCCCGTCACTCCCACTACTCCCACCACTCCCACTACTCCCACCACTCCCACTACTCCCACTACTCCCACCACTCCCACTACTCCCACCGCTCCCACTACTCCCACTACTCCCACTACTCCCACTACTCCCACCACTCCCACTGCAAAAATCGAG
>ERZ836877.754-NODE-754-length-53360-cov-7.793340_pt1 | contig 53360 bp, 57 predicted proteins | sample MGYA00519469_ERZ836877 | MGnify/ENA primary metagenome ERZ836877 (study PRJEB31850, sample SAMEA3708809) | human gut metagenome | biome: human gut; feature: human-associated habitat; material: faeces | place: China | collected 2014 ...
CAGCCTCCACTTTTTTGTCGTATTTTACCAGCCGCGTTTTCAGCTGCTTGTAGATCTCATCCTCCTTTCCCATGGCCACCAGTTTCTCCACCGCCGCCTGTGCCTCGTCCGCGTCGCCGCTGGCATAGGCATTGTACAGCCGGTCGTACTGCCCGGTCGCGCTCTCCGGCAGGCTGTTGAAGCTAAATTTTCCGCCCTGCGCCACGTTCTGCGCATCGTCCCAGTACCCGCGCACTGCGTCCACCATCTTCCGGCCGTTGCCGTAGGGCACCCCCACGATCTCAAAGCCGTTTTCGATCAGGGCCATGCCCTTCTCCATCAGCTTCTTGTGGTGCTTTTCCAGCTCCGCCTCGTCCATCTCGCTGGTGTCCTTCTTCAGCTCCGCCGTAAACTTCACCACATCCGACGCCATGTCGTTTACTGCGCTGATGTTCGTGGCACTGATCACGTCGTAATCCTTGCCCTGGATGGCATTGTCGATCAGGCTGTACAGCTCGCTGCCCCACAAAAAGTTTCCCATCGTGCTCTCGGTGGACAGCGAGAAAAAGCGGCTCACCATGCTCTTCAGGGTCACGTCGCCGTTCTCGTCCTGCTCCCGGTCCCACCGGTGCAGCAGGAAGTCCGCGCCGATCTTCATCACGGCAAACACCGCCACCTGCGCCGCCTGGCTCAGAATGGCCCGGTCCCGCTGCTTTGTCGCCCGCTGCAGCTCTGCCTTGTTCGCGTCGCTGGCGTCCGCCTTGTACCGCGCCGCCTGCGCTTTCCAGTCGCCCACCGCGTCGATCAGGATGCCCGCATTCTGGAAGCGCTGGGTCGTGAACATCGTAAAGGTCTTTACCATCTCGTCCGGGTTGCGCTGGATGCCTGCCCGCTGCATCACGGTGTAGTTCGGCTGGGTCTGCTCGATCACCTTCTGGTAGGTGCGGTTCACGGCCTCCCAGTATGCCGGGCTGCCGGTCTCGCCCGCGCCCTCGAATTCCGCCGCGTGGTTCTTCACATAGGCTTTGCTGCCCTCCCACAGGGCCGCCACCGTGATCTCGTCCATGCCGTTGATCCACCCGGTCAGCCATCCGGGCACCTTGTCCATGCCCTTCTGCACCAGCGTCTCCCGCTTTCCGATGCTCTGCAGCTCGCCTTTTCCGGTCCCACGCTGCCGCCACTGCAAAAGCACGTCCCCGTGCTGGGCAATTTCCGCTTCCAGCGCCGCCTTCTGCTTCGGCGACAGGTTTTTCACAAATGGCATCACCGACGCCATGGTGTCCCCGCCCAGCACGGCCGCCGCCGTCGGCAGGCTCGCCGCCTGTGCAATGGCCACGCCCGGGTTCAGGGTCAGCACCGCCCCCGCGTAGTTGCCCCGCAGCGTGCTCAGCATCCGGCTCACGCCGTTGGAGCGGTGCCGCTGGGTGGTCTGCAGGTCGGTCAGCAGATCGTCCAGGTAGCTCACGGCCTTCGTGCCCCACTGCTCCTTGATCACGCCGTTTTTCAGAGTCTTCACGCCGTCCCGGGTCTCCACCCCTGCGTTCAGGATCTTCTGCACGTCCCGGATGGGCGCGGCCAGTCCCGCATAGGCCGCCGTGTCCCGCAGGCTGCGCTGCACCACGCTTGAGCACTCTTCCAAAAGGATGGGCTTGCTGCTCTTCACACGGTTCTTCAAAAATCCCCGGCCCTCAATGGTCGCGTCCAGCTTCACTCCGTCGATCTCGGTCGCCAGTGCAGCCTTGTCCACCGCAATGGGGTAGTAGTTCTGCACGGTGGCCCGCTTGTAGCCCACCAGCTGCAGGCTCGTCTCGTTGATCAGCTTCGTGGTGTAGGTTCCAAAAAACTCCTTCATGTCCGCGCACCACGCCCGGTCGTAGTCGGTCATGGCCGCTTCCAGCGTGTTCAGGATGGTGTCCGCCATGGCTTCCCCGTGTCCGTCACTCAGCATGCCCAGCTGCACCAGCTGTCCCTTCTGGTAGGCCTGCTCCACGTCGCCCTTGCTGTACAGCTGCGCATCCGGCACCACCATGCCGCCGGTCATCAGGCGCTCCCGGCTGTCCTTGTTCTGCAGGTGCATGTACAAACTGCACAGCTGCGCATGGGTCAGCGGCACCGCGTTGTGGTCCATGTCTCTCAGGCCCACGTCCACAAGGTCCGCACCCGGCCCGGCAAAGGCCTGCGCTTCCTCGGCGTGCTTTGCGCCCGTCACGTCCGCAAACAGCTTTTCGCCCTCGATGGTGATCTTCGTCTGCCGGTACTGGCCGTCGTTCAGCATCTGCCCGATCTTCTCCATCTGGCCGCCGTTCTTGTAGCCGCCCAGCATCCGCAGCACCCGCTCGGCCCCCAGCATGTCCAGGTTGTACTTGGTCAGCAGGTTCTGCAGCCCGTCCAGCGCCCCGCCGGGGTGGTTTCCCTTGCTCAGCGTCACCTCATAGGCCGCCTCGTCCGCGATCTTGCTCACCTCTTCGGCCTTCGCAAGGCTCACGGTCTTGTTTTCGTTCCGGATCACATGCAGCGTCGCGCTGGTGATGGCCTTCAGCATCCGCATCTGGTCCACCGTCATGGGCAGGTAGGTGCGGCTCTCGGTCTCCCGGATCCGCTTGCGCAGCCGCTCCTGCAAGGCCAGTGCCTTCTCGCTGTAGGGCAGCTCCTCAGCCTCGGCCAGCTTTGCCTGTAAGTCGGCCAGCTTTGCATCCTTCCACGCCGTCAGGTCGGTCTGCAGCGCCGTGATCAGCTTCGGCACCCCGGTCTGCTCCCACTCGGTGGTCATGGCCGTGGGGCTGCCCTCGCTGCCCATGCTCGCCTGGATGCTGTTCTGCAGCCGCGTCAGCTGGTTCACAGCCCGGTCGTTCAGCACGGTCATGTCGGCGATCTTTGCCACCTCCGCCGCCTGCACGATCAGCCGCTGGCTCACATACTTGCCCTTGTTCGGCCGCAGCACCATCTGGTTCAGCGCCGCCGCATCCTGCCGGATGCCCCGCTTCAGCTCGTCCATCTTCCGGCCGTCCCGCGCTTTCTGCACCCGCTTCTCGGCCACCCGCTTCGCAATGGCAATCTCCTCATCCCGCTGCTGGCGTGCCACCTCGGCGGCCAGTGCGTTCCGCTGCGCCTGCTTCTGCTGCCAGGCCTCGGCCTTCCGCTGGTTCTCTTCCTCCCATTCCATGATCTCGTTTTCCTGCACGATCAGGCTGTACTCGGCCTTGTCCGCACGCCGCTGCTCGTCCCGCACCTGCCGGGCAAGGTCGGCGTTCTCGCCCCGCAGCTGCCGCACCTCCAGCCTTGCCTCGTCCCGCATCTGCTGCAGTTCGGTCCGCATCCGCTTGCGTTCGGCTTTCCATTCCCGCTCGTAGGTCTCCCGCAGCACGGTCAGCTTCTCGTTCAGATCGCCCACGTTGCTCACGTCCACGCCCAGCAGTTCCAGGTTCGCGTCCAGCTGCTTTTCCGCTTTCGCGTTCCGCTTCTGCAGCTCGCTCACCTGCTGCACCTCGGCGTTCCGGTCCGCTGTGCGCTGGTTCTCGGCCAGCCGTCGGTTGAATTCCCGGCTCTGCACCTTCTGCACGCCCCGTAGGCCCTTTTCCACCTCGGCCGCCCGCGCCGCGTCTCCGGCAGCCGCCTTCGCCGCTTCCAGGTTGTGCCGCTGGATGCCCTCAAAAATGGCCTCGGCATCGGTCAGCTGGGGCAGCTGCATGATATCCCCGATGATCCTGCCCGCCAGCTCCACGCGGGCATCCTCATACTCGGCCTTGTCCGCAAAGCGGCTCATGGTCTTCGGCTTGATGGCATCGTGCAGGTTCATCAGCACGTCCAGCCACTCGGTGCTCTCGAAGCTCTGACTGCCCGCCACACCGGCCTGCTCTGCGGCCTGCTTCCATAGCGCCTTGGCTCCATCGGTCACGCCGCCCACGGCGCGGTCATCATTCACAAGGCTCTCATACTGCTCCGCCGGGTTGCCGTCCCGCACGCCTTCGGCCTGCCGCAGGGCCACGCCGTGGCGCCGTGCCTCGGCCACCGCCTCGCTCCAGCTGCCGTACCGCTTCACAAGCTCGGCCTTTGCCTGCCCGTTCCTGTTCACGGTGTACTCCAGCTTGTGCAGTTCCGGGTACTCGTCCCACAGCTCGCTGTTGCGGTACATTGCCCCGTCCTGGATCTCTCCTGCCAGCGTCTCCGCCAGCGCCTCGGCCTTCTCCATGTCCGCGCCGTCCGCCTTCAGGTAATTCACCAGCACTTCGGTCTCTTCTGCCAGCTTCGCCCGGTCGGTCTTGCTGCCGTTTGCCTTCAGCCAGCGCCCGGCCAGTTCCTCCACCGCGCTCCGGCTTACCGTCACGCCCCGCGTCAGCCCAAAGAACTGGCTTAGTGTGTCCAGCGCCGCCGCCTTCTCGGCGATCACCCGGCTGGCCTGCTGCTGCTCGTTCCGCTTCGCGTCCCGGCTCGCCTGTTCTGCCAGCTGGTAGCGGAATCTTGCCAACTCGCTTTCCTGTGCCAGCTCCCCGGTCCTGTAATAGTCCCGGATTTCCCGCACCACCTTGTCCGCATCCACACGCCCGCTGTATTCCTTGCTGGCGGCAACCCTGCCGTCTGCTGTGGAGATGTCCAGCGTGAACTGCCCGCGCTCGCCGCTCAGCTGCTCGGCCATTTTCCGGATCTGTTCCAGCTGCTGCGCCGTGGGGGCCGTGTCCGCCGAAATGTCCACGCCCGGTGCCTCGGCCATCACACGCACATTGCCGTCCAGCAAAAACTCATTCAGAGCTTCCGTGCCGTTCTTCACTTCCGCCGGGCCGAACACCTCCAGAATTTCCCGGTGGTCGGTGTCCCGGCTACGGTCATTCTGGGCAAAGTCCAGCATCTGGCCGTCCGGCAGAATGTACCCTGCCCGCCGGAATTCTTCCGTCACGCCGAACTGCTCCTTCGCCAACATCCGCCGGTACTCCGCATTGCCGCCGTACGCTTTGGCTCTGGCATTGTAGGCGTTCTGTGCATCCTTGGCCTGGGCGTCCTTCCGCTGCTGCAGACGCTCATTGGCTGCTTTCATCTGCTCCGTCAGGGCGCTGTCCCGCTCTTCCAGCGCGGCCAGGCGGCTGTTGTACTCCTTGCGCTTTGCAAGGTAGTCCTGGTATTCTGCGCTGTCCCGGTAGGCCTTGCCCTCTGCGGAAAAAACGCCCAGCGCCTTTTTCTTTGCCTCGATCCGCTGCACTTCGGCACTGTTCAGCCATGCACTGCGTTCTTCCTTCAGGGCACTGCGCTGCTTGGTCAGCTGCTGCTGTTCGGTGCGCAGCTTTGCCAGCTCATCCTGCTCCGCCAGCTGATAGCGCACATTTTTCTGCACAGCTGCATTGTTTTCCTTGCTTTTGGCAGAGGTTTGTGCTATAGTAGTGTCAGAAGATACTTCCTGAGCATCCGCAAGGGTGCTCCGCACAGCTTTCGGGAGCTGTGTGGGAGTATCTTCTTTTTTTGTCATATTTCCCTCAGTGTCAAACGTCACATAGCTTCCATCTGTCCAGCATACCTCATGAACATAGAAATTCTTCATGCCATTCTGCCGGGTGTATTCTCTTACAATCACGCCTTCATACAGCTTTGTTCCGTCAATTTCGACGGGCGCTGCAAAGACATAAGTATCATACCCTCGTCCCTGCCAGTTTTGCTCATACCCGATTTGCTTTCCTTTTTGAATTACTTCGGGGACTGCAGCAACCGCAACCTGTTTTGCTTTGCTGTTCCCATGCTGCACCGTTGCACGTGCACCGCTCTTTGTCAACTCCACCGTTCCGAAGTTTTCACGAATCACTTTGTTTCCTATAGAATCAAAGAATTCTTCAACATTGGAAATGTTTTCGTTTCGCGTTTTTCCGAAAGACACCTCTGTTCCTTCGATTGTCGCCACCGGTTTCATTTCTTCCAATTCGTCCAGATGGCCGTTCATCTGCTCCACCAGAGAATCTTTTCCCTCGTGCAGCTGGAACCGCACCCCCTGCGCCGCACCCTCACTCTTGAGGGCTGCGGCGTTTTCTTTTGCCGCGCGCAGGGCGTCCATGGCCTTTTCCGCGTGGGCAAAGTATTCCTCCTGCAGCGCCCGTTTCTCGGCCTCGGCCAGCCGCTGCGCTTTCAGGGCGGCTTTGTTCTCCGGGTCGTTTGCCAGCACTTCCTTTGCCCGGCTCACGATGTCGGTCAGAAGGTTCTTCACCGCGTTCATCACTTTGCGGATGGTCCCCGCCCGGCCCGCGTTCTTCTCTGCCTGCCCGCGCTGGAACTCCACCCACCGCTTGAAGCTCTCCTCGCTGTCAAAGATGCCGCGCCAGGCGTCCGCCACCAGTTCCTCGGCTGCTTCGCCGTAGGTCAGGTTCTGCTGTGCGTAGTCGGTCAGTTTCGCCCGGATCAGATCGTCGATGTTCTCAAAGCCCTCGCTCTTCGCAAGGTATTCCAGCACATGCTGCTGCACCGCTTTTGCGCCCTCGGCGTCCAAAGCGTTATACCAGTGCCAGTCCTCGTGCAGCACGGTGCCGAAAATGTCTCCCGCACTGTCCGCAAAAAAGATCTGTCCGGCAGCCGTGTCCACATAGGCCTTCACCCGCTCATCGCCTTCCAGCACTGCCTTCAGCACCGCATCGGTGTCGGTCGCCCGCGCGTTCAGCTCGATCAGCTTTGTGGCTACCTCGTCTGCCGTGCGCATGGTGCCTTTGTACAGCACCCGTCCGCTGCCGCTCACGCTCTTTGCGCTCAGCGCACCGCCCGGTGTCCCGGTCTGCACGGCCCCGGCTTCCGCTTCGCCCTTGCCCTGCAGCCACGCGATCTTCAGCGCCGCTTCTCCGCCGGGCTGTGCCAGCACATAGTCCGTGTTCACCGCAAGGCCGTTCATACCCTTCGCCAGCTCCATAGCCTTGTCAAAAGTGGTCACGTCCTCCATCTGTCCCAGCCGGTACAGGCTGGAGGCCGCCGCCGCATACCGGCTCTCGTCCGCAATGCCCGTCGGCATGTTCCGGCTCAGCGTCTGTGCCGCGCCCTCGCTTACCTTCCAGCGCAGCAGCTCCCGCTGTACGCTGCTCTTCTGCGCGCCCTCGCTGCGCACTTCCAGCCCGGCCGTCTCCCGCAGGGCTGTCGGTTCCGCCTGCTGTGCAAAGGCTCCCTCACCGAGGGAGCTGTCGAGCGAATGCGAGACTGCGGGAGTTTCCACCGTTTCCCCGGCGTTTTCCACCCGCTGACCGTTGACATCCCCCGCCTGCTGTGATACAGTTGTGTCGGCGGAAGTATCTGCACTTAACGTTCCGGACGTGTCTCTGGGGTCGGCAACGGCATCCATAGAGGGCTGCAGAGCTTTCGCTATTTCTTTTTCCGGCACTCCTACTGAAGATAAATACTCAGATACAATAAAGTTTTTACTTTTCTTTGTATCACAGACGGCTTCCACAACAATGTGGGAGCCGTCTATTTTTTTCTCAAAGATCACAATGGGCGCTTTTTTACGGCTCCCAGTATAATATCCGTCCGCTTTTCGCGTTGCCAGATACGCATTGTCAAAGTGGTTCAGTACATACGCTGCCCGCGCCACATCCGCGCTCTCCTTCATGGTGCCGTCGGCGCTGCCGTCCCCGCCTGCGTGCCGGTTGGTGATGTGTTTCACCGCGTTGGCATCCATCATCGTCACCTTGCCCACCTTGTCAAGGCCGGTCAGCTGCTGCATGGCGTCCCGCATCCGGTCGCTGGTCTCGGTCACAGTGTAGGGTGCCAGATCTTCGCCCGCTCGCACCCGGTCCACGTATTCCGCAAGGCCGGGGTCAACGCTCTGCTTGTATTCCTCAATGCTGGCGTTCTGCGCCGGGGTATGTACCGCTGGGTCATCGTTCACCGCCGTCTGCTCTGCCTTTTGTGCCGCCGTTCCCAAGGCTCCCTCCCTGAGGGAGCTGTCGCCCGCAGGCGACTGAGGGAGTTCGCCCCCCAAGGCTTCCCTCTCGGGAGAGCTGTCAGCGCCCTGCGCTGACGGAGAGGGTCCATTCCGCTGTCCGGTCTGTCCTTCCGCCTCCAGCGCCGCGCTCATCCTGCCCAGCTGCGTGCCCACGGCACCGCCCAGCGCGCCGGATGCGCCGCCCGTCAGGCCGCTCTCCAGTGCCGTCAAAAAGGTGTCTCTGTTAAACAGCTCCTGCGCCGCCTGCTCGTCTCCCAGGGCCGCGTCAATGGCCTTGTCCGCATAGGTCTCCACAAAGGCCTGCATGGCATTGTCGATGCCGCCGGAAATGGCATTCGCCACCGTGGGGTACTGCTGCGCCAGTACGCCGTTGTCTGCCACGCTGCGCACCACGTCCGCCAGCTTCCCCGCCAGCGTGTCCTTGGCGTAGTCGCTGCCCATGGTCCGGGCAAGGTCTGCCGCGCCCACGCTGTTGATGGCCCACCCCGCACCGAACTTTGCAAGGCCGCCCACCAGCGTCTTGCCCGCACTCTCGCCCTTGTCAATGCTCTGGCCCATAGCTTCCGCGCCGCCCTGGGCGCTCAGCACCGGCAGCACCAGCGCCGGGCTGATGCCCGCCACCGCAAGGTTCTCCGCCGCACTGGTCGCAATTCCCATTGCCGTCTTTGCGGTCTCGTTCATGCCCGCTGTCGCGCGTTCGGTGCGCTTTCTGCCGTAATCGTACAGCTGGTAGCCCACGCTCTCGTCCCTGTCAACGCTCTCGTTCGTCACGGTCCCGGCCACCTTCTGCCGCATGCCGGTGATCTCGCTCTGGCTGTACCCCATGGCCCGCAGCTGCTCGTCCGTGTACTGCGGCTTATAGTCCATGTCCACCGCCGTGATCATATCCTTCAGCTGCTTTGCCCGTTCATCCCCTGCAAGGCTCTTGTCCAGCGCACGTTCATTGGCGTTCGTGCTCCATGTATTCCAGATCGCCGTTCCGAGATTTTCGCCCAACTGCGGACTGAACGACGCCACCGCTCCGCCAATGCCCTTCCATGTGTCCGCCGAGCGCCGCACGGCCTTTTCCGCAGCAGGCAGTTCGTCGTACTCGGCAATGTACTGCCGCGCCTCGTCGATCTGCCACTGGCTGTACCCCTTGGCGATCAGCTCCGCGTCGGTGTACGGCTTCTGGGCCTTCACAGCATTGTCGCCGGTGCTGCTGCCCAGTGCAGCAGCATCCTCCACACCGCTCTTTCCCATCCGGATCAGGCTCACCAGCGTCCGGTGCTTCGGATCTGCATCCATCCACCGGTTCAGCCGTGTAAAGTCGCTGAATTTATCTTCGTCCTCCGCCTTCGCCGTGTGATCCTTGATGGCCTGCGCCCCCTGCGCCAGCACGCCCTCGCTGCCGCTGCGCCGCCGCTGTGCGGCCTTCTGGCTCTCATTTGCACCCCGCACCACCGCCGCCGGGGTGCCGCTTTCTGTCTGCAACCATTCCGGCTGGTTCTGCTGCTGCACCGTCGGCAGCTTTTTCCCCGTCTTGGCCGTGGCCGCCGCGGTCTGGGTGCCGTCCATCTGTGCCAGTACCTGCGCGCCAAGGCTTGGCATTGCCGCAGCGGCGGCTTTCTTGTTGTTCCCCGCAGCCCCGCTTTTCACCGTGCGCAGCCCTGTTGCCAGCGGGGCACCCGCTGTCACACTTTTCTCCGTGCTCAACCCCGCTGCCAGCGGAGCACCTGCCGTCACGCCCGTGCTCCTGCCGCTCTTTGCCGTGCCGGCCGCCTTTGTGTTCGTGCTGGCCTTTGCTGCCGCAGCAGCCTTTTTTTTCGCATCTTCTTTTTCCAGTGCTTCGCGCCTTCTGCGCACCTCGTCTACACTCCAGCCCATTCTCTTCTCCTTTTTACCATCCCATCGCGTTGGACACCCGGCTGATCACGTCATCGCCGAACCCCAGCCGGATCAGGTAGTCCTCAATTTCTCCTGCGCTCTTTCCCTGGTTCGTCATACTCTGCGCCTTGGCGAGTGCTGTGTCAAAGCTGTTTCCATTGGTGCCGTCCACCGGCTTCACCGTGCCAAACACCGCCGGGCGCTGTAATACGCCCGCCAGCTTGCTTCCGGTGCTCCCGCTCCGGGCCGCCGTCCCGCTGCCGCTGCCTGTTCCCAGTGCGCTGTTCACGTCCACGCCTGCCCGCTTCAGCTCGTTCATGATCACGCTGTACATCGGGTTGCTCGTTTCCATTCCCGCCGCTTCTTTCAGCAGGCTGGTCACGTTGCTGCCGGAGTAGTTCAGTCCGCTGTTTCCGCTTCCGGTGCTTCGGCCCGTTCCGCCGCTTCTGCCGGTGGTCTTGTACCGGTTCTGCAGTGCCAGCTGTCCGCCCAGATAGTTCAGGTTGCTCTGGTTCACCCGGTTTGCAATGGTGCTGTAGTCGTCCATGCTGTCCGTTCCATACCCCACCGCCTTCGCAATGGTCTGCCCCAGTTTGTCGTTGCCCGATGCCGTAATGTCGCCCGCCTTGATCAGGTAATCCAGATTGTCCTTGTCCGTCTGCGACAGGCCGGACCAGTTCTTGAGCACATCGTAGCTCAGCCCGTAAGGCTGCAGATACTGTGTGATCATCTCCTCCGGCGCACCCTGCTGCAGCATGTTGAATCCCTCAAGCAGTGCCGCATTCTGCTGCACCGTCAGGTCACTCACGCCCTGCAGGTTGTCAAACATGTTTTCGTCCATTCGGTACATTCGCAGGATTGCTTTTGCGCCGTCCACGTTGCCGTTCCGGTACTCTTCCTTCGCCTGTGTAATGGCATTTGCCTTCTGCTGGCTGTAACCCATGTAGGCATCATAGGCCTTGCCCACATCGCTGCCTACATTCTTGATCACGTTCCACACGTTGTTCAAAAAGTCGCTGTTCTCCTGCCGGGCCTGCTGGGTGCGGCCGTACCGGTAATTCCGCCAGTCCGCCGCGTTCTGCACGCTGCCGTCGTACTCGCTGCGCGCAAGCTGGTCCTGGTTCAGCAGGTTATTCAGCTGGGTGCCCTGCCCGGCCAGTTCCTGCTGCCACTGGCTCAGCGCATCCGCCCGTGCCTGGGCGTACACGTTGGCGGTCTGGCCCGTCTCCCCGGCCGCCGCCTGCTGTGCCGCGCTCTTGGCCCAGTCCGTTCCGTACCCGCCGCTAAGGCTGTTTGCCACCTGCTCGGCCGCACTGGCCCCCGCGCCCGCGTTGCCAAACAGGCGGCTCAGTGCACCCCGGTAGGTGCCATTCTGGCTGTCAAAGCCCAGTCCTGCGCTGTTGGCACTGTCCATGCCCGCCAGCGCGTTCTGGATCCCTTCGTCGTAGCGGTTCTCATACGCCCCCGGCATGGCCGCTTCCGCCTGTGCCTGCTGTTTCTGCTGGTCGTTCAGTCTCTTGATGGTCCCCATGCTCTACCTCCATTCTCAGATAAAGAAAAACGGCAGGATCTGCGCCGCCATGCCCAGCACGCTGAACAGCCCGTTCAGGGTGCTGCTCACGTTCTGCTGCCGCTGTGCATAGGCGTTGTTGTACTCGTTCTGCCTGTAGCTCAGGTCGTTGTACCAGTTCGACAGGTCTTTCTGGTACTTGTTGTAGTCATTCTGCTCGGCCTGCTGCAGGCCGTTCAGCTCCTGCTGCAGCCCGCTCTTTTTCGTGTTGTACTCGCTGCGGCTCTGGCTCGTCAGGCTGTCCAGCACGTTGTCCAGGTCGCTCATGGTCGCCGCATAGGCCTTCTGGCCCGCCTGGGTGCCGTAGCTGGAGCCGTACCCGCCGGTCAGGGCGCTGGCATTGGCCTGCGCGTTCTGGTTCGCCAGCTTCGCCTTCTGGGTGTACTCGCTCTTGTACTGCTGGTATGCCGTATCGGCCGCCGGGTCATAGTCGTAACCGCCCAGATCATCCAGCTTGCCCATCACGTTGTCGATCTGGCCCTTGTACTTGCTCTGGTAGTCGGCCGGTTTCGTCTGTTCAAAGCGCTCCAGCTCGCTCCGCGCGTTGCTCAGTCTGCTCATCTTCAGCTCTCCTTTCCGCTCAGATAATCCTCGCTCATGTTCTCGCTGCTAAGGTTGGTCAGCACATAGGTCAGCTGCTCGTTCAGCTGGTACAGGTAGTTCGTCAGCGCCTGCGCGTCCGCCTCCGGCATCTGGTCGCTGAATCTCGGCAGGCCGATGCCCGCCAGTCCCGCAATGCTCGCCATTGTCTTCTCCTTTCATCGTCTCGGCACCGCGCCGCTCACCCTTGCCCCTGCTGCATCCGCAAACGTAAAGGCCATGCTCCGCAGCACCATCTGTCCGGTGCCTGCAAATCTCAGCCGCATGGTGTCGTGCCGCCGGGGCACAAAGGGCAGGTTTACCCGCTGGTGGTCCCTCGTCACCGCACAGCTGCTCACCGTCTCCCAGTCCCCGCCGTCGTAGCTCACCGCCACGGTCAGCACCGTGTGGGCCAGTGCATCCATGCGCAGCGTGACCCGGCTGATGTACTTGTCGTCCGGCACGGCAAGGCCGATGTCTCCGGTCACGGCCTCAAATTTCAGCCCCGTCTCGTCCTCGCCGCTCACTTCCCGCTCCGGGTCGGCCGCCCACAGGGCATTGCCGTCCCACAGGTACAGCTGCTGGCCGGTGCTCACCATCCCGGTGCCCGCCGCGCTCTCCTCCTGCCACAGGCCCCGCTCGGTATCGTACACCAGCAGCCGCCCGCTGCCCGTGTCCGTTTTTCGGTGCAGGTACAGGTAGTACCGCGCATCCAGCTGCCCGCCCACGGCCCGGTCCACCGCCGTCAGCTTCCCGGTGTCCAGCGCGCCGCTCACCTTGGCAGGCAGGCTTCCGCTCCACGCCATCACCCCGTCCGGCGACAGATAATACAGCGTCTCCGCGATCACGCAAAGGCTTCCCGCCGCATTCGCCGCCACGCCCCGGCACCGCACACTGCTCATCTGGTAGTCGCTTGGCTTCGATCCGTACAGCTTGTGGATGCAGTTTTCTTTAAAAAACAGCAGGTACCCCAGGCAGCTGGCCGCCCCGGTAAACGCGCCGTCGCTGCCCACGCTCACCGCGTAGCTGTCCGACGCAATGCCCCGGTAACTGTACCAGTTGGTGGGGTCGCCCAGGGCACAGGCATAAATGCTGTTCTCCTCCCGGCTGCATCCCCACACCCGGTTGCCCTGCTCGGTCACAAAGTCCAGGTCCGGCACCCGCCGTTCCAGCTTCACCGGCGCTGCGGCCGCTTCGTTCTCGGTCACCTTGCCGTCGGCGCTTCGCCAGCTGGTGCCGGTGGCCGTCACGGTCCAGCTGCCATAGTACCGGGTGCTGTCCTCCGGCACGGCCAGCGTCGTGATCACGTCGTCCCCGTCCAGCGTGCTGATGCTCACCTCGCCGTTCAGCCCGGCCGCCGCCGCACTGCATACGGTGCCCGGCATCCCGCTCACCGTCACGGTGTCGCCTTCCTTCAGCACGCTGCCAAGGCCCGGGCAGTGCAGCCGCAGGCTCGTCAGCAGGATCTCGCTCCACTTTTTGTTCTTCGCGCTGTACTTCAGCAGCACGCCGCCCGCGCCGTAAGGGCTCTCGGCGTCCCCCTTCAAAAACAGCTGCCCGTCCGCCGGGCTCTCCGGCTCGGTCGTGCCCACCCCGTCCGGCGTGTAGGTCCTGCCCTCGCCGTCGCAGGGGGTCACGGTCATGGTCCCGCCGCTCAGCGTCCACACCGCCGCAAGGTCCGTCAGCTCCCCGCTCACCGTGTCAAAGGCCTTCTTGTCCGGCCAGATCAGCACCTTCGTGCCCATGCCGGTCATGGCCTTCTCGTTGTCGGTCAGCGCGTTTTCCAGCGCCACCGCCCCAGCCCGGCTCTCGTCGGCGTCCGGGGTGTACTCCAGCGTGGTCCCCCGGCAGATCACCAGCCCGTTCAGGTGGTACATGCCGTTCACGTCCTGCACCTCCCGCACCTTTTTGCGGGTCGCCCGCGTCTGCAAAGCCGGGTACCCCCGGCCGGAAAAATTCAGGCTGCTGCTCAGCTCCGCCTCGCTGCACCCGTAGGTCTCGTTCACCCCGCCAAAGGCCCGCAGCATCTGCCGCCCGCTCTGCAAGATGTTCAGGTTTCGCCCGTCCGTCATCTCAGTACCTCCACTGCACACCGCCCGCCGGGGCATAGCGCCTGCGCATCCATGCGGCAAACTCCTGCACATAGTCGCTGTACAGCTGCATCTCGTTAGCCGCCCGTGCCACCTCGCCCAGGGCAAGGTCCATCTGTACACACAGCCAATGCACATACAGGGGTGCAAACTGCTCCGGGGCCAGCAGCTCGGTGTCGTAGGCAAGTCCGTCGGCCCATGCCGTGTCCGCGCCCACGTCGTCAAAGTCCACCGTCTCGCTGCGCTCCACCACGCTCCCGCGCAGGCGGCTGTCGCACTGCCGCAGCCAGTTCTGTTTCAGACTGTCCGAAAATTCATTGTTCGGCCGCATCTCGTCGGCCTGCTCCATGGCCTGTCCCGCCGTCATCTCGTCATCTTCTCCTTCCAAATCAAAAGGCCCCGGCACAGCCATGTGCCGCTGTACCGGGGTCCGTCTTTCTATAAAGGCTCGCTCTCTGAGGGAGCTGGCTCATCGCGCCGCGTCAGCGTCCGGTGAGCCTGAGGGAGTTTACACGCGCTGTGCCTGCTGCACGGCTGCCGCCTCTGCTTCGGCAATGCGGGCCACGGCCGCGTTGTCCATCTCTTCGCTGTGGCGCAGCACCTCGGCCACCGCCTTCGGCACCTCCACGTCCACGCCGCGCTGGATCAGGTAGGTCTCGCCGTTCACGCCCACAAACACAGGTGCCTTATAGCGCTGGCTGTCCTTGAACAGGTGGATCACCTCGGTGTCCTTCTCCTGGGTGTCCATCGTGTCCTTCTCCACAGCCTTGGTTTCCTGCACGGCCGTCTCAGTCTTTTTTACTGCCATCGTCGTACCTCCTTGATTTTCTTAGTTTGCCAGTGCCTTGGCGCTGTAGCGTGCGCTGCAGCTCTCAATGCGCACCATGTACTGCTCGCTCAGGCGCTCTGCGGTCTTCACGGCCTTCCAGCCCACGGACGCGCGCTGGTTCAGCGGGTCATCGCCGTAGCCCAGCTGCTTCACGATGTGCTGCATGCTGCCGCCCTCCAGCTCGGTGGTGGCGTAGGCGTGGGCACCCAGCACCAGGGTGCTGAACACCGCCAGACCCGACGGGCAGCCGGTGCCCTTCCAGATCTTTGCTTCGCTCGACACCACAAAGCGCACGTTGTTGATCTTGCCGATCTCGCCGTTGAAGATCTCTTCCGGGGCCGCGTACTTGTGCGCCTCGATCCAGTTCGGGTCCTTGCGGATGTCATAGCTGGTGTACGGGTGCACGATGGCCACATAGCTGTCGCCGATGGGGTCTGCGTTCTGGGCCTGCAGCATGGCCACCGCCTGGTCGATCAGGTCCACGGTCAGCTGTGCGGTGACGTCCAGCGTTGCGCGGCTGGTCACGGCAGTCTCCACGCCGTCCGCCACCTTGGGCGCGTAGATCACGTTCGTGCCGCCGTTCAGGATGTCGCGCACCGCGGTGTCCATGGTGCGGGCCGCCTGGCTGGCCAGAATGTTGGTGGCCTGCACCACGTTGTTGTCAATGGCGGTCAGGTCCAGCATGTCGGTCAGGGGCACCCAGCCGCCGTACTGGTGCACCTCGGCGGTGATGGTGGTCACGTTCAGGGTCTGGCCGGTCGGGGTCACGCCTTCGGTCAGCGGGGTGGTGGCCTTCGGCAGGTTGTCGTACCGGCGGAACTCAATGGTCTTGCCGTTGTTCGCCGGGATCGGGTAGCTGTCGCCGAACTGGTCATGCACCAGCGCAGGCTCTGTCAGATCCAGCAGGGTCTTTTCGTAGTAGGTCTTCATCTCGGCGGTCATGCCGCCGGATGCGGTGGTATTCTGCAGCTGTGCGCTTGCATCCGCAAACATCTGCAGATCCAGTCTCTTTTTGCTCATCTGTTTGTCCTCCTTCAAGGTTTTTTATCTTCTCACGCCCTCTGCGTGGGAAATCTCTCACAGCACGATGCGCTCTCCGCGCCGTGCCCGCTTTGCCAGCTCGGCCCGCTGCTTGGCGGTCATGTGCGCCACGTCCACCTTCATCTCGGCCGCGCCGCCGGGGTGCGCCCCGTTCTCGGCCGGCCGCTGTGCCCTCTGCTGGATCCGCGCCGTCACGCCCTGCTCCACCTGCTGGGCCGTGCGTGCCGTGCTTGCCTCCATCAGCTGGTCAAAGTAGGCGGCCCGGTACGCCGCTTCCAGCCCGATGCCGCGCCGGATCATGTCCGCCACGCTGGGGTTGTTCAGCACCTCGTCCAGCTCAAACGCCGGGTACTTCACCTTCAGCCGGGCCGCTTCCGCTTCCCACTGGGCCCGCACGGCCGCCGCACGCTGCTGGTGCTCGGCCGCCTGCCGGATCTGTTCGGCCCGCTGTTTCTCGGCGTTCGCCCGCTGCAGCTCACCTTCCATCCGGTCCAGCTCCCGCGCGGTCTTTACGCTGATGCCGCGCTCCGCTGCCAGCGTCTCATAGTACTCGTCGTTCTTCACTTTGCCGTTCTTCACGGCCTCGGTCAGGGCGGCCAGGTTGTCCGCGCTCTGCACGTCGATGCCGTACGCCTCGCCCAGCGCGTCCATCAGCCCCTTCACCGCCGGGTTGTCCAGTACGTTCTGCACGGCCATCTCCGACGCCCGCTGCAGTGCCTCTTCAAACTCGGCCGCGTACTCGCTCTGCATCAGCTGGCCAAAGGCTCTGCGCTTTTCCGCCGGGTCCGTCAGCTTGGGCTCCGGCTCCTTCTGTTCTTCCGGCTTCTCCTCCTGCGTCTCCTGAGCTCCCCCATCGGGGGAGCTGTCGCCCGCAGGCGACTGAGAGGGTTCTTCTGCAGCCGGTGCGGCCTTCACCGCTCTGCCCGGTCGGCTGCGCTTTGCCAGCCGCTCCTGTGCGGGGCGCAGCTCCGGGGCCTGCACCGCCGGGGCCGCTTCCGCCCCATCGCCAGCAGCACCGCCGTCTCCGCCGCCTTCTGCAAACAGCTGCAGGTTCATCTTTCCGTCCACCATGTCCGGCAACTGTGCCGGGTCCGGTGCCTTGCCGTCCGCAAACACCATGTTCACCACCAGCTCCACGTTCTCCGGGTAACTCTCGGCCAGCGCGTCCAGTCCGTCCTGTACCAGCTCCACCCATGCTTCCACCATGTCGCAGCTCTCATGGGTCGGGGTCACCTCCACGCGCATCCAGCCCTCACCGTGTGCCACAGCGCCCAGCGCCACAAGGCCTGCCCGCGCAGCCTCCTCCACCTCGTTGGCAAGGGTCTGCATCAGGCAGCTCACCGCTGCGCACACAATGTCCTGCCCGTACTTTCCCGCGCCCGCATGGCCCTTTGCCTTCACCTCGTAGCCGGTCTTGCCGTCGTTCCATACCGTGCGCATCACACTTGCTTCGATCATGCCTTTTCCTCCTTCAGCGCAACCTCTTCGATCACTGCCCGGATCTCCATCATTTTCAGGTACAGCCCCATGTATTTCTGCTGCTCCTGCAGCAGGTCAAGCGGGCAGCGGTGTTCCGGCGGTTCCGTGCCGGTCCTCGCTGCTGCCTCGATCCGGTTGCAAAAGTCCTTCAGTTTCTCGTACCGGATCTTCGTCTGCCGGTACTCCGCTTTGAAGCGTTCCCGGTAGTCGGTGCTGGTCATGCCCTCAATGGTCTCGTACAGTTCCATGTTCTTTCTCCTTTACTTGTTCGGGTTGTTCACGTCCATCGCCCGCCGGGCTGCCTGCGTGGAAAGGCTGTTGTCGCTGCCTCCCACAGCACCGCCCAAGCTGTTGGTTCTGGTCTTTGCGCCTGTGCTGCCACCGCTCCCGCCGCCCGCAGCACCCGCCGCCTGTCCGGCTGCACTTGCCGCTGCGGCAACGTTCGTCCCGTTCTGGCTGTCGATGATGGCGGCCATCTTCTGCAGCTGTGCTGCCATCTGCTGCAATTGCTGGTACAGCGTTCCGTTCTGGCTCACCCGCTCCCGCACCTTTTCGATGCCTTCAAAGTCCATCATGTCCAGCGCCGCCAGCGCCGCGTCTGCGTTCGCCGGCGCAAAAAATCCCAGCTGGTAGCACTCCTTCGCCGTCTCGTTCTGCGACAGGCGGCTGAAGGTGCTCTTCTTTGCCGCCGTCACCGTGATGTCAAACACCGGCTCGTGGTCGCCCAGCTGCACACCGCCCACCATGCCGCCTGGCTGCGCCTGCAGTGCCGCGTTGCTAAAAGGCACATACTCCGTGCCGCCGCTTTCGCCGGTGATGCGGTACACCCGCTGCTCGTCGTAAAACTGCCGCATCAGCTCGATCACCAGGTAGCACTCTTTCGCAAAGGCCCGGTATGCGCTCTTCAGCATGTCGCGGCTCAGTTTGCTGCCCGCTTCCTGCAGGGCCGCAATGGCACTGGCTGCCGTCAGGCCGCTGGTGGTGCCGCCCTGGCTCACGTCCCGGTTGCCGGATATCTCCTTCAGTTCGCTCACCCGGTCATCCCGGTAGGTGATCAGGTTGCCCTGCAGCCCGCTCACCTGCAGCGGCCGGAAGCTGTCATCACTCAGCCTCCCCGCCACATGCACGATGTCGCGGCCAAAGTCCGCCAGCTCTTCCTCGTTCACGCCTGCCGTGTCGCTCAGCACATACCGCTGTTTTGCGGCCAGCTTCACGTTCTCGTCCATGGCGTGGTTCATCTCGTCAATGGCGGTCTGGGTGTCCTTCATCACGTCGATGTACCCAAAGCCCGCCGGGCTGTCCTCTTCCCGGAACAGCGGGTCGAACACAAAGGGGTATTTCCCGTGGTCGTAAAAGCCCCGATCCTTCATGGCCGGGTCGTTCTCGCTGGCATACAGCACCACCACGCTCTTGTCGCTGGTGTCCACGCTGTCGTCATGGATGTACTTTGCCACGTCCAGGCTGCTTCCGGTATGCCCCTTCAGCTGCGGGTACTGCCCCTCCAACCGGTCGTTGTTCGCCAGGCTCAGGCTGAAAAAATCCGGTGAGTCCTGGATGTCCGCTACGCCCGGCTCCCAGTACAGCATCAGCACATTCACGCTCCGGATGCTGATGTCGCCCAGGCCCCCTCGCAGCATCGGATCCCAGAACACGCCCTTCACGCCGGTGCCGGTCTTGAGCTTGCGCCACCAGGTGTCGCTGTAGGCTGTCTCGTAGTCGCACTGCTCCAGCACCGTGGGCAGGATCTTTGAGAGCACCTTTGCCGTCTGCTCGTCATCTGCCGCCCTCGGCAGCACGTTCGGTTCCGGGTAATTGTCCATGGCATCGGCGTGCTTGTTGGCAATGCTGTTGAACAGCCACCCGCTGGAAGACTTCGGCTTGCCTTCCATCATCTTGTTCTTGTAGTTCTTCCAGTGCCCCATGCGGAACCACAGCTCGTTGTCCACAATCCGCTTGTCCAGTGCGGCCTTGCCTGCCTTGTACTTCTGCAGCAGGTCATTGGCTCGCCGTATCTCATCCTCTCCGATGGCCGGTTCCGCCGCTGCCGTAAAGTACGTTCCTTCCGGCTGTCCCGTCTGCCCGCCAGTCTGTCCTGTCAGGCTCTGCAGCATCTGCACCATGGGGTTCTCCGTCCTGCCTGCCGCCGGTTCTCCCGCACTGATCTGCTGCCCCGCAGCGCTCCCGGTGCCCGGTGCAGCTTCCGCTTCCCGCCGCGGCTCAGGCTGCCGCGTCTGCTGCATCCCCTGCGCCATCATAGCAGCCAGCTGTGCCGCCTGCATCATGCGGTTTTCGTCCTGCGGCATCCCGCCGCCCGGCTGCTGCGCCAGGTCGTTCTTTTTCGCCATGCCATTCTCCTTTCCGGCTTACACTCTCATCACCCGCGTGGGGCTCTTGTGCACGTCCATGTCCAACGGGTCATCCTTCAGCATCGGCACGCTCTCGGTCTTGCGCGGGCTGATGGGGTTTTCCATCAGCACATACCGGCACTCGTCGTAAATGTGGTCTTCCTGTGTGGTGTCAATGTCCTCCACGTTGCTCTCGTCATATACCAGGTTCGGGATGGTGCGGATGAAGTGTCTGCAGGTGTCGAACACCTGGAACATCGGCCGGCCCTCCGCATCAAAGGCCAGCCGGTAGTGGAACTGCATCTTGCCCGCCAGCCGCGTGTGGTCGCCCGGTGTCCAGAAGATGTAGTTCGGGTGCTTTTCCTGCATCTGTGCAATGCTCTCGCCCTGGCTCTCGTTAAAAATGGCCGGGTCGGCCACGCCGTTGATGTGCCTGCCCTTCAGGTTCGGGTCGTTTTCTTCCGCTTCCCTTATCATCCGTGCCTGCTCCACCGGGTTCACCTTCGTGCCCTCGTTGGGCGTGCCGGTGCAGCCGTACAGTTCCCGGATGCGATACAGCCGTCCTTCCTCGTCCGCCGCGTACCATCCCACCGAGAACGGTTTTGCATAGCCAAAGTCGTACCCGCGCCAGATCTTCCAGTGCGCCGGGATGCGGAACGGCTTGATAACGTGCGTCCATCGCTGATCCTCGTAGTGTGCCGGGTCATTGCGCCACTCGGTGAACACCTGGCCGGAAAAGCTGTCCCAGTCTCCGTACAGCAGCGCATTCCTGTCCGCCTCCGGCAGGCTGGCCAGCGTGCCCAGGTAGCCTGGGTCGTTTTCCAGCAGCTTTTTGTTGTCGAACACCGTGCTGGGGATAAAAATGCGGGTGCGCCGCAGCTTTTCGCAGGTACCGTCCGGCTTCTTCACGTCCACCAGCTGCACCATCCGGGTGCCCGGCGGTGCCGGTGTGATGAACCGCGCCTTCACCCATCCGTGCCCGATGCCGCCGGGGTTTGCCGTGGCCCGGATGTACACCTGCGTGCCCGGCCCGGTGGGGCGGTTGCGGCTCATCACATAGCTGTACTCTTCCCAGGTAAAGTGGGTCAGCTCGTCCACCCCGATAAAATCAAAGGCTTTGCCCTGATAGTTGTATTTGTCCTGTGCCCGGAACATAGAGCCAAAGGTGATCTTTGCCCCGCTGGGGAAGGTCCATGTGTGGCTGGAGCTGTTGTATTTTGCTTTCGGGAACACCGGCCTGTAATAGCGCATGGTCTTGTCGATCAGCTCACTCAGCTGCGGGTAGGTCTTGCGCAGGATTAGTGCCCGGTAGTGCGGGATCTCCACCTGCCGCAGCGCCTCGATCACCAGCGCGTCGCTCTTCCCGCCGCCCGCCGCGCCGCCGTACAGTGCCTCGTCCTCGCTGCGGGCCATAAAGGCCGCCTGTCTCGGCTGCGGCCGCCATACGATGGGTCTGCCTTTAAACCGTTCCGTCCAGTACCACCTCGGTCTCTGCCTCGCTGCTCTTCGGTTCCACCAGCACCGCCGGGGCGCTCTGGCTGCTGTCGGTCTCGTCCCTCGGCGCAAGCTGTGCTGCGCTGGCCGCTGCCGTCAGCAGCACCGCCGCAATGTTCGCCGCGTCCCGGTCGGTCATCACCCGGCTGTCGTATCGCTCCAGCTGCTTTTCCAGCTCTTTCCGCTCCTCGTCGCTCAGCTGCCGGTCGTAGCTGCCCGGCGCTCCGTATGCCACAAGTCCGGTCTCCATGGCGTCCTGCAGCGTCTCGTCCTCGCTCTTGAGCCGCACCCCGATGTCGTACTGCCGCGCTTTGGCGTCCTCGTCCAGCCGCCGGTGCAGCTTTTCCCGCACCTCGGCCGCCCGCTGGTTCTCGGCCACCCGCTGCTGCAGGTAGCTCACCTGGGCTTTTGCGCCCACAGCCGCCCGCGCCGCGATCTCCCGCGCCGCCTCGGCCCGCGCTGCTGCAAATACTCCGTCCGGCTTTCCGGCCTCCTCGGCCATCCAGCTGCGGATGGTGCTCTCCGGCACGCCGTACCTGCGCGCCACTGCGCAGATGGAGTTGGAGCCGATCATGGCCATCACCACTTCGGCACGCACAGCCGCCGGGTACTTTTTGCCCCGGCCCTGCTTCCCGGGCACGGTGTTTTTGCAGTATCTCCGCTTTGCCATCCCCGGTCCTCCCTCCGTGCTTTGGCTCCCAGTCTACCGTCCGGGTCCGCAATAAAAAAACCGCGCACTTTTCAGCACGCGGTTTGCTACGTTGCAGCATAAACAGGCCGGATGCATCGCACCCAGCCTGTCCCATGCTCCTGTATGGGCATGGCTACACCAGCCCCTCCCGCGCGGCAAAAAGTCCCACCGTGCTCAACGCTTCCAGCTCCTTGCGGTAGTAGGTCGTCCGCCCGATGTGCAGCGCCTCCACCACGTCCCACTCTTTTTCTCCGGCCATGTACCGCCGCACAAGGATTCCCGCGCACACCGGGTCCGCCTCGGCATAGTAGTCCAGCGCCTGCCCGATCGCCCGGCCCCAGGCCTGCGTCAGCTCGTCCGGGGTGTCTTCGGCCGCTTCCATCGCCCGGCCATACCGCCGCAGTCCCTTCCGCACGTCCTTTTTCTGCTGTTTTGTCACCCGTGCCCCGCCTTTCCGCGCGCTTTTGCGCTGATTTGCGCGCAAATTCAGCGTTTTTCCGCGTTTCGCGCGCAATATGTAAATATAATTAATTTTTTATCTGTCAGGTGCGAACTTTCGCAAACTTCGCGTTTGCGAGCAAGGCTCCGCAATGAAAGCCCCAGTGGGGCTTTTAAGCGACAGGGCGGTCTTGCTCAAGCAAGATGCCGGGGTCTCACCCCGGCAAGCCCCCGCCTCCGCAGGATCAGATACGCCTGCGGGTCGGTGCTCTCCCAGCCGTCTTGCCGTGGTCGGTCGGTCTCGTACAGCTGCTGCGGGTCGTAGACCATCACCTGCACCACCTCCCAGCCCGGGAAGCGCTGCTCCCACCAGGCTGCATCCTCGGCGTGCTCGCTGCACCCCTGCCGCAGCTGTCTCCGGCTCCACTTGGTGTCGGCCGCCCGCAGCTCTTCCGGCAGCGTCAGGTTCCGCGTCTCCACGCACCGGCGCTCACTGTGGCCGTAGATGTACCCTACCGTGCCGTTTTTGCCATCCCCGTCTATGCCCAGGATCTTTTTCATGTCGATCCGGTCCGCGTTGCAGGTCCCCAGCGGCTCATACTCGCCCGTGCCCGGCACCCGCCGCCGCCACAGTTCTTCCAGCATCTGGCGGAATTCCCTCCGCTCGGCCGCCGTCAGGCCCTTGCACTCGGCAAAGCCGTGCATGTGCAGCTTCCCTTTCTCTCCGTTCCGCACCGCGTGCAGGCTCAGCTTCAGCTGCCTGGCTCTCTGCTCCCCGAACCGCCGGATCACCGCCGCCTTTACCCGCCGCTCATAGTTCCGCACGTCCTGCACGCAGTCCTCAAAGCTCTCCGGCCGGTATGCATCCTCGTAGGTCCCGGTCACATAAAAGCCGTCCTTGTCAAAGTTCGCCAGCACCTTGCGCTGGTATCTGCGCATGCTGGCGTTTTTATTGCGTGCCTTCTGGCCCCGGCTGCTCTCCTTTTGCTTCCTGCCCCGCTGCCTGTGCTCCTGATCCGTCACCGCATAGATGCCCACGGTCCTGTACTCTCCGCACTCGTACTTTTTCTCCCGGATCCAGCTCTTCATGGCTCACCTCTTCTTTCGGGCAGCGCCCTTGTCCTTTTCTTTTCCCGGTCCTCACCGTCGTAGAAATAACGGGTATACAAGCTCCCTCAAGCGCCCGCCCGGACGCTTATAAAAATAAAAGGTATATTATATACTTTGATAAAGGCTCCCGCCTGCCGCCAGCGTCTGGCAGCACCCGGCAAACTTTATGCCCGTCCCGTCGCCAAAGCCCTCCGGCGTAATTGCCGGAGGGCTTTTCCTGTTCATTTTCTTCTTCTGCTCCGCTGGCCCTTGTGGGCCATCCAGCCTTCCTTTTCGTAGTCGCCCCGGTTCACTTTGTCCCGGTAGATCGCGTTTTCGGTGTACTCCTTCTCGGTTTTCAGCCGTCCCTTCCACTCCCGGTACTTTTCGCACTGGTCATGGCACGCCGGGAATCTCCCTGGGCAGTCCGGCTTGCAGCACCACTCGGTCATACCGGCACCTCCGGTTTCCCGGCCGCCGCCCAGTAGCCGTAGCTCAGCTCTTTGCGGCCCCATTTCCGTGCCGCCGCATTGTAGCGGCACAGCGCATGTACATCTTCCTGCAGCGCGTCCATCTCCGTCTTTTCCGGCTCTTTCGCACTCACGTTCTTCCGCTCCGAAAAGCCTTCCCGCTTCTTCCGGTCCTCCCCTTTCGGGATCCGGATGGGCCGCTCCTCTTTCCGGCGCTCCACACACGTCACGCCCAGGCGCTTATTGTGCCCGGCTCGGTGGGCATTCGGTGCGTCCTCTGCCCGGATAAAAAAGCCTTTTTCCACCAGCTCCACCGCGGTGCCTTCGCACACCACCCGGCCGTCGGCGTCCGTCATCCGGTACACCCACACCTTCCGGGTCGTCCCGCCGGGCGGCGCTATCTTTTTTGCCACCGGCCGGATCTCTTCCCGCTCCACCTTCCATTTCCGGGCCCGGATGCCCTTCAGGTGCTGCTTGGCCCACAGGCGGCACACGTCATCGCTCCGTGAAAAAACGCCAGCCGCTACCAGCTGTCCCGCCTTGCCTTTGTAGGCCAGCTCCCCGGTCTTTGCGTCATACACGCTGTACAGGTACTTCACGCGGTGGTCTCCTTCCGGTGCTTCTCGGTCTGCTGCCGCTCCTGCTCCCGCAGTGCCGGTTGCACCATCGCCCGCCGCACCATGTCCCGTATCTCCTGCACCTGCAAGCCGCTTTTTACTGCCAGCAGCCTGCAAAACCGCTTGCGCGTGATCTTTCTCTTGTTCTTGCTCATACCTTTCCTCCGTACAGCTCAAATTCCACGCCGTCCTCGGTGATCAGCGCCCCTCCGTCCAGGATCTCTGTAATCTGCCGCAGCCGCTCCACCGTGATTTTCCGTGTCCCGCCGGGCTCCGTCCACTTCTTCGCCGTCTGCGTTTTCACGCCCGTCCGCTCCGCCAGCTTCCACACCGTCAGGCCCCGGTACTTCATTGCTTCCGTCAGTGTCACGATGCTTTCCCCTCCTTCCGTCCCATCCATGTCCGGTTCAGCTCTTCCGGTCGGCCGCTGCCATCCTGCTGCAGACGTGCAAGCTGCTGCAATTTCTCGGCCAGTCCCTTTTCGCTCAGCACCGCCGCTCCTGCCGGCGCCAGCTTCCGGCCCATGGCTGCCGCCATGTTCCGCCGGAAGAACGCTTCCTTTTGTGCCATATAGTCCCGGTCCGATTGCTTCACCCGCTCTTCGTCCGGCACCTCCTGCACGACAACGTCCTCTTTCAGTGCGTCCTCCGCGCATTTCCGCAGCCGCTCCATGGCCCACTCCAGGCACTCGTGCCCTTCCTCGTTCACCTGCCGGTAATTTGCCAGTGCTTCCTCCCGCAGCCGGGTCAGCCTTTTTGCGCCGTACCCCAGCACGTCCACGCAGGCCTTGGCGTATAAAGTCCACACCATGCCCGCCGCCTGGTTTCCCGCCATCCGCAGCTGCTGCTCTTTCCGGTTTTTCGGTGCCCGCAGGATCGGCACCCGGAACTCCGGCTCTACGCCATCCGGCAGCCATCCTTCCCGCATGGCAAGGCTCTTGTCCGTGCTGGGCATCCCCCTGTCGTTGGCCATCATGGCCACGCTCAGGCTCTCGCACCCCAGCTCTTCGGTGCGTCTTTCGATTTTGCGCAGCCGCTCGCTTCCCACGCCAAAGCCCTGATGCAGCGCAATGATGATGCACCACCGCGTCATCTCCGCCGTGCCGTCCCGCGTCAGGTCGATCTTCTGCTGCAGGCTCATCTTCTGCTTCACAGTCTCTTCACCGCCTTCCGGTATCTCTCATACAGCCGCATCCACTCGTCCAGGCTCAGGCTCTTGTCCACCGAGGCAGCCTCCAGCACCTTGTGTGCACTGCTCTCCTTGCTGCGCGGGTCGTGCCAGTCCAGCTCTTCCAGCGCCGCGTCCAGCTTCTGCTCGTACTCCTGCTGTGTCATTCGTCCTGTACCTCTCCCTGCCGCGTCAGCAGCTCCGTCATAAAGGCCGCCTCTTTGCCCTCAAACCGCTGCGCCGCTTTTGCCTCTCCGTTCAACAGAGCCAGCAGCGCATTCTCCATCATCTTCCCAAATTCTTTGCAGCACTGTCCGCGCAGCCGCTGCGGCACCTCCCGCATGCAGTTTGCCGCCATCGCGCAAAAGCCCGCCGTCATCACCTCCAAAACATCTTCCTCGCTGCATTCTTTTGCTTTTACGTTGGTCAGGACTTTTCCGCCCGGCACCGTCCTCACCGTGATCTCGATCGTACTCTTCATAGTTCTGCTCCTTTTCTCTTCACGGTTCCCCGTGGTCGTTCGCCCAGGCAAGCACCTGCGCTCTCGCTTCCGTCAGTGCTGCGCACAGCAGGTTCGCGGCGTCTTCGGCTATCCCGCTGGGCAGGTCGTTCACCACTGCAAGGGCTGCATCTGCGTCAATGCGGATCTGATCACAAAGCAGCGTGGCCCGCGCCCAGCCCTTTACAGTGTCTTTTTGCATTTGCCAAGCTCCTCCACATGGTACACCCGGAAGTCGTCGCACTCCGGGTGCTGCTCCCGTGCCAGCTCCAGCGCTCTGGCTTTGGCCACGCCCTGGCTGCTGCCGCCCACCAGTAAGGCCGTCTGCAGCCGCAGCGGGTAGCCGTCCCGGCTCATCTCAATGTGCACACGGTAACGCATCCTGCTCACCCCACCTTCCGCTTTCCGGCTTTCACGGTGTTCTCCGGCTGCCGGTGCGCCCGGTGTTTGGCCTTTTCCTCCTGCTCCTGGGCCGCAAAGCCCAGCCGCATAAAAAGCACGGCCGCCAGCACCAGCACAATGGCCGTCACAAACTGCCCGTCCGTGATGGGTGCGCCCACCTGAGCGTTGCCTTCCAACCCCATGCCGCACAGCAGTCCGGCGCAAAGGCTCCCAGCCGCCAGCCAGTGCCATACTGTCGATTTGATTCGCATTGCAAAATACCTCCGTTTGCGTTATACTTCTGGTGATAGCGGCCCTTGTCAGATCGCTTTCACTCGGAGCCCACCGGTGTTCTCAGCACCGGCGGGCTTTTTCATTTTCTCCAGCGCGGCGTTCTTGTCAATGCGCCAGAGCTTGGGGCCCACCTTGGTGGCGGGCAGCATTCCCATCCGGCACATGCGCTGCACCGTCTTGGGGCACACGCCGATCAGTGCGGCGTACTCGGCCGGGGTCAGGTACGCGGGCAGCTGCCGCGCGTCCCAGACCTTTGCCCTTGTGACTGTCCTTTTCATGGCTTTTGTCACTCCTCCTGCTCTGTGATGGTCTGCAGCACCCGCTGCAGCCGTTCGGCCGCGCGCCGCGCATCCAGCGCCATGTACACACAGTCTCTGTCCTCTTTGTCCAACCGGTCCATCAGCTGCTTGCACGTCGTGATCAGCTCGTCGCACATCGCACCTGCGGCCTCCACCATCCACTTGCTGCTCAGCAGCATCGGCCGTCCGGTCTCGGTGGGCTTCTCCCCGGTCGGCACCAACCGCCCCGCCGGGGCATTGTTCCGGTCGGTCATGCCTCCTCACCTCCCAGTCGGATGCCCCACTCTGCGCAGATGGTCTCGCACACCGGCTTTGCAAAGCCGATCAGCTCATCCCCGCGTGCAGCCGCCAGCACTGCCGTGCCCACGATGCCGCTCATATAGCCGTACTGGTACAGATTCATCGCCTTCCAGTTTACCGGTAGCTCCTGCAGCAGGCCTTCCTCGTTCACGATCAGCTTGATGCTGTCCACCGGCTCCCGGGCCCAGCCCGGTTCCAGGCAGCAGTCTGCCGTCTCGATCAGGCCGCCCACCAGCTGCTGGAGCGTCTCCAGCTTGCAGGTGTCTCCGTCGTCGCACCGGATCAGGCGGCCCGTGCCGTCTGCTCGGATCAGGATCATGTATCGTTCCATCTTCATACGCTCCTTGTTCTGTCTCCCTTCTTTGTGCTACAATCAGCAAAAAGAAAGGATGTGTTTTGCTTGTTTTCCTTTGATTCTCAGACCATCGCCGCTATCACTTCGATCACCGCTCTGGTCTCCTGCCTTGCCGCTCTGCTCAATGTGATCATCACATGGCTGGCAGCGCGTTTCAACAGCCATGCAGCTTACCGGCTGGAAGCCTCCAAACTTTACTTCAGCGCCCAGTCCGACGCTTTTGCAAAATTTATGGCTGCCGCTGCGGCCTTCCGTGCCGACCCTTCTGCCGAAAACTCTCTGCTTCTCAACAGCGCCCTGTCCTGCGCTGTTCTCTATTGCACCGAACCTTCCCGCGAGGCGATCAGCCTTTACGGTCAAGCTCTTGTCGAGCTTGCGCACGACCGCTCCGATCAGTCCGCCGTCCGGCTCACCCATGCGCAGGTTGCCGCTCAGATCGCTATGCAGCGGGAACTGTCAGCGCTGCGAACCATAAAGCTGAAATAATGGCCGCTGCCAGAGCGCACAGCACATAAGCGATCATCGCCATGTTCCAGCTCTTTTCAACGCAGCTTGCCAGCATCAGCCCCATGCTCACCAGCAGCAGCAAAAATTCCAGAATGAACCCTGCCACCATCTTCATACGCTCCTTGTTCCGTCTCCTTTCTTTGTGCTACAATAACAAAAAGAAAGGAGGTATTTTCTTATGCCCGGTTTCAACATCCGTCCGCAGGACATCCCGCTTCTGATCCGTGCGCTGCAATCGCTCGAATCTGCCCCGGCTTCCTGGTTTGGTCCCGTAGATGATCCTGATCTGATTTCCGAAATGAAGAACGCTGCCCGCGCTCTCCCGGCAAAACTTCGGTTCAAGACCCTTCGCTTTTCAAATCTGGATCTTCTCGCGCTGCAGCAAGCCTGCACATATCAGTGCTGTACCGCCAGTCTTTCAAAGCAGGAGTACCGCATTCTGGAAAGCTACTCAAATCAGTTTGCTGCCCTTCTGGCAGCGGGCAATCTCGGTATGCTGCAGTAAAGCTCCGGTTTCCTTCGCAGTTCACAAGCGCTTTTCTCTGTGCCCGCTTCATGCGGGCTTTTTTATTTTCCATCTTCTTCACCTCCTTGTTCCGTCTCCCTTCTTTGTGCTACAATCAGCACAGGAAAGGAGGTGTTTTGCTTGCTTTCCTTTGATTCTCAACTCATTTCGCTGATCCCGCGATCAGCAGCATTTCTGCTGTTGCAGCCACACTCACCGCCAGCGCGTACCACACATACCATCGCAGCTGTTCTTTTGCCGTCAGTCCCATCAGCACCGTGCCTGTCACCATCCCGATCCAGACCACTGCAATGCAAACCGCCACCATCTTCTTCACCTCCTTGTTCCGTCTCCCATCCGGCCATCTCTTTCGCGCTACGATTCCTTACCCGGTTCGTCCGCAGTGACCTCCCGCAGCTTGCTGCGTAAGTTCTCTGCCAGCATTTTCCGGTATGCCTTGTCTTCCCGCTGCCACGGGTTCTTCAGGGTTTCCCGCCAGATATCCGCCAGCATAAACAGGTTGTCCAGCGCCGCACACAGCGGGTCATCTTCTGCAAATACAGTGGTTTTGTCCCTGCTCTGCCCTTCTGGCAGCCGGCAATCTCGGTATGCTGCAGTAAACATCCGCTTGTCTCCGTTGCAGTTTCGCAGCGCCATCCTCTGTGCCCGCTTCATGCGGGCTTTTTTATTTTCCATCTTCTTCACCTCCTTCCGTCCTCCAAAGCTCCCCCTCTCGGGGGAGCTGTCGCCCTCGGGGCGACTGAGAGGGTTCATGCGCTCTTGCCGCCCTGGGCTGGTTGGCTCTGCTGGTGCAGCTTCTCTGCATCTGCCAGCCCTTTTGCATAGCCCAGCGCCAGCGCCTGCATCTTGTCCGGCAGCTTTGCCGCCGTGGTCAGCAATTCTACCATCCGTGTGGTCTCTTGACTTGACATCATCTTTTTACACCTCCCGTTCAGCAAGTTGCATCTTGCTGTTAGCACTATAATAATTGCTATCAGCAATTTTGTCAAGCGATTTTCCCGTTTTTCTTGCCATTAGCAAGTTTTTGTGCTATCATTCATTCAGGAGGTGATTCTATGAAAGACCGTTTAAAGCTTCTTCGCAAAACACTTGGCTTGAATCAGGTTGACTTTGGTGCGCGTGTTGGCATCGGCGGTACGGCTATTTCCAAATTTGAAAATGGCACAAACGCTATTTCTGATTCTCTCGTGCTCCTGGTTTGCCGTGAGTTCAACGTCAACGAGAACTGGCTGCGCAATGGCAACGGCGAAATGTTCTCCCGGCAGTCCACTGACCTGATCGAGCAGCTCACCCAGCAGTACAGCCTTGGTCTGTATGGGCAGCAGCTGCTTGCCACCTATCTGCAGCTTTCAGATGCAGACAAGCGCGCTGTGGAGCGTTTTGTATCGCAGCTTACCGCCAATGTCCAGCAGGCAGAGGATGCGCAAACCGTTCCTGAAAAGGAAAAACTTCTTGCCGAGTAGTCTTTTATCGTCAGTCGCTGCGGCACAGGTAAACAAAAAACGGCTCCTGTGCATCGCACAAGAGCCGTTTTTCTGTTGCGTGGGCAACAAAACAAATTTTCTGTTGAATTTTTGGGCATTTTGCCATTTTCCCATGTGGTTTCTTCCTCTATACTCAAGTAAAAAGTTTGGAGGAGATACCTTTGCTTTTGTACTATTTCATTGGCGGCTCTGTTGTCTTTTCCCTGATTGCTGGCTATCTATGGGGTAATAAAACCGGACATCAGCAAGAGCAACATTCACGAGAAGCAACCGCTGTCAGTTTGGATGCTGAAATTGCTCAAAAGAAGCAATGGATTGAAAAGTTGACGGAATCATACGAAACTCACAAAAAACTCGAACAAGGTGTCGAAAAGAACCTAAACCTTGAAACCGAACGGCTTTTGAAAATCCGAGATCAGCAGCTTCTTGCTCGCCAAAAAGATTATTCTCAGAAGATTGCTTCATTAGATGACACAATTTCCAGAAAACAGCAGGAAATTGACCGTCTTAATGCAATGGCAGCTGATGCTCGTAATAATTTGGATGTCCACCGTCAGCAGGCATTAGCTTCTCGTATGGCCGATCTTGATTGTCAGGAACATTTTCTTACTGAACGTGAAAAGCAATTAAAAGAAAATCAAGCCATGTTGGATTCCATTCTGCATGCAGAACACGCCGATACTCCCTACTTTGCCAAACAATTTGCCGATTGCCTTTATTTGATTGATCTGAAAGCGGCATCCGATCTGGAGAATAAAGCGCGTCCTGCATTTACCGCTGCTGAAAAAGTCCGCGAAATCTCCAGTCAAAAGCGTGCACTCCAAGAGCAATGCAAACTACTTGAGTATCAGCTTTTCCTTTACGAAAGTGTCTTTCCATGGCTTTCTGATTTTAAAGAGATCAGTGCAGACGATTTGGCATCCGTTGCAAACATTGCTGCTGCTCCAGAAAGCGAATATTCAACATTGAGAAATTGGCTTTCACCACAGGAGTACCAGACGCTTTCCGAAACAGACAGGCTTCAGCTTGCACTTGATCGGTACTCTAGTCGGCAAAAAAGCAATTGGCAGGTTGGCATCGAGTATGAACGTTATGTCGGTTACTGTTACGAGCAAAAAGGTTATAAGGTTCGCTATTTTGGTGCAACTGAAGGTCTCGAAGATATGGGACGCGATCTAATCGTTTCAAAAGGCAAAAAGTTTTTTGTCATCCAGTGTAAACGCTGGGCTAGTGAAAAAACGATTCACGAAAAGCATATATTTCAGCTCTATGGAACGACCATTTTGCAGGTAATGGAACACCCTGAATGTCAGGTTTCAGGAATATTTATCACAACAACTTCGCTTTCTTCCCTTGCAAAATCTTGCGCCAATTATCTTCATATTGCTGTTGTTGAAAAATTTCCTCTCAAACCATATCCGCTTATCAAGTGCAACATTTCCAGAGATGGCGATAAAATTTACCATCTTCCGTTCGATCAGCAATATGATCGTGTAATTATAAATCCATCTGACGGCGATTGCTATGTGTCCACTGTTCAAGAAGCCGAATCAAAAGGCTTTCGCCACGCTTGGAGATGGCATGGTTCTTAATTTTGAATTATTGCATCTACGGAATATCCTTCTAATCTCCAAAAGCCTTACAGCTTGGTATCTTCTTACTCTTTTGTAAAAAAGCTGCAAATCAGTTTTTTCCGTTGCAGCCGCAACATTTCGTTGTTGAATTTGTTTACAATCGGCGGGCCGATGCGTATGATAATATCAACGGAACCCGCTAAGCCTCTGGGTGCAGTTTGCATCTACGCGTATCATGGCGGGTCTTTTTTTATGTCAATTTTTATGAGGATGTTTCAACATGGCCGAACCAAAATCTTTTTGCACTTATGAACAGCAGCTTCAGATTCTGAAGAACCTCGGTCTGTCCCGGATGAGTCGCTGGCTCTCCGAGGGCAAAACAAAAGCCCGCCGGGCGTTTCCGGTGGGCTTTATCTGAAGCTCTTATTTCAAAACGAACTGTACCGCAACCGACAATGCAAAGGCAATGCCGGACGCCCACCAGATCATCTTGTGGTTCTTTCCTTCCGGCAGGATCGCGTTGATCAGGCCAATCAGAAATGCGATGGCACCCACCGTTGCAAAGTTGAAGGTCAGCAGCGTTGCCATTGCTGCATTTGCCGCTGCCAGCGATAGATTGACGTTGATCAGGCTGAAGATACCAATAAAGATGCCCATGATGAAAAGCACAGTTCCGGCCTGATTTCAAGGGGTTGCTGTAAAAAAGCAAAAGCCCCCTCAGCTGTTCCCAGCCGAGGGGGCCTCTGCCAACCGTCAAATCTGCCCAAAAGAAAAGTAGGAGGTATCATGCAGAGCACGGGGCTGCACCCGCCGCTCCGTTTGTAGTATAAGCTGTTTTGGCGTTTCGCGCAACCCGTCAAAAAAAGAGTGCCCGGCAGTGGTACGATGCACCGCCGGGCTGTAACAAGGAGTAAAATACGAATTCCACTCGTCGCGCCTGCCTCTGTATTGTAGCATGCTTTAGGCAGACGCGCAACCTGTATACCTGGAGGTGTGCAAAGCATAAAAAAACGGACAAATACCGCCGTCCGGATCAAAAAACTCAATCAGACGAACCGCCGAGGATTCCTCGGCGGTTGAATAAACAAAAACGCCCCGGTGCTGCCAACACCGAGGGCAGAAGGGAAGTGCACAGAATGGCAGCCAACAAAAAAGGAACAGACGGCCGCTACCGCTACCGGGTCAACATCGGCAAGGATGCCGACGGGAAGCCAAAATATAAGAACTTCTACGGCACGACGGCCCGCGAGGCCCGTGCCGCTGCGGAAGCCTACCGTATCTCCCTCGGCAAGGGCGCAGATCCGTCCCAGATGGACGCCACCCTTGCCACCCTGTATGACAACCTTATTGCGGCCAAGCGGGCAAAGGGCATCGGCCAGAAGAGCCTTGACCGCTACGAGGACAACAAAAATCACTGGGGCCCATTGCTGAACCGGCCTGCTGCATCCCTGCGCAGTGCCGACTTCCAACAGGTGCTCAATGCCCTGGCCGACTGGCACGATGGCCAGCCCCCGCTGTCCCACTATACGCTGTCCAACCTGCGCAGCAGTGCAAAGGCCGTCTACGACCTTGCGATCCCGGAGGTGGTACAGTACAACCCCATCCCTAAGACCACCTGCCCGGCAGGCACACCGCCGGAAGTCCGCGAGCCCATCACCGAGGAACAGCAGCGCTGGATCCGTGAGACACCCCACAAGGCCCAGCGCGCCGCCATGCTGATGCTTTACTCTGGCCTGCGCCGCAGTGAGGCCACAGCCCTGACCTGGGCAGACGTAGACCTGCAGGACGCAACGATCACGGTAAACAACGGCTATGACTTCCGTGCTAAGCGCAGCAAGGCCCCCAAGACCGCCGCCGGTGTCCGTGTGGTCAACATCCCGAAGGTGCTGGTGGACTATCTCCGGACGCAGCAGGACGGCTGCCTGTATGTGCTGCACAACGACAAAGGCAAGCGCATGACCGAGCAGGGCTGGAAGCGGCTGTGGCAAAGCTATATGTGTGACCTGAACATCAAGTACGGGCATCAGGGGGCCGTAAACAAGCACGACCCCGCCGGTGTGCCGATGGTCATCGACACCTTCACCCCGCACCAGCTGCGCCACACCTTCTGCACCCTGATGTACTTTGCCGGTGTGGACGTCATGACCGCCCGCGATCAGATGGGCCACAAGGACATCAGTGTCACCCTCGGCATCTATACGTCGCTGGATAAAAAGTTCAAGAAAAAGAAAATCAACCGGCTGGATTCCTACCTGAAAAAGACATGCTGATTTCCTGATTTTTAGGTGCCGATGGCGCAAAAGTGGCGCAAGCAGTTAGTGAGATAACGTGTTTACGTTAAAAATATGTATATTAACTGCGTCCTCGTAATGAGCAGGTCGCCTGTTCGAATCAGGTCAGTAGCTCCAACATGAAAGACCCGGAAAAGTGGCTTGCAGCCTGGCTTTTCCGGGTCTTTTTGCATCGTTTTTATAAGGCACTTCTGCGCGGAAAAGTGCGCTTATTTCTCCATTTTTCCCGCTGGAGCAGACCTTTGTTCAGCTCACAGGCCGCCATGCAGCACACGGCAAAGGCCAGCAGCGCACAGTCCGGCGGCACCCGCTGCATGGGGATCACCCGTTCGCACAGGTTGCCAAAGGTCTCCACGGCCTGTTCCGGCCATGTCAGGCAGAACAATGCCAGCGACAGCGGCAGGTGCAGAAACCGACCTGCCAGCAGCGGACGGAAGGACACTTCTCCGGGGCAGAGGGTACGCACCTGCAGCAGCACCGATGCTCCCTGTACGCTGAGGGCGGCGCAGCACAGACTGCTGGCCCACAGGCCGGTGCGGGCCGCATAATCGCAGCCGGAGCACACCTCCAGCAGCATGGCCGGGAAGGGTGCCCACGCGGCGGGCAGAAACTGCCCGCACCCGGCTGCTAGCATCCGGAAATACAACACGAATCCGCACAATTTCAGGTACTGCACAGCCGCCTGTGCGATTACTTCGTCCAACCGGGGCGGCGCAGTCTGGGTGGACTGCGCAGAGCGTACCGGGGCAGCGGGTGCCGGGTGCAGACGGTTCAGCAGAGCGGCGGTAAGATACCCGGCCAGCACCTGCGCTGCAAACAGGCGGATGCCCAGCACCCGGCTGCCCAGCAGCTGCTCCCCTGCCGTGAGGATCACGAAGGACGGCCCGGAGCAGATGCAGGCCGGGAGAAGGGCCGACGCCTCCTGCGGGGTCAGCTCCCGGCTGCGCACGGCTTCGGCCACCGCAGCCGCTGCCGGGGCAAACCCACCCAGGAACCCGATGAGCAGCACCCCACCGGCCGCCGGGCTGCGCACCCCGATGAGCCGTGCCACCGGACGGAACACAAACCCCAGTACCTGCCCTGCCCCACAGCGCATGAGCAGAGTGGAAACGATGAGAAACGGGAACAGTGACACCAGCAGCGGCCCACCGCACAGGGCAAGCCCCTGCTGCAGCGCACGGGCGCAGCACTGCGGCGCTGCAAACACCAGTCCTGCCGTGCCAATTGCCGCCCCCAACAGCACGACCCGCTGAAACCGGAACGTCTGATACATAACTTTCCCCTCCCGCTCCATATATATGGAACAGCGGCCCGCATTTATGGCACTTTGGGCCAAAATATCAGAGCGGAACGGGAGGGAGCCGAATGAGTCCTGCGCACCGCGCGCCTTTTCCGCTGCGGCGCTGGCTGGCCCTTTTGTTCCGGCAGCCGCCGCAGGGGCTGTACCGTCGTCCCTGCCTGTACCAGAGCGGCGACCGGATGGAGATCGAGCATTATGAAGCCATCCTCGCCTACGATGAGACCCGTCTGCGGCTCCAACTGCCGCGCGGGCAGCTGACCATTTACGGAGAGCAGCTTCAGATTGAAACGCTCACCGCCCGGCGCATCACGCTGCGGGGCTGCTTCGTCCGCACAGACTACACCACGGAGCACACCGCCACAGGGCAGCGCCCTACCGGGCATCTGCCGGACAGGAGGCCGTCATGGAACCCGTTCGTCTCTGGGCCGCGGTAGAATTCACCGCGCAAAGCGGCAGCACCGACGCCCTGCTGGGCCATGCCGCACAGGCAGGGCTGCACCTGACCCGCATTGTACCGCTGCCCGGCGGATTCCGGGCGCGCTGCGCCGCCTGGCATTACCGCCCGTTGGCCGCTCTGGCCCGGCAGGGGCATGTGCGTCTGCGGGTGAAAAAGCGTCTGGGGCTGTTTTTTCGGCTGCGTCCGCTGCTGCGCCGCACCGGGCTGTGGGCCGGGCTGGCGCTGTTTATTCCGCTGCTGCTGTGGAGCCAGCAGTTCGTCTGGGCCGTGGACACCAGCACCCTCACCCGCGGACAGGCTGCCCGGGCCTTTGCCGTACTGCGGCAGGCAGACCTCGCCCCGGGGGCTGCCGCCACCGAAGCCAAGCGCACCGCCGGGGAGTATGCCCTGCTGGAAAGCGGCGAGTTTTCCTGGGCCAGTCTCAATTTTGCCAAAGGGCGGCTGGAAGTCCGCGCCGCCGCTGCAGTGCCCAAGCCCGCCATTGCGGCCGGGACCCTGCACGGCCTGCGCGCCCGGTGCGCCGGTGTGGTCACCAAGACCAACCTGACCAGCGGCACGATGCTGGTGGTGCCCGGGCAGGCCGTGGAGGCTGGACAGGGGCTGATCGGCACGGCGCGGCAGGAGCGGGACGGTGCACTGATCTTTGCCCCGGCAGCGGGCACCGTGCGGGCACAACTGGAGTGGAGTGATGCTCAGTCCGTTCCGCTGGAAGAGACCGTTTTACAGCCGACCGGGCGCTCCACCGTGCGGTACCGGCTGAGCGCTGCCGGGCAGAACTGGACCCTGCCCAGTGTTCAGCCGCCGGAACAGACACTGGAGCGCACCCGGCACCTCCAACCCGAGCTGCTGGGGCTGCCGCTTCCCTGCTCCGTGGAGGAAACCACCTTCTACGAGCAGCAGCCGCAGCTTCTGCGCCGCACTGAAGCCCAGGCGCTGGCACTGGCGCGGCTGCACAGCCTGCAGGCGCTGTACACGGCATTCCCGGATGCCGTGTTGATTGCCCGGAAGGAGGACACCTCCTGTACGGACACCACGCTGGAATACACCGCCGTCTACACGCTGGAAGCCGACATCTGCACGCAAAACGACCCCGGCAGCTGAGCTGTTCCGCTCGCCCGCCGGGGCCGTTGCTTTATTCAATCAAGCGTTGGTGTTCTGTACCGCTTCTTCTGCGGCACGCTGGGCGGCCTGTGCGTCGTATTCGGCGATCAGGTCGTTCAGGTCGTACTGATACCGGCTGTGGCAGAAGTGGCACACCACTTCGCAGTGCGGGTCCTCGTCCCGCATCTTCACCAGTTCCCGGCGGCCCAGGCTCAGCAGCATACCCTTGGTGCGTTCCTCGCTGCAGTCGCACTGGTAGCCCACCGTGCGCTCATCCAGCACCTGCGGGGCAAAACCGGCCATGGCCAGCTCCATCATGTCCTTGGGGGTCTTGCCGGCGCGCAGCATCTCGGTGACCGAGGGCATGGCCGCGATATTCTTTTCCAGTGTGTCGATCTCGGCATCCGTTGCGCCGGGCAGCAGCTGCAGCAGGTAGCCGCCCGCGCACAGGATGGACAAGTCCTTGTCCACCAGCACGCCCAGGGCGCACACGGTGGGGATTTGCTCACTGGTAGCATAGTAACGGGTCAGGTCCTCGGCGATCTCGCCGGACACCAGCGGCACCTGGCCGACGGTGGGCTCCTTCTGCAGCCGGTTATCCCGGATGACCGTGAGCACACCGCTGCGGCCCACTGCACCGCCCACGTCCAGATGGCCGTCGGCCTTCGGGGGCAGCTCCACCAGCGGGTTGTCGATGCAGCCCTTGACGTTGCCCGTGCCGTCGGTGCAGGCAATAAGCACACCGGCCGGGCCGCCGCCCTGCACCCGCAGAGTGACCTTGTCGCCGTCATCCTTGAGCATGGAGCCCATGAGCGATGCACCCGTGAGCAGGCGGCCCAATGCCGCGCTGCAGGTGGCACTGGTGGTGTGCAGCTGCTCGGCGCGGCGCACAAGTTCGGTGGAATCCACACCGCAGAACACGACGCCGCCGTTTTCCGACAGGCCGCGGATCAGGTTTGCCATAACGTTATCCCTCCAATTGTGTATACTGCTTGACTGCGCAGAAGAAATAGCGCTGGCTGTCCTCGGTCAGCGGGCCGAAGGTCTCGCCGTCGCAGACGCTTTCCAGCGCAAAGCCGTGCTTTTCCAGCGCGGCACGGATGGTGTCAAGGTCGTAGGTGTACTCGCAGAATTCCTCGTGGAAGTGCTCACCCGTCTCGTGGTAGTCGATGTCCACGGTGATCTCCACCTTCCGGTCGGCGGCATTGTAGTGGTTGCGCCACACACAGGAAGCGTCCTCTTCCTCAAAGGTGAATTCGTTTTCGCCCAGCACGTTCTGGTGCTTGTAGGGGGTATTCATGTCAAACAGGAACACGCCGCCCTTTTCCATAAAGAACCCGGCATTCGCAATGGCCGTGTCCAGATCCGGGATATGGTTGAAAGTGTCAAAGGTTGACACCGCCGCCCGGATGGTGCCGTACAGGTCCAGCTTCAGCAGGTCCTGCCGCAGCAGCAGCAGTCCCCCGGAAAGGCCCAGCTGCTCCGCCTTGTCCCGTACCACGCAGAGCATCTCCTCCGACTGGTCGATGCCGATCATATCGTAGCCTGCCTGGGTCAGCATCAGGGTCAGTTCCCCGGTACCGCAGCCCAAGTCCGCCAGGATGCCGTCCCGGATGCCGTGGGCTTCCAGCTGGCTGTGGATGTGGCTATAAAGGGCGTCGTAGTCGGCTTCGCCGTTGAACTCATCGTAAAAATAGGCAAATTCGTTGTACGCCATGGTGTTACTCCGCTTCCTGGTCCTCGGCAGCCACAGCGGCGTTCAGCACCGCCTGCAGCTCCGGGATGCCATAGCCGTTCTCGCCGCTGGTCAGCACCACCTTCTGGCAGCCATAGGGGCGGCAGATATCCTCGAACTGTTCCAGCGTGGAGGCCAGCTGGCTCTTCTTGAGCTTGTCCGCCTTGGTCAGGGCCACCACATAGGGGATGCGGTGGTAATGCAGATACCGCAGCATCTGCAGGTCGTCGGCACTGGGGGCGTGGCGGCAGTCCAGCAGCTGCACCAGCAGGGTGTGATGCCGGGGGGCCTCAAAGTAGCTGTTGATCAGGTCATCCCAGCGTTCCCGGTCGGCGTTGCTGACCTTGGCGTAGCCGTAGCCCGGCAGATCCACAAAATAGCAGTCATCCACCGCATAGAAGTTGATGGTGGCCGTCTTGCCCGGGGTGCTGGACACACGGGCCAGGTTTTTGCGGCCGCACAGCTTGTTGATCAGGCTGGATTTGCCCACGTTGGACCGCCCCGAAAAACTCAACTCCGGGCGGTCACTCTCGGGCAGCTGGCTGGAAATGCCGTAGCTGGCAATAAAATCAGCTTTGTTGAAGATCATGGGGGATTCCTTTCTGTTTTGTCAGCAGACCGCCCCGGTCTGGGGCTTTTCGGCAACAGGGGGCACCAGGCTCTCCCCTGCCGGGGCCTTTTTGCGGCTGCGGCTGGCCGGAGCCTTGGCCTTTTTGGCGCTCGTCGGCTTGAGCAGCGCGGCGTTCAGCACCTGGGTCAGGTTCTGCATGGGCAGGAAGGTCAAATTCTTCTTGACCTCATCGTCCACCTCGTACAGATCCGGCTCGTTGTCCTTGGGGATCAGCACCGTCTTCATGCCCTCGCGGTAGGCTGCCATGCTCTTTTCCCGGAGGCCGCCGATGGGCAGCACGTTGCCGTGCAGGGTGATCTCGCCCGTCATGGCCACATCCCCACGCACCGGCAGGCCGGACAGGCAGGACACCAGGGCGGTGGTCAGGGTGACACCGGCCGAGGGACCGTCCTTGGGCACAGCACCTTCCGGGGCGTGGATGTGCAGGTCGCACTTCTTGAGCCGCTCCGGGTCGATGCCGTATTCCAGCGCATGGACCCGCACCCAGGTGACAGCCAGCTGAGCGCTCTCCTTCATCACATCGCCCAGCGAACCGGTCACCGTGATCTTGCCGCTGCCGTTGTCGATGACCTGCACCTCAATGGGCAGGGTCTCGCCGCCCACACTGGTCCAGGCCAGACCGTTGGCGATGCCCACGGCATTGGTGCGGTTGAGAAAGTCGGGCTTGACGAAGCGGGGGCCCAGCAGATCTTCCAGCATGGAGCCGGTGACCGACACCGTCTCCGCCTCGCCGGATGCGATCTTGCGGGCGCACTTGCGGAGCACGCTGGTAATGGTGCGTTCCAGATTGCGCACGCCGGCTTCGCGGGTGTAGCCATCAATGATGCCGTACAGGGCACTCTGGCTCAGGGTGACCTTGCCGGTCAGGCCGCAGGCCTTGAGCTGCTTGGGCAGCAGATGCTTGCGGGCAATGTTGTATTTTTCCACGCGGGTGTAGCTGGGCAGCTCGATGACGTCCATGCGGTCGCGCAGGGGGCCGGGGATGCTGCCCAGATCGTTGGCCGTGGTGATGAAGAGCACATGGCTCAGGTCGAACGGGATGTCCAGGAAGTGGTCGTTGAAGGTGCTGTTCTGCTCGGGGTCCAGTGCCTCCAGCAGAGCTGCCGCCGGGTCGCCCCGGAAGTCACCGGCCAGCTTGTCGATCTCGTCCAGCAGCATCAGAGGGTTCGAGCTCTTGGCGGTGATCATGGCACTGATGATCTTGCCGGGCATGGCACCGATGTAGGTGCGGCGGTGGCCGCGGATCTCGGCTTCATCCCGCACGCCGCCCAGACTGATGCGCACATACTTGCGGCCCAGACTTTCGGCGATGGAACGTGCAATGCTGGTCTTGCCGACGCCCGGAGGGCCGACCAGGCAGATGATCTGCGCCTTGACGTCCGGAGCCAGCTTGCGCACGGCCAGCGTTTCCAGAATGCGGTCCTTGACCTTTTTCAGGCCGTAGTGGTCGCGGTCCAGGATCTGCTGGGCACGGTTGATGTCCAGATCATCCTCGGTATAGCTGTTCCACGGCAGGTCCAGGCAGGTGTCCAGATAGGTGCGGATGACGGTGGCTTCCTGATTGGAGCCCTGCATCTTGGACAGGCGGTCCACTTCCTTGAGCAGCTTTTTCTCGCTGTCCTCGGCCAGATGCAGTGCCGTGATCTTGCGGCGGTACTCGTCGGCCTCGGCGTGGGTGTCGTCCCCCTCGCCCAGCTCATCGCTGATGACGTGCAGCTGCTCGTGCAGGTAGTAGTCGCGCTGGTTCTTGTCCATGGACTCGTTGACCTTGTCCGCGATCTCCTTCTCGATCTTCATCACCTGGCACTCGCGGCGCAGCATCTCCACAAGACGCTGCAGACGGCCCGCGAGGGTGTTCTCGTTCATCACAGCCTGCTTGTCCTCGTAGCGGAACAGCAGGTTTGCGGGCATGTACTCGCTGAGGAACTCCGGGTCGGTACTGGACACGATGGTAAACACCACGTCCTTGGCCAGACGCGGGTTCATGCCCAGATACTCGTCAAAGCTGCTCTTCAGGGCGCGCAGCAGGGCTTCAGTCTCCACGGCGTCCTCGGTCTTGCCGACACGCACCGGGGCCGGGCGCACGGAAGCCAGCAGGAAATCGCCGGTGGTGTCCAGATCGGTGAGCTTGGCGCGGTACTTGCCCTCCACCAGAACCTTGACCAGATCATCCGAGACGCGCAGCACCTGCTTGACCTCAGCCACGACGCCGTAAGCAAACAGATCCTCCTGGGTGGGGTCACTGAGCTCCATCTCCTTCTGCGCCACAAGGAACACATTGGAGTTGTTGGCCATGGCCCATTCCACGGCGGCAATGCTCTTTTCGCGGCCCACCTCAAAGTGGACCAGATTATTCGGGAATACGACCAGCCCGCGCAGGGCGATGGCAGGCAGATGCAGTTCCCGGCGCTCTGCCTTGATCGTTACTTTTTCAGACATGATGCAAACACCTCCCGGCTGCCGATGGATGGTTCTGTCCGGCAGCCCTGTCAGTCTGGGGTTTTCTCATAAAATCAAAATCGTTTGTTTCTTTATTATACTGATTTCCGGTCAAAATGCAACCGCTGCCGCAGTGGCGTCGGTTATTCGCCCCGCTTTTCGCGGGTGCTGAACCCCAGCCGCCCCAGTGCCGGCAGCAGTGCCTTGAGGGTAATGGACGTCAGTGCGCCCATTACCAGGCCCAGCACCAGCATGACCGGCGCATAGTACAGTGACAGCGACGACGAGATGATAACGCCGGCTCCCAGCAGCTGCCCCACATTGTGGGCCAGTGCGCCGCAAACCGAAAGGATGAACCAGGTGGGCCGCACCGGCACCACATAGTACAGCACGGCCATGACCAGCAGCGACAACAGGCCGCCGCACAGCGAGAGGAACCCCGCCGTGAAGCCGGACACCAGAAAAACGAACAGTGCCTTGAGCACGTCCAGCACCAGCGCCTGCTTGACACCCATGAAGAACAGAGCGTACATTACCACGATGTTGGCAAGGCCCAGCTTCATGCCGGGCAGAAGACCCGGAATGACCAGCGAGCCTTCAATGAACGAAAGCGCCATGGCCAGCGCAAACAATAGGCCCGACAGGGCGATGTGCCGCGTCTTTTCATAGCTGCGATGATTTTTTGGCATGGGAGACGCTCCTTTACTCTTCGGCCTGGGACTGTTCGTAGCATTCCTGCTCTTCCATGGCGGCCTCCCATGCGGCAAACAGCTCTTCCTGATGGAAACGCAGGTCGCTGAGCTCGTCGCTCTTCTGGCGCAGCAGGTCGGGGTCGTTGTATACCTCCGGGGAGTTGATCTCGTTGTCCAGCTCCACTTCCCGGGCACCGCAGGCCTCCATCTCGTCCTCGCAGGCCTTGATCTTTGCCCGCAGCTCCGCACGGCGGCGGCGCTGCTCCTTGCCATAGCCCACCTTGGCAGGGCCGGCGTCCTTCTGGACCGCTGGGGCCGGGGTGCCACGGCCCATCAGGGCGTCGTAGCTGGGGTAAAGGGTGGCCTTGCCGTTTTCCAGATACAAAATCGGGCAGGCCAGACTGTTCATCAGGTGGCGGTCATGGGTGACCAGCAGCAGCGTGCCGGTGTAGGCCATGAGGGCCTCGGTCAGGTTCTCGCGGGTGTAGATATCCAGATGGTTCGTGGGCTCGTCCAGGAACAGCAGGTTGGGCCGCTCCAGCACGATCTCCGCAAAGCGCAGGCGGGCCAGCTCGCCGCCGGACAGTGCCTCGCAGGGCTTGAACACCGTATCGCCCCGGAAGCCCAGCTTGGCCAGATGGCTGCGCACCTCCAGCTCAGTCATACGGGGGTACTTGTTCCAGATCACGTCGATGACCCTGCCCTGTCCCAGACGGTTCTGCTGCTGGGCAAAAATGCTGGGTCGTGCACCGGTGCCCAGACGCACCATGCCGCCGGAGGGGCGGCGCTTGCCGTCCAGCACCTGCATCAGGGTGGATTTGCCCGCGCCGTTGGGGCCGGCGATGATCAGCCGCTGGCCGCGGCACACCGTATAGGTAAAGGGCTCCAGCAGGGTGCGGTCCCCGATCTTGATGGTCAGGTTCTTGAGCATCACCAGCTCGTTCCAGGGTTCCACATCGTATTCAAAGCGGAATTTGAGCTGGTTCGTCTCGTCCTTGGGTGCCTCAGTGATCTCCAGCTTTTCCAGCTGGCGGCGGCGGCTCTGGGCCATTTTGGTGGTGGAAGCACGCACAAGATTGCGGTCCACATAATCCTGCAGCTTTTCGGCCAGTGCTACGTCGGCATCGTGCTGCTTCTGGCGCAGGGCGTCAGCGGCCTCCTTCTGCGGCAGGTAAGCCGAGAAGTTGCCCTTGTAGGTGGTCATGGTCTGGAAGGAAACCTCCCAGATCTTGGTACACACATTGTCCAGGAAATAGCGGTCGTGGCTGACCACCAGCACCGCACCGGAATAGCCCTTGAGGTAATTTTCCAGCCATTCCATGGTGGCAAAGTCCAGGTGGTTGGTGGGCTCGTCCAGGATCAGCACATCCGGCTTTTCCAGCAGCAGCTTTGCCAGACGCAGCCGGGTCAGCTCACCGCCGGAAAGCACGGCAATGTTCTTTTCCCAGGTGTCCTGCGCAAAGCCCATGCCGGACAGCACCTTTTTGATGTTGACATCCATGTTGTAGCCGTCGGCGGCATCCACGATGTTCTGCAGTGCGTCGTGCTGGGCCAGCAGGTCGGTGTTGTCGGGCTGGGCTGCCATCTTGCGCTCCAAAACCTGCATCTGGGCCATGGCGTCCAGCACCGGCGCAAAGGTGGCGCGCATTTCGCCGTAGATGTCCAGCGTGGGGTCCAGTTTGGCGTTCTGTTCCAGGTAGCCCAGCGTCACGCCATGGGTCACGCTGAATTCCCCGTCGTAGTCCTGATATTCTCCGGTCAGGATCTTGAGGAGCGTGGTCTTGCCCGCGCCGTTCTGGCCTACGATGCCGATACGGTCCTCCCGCTCGACACTGGCCGTCACATCGTGCAGCACGACTTTTTCGCCAAAGCTCTTTCCAAGTTTTTCTAAATGTATCAGCATTGTTTCAATCCATTCTGTTCTGCTGCGGTCCCGCAGGGGCTCAGCACTGGTGGCGGCGGTTCTTCAGTCCCACATTGGCCAGCTCGTCCTGCTCCATGACCAGCGGATAAAGTTCTTCCAGGCTGGCGATCTCGTAGGTGGGGATCACCTTGCCCGGGTTCTCGGTGTGGTTGGGGTTGAACCAGCAGGTGTCCAGCCCGGCGTTTGCACCGCCCTGGATGTCGCTGGTCAGGCTGTCGCCCACCATCAGCACATGCTCGCGGTTCTCCACGCCCAGTGCCCGCAGGGCGGCGTCAAAGATGCGTGCACCGGGCTTCTCGCAGCCCAGCTTCTCGGAGATGAACACATCCTCCATGAAGTTGGACACGCCGCTCTCGGCCAACCGCCGGGTCTGCACCTTGTGGACGCCGTTGCTCACCACGGCCAGTGTGGCCACCTCCGACAGCTCCCGCAGCACGTCCAGCACCTCGGCGTTCATCAGGTCCGGGTGGGTGGACAGCTGCTCCAGATAATAGCGGTTCATCTCTGCGCCGTCTCCGGCGGCGTCAATGGCTTTGAGGAAGCGGCTGAACCGCTCGTTGAGCAGCTTTTCGCGGCGGATCTGGCCTTTTTCCAGCTGACGCCACAGTTCCTCATTGATAGTGCGGTAGGTCTGCACTGTTTCGGCGTCCGGCTCGATGCCGTAGTTCACCAGCGTTTCGGCCAGCGCCTTGCTCTCGGCGGCGTCAAAGTTGAGCAGCGTATTGTCCGCATCAAACAGGATGCAATAGTATTTTGCCATAATATCCCCTCATTTCCTTTTCCGGCCCGCTTTGCAGGGCGGGCATTACAACAGGGAGAAGCCAGCCCTGCGGTGGGCAGAGCTGGCTTCTGTTCATTCCGAAATCATTTCATACGCCTGTACGTCGGTTTGTTCCGGTTTGTTTTCTGAACAGGTTGTTTGGGCGGTGCAGGGAGTGGCATTGCATTTCTGCATTTCCTCCTCCAGTGCACCGTTTTCTACATTTTCCCAATCGGTATCGTAGTAATCCACGCTGCCGTCGGTCACATCTTCTGCACCGGGCAGGCCCGGCACCCGCGGCTCTTCCCAGAACATCAAACCGCCTCCCTTCCCCTCAGCCTATGCGGCGCAGGGGCAAAGGGTTCTGCGCTCAGGAGCGGGCTGCCGGTTCTTCGGCCGTGTCATTTTCGGCTTCTGCCTTGGGAGCCGGGCTCTCAGAGGAAGCACTGCTGTGAGAGCTGCTTTCGGAGCTGCTGTGGGAGGAACTGGCGGCCGCACTGCTGCTGTGCGAGGTGCTGCCGCTCCCGGCTTCCGACGAGGAACCGCTGTGAGACGAGCTGCCGCTGTGGGAGGAGCTGGTGCTCTCGGCCCCGTTGGAGCTGCTGACGGATTCCTTTTCCGACGAAGAAGAGGAAGAAGAACCGGATGTACTTCCGGAGGAAGCCCCGGAAGAAGTGCTGGAAGAACCAGACGAAGAAGAGCTGCTGCCCGAAGAGCCGGAGCTGCCGGAAGAACTGCTAGAAGAGCCCGAAGAAGCTGCCGGGGCACCGGGCACCGTGATCTCCAGCGTGTTGCTGGTGACGGTGCTGCCGTTGTAGCTCACCACTGCGTAGACCTTGAAGGTAGTGCCCTGCATCTCAGCCGTAATGGGCACCGTCACGCTGGTCTGGCCTGCGGCAGAAGCAGCCTCCACACCGTTGGCATACCAGCGGATGGAATCTGCCTCCAGATACTTGCCGCTGATCTTCGCGTGGAAGGTGCAGCTGCCGCCCACTGCAGCCTTGCCGCTGCTGCTGATCTGCACCGAGGCGGCAGCAAATACGGCGGTCACATCCAGATTCTGCTTGAAGTTGGCATCCGTGCGGGTCTTGTTGGTCACGCCGTCGCTCCACTTGACGAACACATGGCCCGATGCCGGGACCGCCGTGACGCTGACCGACTGGCTTGCACCGACGCTGTAGGTCAGTGTGGTCTTGCCGTTGTCATTGCCGGCGCTCAGGGTACCGCCGCCGGTCTTATCCACGCGGTAAGAGACCTGATACTGGGTGGTGTCCTCCTGCACTTCGGAAGAAGAGGAGGTCACCTCACTGCTGGACGAAGCCACAGCAGAACTGGGGTCGGGCACATATTCGGCGCGGCGGGGAATGTTGTTGGTGTCCGGGCGGCGGTCCTCGGTCTCGTAGGCATGGGTGCACAGGTAGTTCAGCAGCACCTTCAGGCCGGAGGTCTTGAGGTGGATGTCGCCGCTCTGGTAATAGTCGGCGTTGCCGTAGCCGGTAGAATCCTTGAGGGCTTCGGCCGTGTTGAGGAACTTCAGGCCCATTTCCTCACACATGGACAGCAATGCCATATTGAAGTCGTCGATCCTGGTCTGGTCCATGTTGGGATAGTTGGAGTGGTCGGCAGGCACCGGCGGCACCGTGTTGACGATGATGTCGGTGTAGGGGTAGCTGGTCTGGATGGCCTGCACCAGCTGCTTGTAATTGCTGATGAAATCCTCCACGGCCATGCCAGTGTCGTTGGTGCCCAGCATGATGACCACACGGCGGGGCTTCATCTTGGCCACAGCTTCCGCGATGGTGTAGCGGCTGCTGTCCTTTTTAAAGGTAACGATGCCCTCGTTCAGGGCAGCGCTTGTGCCAATGCCCTCCTTGGCGCAGAACTGCTGCAGGCTGATCAGGCCGTTGGCATACAGACGCACCGTGTTGGAATCGCCGATGAACAGCGTCTCACTCTGGTAGGCGTCACCCGCGTCCGCCGTCTCGGGGAGCAGTGCACTGGACTGTTCGTTGATCTGATAATGGTCGGCGATGTTTGCATCATCCGCAGGCTGCTCGGTGCCCGGCTGCTCCGAAGAGGCAGCCGGTTCCTTGCCACGGTGGATCAGGACAAGGGTGATGCCAATGGTCAGCAGCGCCGCCAGTGCACACACAATGCACACCAGCACTGCCTGCTTCTGCATGGGCGTCAGCGACTGTTTTTCCGGTTGTGTATTCTGTCTCATAGTTTTCACCATTCCCTTTATTGCGCGTTGTTTCAGGCACGCTGCTCCAGCAGCTGGTCGGCAAGGTCGGCGCAACTCTCGGCCAGCAGCACCGGGTGGAAGGGCGCAAGCTCCTCGCGGCTGCCATAGCCGTACAGTGCACCGGCAGCGTCCAGACCGCAGTCTGCCGCGCCGCGCATGTCGTCGTTGCGGTCACCGACCATCAGCACCCGCTTGCCCTGCAGCATGGGCTGGCTGAGTACATAGCGCACCACGTCGGTCTTGGTGTCGCAGCTCTCGTCCATGGACGCGCCGCCGATGAAATCAAAGAAGGGTGCAAGACCATTTTCTTCCAGGATCGGGGTGACCACCTCGGTGGGCTTGGAAGTAGCGGTGCACAGGATCAGCCCTGCGTCCTTCAGGCGCTGCAGCATTTCCGCTGCACCGGGGTACGCGGCGCATTCGTGGCTGCCCTTCACCGCGTAGCTTTCGCGGTAAAGGCGGGTGGCCTGCTCGATCTTGTCCAGCTCGGTGAAGTGCTCGCCGAAGCTCTTGCGCAGCGGCGGGCCCAGATAGCGGCGCAGGTTGACGCCGGTGACGTCCACGCCCATTTTCTGAAAGACCTCTTCCAATGTATGGAGAATGCCGGGAGCGGAATCGATCAGGGTCCCGTCCACGTCAAACAGGATGGCATCGTAATGCAGCAATTGCGGTTTCCTCACTTTCATGGTGATACAGTCTATAGTATAGCACAGATTGTGCGCCTCAGCAATTCCAACAAATGCATTTTCCGGTTTTTATGCAAACTTTCCGTGAAGAGACGGTAAACAAAAATGCCCGCCCGGCACCCGGGCAGGCAGAGGGCCTTACTGGTCAGCGGAACAGCCGCTGCCGGAAGGCGGATAGTAGAGGTTGTTGGAGATGAACTCCAGCTTATCCTTGAGCACGAGCTCCAGGTTGGCCACGGCGTGCACCATGTTGGTGGCCGAGTCGTTGACCTCCAGCAGCTTGCACAGGTCCAGCCCATCCAGGCCCATGGCCACCTTCATCTTCTGGCTTTCGGCGCACAGGATGTGGCTGAGGGCCGTTTCCTGCAGGGCGATGCTCTCCATCAGGTCGATCACAGCCTGGTCCAGCGTGACCTTGGGCATCTCCGGACACTGGGAGCGGGTACAGGTTTCAGCAGACATAGAATACCATCCTTTCCGGTCAAGAGGGTTTGCACGCCCCATCCTATGCCCTGCCGTGTGGCGGCGTTACTGCTGCTTTTCGCGCACCTTTTCAATGGTCTGCCGGTAGCCGCCGGTGCCGTACTGGATGCAGCGGTTGATGCGGCTGATGGTGGCAGTGCTGATCTCCACCGTTTTTACGATCTGCTCGTAGGTGCTGCCGTCCAGCAGCAGCTTTGCTGCCTCCAGACGCTGCGCCATGTCCGAGATCTCCTTGACGGTACACAGATCCTCGAAGAAATCGTAGCATTCTTCCCGCGTTTCCAGGCTGAGGATCGCGTCGAACAGCGCGTCGATGGTTTCGTTTCTTCTGGGATTTTTCTCGGCCATAACAGTTCTCCTTCTTCTGATCACATCGGGTCGGTTCATCGTGCTATTACTTTAGCACTTCAAAGTGTGAAAGTCAAGCATTCTGCGTGAACTCTTTTCAGGAAATGCACTGTTTAATTTAGCTCTTTTCACATGTGAATAAAAATCACCTAAAATTTTCTTAGAACTTCTTTGCCGAATTGGCGCATCCTCCGAACTTCCCGGAACTATATTGACAAATTATGAATTCTGCCCTAAAGTAGGAGCAATCATTCGGCAAATGCGACGAACAGGACATGATCATTTGCAGCACCCTCTTTCAGCGAGCCGCCCTTTTTGATGCAACGGCGGCAGTCAGGAGCAAATGACCCTCCCCTGCAAGCAGCGTGTGTGAACGGGACCTTGACCGTCCTGAGTAATGCAACGCCGTCCAGCCCCCGTTACCGGGCAGCATGGCAGATGCGCCATGCGTGGGAGTGGCTGTCCACCGACAGCAAGCGAAGTGGTACCGCGGAGCAGAATCATCCACAATGTGCAGTGGATGTGTGAGCCTTCGTCTTCGGGAAAGATCTTCCGCCCAAGGAAGATCTTCCGGATGGACGAGGGCTTTTTTACACCCTGCGGCCCTGCTTCGTCTGCCGGACGGCGCTGTGCACCTGGCCGGTTTGCCGCGTGAAAAAAAGGAAAGAGGTAAAAACAATGAATACGCTGGTCATCGTATTGATCGCCGCCGTGTGTCTGTTCGGTGCTTACGCACTCTACGGCCGCTGGCTGGCAAACAAGTGGGGCATCGACCCCACCGCCAAGACCCCGGCTGTTGTCCATGAGGATGGCCGGGACTATGTTCCCACCGACGGTTGGACGGTGTTCGCCCACCAGTTCAGCTCCATTGCCGGTGCAGGCCCTGTCACCGGTGCCATCCAGGCTGCCGCTTTCGGCTGGCTGCCCGTTCTGCTGTGGGTCCTGCTGGGCGGCATCTTCTTCGGTGCCGTCACCGACTTCGGCGCTCTGTACGCTTCCGTTAAGAACGACGGCAAGAGCATGGGCATGCTGATCGAAAAGTACATCGGCAAGACCGGCCGCAAGCTGTTCCTGCTGTTCTGCTGGCTGTTCTGCGGCATCGTCATCGCTGCCTTCGCAGACATGGTCGCAGGCACCTTCAACGCCTACGGCACCGACGGTGCTCTGGTGGAAGCTGCTCAGACCAACGGCGCTGCCGGCATGGTCTCCATCATGTTCATGGTGTTCGCAGTGGTCTTTGGCCTGCTGCAGAACAAGTTCCACTTCACCGGCTGGAAAGAAAACGTCATCAGCATCGTGTTCATCGTGCTGTCCTTCGTGGTTGGCGCAAACGCTCCTGTCATCCTGGGCAAGGCTGCATGGAGCTACATCACCTTCGTTTACATCTTCTTCGCTGCCGTGCTGCCCATGTGGCTGCTGAAGCAGCCCCGTGACCACATGACCACCTTCATGTTCGTGGCTATGATCGTAGGTGCCGTTCTGGGCCTGATCGTCAACCACCCCGTCATGAACCTGCCGGTGTTCACCGGCTTCAACAACGCAAAGCTGGGCACCATGTTCCCCATCCTGTTCGTTACCGTGGCCTGCGGTGCCGTTTCCGGCTTCCACAGCCTGGTTTCTTCCGGCACTTCCTCCAAGACTGTTTCCAATGAAAAGGATATGCTGAAGGTCGGTTACGGTGCCATGATCCTGGAGAGCCTGCTGGCTGTTATCGCCCTGTGCGTGGCAGGCGCTGCCGCTGCCGCCGACGGCACCCCTGCCGACGGCACCCCCTTCCAGATCTTCAGCCGTGGCGTGGCCAGCTTCTTTGTGGGCTTTGGCCTGGACCAGCACTTTGCTTCCGTGTTCATGACCATGTGCGTTTCCGCTCTGGCCCTGACCAGCCTGGACGCTGTGGCCCGTATCGGCCGTATGAGCTTCCAGGAGCTGTTCAGTGTGGATGACATGGAGCACGCTGAGGGCTGGCGCAAGCTGCTGTGCAACGTGTACTTCTCCACCATCATCACTCTGGTGTTCGGCTTCATCCTGACCAAGATCGGCTACGCCAACATCTGGCCGCTGTTCGGTTCCGCCAACCAGCTGCTGAGCGCTCTGGTGCTGGCCACCCTGTGCGTGTTCCTGAAGGTCACCGGCCGCAACAACAAGATGATCTTCCCCCCGCTGATCATCATGCTGTGCGTCACCTTCACCGCTCTAGTGCAGCGCCTGATCGCTATGGTCAAGGCCATCAGCACCGCCGCTTCTGTGACCATCCCCGCTGGCGAGACCACCTGGGGCGCTGTGTTCATCGCAAACGGCCTGCAGCTGATCCTGGCTATCCTGCTGATCGTGCTGGGCCTGAACATCGTGGTCCACTCCTTCAAGGCTTACCAGAAGGCTGAACAGAACAGCGAAGTCAAGGCCTGATCTCTCAGATCGGCGCATCGCTTAACGGAATAGGCAAAATGCCGCTGACGGTTTTAAAGGCCGTCGGCGGCGTTTTTGTTATAGGTTCCAGGCCTCCCAGCTTTCTAGGGCAGCCAGCTGCACCGGGGTGTGGAACCAGTGTTCCCCGCCCTGCAGGATGGTCAGATGTGCCCCGCTCTGCCGGCGGAACCGCTCCATCACCGCACGGGAGGTCAGCGCATCCTTGTCGCCGTACAGCACCTGGGTGGGTGTATGCCACTGCAGGGGATGCTCCCGCACCCAGCACAGATACGGCCACGAAAGCGCTTCTCCCATCTCCGTGGGGATCTCCCCTGCTGCCTTCAGCTGTTCTTCGGTGACATGGGCGCCCTGCATCATGCTCAGGATGAGGGTTTCCATATCCACCACAGGGGACACGAGCAGGGCCTTTTCCGGCTTTTCTGCCCGCAATGCCTGCATAGCCAGCCATGCCCCGATGCTGACCCCATAGAGCCGGATATGCGGCCAGACCGGCTGCATCCGGGCATAGACTGCCTGAATTTCCGGCACCACCGCCCACGGCAGCAGCTGTTCCGGGCGGTCCCTGCGCGCTCCGTGTTCGGGCAGGTCGATGGCCAGCACCTGCCAGCCTGCTGCGCAGGCGGTGTTTGCAAAGCGCTCAGCCTCTTCCTTGCAGCCGTTTTTCCCGTGGACATAAAGATACACCTTGCGGCTGCGCACGCCGTACAGGATGGCCGGAACGCCCGCAAGGGTAAGATTTTGTTTTTTCATAAAGGATTCTCCTTCCGTGTGGATGCGCACGGCTGATCTGGGAATCATGTCTCTTCTATGATAACACATTTTATATCACGATACAAATAAAATTCTCTAAAATCGGTTTTTATCATTCCCGCCGATACTATTCTTTATTGTCATTCCATCTCCAAATGATTATAATCATATTGAGGTGTTTTTTTATATGAAAAAAGCCAGAACAAGAAAACCGAACAAACAAACCAAGAAACAGTTTAAGATACAATTGCAATTAGCGCAAAAGAAAGAAAATGCATCGCGCTGGAGAATAGAAGTGAGCCACTATGCAACCGATTCTCAATACAAGCCATGCTGTTCCGACTTTCATTATGATTCATCCATCTGTACGTCGCCCGGATGCAGTAAAGTAATTTTCCGTGATGGATTATGTTGGGACTGTTATAAATATTCTAAACAAGATTAATCATCCTCTTATGACAACAAACAAAAAAGGAGCCGCAGCACCTTTCGGTACTGCGGCCCCCGGTTTGCCTTAGAAGTAAAACTTACTTCACCATGCTTGCAACTTCAGCAGCGAAGTCGTCAGCACGCTTCTCCAGGCCTTCGCCCTTCTGGAAGCGGGTGAACTTGACGATCTTGATGTCGCCGCCCAGATCCTTAGCGACCTTAGCGGTGTACTGAGCAACGGTCAGGTCGCCGTCCTTGACGAACTCCTGATCGACCAGGCAGTTCTCCTTGAAGAACTTCTTGATCTTGCCCTCGATCATCTTCTGCTTCACAGCCTCAGGCTTGTTGGCGGTCTTGGGATCGCCAGCCATCTGGACCAGCATGATTTCCTTCTCCTTGGCCACGACCTCGGCAGGGACAGATGCCTCGTCAACATAGCCGGGGTTGGCAGCTGCAACCTGCATGGCGATGTCCTTGCCGTAAGCAACGAACTCGTCCTTGGCCTCGATGCCATTGGTGGTCTCGAAGTTGACCAGAATGCCGTGGGTGCCGCCGCCGTGGACGTATGCAGAGCAGACGCCCTCGTAACGGACGAAACGGCGGACCTTGATGTTCTCCTTGATGACCAGGATCAGCTCCTTCAGAGCCTGATCGACAGTCTCATCGCCCATCTTGCAGTTCATCAGGGCCTCAACGTCAGCAGGGTTCTGCTCCATGATGACCTTGGTGGTGTCCTTGACGAACTTGACGAACTTGTCGTTCTTGGCAACGAAGTCGGTCTCAGCGTTGACCTCGATGACAA